>Ga0207800_1000009_pt1 | contig 178616 bp, 134 predicted proteins | sample LuqExpMetageno11_FD_187769 | JGI IMG/M metagenome (GOLD analysis project Ga0207800, IMG submission 187769) | Tropical forest soil microbial communities from Luquillo Experimental Forest, Puerto Rico - Sample 11 (SPAdes) | ecosystem: Environmental > Terrestrial > Soil > Tropical forest ... | reverse complement strand
TGAACTTTTTCCCAAAAATCAAACACTAAACAACAAAATAAACAACCTAAACTCGAAAATTACACACTTACACCCTAAAATTACAACTAAAGAAAAAAATGAAAAAGGGAAAACAGGATGAAAACAGCCACATTTATCGAATAAAAAACGAATTAATTTATGAATATTTCTTCAATTGCTCGTTTTAATTGTGACTTTAGCTCTTCCATATTCACTTTTTGCCCTAATTCTTTTTCCATAGAAGTAACTCCTTTGTCAATAAAACCGCATGGATTGATGTGATTAAAGTAATTCAGGTCGGTATTTACATTGAGCGCAAAGCCATGCATGGTAACATAACGGGAACTGCGAACACCAATGGCGCAAATTTTTCGACAAGCAGGCAAACCTACATCGAGCCAAACACCGGTGGCACCATCCAACCGGCAAGAATCAATATTGTAAGAAAAAAGAGTTTTTATAATGGCATCTTCTATATTATGTATATATTGTTTCAATCCCAGTCCGAAATTAGCAAGATCGAAGATGGGATAACCCACAATTTGCCCGGGACCGTGATAGGTAATGTCCCCACCGCGATTAGAATGGACAAACGTAGCATTTTTGGCCTGGAGCTGGATATAGTTCAGCAGCATATTCTGCTCGTCGCCACTTTTGCCCAGGGTATATACATGCGGATGCTCGCAAAACACGAGATAATTATCGGTTGGCAAGCCCTGAACTTTCTTTTCGATAGAACCGGAGAATAAAGTTTCCTGTTTTTCCCAAGCTTCATTGTACTCGGTCAATCCCCAATCTATATATTGTATAGTACGATTCATTTTCTTCTATGTTTTCGGTAATGTTTCACGGGAACGGGTTTTTTATCAAAGTCTACCTGAGGTAATTTTCCCATCAGGGTTACAATTTGGGATTTTCGTCCCTGAATGTAACCGGAAGGATGCCCGGCATCAAACTTCCGTGGATTTGGCAGGCAAGCTGCGATCAATGCAGCCTGAGACCGGGAAAGTTGCGAAGCACTTACTCCAAAATGTTCTTGCGCCGCAGCTTCTACCCCATAAGTTCCGTTGCCCATCTCAATTACATTCAAATAGACTTCCATAATACGTTGTTTCGACCAAATTAGTTCAATCAAAACCGTAAAATAAGCTTCCAACCCTTTGCGAATATAGGACCGTTGTGGAAAAAGGAACACATTCTTGGCCGTTTGCTGCGAAATGGTGCTACCGCCCCGGATCCGTTTTCCATTTAAATTGTGTTCATAAGCTTTTGTGATGGCATCGACAGAGAATCCATGATGCGTCTGGAACAAATTATCTTCCGAAGCCACAACCGCCTGAACCATATTCGGAGAAATTTCTTCTATCGGCACCCATTTCTTATTATTTTTCGGCATTTCGCCGTGTGCAATTGATTCTATTGATCGAATAATCATCAACGGAGTAACATATACCGGAGTGAAACGGTCGAGAACCACCCCGCCAATGCTCAGGATAAAGAAAAGGATAAAAAGATTTCGGATAAACCGAAGCAGGCGGCTCCAGAACTTCTTGGGTTTGGCGGAAGAAACATTGGAAGCTGTATTATTGGTGGAAGCGGTAGTCGGGGTAGTCATATGGAAAAGAAATGTATATTAAACTCGATGAAAATGTTGGCCAGAAAACAGAGAAGAAAATGAAACAATATATACATATTATATATAGCCGCGAAAAGTATCGAAATCTATGCAAGCTTAAAGCGTACACGCCAACGTCCGTTTTCAAAATCGTGACTAATAATGGTAAAACGGCCCAATTCGGAAGTGTTTTCAACATGTTGGCCGATACAAGCACAAGCATCATAGTCGCCAACGCGGATAATGCGCAAGGTTTCGGTGGCATCGGCAGGTAGTTTTGACAAGTCAACAAGTTCCGCAGCATCATTACGGTTCATAAAATCAACGGTAACCGGCACATGTTGGTCAATTATTTCATTTACCTTATCAGTCAGCTCTACAATCTGAGCTTCGGTAGGTGCTTGCGCGAGCAGATAATCGCATTTGGATTTCTTTTTCTCTATATGGGCATTCATCGAACGCGGGCAGCCAAACATACGAACCATAGTCTGATTCAGAATATGTTCGCAAGTATGCATCGGTTCGCAATAATCTTTTTTGGGTTGGTTGGTAGTATTCTCCATTCGTGTTGAAAATTTAGGTGCAAAGGTAATGAATCAAATTGAAACCAATAAAGAAACGAATGAGTACATTCAGGGCAAACACACTAAAAAAAACGATTATCCGGTATTTATCTTACCGAATGCTATTGATCCAATTTCTACTAACCGACCGGGATGGTGGAATTCCAATTTCACCACCAAATATGGGCGAATTGGAATTCACCCATCCCATTTTTTCCTCGTTCAACCGTTCATCTTACTACACAAAACATCCAGTTAGTATATTTTTTTCTACATTTTTCTGTAGAATCTTGTTTGTTTACTAAATATTGTTTATTTTTACAGCGTAAAATATAAGAGTTGATTTTGCAACGCGGAGCATTTCTTTTTTTGATTTCACATTTATAGGCTGAATATTTACTCACAATTCAAATATATCTGTATGAATTTCACATTCGAATCTAAATTAAATTTGTTTGCAACGGAGCAACACCCATGCACCGTCGACATTGCCGGCTTGAGCCGCGCCATTTCCCATTTCTTTCATCCATTCAAGCTTCTGACGGTTTGCCGCTGTTCGCAACCGGACGCTTGAAAACATTTTCCGGATAAACATCTGGATAATTCCGTCAAGCATCGGCATAATTCCAGCAAACATCCGGATAATTCCGTCAAGCATCGACATAATTCCAGCAAACATCCGGATAATTCCGGCAAGCATCGGCATAATTCCAGCAAACATCCGGATAATTCCGTCAAGCATCGGCATAATTCCAGCAAACATTCGGATAATTCCGTCAAGCATCAGCATAATTCCAGCAAACATCTGGATAATTCCGCTGGGCAGAAGCAGGAAAAACGAAAACTGACAGAATAAACTACCGAACAACAAAAGAAAAATAGAAATAAACAAACCCATTCACAGCATTGTGATTATTTACTTACACAAAAAAATCAATATTATGACGAGTTTACAAACAAAAAAATTGAAAATGTACCTGGTATTACGCGTATTGCTAAAAGCCAATCCCGAAATTATGATTTTAATGCCAAACTCCCAAGAGTTTCTCGCAGCACTCGATGTAGCTATTTTGGACATTCAACGTTACAGCGCCTTGCAACAGGAGAATGGCTCAGAACTATCAACTCGGAAAAAGCAACTGAAGGCAAAACTGGTGGATATGTTGCTGGATAACGAACGGAAAATCCAGGCGTATGCCAATTACAAAAAGGATGCCCAGCTGCTGGCTGTAACAAAAGCAACCGAAACAGAACTCAACCGAATGGATGAGATAAAACTGGTGGAATATGCCAAAGGGTTGTACAACAAAACAAATGAGCACATGATGGAGCTGGTTGCTTACCGGATAACTCCCGATGTGCAAAATGAACTGTTGGGAAACATCACAGACTTTGAAACAATAAGCCCACAAGTAAAAAAAGAAAAACTGGACAGCCAGAACATTACTTCCAGCCTGGTTGAAGCTTATCTTACTGCAGATAGCATAGTGGATAACTTCGACATGGAAGTGGAAATTATACGCCGTTCGCATCCTCAATTTTATGCAGACTATAAAGCCATTACCAAACTAAACAAGCCCACCGACGTAGTGCAACTGATAGGACAAATTGCTGACTCCGAAACCGGGTTAGGACTCCCCAACGCTACCATAACCCTGGCTATCAACAACAGCGCTAAAGACCCCATTGTGAAACAATCGGCCGACAAAGGTGGCTTCTGGTTAAGAACCATAGCCCCGGGCATCTATACCGCAACCGTAACCAAAATCGGGTACCAAACCCAAACGCACACCATCACCGTTATGGGCGATGAACCCTATGGACTGGAAGTAAAATTGGTAAAAGGGTGAAAAAAATGACCCCTAACCCCTAAAGGGGGAAATATTAATTGCACATATTCCACTGTGTTGGTGGGTATGTGCAATTATATAAAGAGTATAAAAGGGATGCAAAGTAACAATTTGCGCATTGAAAATATAAAATAATACATATTATAATTCTCCATTTTATAATACCCTTTCAGGACATTGCCATTGGGTTGATGATATGTAGGGCTTTCAGCCTTTAGTACCTATTCCGCCCTAGTTGAAAGTAGTTTGTTCGACCAAGCGTCTTCGTTTGGTCGCAGTTAGCACGAAGTCACCAGATTTCCATATTCTCTACAAAGGAAGCAGAAACAAAACGGCAATAAAATTATCTTTTCCTGTTTTCAATTCCGGACAGGTTGCAACCTGTCCGATGACGATACCGACACAAATATAAACACAACAAAAAAACAAAAAAATGGAAAATAAACTATTACCATCAAGATTCTCCGGGATTAATAATGAAGTGTATGCCGGATTTGGAGTTCGCCTGGGCGCCAAGCTCTTAGACGTTGTTATACTACTTCCTGTGGTTGTACTTTTGATGTACATTAATGGACTAAGCAAGTCTGCTTATTTTTATGCGGTAGTACCCAACCTGTTATTTGGCGTTTTCTTTGAAGTTGCCTTAGTAAAAATCTATGGAGCTACTCCGGGTAAACTAATTATGGGATTAAAAATAATACAAAAGAACGGTGACGATATTGATTGGCGTGCTGCATTTTACCGATACTCGGTTGAATTCATTATTGCCATTTTGGGTGTTTATGTAATGATACTGACACTAAATTTGATTGACGATGCAACTTATATGAGCGTGGGATTCCTAAAAAGAAACCAACTTATTTCCACCGTCAACCCAATTCCGATTCAGATTCAAGCATGGATAAGCGGTTTGTGGACAGTTACCGGACTGATTGTTTTGGTTTCCAATGCCAGGAAACGCTCTACCCACGATTTCATAGCCGGCACAGTGGTTGTGAAATCTGTTTATCTGGACAAAATCAGGGAAATTGCAGGTAATACTCCTTCTGCCGATATGATAGAATAACAAGGGATATTCTTCTCCCCTAGTTTGTAACGAGGGGAGAAGAATAAATCTACAAACAAATTGTTTATGAAAAAACAAAAATTATTTTTAGTATTGTCTTTCTTGTCTTTGATTTGTTTTGCGCAAGCAAATGATGAAAAAAAAGACATTGTAGGAACCTGGATTTCTGAGGAAGATTCAAATTGGAAAATTGTCTTTACTGCCGATAGCAAGTATATTGATTATTACGAAGGAAGAGTTAGTGAAAAAGGTATTTATAGCCTATCAAACACTATTCCTCAAAGTGAGCCATCTGTTCCGACTGGCAACGGAATTAGTTATCTGAAATTAGTGGATTCAGATAAGGTTGTACAATTTTACGAGATAAATGGAATTAGTTCTACAACCTTATCACTTACATGGATTGATAATGGAAATCTTCTGGTTTTCAAACGACAACAAGGAGCATCACATTCCGGTTCAAAACAAGTGACACATTTGAAACCAAAACAACAAAATAAAAAATAATTATCCGTTTTGGTGCCTACCTGCAGGCAAGTCTGGTGTATCCCGTTGCTCAGCACCGCATTTGATATAATGTGTTTTTGGTGGAATTGGAATTCCACCATCCCACCATCATCCTGCCGTCCATCAAACCCATCGGTAGAAATTGAATTAATGTATATTCCGCCCGCTATTTCAAAATCCGGCTGGTAGTTCCTGATTTTAAAAGAGGCAATTACAATTCCCCTTTTTCAAATTTCTCAATCAACTCACCGGCAATGCTTATATTGGTAGGATGATCCGGAAGGTTTTCCCGGGAGAACCACGCAGCCGTTGTAATTTCTTTATTATCCACCGTAATAGGTTGGTCTTCGTCAGCTTCGGCCACAAAGCCAATCATCATCGAACCGGACAAAGGCCACGGCTGGCTCTTGTAATACCGGATATTACGGACATCCAATCCCACTTCCTCTTTCACTTCACGAATCACGGTTTCCTCGAGCGTTTCTCCCACATCAACATACCCGGCAATCAAAGAATGCCAGCCACCTTTAAAGTTCGCATTGTGCGCCAGCAGTATTTTATCTTTACTCAGTATGGCTACAATAATGGCAGGAGAAATCTTTGGGAAGAAAACAGCCTGGCAATTGGGACAAACCAGAGCCCTTTCATCCAACTTATGGTGTGTTTTCGTCCCGCATTTCCCGCAAAACTGATGTTCGGAGTACCAATTTCGCAAATGATATCCCACAATACTGATCCAGGCTATTTCCGGTTGGCTGATTGTTCTGAAAAAACTGATCTCCTTATGCGCAAAGCGATTCTCATCCGCCTGCAAGTTATCCCAGACAAGAAAACAGGAAACATCATTGAGCGTAAATAGAAAGGTATGTTCGGTTTTATCCGTAATTTCCGGAAAATCTTTTTTCCGGGGTATTTCCAATTCGTCATCGTTGGTTTTCATCAACAATGTGTTGTCTTTATACTGAAGAATGAGATCCTTTTCGCCCATCTTTTCACTGGCCAGATAATGATTATCGAAATGGTGAGGGAATATTTCCTGAATCATGCTGATAATTAATTTACATACTTCCGAACGGCTTACCATTGCCGCAGGGTTAGCACTTTTGTTCCGGCAAAATTACAGTTTATTTCTAAAACAATCTTATGAAAAGGGCTAAATATAGGTCTCTTCAGGGGATAAAAATATTGTGCGGTTGACGCCTGCTGTGTACAATTTCAAACAAACGAGGATGCCTTTTGGGGCATCCTCGTTATAATACTTACGGTAAAGACAACATTTACTCTACTTCCCACTCAAAAATACCGGCGGCATTCTTTTCGGCGAGCTTAACTTCCAGTTTTATCGCTTTAGTGGTTACGGGCTTAAATACAACTTCGTTTCCCATGCCTTTTTCTACTTTGTAAGCATTTGTATTTTCTACCGGTTTCCATTCTCCTGCATTGTCTTTATAATATACTTTCCAACTTTGAGGAACGCGGCATCCGCCCCAGGGAGCATCGTCGAACCAATAAACGGTAGAACGGCTAACTGTTTTTTCAGCAGCAAAGTCGTAGGAAATCCATTCGGTAGTTCCTTCTTTTGGCCACCAGTGATAATAAGGCAACGTGCGGTCGTTTTCATCTTTTGGAACAAGTCCGTCGTTGATAGCCGAAATTGACTTCACATTATGCGACGCATTCACTTTGCTTTCCGAAGCAATGGTTGGAGGCATAGCCGGACGGGTTGCACTCAAATCGACCGGTAACCAAACAGCCATATCGCCGCTGCCACGGTGTGCCCAGGCATAGTAAGGAATCATATTCAGTTTTACATCCTTAGCCACCAGTTTGCCTTGCGCATCATAGCTTAACGACTGGGCGTCAGTTTGAATAGTATTGATTCCGTAAAGCAAATCTTTTTTACTTTCTACTTTAAATACAGGTTTCTTATTCAGAATAATACTGAAAATGTTGAAATCATTGTCAGGCCATTCGGCACAATAAACAATCGGACCACGTTCTACGGCAATCTTGCCACGATCGGCTTCCACCGCCGGATTTGCTTTTACGGTACGTGCTTCCATATCGAAATGCACTTCCACTTTGTCACCTTTCTTCCAGGCACGATTGATGCTGAAATAACCTTTCTCAATAGAACTTGCCACCACTTTTCCGTTCACTTTCACCGTATAGCCCAACGTTTTTTTGTCGGCATAGCTGTACAGGTTTCCGGGAACAACATCGCCCTGCACCCAACCCGGAATACGGATTTTAAGCGTGAAATCTTGTTTACTTTTTGGAGATACTTCCAGATTTACATCACCTGTCCAAGGATAGTTGGTGCTTTGGCTCAATCCGACGGTTTTGCCATTCACGTTCAAATCGGAATGATTGGCCATAAACAAGTTCACATACACATCGCTGTTGTGCACAGCATAAATATATCCCGGCACAGAAGGAATAAAACGGGCAATGTTCGACGGGCAACAAGCGCAACCAAACCAAGGCTGGCGTTGGTGTTGGCCGATTGATTCCAACGGGTTCGGATAGAAGAAACCGCCACCATCCAGTGATACGCCGGAGATAAGCCCGTTATAAAGCGAGCGTTCCAACACATCAAAATACTTAGCATCGCCATGCAGCAAGAACAAACGGTAATTCATATATACATTGCCAATAGCCGCACACGTTTCGCAATAAGCCGACATGTTAGGCAGTTCGTAGTTTTTACCGAATGCTTCACCATTGCCGGTTGCCCCGATTCCACCGGTTATGTACAATTTTTTATTGACGATGTTGCCCCAGATACGGTCAATGGCGTGAATGTAGGCCGTATCGCCTGTAAGCGCTGCCACATCGGCCATACCGGTGTACATGTATGCAGCCCGCACAGCGTGACCCACTGCTTCATCTTGTTGCACAACCGGTTTGTGTGATTGGCTGTATTCTTCTTTCCGTTCGGTATATCCGCGTTTATCCAACAAGAATTTTGCCAAGTCAAGATAACGTTTCTGCCCGGTAACAACATATAGCTTGCACAGTGCCATTTCGGCAATCTGATGACCCGAAACAACGGTAACCTGGCCGGGTTTATCACCAATTTCACGCGCAGCACAGTCGGCATATTTAATCGCAAGATCCAGGAAGTTGCGTTTGCCTGTGGCTTGGTAATGGGCAATAGCCCCTTCGACCATATGTCCCAAATCATATAATTCATGGCTGAGATCTTCTTCTTTCTCCCAGCGTTTGGTTCCCGACCATTCGTGCGGATGCTTCGGATTCATTGTGCGGGCCGTGTAAAGATAACCATCCGGTTCCTGGGCAGCTTTTACAATGTTCAACACGCTATCGATATATCTATCCAGCTTTTTGTCCGGATAAGTTTGCATCGAGTAGCTTGCACCTTCTATGGTTTTATACACATCGGTGTCGTCGAACGAAAAACCTTCCACTTTATACGTGTCACTGGGATGAGCTGCCTTTACAAAATTCTGGTAACGTCCGGTTTCTTCGCATTTGCTGAAAGCCAGTGGAATGGTTACTTCGCGACTGGCTTTAAGTCGTTGTCCCCAAAACATATCAGTCACTTTTACTGACGTAAAAGGCACCGGGGTTATCGGATATCCCCCACTCTTCTTTACTTGCGCCTGCAAACATAAACTAAGGCCTATGAGCCCTGTAATAAATAATTTTCGCATGGTATTTTTTTATATCTATTGTTTTTAAATTCAACGTAATAATTCTTATCTCACGCAAATACAATCTTGTATTTACATCGGTCGTTGCCCCTGTGGATGGATGATATGACCGTGGCTTTGGCAGGAATACCTGCAACGGTAGAAAACATTTTCTCGGCAAAACCTTCGGAACAATAACAAATAGCTGTCGGTTTTGCTCCTGTTGCTTTATGGTTTATAATGGGGCAAACGCAATAGTTCTTATTTTCATTCGCAATAAGAGTTTTACTTGCTTCGTCATAATCCACTTTCCAACCCCACTCCTTTTCAAGAAATTCGATGAACTTATCCAATTTTCCCCTATAGGCAGAAAGCACGTTGTCCATTTTCAGATTATTGTAATGAACAACAGCACAACTTTTCAACGCCCGCCTAAGATCTTCTTCACTGAGATGTTCGTTCATATTCGAAAGCAGGCTTGACACCCATTCCTGAACCAACAGCAGTTTGCTATCATCCGGTTCCGGAGCTGGCCGTTGGCTTCCTGTGTTATTGGCAAACAAAGCAATCGAACTAAATCCGCACATACAGGCTCCTGACAAACAAGCTTTTTTGAGAAAGTCTTTTCTATTCATTAGCATATCTTTTTGTTTTATAATCACGTATGTACGCAACTAATGGTGAATAGCCAAACATGTTATTTATAAACCATTGAAAGTTCAAAAGTAGTTATATTCTACTTAATAATGGTTCAAAATTGATCTATAAAGGTGGATGAATGTTTCAATCTGAAAAGTTATTTATTCTTACTCAACTTTCGTGGTTGCGAGCTTTTCATCAATAATTCTATCTCATGCAGTGTCATTGCTTTGTCGTATAACCGTGCATTGGCAATGTATCCGCTAAAATTTTCGGTAGGCTCACCCGAAGCACCGATCAGGATATCTCCCTTTTCAACAAAAAGCGAAATGGGTGTTTGTGTGTTTAATTTCCCATCCACATAAACGTTTTCCAGCATTCCATCAAATGTCACCACAATATGATGCCAAGTTGCCTTAACAGGAATTTCCTTGTAAGGTACATCCACAGCACCATCGCCATGAGCAACAGCCCCGTAATGGCCGGTTCCGTACATCAAAGCCGCATAACTCGATTGCAGCATATTATCACGGGAATTCCACGCCAGCAAACATTCGCCCATTTCGACCGTAGGATTGTACACCCAAACCGAAGCAGTAAACGATGAATTCCAATCAAGGCTGGCCGGGGCTTTTTTAGATAACTTCAGGTAGCTGTTTCCATCGAGGTACAGAGCCTTAACACCATCAATCTTCGCTACAACAGGGTTACCGCTTGTTTCAAAGTATCCTCCAAGTTTTCCTGTATTGGAAACTTTGGTTATTGTTGAACCCACTTTAAGTGCATCGGCATTTAAATCGACCAACAGACTTTTGGTACTTTTAGTTCCCGGTCCCGCTTTCGATTCTGCATTTTGATAAGACGGAACTTCGAACAAGGTATTATACACTTTCAGGTTCCACACAGCGGGAATAACACCTGATTTCTCCGTACCGGTAATAGTCAGCCTGATATATCGCGCCGACATATCATTATCATCAATCATTGGGCTTCCACAACGGCGATTTGTTGTTTCGTCACTGAATAATTGCCAGTGTACGCTATCGGTAGAAACCTCAAGTTCATATTGGTAATAATAAGTAGGATATTCAAACTGTGTCAGTACACGTTTCACCTGTTGTACTTTACCTAAATCCACAACCAATGATTGAGGCATATCACTGTTTGCAGCTTTCCAAAGAGTCCCATTATTATCGTCCACTGCATTTTCGGGCAGATAACTGTAATCGTAACCCGCGTGGCTGTATGCTGTTGGATTGGATACAAGATGATAGTATGAACTGGCACTCGCTTTTGCTTTATATGCCAGGTTAGGGGTTGTAATTTGACTCTTGCCTAATAAACCAATTCCTTCATGTGTTGGAACAACCTTTTCTATCGTTATACTATCCGTAAAAATCAGCTTATCGACACATACCTGACGAAATTCGCCGTTAGTACTATGCGGATTATCATGCCGGTGATAGACGATATAATAATCGTTTCCTTCTTGCAGAATGGAATGATGACCGGGACCATCCACCGAACCATCAGTGTTGGTAACCAATATGGGACTATTCTTTCCGGGAATAAAAGGTCCCTCCAGTTTATCTCCCACCGAATAATGCACTGCATACGAACCCAGCCTACAATCGCCGGAAGAATACATCAGGAAATATTTTCCGTTTCTTTTAATCGGATAAGCAGCTTCAAAGGCTTTTGGAACCTGTGCAATAGGGATAAAACCGGTTTTCAAGATACTGTGCATATCGTCAGGATCAATCTTTACAAACCCCATTCCACCAAAAGAAGCGCACCACGTGCCGAAATATGAATACACCGAACCATCGTCGTCAACCATGAATTGAGCATCCAGAGCTGGAAAATCTTTCTTTGAAGTCCCGGCAGGTATCACAGCTTTCCCATCATTTATCGGAACAAAAGGCCCCATAGGCGAATCAGAAACATAACCATAGATATTGCAGCCCATCTCACAGTTTCCCATATAATAATAGAACCTGCCATCTTTACCCTGATGCACATCGGGAGCCCAACAGTTATTCAATCCTTCGGGGATGTTCAACTTCAATTTATAGTCATACCAATTCACAAAATCCTTACTCACCCACACCTGAGGTTCACCCGAAGCCAGTTTAATGCCATCGGTAGTAGCATAAATATAATACGTGTCGCCAAACTTCTTCACTGTCGGATCGGCAAAATAACCGGGAAGTAGTGGATTGCCCGTAACAAAAGAATTATTAGAAGCCACCTGTGCCAAAGTAGAATTAACCGAAAGCAAAATGGCAAAAAAACCAACAAAAAAGCTAAATCTATTCATATAGTTGTCAGATTTGATTCTTATGATTAGAATTAAAAGCATCCAACGAAAAAAAAATAATCCGTCGGATGCTTTTTATTATATAAACCGCATGTAATAGTACAAAGGATTAATATCCTGGGTTTTGTTTCAGATTATGATTGGCATCAAGAATATCTTGTGGAATAGGGAAAATTTTCATGTTGTCGTCTTTCTTCGTTTTACAAAACCATGATTTCTTGGTGTAAACATCAAAACGAATCAAGTCTTGCTTACGGTGATGTTCACCAATAAATTCCCATGCTAATTCATCAAGGAAACCTCCATATTTGATATCTGCCCCTCCTTCGTATGCTGTTATCTGTCCATTAGAATAAGCTCCATACTTATAAACGCTTCCTCCAGATAGTTTGGCTCCCGTTACGGTTGCTTTTTCCGGATTGGCTTTAAAATCACGTTGACGAACCTCAGTAACAATTGCAGCAGCTTCATCAGCTTTTCCCTGACGTAACAAACATTCTGCCTTAATCATCAATGCATCTGTATAACGGAACAAGGGTACATCATTACCGGTCTGACAATCTTCACCCGGTCTGATTTCATATTTTACTAAACGATAACCTTCGTTGTATTGGCATCCATTTACATCACTCATGTAGTTGAGATAAGTCAATTGTTTGCCTTTGTCCGGATCAGTATTCAGAATGAGTGGACTTCCATCATAGTTTAATTGCGGACCACCCAGAAAGCAATCTTTTAATCTGGAATCAGCCGGATCGTACGTATCAATAAACTGAGGAATAGCTCCACTACCACCCCAAGGCTGTCCCGGCATCTTAAACGTTGCCTGACTTGCAGCATAAAGGGCTTTCCATGGATGATATGAATAAGCTGCATATTTAGCATCGAAGGGTATCGAGAAAATTTGCTCTACAGAATTTGAATTATCAAACAAGAAAGGATCGCGATAGTTGGCTGCTTTCGAGAATTTACCACTGGCAATAACATCTTCAACTTCGGCTTGTGCTTCGGCCCACATAGAAGTACCGAAATAAACTTCATGATTCAGATAAAGTTTGGCAAGTGTCATCTTTGCTGCCCATTTAGTGAAACGTCCGTAAGTTTTTTGTGTGTTGTCTGTGCTTAATGAATCCATCGTGGATTTCAATTCCGACACAATGAAGTCATAAGCTTCTTTCGGTGTACTTTGTGTCGGCAAATAACCTGCAGGTAGATCATATTTCGTAACAATCGGTATATTACGGAAATTATCAAATAACAAATAATAATAGAACGCACGTAAAGCGCGGAGTTCAACCATATAAACCCCTTTATTCTCAATACCTGAAATTTGATTCAACTGGTATATAGCACGGTTAACATTGCTAATTCCACCATAAGCCCCATTCCAGAGTGTGTAGATATGGCTTAATGAACTGGCACTCCAAGTGTGTTGATGCATCGTTACATAATAATCACCCCAGCCAATTCCTAAACGATTAGGAACTACCATACAATCAGATGACTCTTCATACAGATCAGCCAGACCATCCCAACCCCAATAAACTTCACGAAGCTTAGCATAGGCAGGAGCAATTAGATTAGTCACATCTGCTGCTGAGAACTTTGTCTTTTCTGCAGTTAACTGGCTATAGACAGTCTCATCCAAATTGGTACAGGAGAACATCATTAATGACGATGCTACTGTAATCAATAAACTGATTTTTATTTTAATATTTTTCATGTGTTCATTTTTTTATATTGAATATACATGGAACGAATCCTATTGACAAGGAATTACTCCATGATTATTTAAATTTAGAAGGTTACATTAATTCCAAAAGTAATTGTTCTTGTTGATGGAAACTTATCACGCGAGTCATCACCGGCAACTTTCATCCCCCCGTCAAGTGTATTGGCAATTTCAGGATCCAATCCTTTATATCCTGTAATGCAAAGCAAGTTTTGACCGGAAGCGTACACTCTTAAGTCTTTAAGAAACTTGATCTTCTTTACATTCAATGAATAACCCAAAGTGATATTATCCAGTTTCACATAATCGCCATTTTCAATATAATAACTCACAAATGTTTGCGGATAATTCAATACTGCTTTGCCATATACTTTATTAAAAGCACTTTTCAACATATTGTAATTGATATTTGGGTTTTCATAAAACATCCGTTGGAAATTTAAAATTTTGAATCCGAAAGCACCATTAAATACCATGCTCAAATCAAAGTTTTTGTAACGGAATGTATTGGTCCAACCCATGTTGAATTTCGGAATGCCATTACCCAAATATTGTTTGTTATCGTCATTATACATAGTTTCATTGAGCACCACTTCATCTCCGTTAGGTTTTTGAATAACCCACTTTCCTTCGGGTTTAGTTGCTGAGCCATCGGTACCAAATTTATCGCCTTTATAAGTTATTCCTACAGATTTCAATCCCCAGAAATTACCTAAAGACTGACCCACTTCAAGTCGGTGTGTTGACATAGAAATAGGATCTCCGGCATTTCCAATATTAATGAAATTTCCTTTGATATCATAAAGGTCATTAGATAAACTCAACAATTTATTTTCATTATGCGACAAGGTAACAGTCGTTTTCCATTCAAAATCTTTAGTTTGCACAGGTGTTGCGTTTAGTGCAATTTCAATTCCTTGATTACGCAAAGAACCTACATTTGCCAGAGTTACATTATAAAGATTTGGAGGTGTTGGAACGTTATATTGCCATAAAAGATCTGTTGTCTTTTTAGAATAAATATCGACTGATCCGCTTATTCTATTCTTTAACATTCCAAAATCAAGTCCCACATTGAATTCTGCTGATTTTTCCCATTTCAAGTTTGGGTTTGGATTACTGGCAGGAACTAAACCTTTTACCCAAGTCCCATTATTATCAAAATAGCCATTAGGATCGTACTTATAAAGTGTCTGTGATTGATATGAATCAGAAGGAATTACCCCAGTTATACCGTATCCACCTCTTAATTTCAGATTATCAATAAAAGCAATTTCTTTCATAAATTCTTCTTTGTTGATATTCCAACCTAATGATACAGATGGGAAAGTAGCCCATTTGTTATTTGCACCAAATTTTGATGAACCTTCACGTCGAACGCTTGCTAAAATATTGTAACGGTCATCGTAACCATAGCTTACACGTCCAAAAAAGCCAATCAATTTACTATCATCCTTACCACTTCCCATATCCGCTTTTCCATCTTTCAAGGCATATCCCTGTTGGAGATTATTGTAAGTATAGTTATCGGATGGGAAGTTATAATTATAGGCATAAAAGCTTTCATTTACATTGTAATTGTAACTATAACCAGCCAATGCAGAAATTTTGTGCAGTCCTAAGGTTTTGTTATACTTAGCTGTGATTTCCATTTCGTCGGTACGACCATTCGATGCACTTTTTGAAGCAACACCATTTTTTCCACCATTAGTCGTTGAATAATTATTCTGTGTTTCGTAGTAGTCATTCATACCGTTAGTACTACGGGTTGACAACATTACATTTCCTTCGAATCCGGCGAACGGGCGAACCGTCAAATTGGAAGTAAGACGGGTATATTCACTCTTCATATTACCATCAGTTTCTTCAATTTGAGCAACCGGGTTATAATATTGGAAACGCGAAGTTTCCACCCATTTTCCATTTGCATCTTTTATTGGTGCTGTCGGATTCCGGATTAACGCCTGTCGGTAAGTATTTGTATTGAATGAAGATGAAGATCCTACCGCATTGGTATTCTCAATACCTTTCAATATATTGAAGTTGATTTTAAATAAATCTTTAAGGAAATATTGATTTAAATCAACGGTGGCTTTTAATTGATTGTCATTCGTACGATTAAAAACTCCATCTTTATTGATATAACTTAAATTGGCAGAATAATTACTGTTTTCTTGTCCACCGCGCAAACTTACATTATAATTCTGAGATAGAGCAGTGCGAGTAATTTCGTCTAACCAATTGGTTGTTGCCCCTTCATCAGTAAAAGGAAGTTTAACCCCTTGAGCGAGCAGACTACGGACATCACTTGCATTCAGAAAATCGGCTTTCTTCCCGAAACTAGATGCTGCTAAATACGAAGTAAAGGTAACTTCCGGTTTCATGTTGCGTTTCCCTGATTTGGTGGTGATCAAAATCACCCCGTTGGCTCCACGTGTTCCGTAAATAGCAGCCGCCGAAGCATCTTTCAAAACATCGATCGATTCAATATCTTCAGGAGCTACAGTAGTAAGTCCACCTGCAACACCATCAATAAGTATCAATGGGTTTGTGCCACCATACAACGAAGCAACACCGCGTAGCATGATAGTTGCCTGACTCGCTGGGTCACCAGAACCATTTGAAATATTCAGACCAGCAACTTTGCCTTTTACAAGATCTGAAGCATCCCGAATAAACCCTTTCGTAAAATCTTCTGCTTTTACGCTGGTCACAGCACTGGTTACATCACCCTTGCGTTGTGTACCATAACCAATCACTACCACTTCATCTACCAGCTTGGAGTTTTCTTTTAGTGTTACATGAAGAGTCTTACTATTTCCTACTAAAATTTCCTGTGAAGAATACCCTATGTAAGAGAAAACCAAAACCGGTTTTTGACCTTTGACATTCAGCGTGTAGCTTCCGTCTCCACTACTTACTGTTCCATTGGAAGTTCCTTTTTCTTTAATGTTAACTCCCACCAGACCTTCACCTTTTTCATCAACTACCCGGCCTTTTATGGTTCCGGTTTCCTGCTGAGCGGCTGCCGATCTTGTTTCCGTCATACTGCCTGGAGCTGCCCACAGCTGACCGATACTGATTCCAGTCGTCAGAAGTGTACAAGCTGCAAGTTTAAACAAGCTTTTACTAAAAAAGCGATTTGTTTTTTGATTCACATTCATGTTGTTTTAAATTTAAGATTACGTATATTAAAGGTGCAATATCTCTTATTTTACTTTCCATTCTATCACTCCACCCGATTCTCCATTTTGCAGTTTGGCTACAATTTTCAATCCTGATGTTTTAACCGGAGTAAAATCTAAACTGTTGTAACAGTCTTTTTTTGTGGTATAAGGACTTTTAGCCTCCACTTCTTTCCAATCAGCACCAACCTTATAGTAGAGTTTCCAACTTTCCGGCACCCGGTAATTTCCATCGTAGTGATCAAAATCCAACCAGTAAACCTCTACATTAGACACTGTTTCTTCTTTTTCAAATTCATAAGCCAGTGTTTCAGGCGTTCCTCTTTTCATCCACCAGTTGAAGTATGGTTTCGATATATCCGAAGAACTTTTAGGTTCCCACTGGTCATTTACTCCCCAAGTCGATTCTTCTGGAGAAGAAATCAGCGGTGCATCATTCTGGATCGGAACACGCATAACTACCGTCTGTGCTTTTGATGCAATGGTGGGTTCGGGAGTTGGTTTTGCATAGGCTGCTGAAGTTGGAATCCAGACAGCCATCTCATCGCTGCCCCGATTATCCCAGGTGGAATAAGGAATAGCCAGGAATGGAACTTCTTTTTCCACCAGCTTATTATCAGCAGTCCGGCTGATTTCTTTTGCATTGCCGCTTAGGGTCACCACACCACTGAGTAAGTCTTTATCAAAACTGAAATCGATTTTTGCCGTTTCTGGGATGTATTTATTGAAGATATGTTTGTCGACCTGATCCCAGCCTTCCAAGCAGTATACTACCGGACCACGTTCAAAAGCCAGTTTTCCTTCATCATCTTTTACCTGGCTATTCGCCTGAATCCGACGAACAGGCATTGGCAATTTTAATTCGATGACATCACCGCTTTTCCAGGTTCTGCTTAAAACCGCATAACCGCTTTGCAGTTTTGCCTGAATCTTCTTTCCATTAACCCATACTTCATAATTTGAATCGGATTTTTGGTTGAATTTGTAGAGATCGGTAGGCACTGGTTGTTCATTAGCCCAACCCGGAATGCGTAATTTAATGGCGAAGCTGCCTTCTTTGACCGGAGTTACGGCTATCTTCACCGAACCATCCCATGGATATTGAGTGGTTTGATCAAGTTGCACTGTATTATTAGCTGTTTTCACCTGGCTTTTGCTCTGAGCATAGAGATTCACAAAAATATCATTGCCCTGATTGGCATACATATAACCAGGAACAGAAGCCACGAAACGGGTAATATTTCCCGGGCAACAAGCGCAGCCAAACCATGCCTGGCGATCATGTTGTCCCATTGATTCCAGTGGATTATCGTAGAAAAATTTATTTCCGCTCAGCGAAACGCCTGAAATCACACCGTTGTACAAGGCACGTTCCAGCACATCGACATACTTTGCATCACCGGTAGCCAGAAACATGCGTTGGTTCCAATAAACATTGGCAATAGCTGCACAAGTTTCGGCATAAGCCGTATGATTGTTCAACTCGTAATTAGGTCCGAATCCTTCGCCCTGTGCCCGTGACCCGATACCACCCGTGATGAACATTTTTTTGCCTGCCATATTATCCCAAATACGGGTCAAAGCATGAAAGTAAGCAGTATCGTTTGTCAAGGCAGCAACATCGGCCACACCCGAATAAAGGTAACCTGCACGGACGGCATGTCCTTTAATTTCATCTTGTTTTAAAATGGGCATGTGGTCCTGACTGTATTCACTTAGCCTATGACCATCGGTTCCACGTCCGGTTTCTTCGACAAAATATTTTGCCAAGTCCAGATACTTTTTCTTTCCCGTGGTTTTATAAAGCTTTGCCAATGCCATTTCTACAATAGGATGACCGGATGGGCGATGTATTTGATTCTTGCCGGGTCCAAAGACAGTGCAAATCAGATCGGCATTTTTGAGTGCTACATCCAATAAAGTCCTTTTTCCGGTGGCTTGATAATGGGCAACCGCAGCTTCGTATAAATGACCGCAGTTATACAGCTCGTGACTGTTTATTTTTTCCCAACGAGCATTACCCCACCATCCCGAAAGGCGTGTGCATTTATTGGTTACGCAAGTAGTCAAATAGCCGTCGGGTTCCTGGGCTGCACGAATAAGATTAATCACACTATCCAGATAAGCATCCAGCTTTTTGTCATATTTTACAGCCAGGGAATAGGATGCTCCTTCAATAATTTTATAAGGATCGGTATCGTCGAACGAAAAATCACCTTTATGTTCACCTTTAATTAATCCTCCTGCCAGCGCAAAATTGTCGAAACGTCCATTTTTCTCACATTCCTTGAATGCAGATGGAATGGATATGGTTCGATTTGTTTCTATGCGGGGAGCCCAAAAGTTGTCTGTAAAATGTACTTTTGTAAACGATACCTGGTTGATAGGTTGTTTTGATTTGTTTTCTGCCGGAGAGTGGAAAAAAATTCCCAGTCCAATTCCCAATAATGCAGGGCGCAATAATAGTCTCATAAATTAGATTGAATTTAGCTTGATTCTTGTTTGCAAATAAATAGAATATCTTTCAGAGTGAGTAGTACAATTATCCATATAAGTGGCAAAATAGTCTACTCACAGTTTTTTACAATTATCTTTATAAACCTCATAATAAGCCATTTGAATACATGTTACAATTTCCGGAAGTGCTACAACTACACTTTTCACATAATTCCGGAAAATATATGCGCACATTCCCCACTCGTCTTTGTTGAAAAATGATCAGGGAACTAATCTTTAAAGTAATTTGGATTAAGCAGATTATGGATGGATTATATTACAAATAGGGATATCAGTTTCGGGGAAATAGCGTAGCAATAGCTGATACATTTCCGGATCATAGTGTTTCAGTTTTTCCCTCCGGTTGTTGGCATTGTGCACCCCGTTTGGAGTTTCGGAATAGCGGTTGCAGTTAAAGAACGATTGTACCGTTTCGGCAAAATACTCTTCTTTATCTGTCAGCGCATAGGTATTGGCCCACAATCCTTTTTCGCGGGCATGGTTCATCACCGTTTGCAGTTCTTTATTGAAATTTGGATTTACCCCCACAATGCCTACCGAATGGATCAGGTGTGCAAATTCGTGGATGAGTATGTTCTCGCCTTCATAACGGTCGCCGGGCAAACAAATCAGATTCTCCTCGCCGCAGCTTGAGCCTAAATCATCTTCGGGAGAACCGCCAAAACCTCTTGCCCGCTTGTTCCAGAAGGCTATTGAATCGGGAGTAGTGCAAATGTGGGCATATTCGGGCAAATCACACACTTGTTCCTTTGCACCGATAATCATCACTTTGCATTTCTTTTCAGCCATCAGCCGGGCAATATCCTTACGCCCGGACAACATGCCGATGATGATTTCGCGTGCATTGACCAATGCTCTGTCACTGACCTGTTGGGAACTGACAACGGCAATCCCATCGGCATCCAGGTATTTCTTATAAAAAGGATGTAGATGTAAGGCAGCCGGAACAGCCGTGACTTTAGGTGTCTGTTGCTGTGTAAGCTTTATGGCAAAGCCTCCACCGTGTGCCAGGTGGATATTTAAAACAGAATCTTTAGTCAGGAATTTTATTTCGCGCTTGTAATCCTGAGCCTGTTTGTTTGCATTGATACCATCTTTGAATATTTCGGCTTTATAGGTGGTTCCTGCCTGAAGGAAATCAAAACTCAATTTCAGATCCCGCTCTTCCCAGTTGGTGAGTGCACCCACTTGCCAGTTATTCCCGTTCCGGCGAGCCGACACGATATATTTACCCATTTCGCCTTGCAGAATCTTTGTTTCGTCTGTCTCCAGTGATAACGAAGCAATGAAACTGGTACATTCTTGTTCCTTGCGGTAAGCGGTAGGATTGTCGGCCAGCATGGTGAGCGGAGAATCGAATACAATATAGGTGGCCAGTTGATGACAACGCGTTCCCTGGCTCATCGGATTGTAGTAAATATCCTTAAAGTCAGCTTTTGTTGCATTTCGCATGGCACCCGGCGTATAATCCACCGATCCTGCTGCCAAGCGGATAAAAGGAAAAGTAACATCGTACTGCGGCATATCTTTTTCGGTGGTACTCCACTTCATCTCCTCCATGCCGAATACGCTTTCGAAGTTGATGATATTCGGATACGTGCGGTTCAACCCGGTAGGTGTGTAGAATCCGTGCAAATCGAGTGTGAGCTTGTATTGAGCGGTTTTGTTGGCAATGCGGTAGGCCATTTCCACAGCTTTTTGGTCGTTGCGGTCCAAAAAATCGACCTTAAAACCTTTGATTCCCAACTGCGAATAATACTTGCAAGCCTCTTCCAGTTGGGCATCGAGCACATTGAATACCGTCCAGAGAATGATATCCACCTTTTTACTTCTGGCGTAAGCCACCAAGTCAGGCAAATTTAATTCGGGAATGACCGTCATCATATCGCCCGAGCTGGGTTTGTACCAACCTTCGTCCAACACAATGTATTCAATTCCATTTTCCGATGCAAAATCTATATAATGTTTATAGGTATCCATGTTGATGCCGGCTTTGAAATCAACACCCGAAATTCCCCAGTCGTTCCACCAGTCCCACGCCACTTTTCCTCCTTTTACCCACGAGTAGTTTCCAATCCGGTTGGGGCTCGCCAGGGCATATACCAGGTTATTGACCGGCATGTCCGTGTCTTTTTCGCTCACAGCCAATATCCTCCACGGAAAAGTGCGTGCTCCATCTGCTGTGGCTATGTTTTCACCCCTTTCGGTGACATACTCTTGCTTACGCCACGCATTCCGATCGGTTTTAGCAGGCAGTTTTGCAAAAACCCCTTTCAGACTTTGTTTTGCACCCTGCGACTGAACAAACATACCCGGGTACGATTCCAGGTCTGACTCCAAAATAGTCAGTTTTACACCGCTACCACAATCTACCGCCACTGGAAGAAATGCCAGGGCATTGCTTGCTTCCGAGAGCCGTTTTACATCATAGGTGTTTTGGAAAGCCATGGCGAAAGGATCTTTTTTACCGGTAGTATAAGGCAGATAGGCCGTATAATCTTTTTCAAAATTAAACTCCGCCAACTCATTCCGAACCCCTGTGACAGCTTTCGAGGTTATATAAAACCGGTAGGCAACCCCTTCGTTGTAAATCCGGAACAAGACACCATAATTTCCACCAAACGTGAGATTTAATTCGTTGTACGACGTAGCAAATGAATTAAACCTGTAGTGGGGTGACGTGATCGTTTCAGTAGCTTTTCTGAGCTTTTGCCGCACTACCCGGGGTTGTTTCCCCAATAATTTCCCATTAGCCAGTTCGAGCCCGATATGCGAATCCCGAATCAGTTTTTCCTTTCCGCATTGCACCGAATAACTCAATGTATCGCCAAGTTGGATACTCAGGTGCAACTTTCCGTTGGGCGATTGCATTTCAATGCCTTTATTGGCTGCCCGCAGCGTGCTTGCACCCAGCACCAGCGAGCAGCTGATAAAAAGTAACAGAACAGTTTTTTTCATAGTCCTTTTTTAATCGAATGAATTTAATAATATTGTAAGTAAATCTATTTCTAATCTTATATTGAAGCCCTAAAGACTGAAAAAGCTTTGTTTGTGCTTTTCGTCCACATTCAGGCTTTTTTCCTGTATGTTATTGAGAAATTCTCCAAGAGAGTACACAATTTCAATCAACAAGATGGGTTATTCCAACATCAAACAGGGAAATTCTTTTCACAAATCGACTGATTCCAAAGTCAAACCGGAAAAATCAAACATCAAGTCGGGTTCCCCCAAACCTAAACCGGAAAATTCCATTAACAAGTCAACAAATTCCATTAACAAGTCGGAAAATTCCAACATCAAACTGCAAAATTCCATTAACAAGTCCACTTTCCCCAAAGTCAAATCTTAAAAATCAAACATCAAGCCGGGTCCCCCAAAAGTCAAACTGGAAAATTCCATTATCAAGTCGACTTTCCCCAAAGTCAAGTCAACTCCCCCAAATGGTTTCCATGTTTAGTTTGGGATATAGCCCGGTTCATCGTTTTTCAGACAGGGTTGGGCTGAAACTTATCAGAATTCAAATTTCAATTCGTACGTTTTATTTCCGTCCATGCCGCTGTTATGCATTTCAAAGTCCGAAATCCAGCCATATTTTTTCTGACCTTCAGCATTTACTGCTTCAACCAGGAATACCTGGCGGCGGTCATACAGCACATCCTTGCTTTTGTAAAATAAGGATCGCAGGTCATCCACCGAATAGCTTCCGTTTTTTACATCGTACGTGCAATAAGGAATTTTGCTTACTGCATTACTCCAGGTTACGTATGAATAACTGGCTTGATATAAATTGACCTTTACATCAACCGGAGTTCCATTTTTACTAGCTGTGATATGCATCTTGTCAGCAAAATCATCGTACATCAACTGGTCAATCAAATTTGCTTTTTTGATGTTTCCGGTCTTGTTCATTATTTTTACGGCATAATCGCTCCACGAACTTTCAGCATCCGGCGTGTAACAATAATCGTTCATCAGGCAATGGGGCGGATCATAGGCTTCGCCATTTACAGGATTGTCGGCTCCCTTCACCACATCGGCATACAAGTCAATCACTCCACGGAAATGGCCGAGTTCATGCGTAATAGCCCGGTAAGTATACATGCCAAAATGGTCGTTATACTTATTCTTCATCCCATCCGAGGCATTAATAACCAGAATAGTTCCAATGCCATCGTCGTTTCCGCAACCTCCACCGTATTCTCCGGCTTCAGCCCCTTCATAAAAGAAATCATAAATCACCACCAGCTTAAAAATGCTTTTGTCCATCTGGTTGATCGCTTTCATATTGGCTCCGTTTTCGCCCCAATATGAGCAACCGGTATAGACAATGATATCATCCAAATCGGGTTTGAAAATATATTTCCGTTTCAACTGGTGCTTGCGGTCGCTGTTGTTGAAACGCGCATTGATCTGGTCCCATTGCTCCTGAAGTTTTTGCTTGAAAAACTCCGGGGTGTTCGAATCCCAACCTTTTTTATCGATGGCAATCTTCACATTGATATAAATGGTGGATCCGTCATCGTAGTCGGCCGTATACTTTATGTCCGTTTTTTTTTCAGGATCGGTATTCGTTGATGTCGACGAGCAACCTATCAGTCCGAGAAGTATTGCTGTTAGCACAAATCCGAGAGATTTATATTTTTTCATAAGTCGACTCCAGCTACTTAGATTGTTTTCTTTAACGACAGGCGAACCATCAATACCCCGTGGGCAGGAATGCTGTATTTGGTATTCGAATTCGTAGTACCAATATCTTTGTGCTTCCACAAATCCCTTATCGAATACTCTTTTTTGTTGACGTTTACATCGGTAGCAAAATACATGGTGTTTTTCTTCCAGTTGTAATCCAGTTTCCATTCCGCATCCGTACGGTTCAGGAAACACACAGCCACTTCACCATGAGCCAATGGTTTTGCCCAGATTTCCTGTTCGCCCATATCCATAAACCGGCGCGCCTGCTGCCCAAGGCTATCCTGATCCACCGCAATTACTTCTTTGTTTGTCAAAATCTCCCGTGTTTCCTTATCCATCGACCGGAGATCATTCCCCGCCATGAGAGGTGCAGCCAACATAGACCACATGGAGAAATGAGTAATGTATTCGTCGCGGGTCATTCCACTATTACCTATTTCCAACATTTCGGCATCGTTCCAATGCCCGGGACCGGCATACGGATACAATTCGGCCACCGCATCTACAATATCCAGCACCCCTACTCCTCCCCAATCGAACCGGCAATGATAACAATCACGTATGTCAGCTGTTGTCCGCCACAGATGCCCTACTCCTTTTGCCCATTTCCAGGGTTGGCTTTCTCCCCACTCGCATATGCTGAATACAATCGGACGGCCGCAGGCTTTCAATGCATCGCTCATCGTGCGGTAAGCAGCTTCGGCATTTTGCCCCTCGTTGGAACACCAGTCGTATTTCAGGTAATCAACCCCCCAATGGGCATACTGGCGTGCATCCTGAAACTGATAGCCGCGACTTCCCGGCCTGCCCTGGCAAGTCAAAGATCCGGCACAGGAATAAATTCCCAGTTTAAGTCCTTTACAGTGAATGTAATCTGCCAAAGCTTTGATCCCATTCGGAAAACTCTTCGGATCGGCTACAATATTGCCGGCACTATCACGCGATACCTGCCAGCAATCGTCTATCACTATATATTTGTAACCGGCATCCTTCATTCCCGATGCCACCATCTCATCAGCCACTTCGCGAAGCAGCTTCTCACTGATATTACACCCAAACTTATTCCAGCTATTCCAGCCCATTGGAGGAGTTGCTGCCAGACTCTCAAAGATTGAATCCTGTTTGCTGCGGTGCTCTCCAAAAAACATCTGTGCTTCTGCCGCAATAGCCAGCAAACACAAAACCATGCTAATTATATATTTCTTCATACTGAATTCTGATCTAAGAATGTTCCGGGCAATTATCCGGAACATTCTTTGTCTGATTATTTTAATTGTATGGAGTTGGATCAAGATTTTTAGCCTTTCTCAATTCAGAACGAGGTATTGGCAACCAATAATTCTGTGGAGCATGAAATATCTTGGTCTCGATAGCCTGAGGATTCAATTCATAGGTTTTCGATCCATCTTTGTATTTCATGATTATCATTCCGGTAACTGGCTTTTGATAAACATCTTCAATAATTTTCCAACGTCTGATATCAAACCACCGTTGTCCTTCAAACACCAATTCTATTTGTCTTTCGTGCCTGTACTTTTCAACAATATTGTCAGCTGTAATATCTGGCATAAGTGCCCGCTCCCTGATCTTATTGATATAGTTTACGGCTTCGCCGGTGTTACCCAATTCAATCCGGCATTCGGCATAATTAAGATAGAATTCTGCCAAGCGAAATACAAACCACGGAGTAACAGGAGATTCTGTTCCATAGGTATTATATTTTCTATCGAGGAATTTTTTCACGTAGTAACCTGTTTGTGTACCGTTCCACCAGGTATCCCCCTGCCGGCTGTCTTTTCCGTTTGGTACACCTTCTTCGCCCGAAAAGAATGTTTCAACTTCACGATCATCGGCACCGTATCCCCAACGGCAGCCATCGGTAAATACTGTAGCAGCTAAACGTAAGTCACGGTTTAAATAAGGATTCTCTGTCTTGGGTCCACGTTGGTAAGGTTTCCCATCGGCCATTTCAAACTGATCTACAATCTCCTGTGTCGGTTGGAAATTTCCCCAACCTCCAAATCCACTTCCACTACCGCAAGGTGCCTGAGATAAATATGAGAAATTAAATATTCCTTCGTTCTGTGAGTTGTACAGTTTTTCAAAGATTACTTCGGGATTCTTATTATCTATAAACAGGTTTGCATACTCTTCGCTATTTGATACTGGTTGCAAGCTATAGGCAGGAACTCCGTTTTCGTCTTTTAAATCGATTACTGCCTTGTTGGCATCCGATGCTCTCTGCCATTTGGCTTGAGACGGAGTTCCAAACAACGGACTGGCAGCGTATAAAAGTACGCGTGCTTTCAATGCCAGAGCCGCTCCTTTGGTAGCACGGCCTAGGTCTTTAGCATCGCTATAATTTACCGGAAGATACTTGGCGGCGCTATCACATTGCGATACCACATAATCTGCCACCTGATCTTTGGGTGCACGGGTTACATCTTTGAAAAAATCATCATTTAATCCGTACGATTTGGTAATGATTGGCACTTCACCAAACAAGCTATACAACTGGCAGTAAAAATATCCTCTCAAAAAGAATGCTTGTCCTTTCAACTGTTGTTTCCAAATTATGTTATCAGATCCATTTGCAGGGACTTGTCCTATCTTTTCCAAAAAAATGTTTGTATTGCGCACTGCTGTATAATAGAAATTCCATGGATTCCAGGTCGAACCATCCCAACCGATAGATGACTGATCCGGCGAAAGTGTTCCCTGAACCACCGACTCGGTTCCGTATTTCCACATCTGGTAAATTTCCTCGGTGAAACTGGAGAAACGTGATCCTTTTTGCGTTTCAGATTCCACATTATTATATTGATTGTTTAAATAGGTTTGTGCGAGAGCGAGATCTCCCCACACAGCACTATCTGTAAAGGAAGATAGCGGTTTCTGGTCTAACATGTCATCGGTACAGGCAGCCAAAACACCCATCATTATTATTGCGATATATATATGTATTTTTTTCATCTCTTTATTTATTTACAATGAACAACTGAATTAAAATGTAACGTTTATACCTCCGGTAAACATTCTTTGTTGAGGATAGAAATTAGTTCCGGCAACACCATCCGGCACTTCCGGATCACAAATTTTAATCTTATCAATTGAGAATATATTGTTTCCGTTTGCATAAATACGGATCTTTTCAACTCCCAATGATTTTAATAGTGATTTTGGCAAACTGTAACCAATTTCAACCGATTTCAATCTCAGGAATGATGCATCGCGTAACCACCACGATGAAGCCACACCATTGAATGCATCACCATAAGTTTGTTTAATAAAAGCTCTTGGCCATCTGGCATTGGCATTTTGCTCTGCAGTATTGTTGTCAATCCATCTTCCGTTATAAAAATCTGTTACCATATTCATACTTGGCTGAATAATTTGTTTGGCTCTGGCTTGTCCTTGAAAGAATACGTTTAGATCCAAACCTTTCCACGATCCGTTCAACGTCGTGCCAAATACTATCTGAGGAGTACTTGTTTCGTCGGAACGATATGCATCATCCCAGGTTATTTTATGGTCTCCATTAGTGTCTGCATAAATCAAATCACCGGGTTTGGCTCCGGCAATGTGCGGAGAATTATCAACCTGTGCTTGGGTTTGATAAATACCCGTAGCCTTATATAATACGTATCCATCAATTGGGTGTCCTTCTGTCTTTTGCCATGCAGGGGTTGTGGCAGCTTCGTCCATATACACTACCTTATTTTTCGCATAAGTAAAATTGCCGGTTACACCCCACGTAAAATCTTTAGATTTATCCTGATAGGATGCTACCAACTCAATACCTTGGTTGTTTACTTTTCCAAGATTTTCAGCAGGTAAAGTAAGTCCTGTATAAGAAGGAACCGAGGCATTTCTGGTTATCAGAATATCGTGTCTCATCGATTTGAAATAATCGAAATCCAATCCAAATTTTCCCTGAAGGAATTGTGCAGAAAAACCAGCATTAATCGTCTGGGCTTTTTCCCAGGTTATAAGCGGATTTGCGGTTCTAACCATGTACAAACTTTTGTTCACGGTATTATCTGCACTAAATGTTACACCAGAACCGTAAGCATATTCAGTCAAATATTGGTATGCAGCTACATTATCATTACCCATTAATCCCCATGAACCTTTCAATTTCAAGAAGCTTACAATCGGTTTAATGCTCGACAAAAAACTTTCTTCTGAAATTATCCAACCAACTGATGCTCCGGGAAAAGTACCCCAACGATGCCCCTTGGCAAAGTTTTGGGATCCATCATAACGCATGGTAAATTCCGCCAGGTATTTATCTTTATAGCTATAGTTAATGCGGCCAAATACATTTTGACGTACAGAGGCATCAGAATATCCTCCATTGTCTTTATCTTTAGGAACACTGCTCCCAGCAAAAATCTCAGGGATAGCTGCAGATATATAGTTAGTTCGGAAAGCCGAAACCGTGCTATAGCTATACTTACTTTGTTCGTATGAAATAAACGCGTCTATCTTATGCCTTTCATTAAAAGTACGTGCATATCCCAAACGGCCATTCAGGGTTATTCTGCTGGAATTGTCGGCCGAAGAATTTACACTGATAGCGCCAGTACCCGACCTATTATTATTGTATTGTTTTGTTTCATTATTGTATAGATAAACATCATAAGGCGTATTCAAACTTTTACCGGTACTGAATGAAAAATCAAGCGCAGCATATCCTTCAGCATAAAGACCTTTGGTTATTGGGTCAAGATCTAATTTTAAAGTTGGTTTTAAATCCAGCACATTATATTTTTGCTTATAAGTACCTGGTTTATCTGTTACCATTAAAGCTGCATTGTTTGTGACTCCATCGTAACCAACTCTTGGCAGTCCATTTGGATAATAAGCTGCAGCCATAGGAGAGGTAGAAAGGAATTTTCCAAATAAATCTGCAGTATTAAATACTCCACGATTCCGTATCTCTTGTCGCCCGAGAATATCCATACTAAACTTTACCCGTTTTCCCACTTTGGCATCAACATTCGAAGTAAACTGGTACTGGCTGTAGTTTTGGGCACTCTTTTTATAAATAGCATCTTGCCACATATATTGAATAGAACTGTAGAAAGAGACCTTATCATTTCCGCCGGTTACCGATAAACTGTGCTGAGTTTTAGTGGCCCAGTCTTTTGCAACTTCGTTCCACCAGTCCGTACTCGGATAATTGATCGGATCAGAACCATCCTGTAATTTAGTTAGTACGTTTTGAGGATAAGTTTCTGTTAATCCATGCCCCCTATCATATTCATTAATGTATGTGGCATATTGGTAGGCATTCAACATTTTTGGAACACGTGTTGGTTGGGTAACTCCAACACTTCCACTGTAGTTAATCTTAACAGAGCCTTCTTTACCACGTTTTGTTGTGACCAGAATTACACCATTGGCAGCCCGTGCACCATAAATGGCAGCCGATGCATCCTTTAAAACTGAGATGGATTCAATATCTTCAGGATTTAAGCGACTGAATCCACGGTCGGCGACTCCATCCACAACAATTAATGCAGAGGTATTGCCTAAAGTACCTTTACCACGAATAGTAATGTTTGAACCATCTTCGCCCGGCTCACCCGACCGGGTGTTAGCAATTACTCCAGCTGTTTTCCCGGCAAGCGTATTACTCAAATTCACTGCTGCCACTTTTTTAAGGTCTTCACCTCCTACTTGCGAAACAGAGCCGGTTACTGTAGCTTTCTTTTGAGTTCCATATCCTACAACTACGACTTCATCCAATCCTGAGTTTTGTTCAATCATGGTTACTGTGAAATTTGAACTATTTCCTAGCACAAGCTCCATAGTTTTCATTCCTATATAAGACACCTGCAATTGTTTTATAGATGGGTCGACCGATAATTCAAACCGACCATCTTTATTGGTTATAACACCTATGTTTGTGCCTTTAATTTTTACTGTAGCTCCGATAATTGGAATTCCACTATCATCAACAACCTTTCCGGTTATACTTTTTTTTTGTTGTTGATTAACGGCAGGAGAAGAATTTGAGAAAGACCGGCTTCCGGTTCCGGCATAAGCAAAGAGAGACGAAAAACTCAAAAAACCAACGGCTATTGCCAGCTTTGTAATCCGAAACCCTCTTTCGGGTTCATTTTTTTTGAAACAATGTTCTTTAGATTTTTCCATTTTCTTGTTTTTAGTGAATTTTTATTGAGGTCAACATATTTATTAATCTACTTTAGTAAGCAGATGATTTATTCGTCCTAAAATCAGGTGCAAATGAACTTAAATCTTGTTTAGAAAAATTGAAAAATCATCCATTAAGCTAACAAAATCATCTAAGGATATTTTTTGCATCTAAATTCATAAATACCACACAAACAGCATTTTCTAAAGACAGTTTGGACTATTCTACCATGATTTTAGATTATATTTCGATTTTTGATCTAAAATTGTTGTAATATTGTACTACCTTATTATAAAATTAAAAATCGCTGCTTTCCATGAAGAACATACAGGTATTCTCTCTTGCTATATTAACATTATTTTTCTCGAATAATATAAAAGCCGGTACATTTAGCTTTCGTCATTATAAAGCCGAAGATGGATTGACTTTCAACACTGTCCGTAGCATTATTCAGGATCGTCGCGGGTTCATTTGGGTAGGCACCGAGAATGGATTGAACCGTTTTGATGGAAATACTTTCAAGGAGTTTAGGAGTCTCAAGAATGGAAAAAATATTCTGGGAAGCAACTATATCGGCACATTACTGGAAGACAGTAAAGGCAATATCTGGATTGGCACGGACGAAGGAATCTATATTTACCATCCTCTTACCGAAGAGTTCACCTATCTATCCAACAAAGTAAACGGAGCATCAATTTCCTCTACTATCAATAATATAGTAGAGGATAAATCCGGAAACATTTGGATGTCAACTCACGGACAAGGAATTTATCGCTACAATCTCACTTCGGGTCAGTTAGATCAATACAATGTCATTAAAGACGGAAAATCTTCCAGCAGATACGATTTTATCAATTACATATATGTTGATCGAAAAAACCGGGTTTGGGGCGCTCCAAAAACACCACGTGAATCACTGATTTATTTCGAAGCTTCAAAAAATTGTTTTCGAACTTTCAAGTTAAAGCAACAGGATGGAAATAATGCAGCCATATCTATTTACAAAATATTCGAAGACTCTCAACAAAATATCTGGCTTGGAACCTGGGATAAGGGAATATGCAAACTCAACGAAAAAGAAAACAGTATCACAAAATATCTTTCCCCAGAAATGCCGGGTGGCATCCTACACATTCACGAGATCAGTGAATACGGTCCCGATTTATTGCTCATTGGATCGGATGATGGTTTAAGCCTTTTCAATACCAAAACCCACACTCAACGTTTATTCAGTTCAAGCGAGATAGACCCTTCCGCCATTTCGGATAAATTTATATATCCAATCCTAAAAGACCGTGAAGGAGGTATATGGATTGGAACATACTTTGGAGGACTGAATTATGTTTCTCCCAATAGTGGACTCTTTGAGCGTTATACCCATTCCCGCTATGTGAACTCAATCAATGGAAATATAATCGGACGGTTTACCGAAGATAAAAAAGGAAATATCTGGATCGCCTCCGATGATGGAGGATTGAACTGTTTGAATACCGAAACAGGACATTTTTTTGCTTATATGCCTCAAGCCGGTAGAAACAGCATTTCCTATCACAATGTGCATGCACTCTGCTGGGATGAGGATAAACTTTGGATTGGAACATATTCTGGAGGATTAAATGTACTGGATACTAAAACAGGAAGATTTAAACTATATAATTCGGTTGATGGAAATCCAAGAACGCTCGATGGTGGGAGTATTTATGCCATTTACAAAGATCGAAGCAATAGAATGTGGGTAGCCAGCATGTCGGGCATTAACTTATACAACAGACAAACCGACGATTTTATCCGGTTCAAGCACTTTAACGCAACTACCATCGATATTACACAAGATCACAAAGGATTAATCTGGTTTGCCACGCAGGGAAAGGGGGTCTTCCGCTTTGATTCTCGTACAAACCAATGGAAAAATTACGGCTGTGTTCCCGATTCAAACAGTTCACTTCCAAGCAACCAGACTAATTGCATATTGGCCGACCATAAAGCCAGGTTATGGCTTGGCACCGCCAATGGGCTATGTCGTTACGATTATGCAAAAGATCGGTTTATTCCGTTACAGCTAAATATTCCCAACAAAACAATTTGCAGCATCATTGAAGATAACAATATGCTTTGGCTTACAACAGGAAAAGGATTGATTCGTTACAATACACAGAATGGCTCTTGCCAGATATTTACCCGCAGCGATGGTTTATTGAGCGATCAGTTTATTTTCAATTCCGGATTCAAAAGTTCCAAAGGAAAAATCTATATCGGAACGGCAAATGGATTCAATTCGTTTTGTCCGAAAAATTTGGTAGCAAATAAATATATACCTCAGGTAGCAATCACCAACCTGGAGATATTTAACAAGGAAATAGAAGTTGGACCGAAAAGTCCACTGACACAAGCCATCGGCTTTATGAAACAAATCGACTTGTCCTACAAAGATAATGTCTTTAGTTTGGGTTATGTTGCATTGAGTTATACTACTCCGGAAAAGAATATTTATGCGTATAAACTCGAAGGATTTGACAAAGACTGGAATTATGTAAACAAGCAAAATAAAGCAACTTACACCAATCTTCCGGCAGGAGATTATGTATTCAGAGTCAGAGCCGCAAATAACGATGGAGTTTGGAATAACGATGGCGCCTCTATAAAAATCATAATCCATCCTCCTTTTTGGCTTACTACCGGATTTAAAATTGCCTATGCATTACTTGCCATTTATCTTTTCATAACACTTATGAGAATGATGAATAAACGAACAGAACAAAAACATAAAGAACGAATCAATCAACTGAATCAAGAGAAAGAAAAGGAGCTGTATGACGCTAAAATTCATTTCTTTACTACTATTGCTCACGAGATCCGCACTCCTGTATCATTAATTATTGGTCCATTAGAAAAAATTATGGAATCAAATTCGGCTCTTCCCGAGTTGATTCGTAAAGATTTAAACATTATAGACCGTAATAGCCAGCGACTGCTTTCGCTAGTTAACCAATTGCTTGATTTCAGAAAAGCTGAGCAAGGTGCACTAAAAATAAACTTTAGCAGACAGAATATACATACCTTGCTTCGTAATACTTATGATCGGTTCAGCCCGTTAGTGGAACAAAAAGGGTATAAATTTGTATTCGATTGCCCGGAAAAGGATTTTGAAGCTGACATTGATCAGGAAGCTGTCACTAAAATTGTTAGTAACCTGCTCACTAATGCATTAAAATTTACTGAAAGTGAAATTTCGCTTTCATCACACATAAATGCAGACCAGCAAAGTTTCACTATTCAGGTTACAGACAACGGTGTAGGCATAGCAGATGTAGAAAAAGAAAAAGTATTCTTACCCTTTTACCAGATATCTGGACTTAAACCTGGCACAGGCATTGGGCTATCTTTAGTAAAGAGTCTTGTGGAAGCTCACGGAGGAAATATCTTGATAAAAGATGCTTCTCCATCTGGAGTTTCATTTATCATAACTCTCCCGATGAGGAATGAGCTCTCTGAAACAAGAAAAAGTGTCACAACAGCAAGAACACCTGCCAAAGAAATTAACAACACACTAATAACCAATGAGAAAGCAGAATTAAGTCCGGTCAACGAAGAAGAAAAACCACTGTTACTTATTGTTGAAGACAATATTGAAATGCGTGACTTCATCAAGGATTGTTTCTGCGATAGCTATCAGGTGGTTACTGCCGGAGACGGAATTGAAGGACTGGAGAAACTAAAATCTCAACAGGTGGAGTTAATTATAAGCGACCTTATGATGCCACGGATGAATGGATTGGAATTCTGTCAGGCTTTACGCGAAAACGTCATATGGAGTCACATCCCGGTAGTTCTACTTACAGCCAAAACTGATTTAAATTCTAAAATCGAAGGGCTAAATAATGGAGCAGATGCGTATGTGGAAAAACCGTTTTCAACAACTTTTCTGAAAGCTCAGATTAAAAACCTGATTGAATCAAGGAAAGCACTCCGCAGAAGGTTCTCTGAATTGCCCTTTGTACCTCTCAATAGCGTCGCAAATAATAAAGCCGACGAAGAATTTCTATCGAAAATGAACGCTATCATCGATAGCAATATATCCAACTTCGATTTCAATGTTGATTTATTGGCTGAGCAACTATGCATTAGTCGTTCTGGACTTTTCGTGAAAATAAAAAATCTGGTAGATGTTACGCCAAACGAACTGATTCAACTGGTAAGGCTAAAAAAAGCCGCTGAATTACTCTCTGAAAATAAATACCGGATCAACGAGATCGGGTATATGGTTGGATTTAACAACCCATCTTATTTCACAAAATGCTTTCAGAAACAATTTGGTATTCGCCCTGGTGATTTTATGAATAAGCACAAAAACTAAGCTTTAGATATAAAGTCAACCAAACCAGAACACAAAAAAGGATGATTCTATGCAGAATCATCCTTTTTGTGTAAATTTATTGCCTGTTGTATTATCTTCTTTTATAAGAAGATCCGCCACCTTTATAACCCGATCCGCCGTTTCTGCGTTCAGATCCGCTTGATGCACGACTACTCCTATCGCTCGAATCACGATTACGCCAAGGTTTTTCGCTGGCTCCCGCACTTGTAGCAGAACGGCTTCCGCGATCGGCACCTCTGTCTCCACCACGATAACCGCTACCGCGAGATTCACCTCCACCGTAACTTCCACGAGAACGGTATTCTGGTTTACGTCCCCCATCGAACGATTTGCTTCCCTTTGCCTCGCTTACAATCACATCAGACTGTCCGGCAAAGGCAGTTGTTACTTGTTCCAATTGATCGGCAAAAACATCGAAAAACGTGAATTTATTTGTAACCTCAATTGCACCAATATTGATTGATTTATCACCTGTTACATCATTTATAATTCCAAGTAAACGCTTTGCATCAATACCTTCACGCTCACCAACATTCATTTTAAGACGTACACGGTTTCCGGATTTACAACCACGTTCACCTCTCTCACCACGTTCACCACGCTCTCTGGTATGCTCCTGGTAGTTCAAATCCTCAGCATCTTTATAATAATCCAGAAAACGATTGAATTCCAACGACACGAAACGTTTTAAAAGTTCCTCTTTGGTAAGTTCTTCCAATTGTTTCATAATCTGAGGAATATATGGCTCAATTTGTTCGTCGTTCACTTCTACATTTTGCATACGGTCTATCATAAAAAACAATTGTTTTTTACAAACTTCCAATCCGTTTGGAATTTGTTCCTGAACGAAGCTTTTATGAAGAATACGCTCAATATCTTTAATTTTGAACCTTTCCTTTGAATGAATAATCGATACCGCTATACCTTTTTTGTTTGCACGACCTGTACGACCGCTACGATGCGTGTAAACCTCAACATCATCTGGCAGATTGTAATTGATAACGTGGGTCAAGTCACTTACATCCAATCCGCGTGCAGCTACATCAGTGGCTACCAACAATTGAATATTCCGAATACGGAACTTTTGCATGACCGTGTCACGCTGTGCCTGCGATAAATCACCGTGAAGTGCATCGGCATTATAGCCATCGTGCATCAACTTATCTGCCACTTCCTTTGTCTCTTGACGGGTGCGGCAAAATACAATTCCGTAAATATCCGGATTCAAATCCACGATACGCTTCAGCACCATATAGCGTTGCTTGGCTTGCGACACATAAAAAATATGCTCTACATTTTCGGAACCTGAATTCTTGGTTCCAACGGTAATTTCTTCGAAATTTTTCATGTATCGCTTGGCGATAGTTGAAATTTCTTTCGGCATAGTTGCCGAAAAAAGCATGGTACGACGCGTATCAGGTGTACGCTCCAAGATCGTTTCAATATCCTCTTTGAAACCCATGTTCAACATTTCGTCAGCTTCATCTAAAACAAGAAAGTCAATAGCTCCCAACTCTACTTTGCCTCGTTCAATTAAATCAATAAGACGACCCGGTGTTGCCACAATAATTTGTGGAGCCGTATCTAATTGGCGAAGTTGAGTACGGATGTCTTCGCCACCATACACCGGCACAATACGCATTCCACGCATATTTTTTGAATAACCCTTCAAGTCATTCGAAATCTGTATACACAATTCGCGGGTAGGTGCCAATACTAATGCCTGTACCTGCTTGCGATTTGAGTTAATTAAGTTTAACACTGGCAACCCAAAAGCTGCAGTTTTACCTGTTCCGGTTTGCGCTAAAGCCACTAAATCAGCAGTTTTTTCCAGCATAAACGGAATACTCTTTTCTTGCACGGGCATTGGTTGCTCGTAGCCAAGTTCTTCGATGGCCGATAAAATCTCGTCCTTCAAATTCAATTCTCTAAATGTCATTTTGATGTTTTTAGTACACGTCTCGAGTAGTCATCCGGCGATATTTTTATGAGCGTAAAAACCATTTAATTCGACAACTCATAGAACCCTCATGTACATTTTACTCTTATCAAAAGAATAAAAATTGGATTCGGGCTTCATTCTTTTTACAAACGTGTACCCTTCTGTTTAGCAGACTGCTTTAGTTAAAGCAGTGTAAATCGGACATTTACTCACAACGCATAGTTGTTTTTAAATCGGGTGCAAAGGTAGTAAAAATAATCGAATCATATACAACAAGCTATAAAATAAGTTGAAGAAGAGGTCTGAAGCCAAATTTTCAAACATTCTAACTTTATTCTTCCTTGTATTATTGAATTTTTTCATTAATTTTGCCAGCATATTTTCAGAAAAACAGGCAATTGAATATCAAACTATTATAACAAAACAAAACATGAAATCAATGACCAAAAGTCCTTTGCAAATTGCGCGCGCCAGCTATCAACCGAAGTTGCCAGCAGCTCTTAAAGGCAATGTCGTTTTAAAAGATGGTGCAGCAACCGAATCAGTGGCAGACCAGGCTGAAATCAAAGCACTTTTTCCAAACACTTACGGAATGCCGTTAGTCACTATCGAACCAAGTGAAAAGAAAGTAAATCCAATCGTTGGTGTAGGTGTTATCCTGTCTGGTGGTCAGGCTCCGGGCGGACATAATGTTATTTCCGGATTATATGATGGATTAAAAGCATTGAATGCTGACAACAAACTATACGGCTTTCTTGGTGGACCAAGCGGTTTGGTAGATCATGAATATATTGAGCTAACCAAAGAAATCGTTAATGAATATCGCAATACCGGAGGTTTCGACATTATTGGTTCTGGACGCACCAAACTAGAAGAAGAATGGCAATACGAAAAGGGTGCTGAAATTTGCAAAAAGCTAGGTATCAATGCGATTGTAATTATCGGCGGAGATGACTCTAACACCAATGCATGCGTTTTAGCGGAGTATTATTCCAAAAAAAATGCAGGAATTCAAGTAATTGGTTGTCCTAAAACAATTGACGGTGATTTAAAAAATGAAATGATCGAGACTTCATTCGGTTTTGACACTGCCTGTAAAGTTTACTCAGAACTAATTGGTAATATTCAACGGGATGCTAACTCTGCTAAAAAATACTGGCACTTTATCCGCTTAATGGGTCGTTCAGCTTCGCATATTACATTGGAATGCGCCCTACAAAGCCAACCTAACATTTGCATTGTTTCAGAAGAAGTTGAAGCCAAAAATCAGACTCTTAACGATGTAGTTAATGACATTGTAAACGTAATAGTTCATCGCGCCAGCCATGGTCTGAACTTCGGCACCATCTTAATTCCTGAAGGTTTGATCGAATTTATCCCTGCTATGAAAACACTTATCGCTGAGCTTAACGACTTGCTAGCTCACAACGATGACTTCAACGCGATGAATACCGACGAAGAAAAACGTCAATATGTGAAAGGAATGCTTTCACCTGCTAGTTCTGACGTTTACCGCAGTTTACCAAAAGGAATTGCAAAACAATTAACGTTGGATCGCGATCCACATGGTAACGTTCAGGTTTCATTAATCGAAACCGAAAAACTATTGATCGAAATGGTAGCTAAACGGTTGGCACAATTAAAAGCTGAAGGTACTTACAAAGGTAAATTCTCTGCCATCAACCACTTCTTCGGTTATGAAGGACGCTGTGCTATCCCATCTAACTTCGATGCTGATTATACCTACTCATTAGGTTACACCGCTTCTATACTTATCTCTGAAGGTAAAACAGGTTATATGTCATCAGTTCGTAATCTTACTGCACCTGCAGCTGAATGGATTGCCGGCGGTGTGCCAATTACAATGATGATGAACATGGAAAAACGTCACGGAAAAATGAAACCAGTTATCCAAAAAGCTTTGGTATTATTAGATGGTGCTCCATTTAAATATTTTGCCTCAATGCGTGAAAACTGGGCAGATGAGAAATCAAGCTACATCTATCCGGGTCCGGTTCAATATTATGGCCCAACTGAAGTTTGTGACTTACCAACCAGAACATTGATGTTGGAACAAGAAAAATAAATTCTGAAAAGAAAAAATGATAAAACGGACTTGCCTATTTTTAGACAAGTCCGTTCTTATTATCAACCCGAAATAAGTATTTTTGTGACTTACAATTCATATCTTCATCAATGCTAATTATCCTTTCACCAGCTAAAATACAAAATTTTGAACCACAAAATTTTACAACAGAGTTCACGCAACCGGAATTTATCAAAGATGCCGAATGCTTAGTCAAAACAATTAGACAGCTATCTGCAAGCGAATTAGCCAAGCTGCTTGAGGTCAACACAAAACTTGCTCATCAGAATTCAGATCGTTACTTCAACTGGCATCGCCCGTTTACACCTGCAAATTCAAAACAAGCCGTACTGGTTTTCAATGGTGAGGTATTTCATGGATTAGATGCAAAAAGTTTTACTAATGATGATTTTATATACCTACAGTCTCACGTTCGCATTCTTTCCGGGCTATATGGTATCCTTCGTCCGCTAGACCTGATTCAACCCTACCGGCTGGAAATAAGCACCAAATTACAAACAACAAAAGGTATGGATATCTATGCTTTTTGGGGTGATAAACTCACACAATCCATACAGAAAGCACTGGCAACATCAGGCAAACCATACGTTATCCTTAATCTATCTTCGAACGAATATTTCAAATCCATCAATAGAAAACAGATAAAAGCAAATGTTATTGATTTTGAGTTCTTAGAGAACAAAGACGAAGAATATAAACCGATAGTAATGTACACTAAAAAGGCAAGGGGCTTAATGACTCGCTATGTTATTGAGAATCGGATTGAAAATGTGGAAGATTTAAAAGGATTTAATACCGAAGGATATTGGTTTAGTCATCAACTATCCACAGAAACGAAATTCGTATTTGTCAGGGGTTAACTCAAAACTGATTGATTACTGCCGCCGTATGGCATGCCACCACGCCAGCAGTTTCTGTTCTCAGCCGACTACTGCCCAAGGACACAGGTACAAAACCTAATGCAATAGCTTTCTGCACTTCTTCTTTACTAAAATCCCCCTCTGGCCCAATCAGAATGAGCACATCCGATGATTTTCGTATCTCATTTTGAAGAAGTTTTTTATCTTCTTCATAACAATGCGCAATAAATTTTTGAGAAGCTTGATGATTATTCATTAATTCATCGAAAGTGCAAAGCGGATTTAGCTTTGGGAAAAAAGCTTTTAGGGATTGTTTTGCCGCCGAAATAATGATTTTTTCCAGACGTTCTTCTTTTACAATTTTCCGTTCCGAAAAACGGCAGACTATCGGAGTAATTTCGTCAATGCCAATTTCCGTGGCTTTTTCAATAAACCACTCCAGCCGTTCGATATTTTTAGTAGGTGCAATGGCAATATGAAGTTTATAATTCAGTTTACCAAACTCCAATATTGTCTCCGTAATCTCGAATGTACAATGCTTATGGTGCGGATTAGTAATTACAGCTTTGTAAAAGCCTCCTGCCCCATCTATTACTGTAATAGCATCGCCAGTTTGCAAGCGCAACACCTTCACCGCATGCTGGGACTCTTCCTCAGAAAGAACAGAGCCAAAAGACAGATTTGGAACGTAGAAAAGACTCATGTGACCCCTAACCCCTAAAGGGGAATTTAGTTAGTATTGATTGTTGTATCCTGTATCTTGAAATTACTTTCAGGCGCTAAAGCAACCTAGTTCCCCTTTAAGGGTTCGGGGTCATCTTAATAAATTCCTCCTTTGGCAGCCAACAAAGTATTTTTAAGCAATGAAACAATAGTCATTGGGCCAACACCACCGGGCACCGGAGTAATAAATGAGCATTTCGGAGCTACCTCATCAAACTTCACATCACCGCTCAAACGAAATCCGCTTTTAGTTTTATCAGAAGGTACACGGGTTGTTCCCACGTCAATTATCGCAGCACCATCTTTCACCATATCGGCTGTCAAGAATTCCGGCATTCCCAACGCAGCAATAATTATATCGGCTTGCAAGCAAATTTCTTTCAAATTCTTTGTCCGGCTGTGGCAAACTGTCACTGTTGCATCACCAGGATATCCTTTCTGCATCATCAAAGAAGCAACTGGTTTTCCAACAATATTGCTTCGTCCTATCACCACACAGTTTTTACCTGCCGTAGGAATTTCATATCGTTTAATCAATTCCATTATCCCTGAAGGAGTGGCACAAACATAACAAGGCAAACCGATAGACAAGCGTCCGACATTTACCGGATGAAAGCCATCAACATCTTTTCGGTAGTCAATTGCTTCAATAACTTTCTGCTCTGAGATATGTTTTGGTAACGGCAATTGCACTATAAAGCCATCCAAATCGTTATCTTTATTCAATTCATCGATTTTTGCAAGCAGTTCAGATTCAGTCACATCGTCTTCGAATGTAATTTTCGTAGAAGTAAAACCAACCTGTTCGCACGATTTTACTTTATGCGCTACGTATGTTTCACTACCACCATCGTGACCAACAATAATTACAGCCAAATGCGGTGCTCTTTTACCTGAAGCAACGATTTGTTTTACTTCTTCAGCTATCTCTGCTTTTACTTGTTCTGAAATGGCCTTGCCATCTATTATTTTATACATGAAGTTTTGATTTGAAAAGTTTGTTGTTCCGGCTATGAGAAGTAAAATTGAAGGAATTTATCTTCTTTTTCCCATTTTTAGTTTTCCCTGGCTAACTGTAGCCATTTTCATCATCTTGCTGGTTTGGTCAAACTGTTTTAGCAAACGATTTACATCAACAATTGTCGACCCACTACCTTTAGCAATGCGTTGTTTACGGCTTCCGTTCAACATGGCCGGATTCTGACGTTCCGCAGGAGTCATCGAATGTATGATGGCCTCAATGCCTTTGAAAGCATTATCGTCAATATCAACATCTTTCAAAGCCTTGCCCATTCCGGGAATCATTGCTGCCAAATCCTTGATATTTCCCATCTTTTTGATTTGAGCAATCTGTGACAGAAAGTCATTGAAATCAAACTGGTTTTTAGCAATACGTTTTTGCAAACGACGTGCATCCTCTTCATCATACTGCTCTTGGGCACGTTCAACCAAAGATACGATATCACCCATCCCCAAGATACGGTCGGCCATACGCTCTGGATAGAATACGTCCAACGCATCCATTTTTTCGCCGGTTCCGACAAACTTAATGGGCTTATTTACTACTGAACGGATAGAAAGAGCAGCTCCACCACGGGTATCACCATCTAACTTAGTAAGAATCACACCATCAAAATCAAGACGATCATTGAATTCCTTAGCAGTATTCACAGCATCCTGCCCGGTCATGGCATCAACTACAAATAAAATTTCCTGAGGATTAATTGCTTTTTTAATTGCAGCAATTTCTTTCATCATCATTTCATCCACCGCTAAACGTCCCGCAGTATCTATTATCACTATATCATTTCCATGCTGTTTAGCATATTTGATAGCCGCTTCAGCAATTGCAACCGGATTTTTATTTTCCAAATCACTAAAAACAGGAACTGAAAGTTGTTCTCCAAGCACTTTCAACTGTTCAATAGCAGCCGGACGATATACATCGCAAGCCACTAAAAGTGGATTTTTGCTCCGTTTTGTTTTGAGCAAGTTAGCCAATTTTCCAGAGAAAGTTGTTTTCCCGGAACCTTGCAAACCAGACATAAGAATCACAGCTGGTGAACCTTTCAGATTAATATCCACACTGGCCCCACCCATCAATTCGGCTAATTCATCATGAACAATCTTCACCATCAACTGATTTGGTTTCAGCGAAGTAAGTACATTCTGACCAATTGCTTTATCTTTAACCGTATCGGTAAATGTTTTAGCTATTTTGAAGTTTACGTCGGCGTCCAACAGGGCTTTACGCACATCTTTAAGCGTTTCGGCCACATTAATCTCCGAAATCTTACCTTCCCCTTTCAGGATCTTAAACGACCGTTCCAGTCTTTCACTAAGAGATTCAAACATATTGTTGTAGTTGATTTGATATTTTTTTGAGAGTGCAAAGGTAAAAAAAATGCATCAACCGACAAAGTACAATTGTAAGTACTTAGCATACTTTATGGTTACCCCGAGGCAAATTCATTTTACTCATTCGAAATTTAAGGTTGTTCGAATGAACCTTACAATCTCATGATTACAAGAAATAATCTTACCAGCAAACATATAACCTTACCGACAGATAGTTCGAAGATACACATGAGTAAATTCATAAAACCTTCAAGAGCATTTCTAGCAATCAAAAAACTATATAATTGTCAGGTACATCGGCAGATTTGAAGGATTAAATAAATTACTTATCATTCCAGTTGTTTTATCACTTTGTCCCACTAATTAAATTTAAGAATCAAAACTTAGGCTTTTAATAGTTAATTGGCGAAAAAACTTTTATATCATAATCATCTGTAAGGATAAATTGCTGTATTTTTGTGAGATATTTACTATCGAAATTTAGTTTTAATCTCTCAAATAAAAAGGCATTTTCCGGTTCATACTAAGTTTCAAACTTAATTATTTAAAACTCGTTACAATGAAACGTTTAACTCTCACTTTTCTTTCAATATTATGCATTAATATTTTGTTTGCCAACTTATTGTATGATATAACTGATGGCAAGTTTAAAGCCAGAATGGTTGAAATACCACGGTCTATGAATGATGGAGAACATTATACTATCATGCAAAACCATAAGGCTATAGCAAAATACAGTTACAAGACAGGAGCAAACGTTGATACTATCTTTAGCATTGCCCGATTAAAAAACTCACCCATCAAACAGATTTCGGGTTACGAATTTAGCCCGAACGAAGCTAAGATTTTGGTTTACACAAACGTCAAATATCGCTATCGTCGTACTTTTACAGCCGATTACTACATTTACGACATCAAACGCAATGAAATTACTCCGCTTTCAGAAAATGGGTCTCAGGAAGTTCCGCTATTTTCGCCTGATAGCCGCTACATTGCTTTTGCCCGTCAGAATAACTTATTCATGAAAAAACTTGATTTCAACACAGAGATAGCAATAACAAAAGATGGTCAGTTTGGCAGCATTATCAATGGAACTCCGGATTGGGTTTATGAAGAAGAATTTGAGAAAACACGTTATTTCGAATGGAGTCCGGATAGCAAACTGCTTGCCTTTGTCAAATTCAACGAATCTAAGGTACCTGAATTTTCGTTTCCAATTTACCTGAACGACACAAAAGAAAAAGATGAACTACCGACTTACCCAAGCTCTTACAAATTTAAATATCCTAAAGCAGGAGAAAACAACTCCACGGTGAGTGTCTGTGTTTACGACGATTACTACAAATCAATTAAAAGCATAAAACTAGGAGATGATGAGCAGGATTTCTATATTCCACGCATCAAATGGACCAGCTCTGCTGATCAGTTGGCTATTTTTAAACTAAACCGGAATCAAAATCGTCTGGACATGTTATTAGCAAATCCAAAATCTATGCTTTCAAAGTTATGCTTGCGTCAAGAAGACAAATACTATGTTGATTATGAAAATATTGACTATATTCATTTTTTTGCAGACAATCTATCATTTATCGGCGTGAGCGAAAAAGATGGTTACCGCCATGTATATTTGTACGGAATAAATGGCCAGATAAAAAAGCAACTTACGAAAGGGAATTGGGATGTGACCGATGTATACGGATTCGACGAAAAGAAACAGATGCTTTATTACCAATCGGCTGAAGTTACTCCCATGCAACGCGACATCTATTCTATTGACACAAAAGGCAAGAAAACACGTCTAACTAATGGTAAAGGGACTCACAATGCCACTTTCAACAGCACGTTTACCTACTTTACAGACAATGCTTCAAGCATCGAAACCCCAAACACAATTACCTTACGGACCAACTTAGGATCGACCATTAAAGTGCTTGAAAGCAATACTGCCTTAGCATCTGATTTCAAAGCATTAAACCTTCCAAAAAAGGAATTTTTCAACTTTACCACTTCGGAAAATGTAAAGCTGAATGGTTGGATGCTGAAACCGGCAGATTTTGACCCAAGCAAAAAATACCCGGTACTGCAAGTCCAGTATAGCGGACCAAATTCACAGCAAGTACTTGATAGTTGGAAAATTGATTGGGAATATTATTTGGCAACCCAAAATTACGTGGTTGTTTGTGTTGATGGCCGTGGCACGGGCGCTCGTGGATCTGAATTTAGAAAGTGTACCTACGAGCAACTAAACATACTCGAAACAAAGGATCAAGTTGAAACCGCAAAATATCTTGCCAAACAAAGCTTTATCGATAAAGACAGAATTGGCATTTGGGGCTGGAGCTATGGCGGGACAATGACATTATTCAGCATGACAACCGGAGAAAAAGTATTCAAAGCCGGTATCGCCGTGGCTCCGGTAACAGACTACCGCTTTTACGACACCGCCTATGCAGAAAGATTTATGCGCCGTCCGCAAGAAAATTTCAACGGCTACGACAAATCTTCCGCTTTACTTCGGGCAGATAAGTTACAAGGAAATTTGCTGATTATTCATGGTACCGCCGACGACAACGTACATGCACAAAACACCATGCTGTATATCGACCGGTTAGTAGCCGCCGACAAACAATTCGAAATGCAAATGTACACAGACAAAAACCATAGTATTTTGGGCAAGCAAACACGCCGCCATTTATATACTCGCATGAGTGAATTCTTGTTTAAAAACTTATAATCAAAAACCAATCCAAGCTTTCCCTGATTACTCCAGATATATGTTTTAAAACATTATTTACAGCATACAATCGGAATGAATTTACTGCTCATTCTGTGACAAAAGTATTAACTTTGTGGGTCAAATTAAATTTAAAGTATTATCACAATCCATTTATTAATTAAAGTCGTTTATATGAACACAGAAAAGAAAAATTATGCTTTGCCAATTGCAATGATGTTTGCATTATTTTTTATGATTTCATTTGTAACAGGACTTCCAAGTCCCATGGGAGTAATTGTTGCAAAACAATTTGGAGCTTCTAACTTTCAATCCCAATTAGGATTTTTAGCTAACTTCATGGCTTACGCATTTATGGGCATACCTGCGGGCATCATGCTAAAGAAATTTGGGTACAAAAAAACAGCATTAGCTGCTATTGCAGTAGGTTTTACAGGTGTTGCCATTCAGTATTTATCAGGTCAGGTACAAAGTTTTACCGTTTATCTGACAGGGGCATTTGTTTCGGGATTTTCAATGTGTATGTTGAATACCGTAGTAAACCCAATGCTCAACACTCTTGGTGGTGGTGGTAATTCAGGTAACAGATTATTGCAATTTGGAGGTTCTATAAACTCTATCGGTGCAACAATTACTCCTATGTTAGTTGGTTGGTTAATGGGTGCTGCAGCTGGCCGTACTATCGAAAAAGCCAATCCTGCTCTTTTCATTGCGTTAGGTATTTTCGCTTTGGCGTTCATCGTATTATCGTTTGTTCAGATTCCTGAACCACATATGGAAACTGCTGCTGAAAGAAAAGTAAAACATTCACACAGCCCACTTTCATTCCGTCATTTCATTTTTGGTGCCATCGCTATCTTCATTTATGTAGGTATTGAGATCGGTATTCCAAGTACAGCTAATTTATTTATGACAGCTGCCACTAATGCTTCAAACGCAGGTTTGGGTATTGATGCAACAACTGCAGGTAGTATTGTTGGAATCTATTGGATTTTAATGCTAGTAGGTCGTTTAATTGGAGCTTCTATAGGTGCTAAAGTATCGAGCAAAACCATGATGATTACCGTTTCTGCTATCGGGTTAGGATTAATCCTGCTTGCCATCCTTGTTCCAACTTCAGTTGCAATTACATTACCAGTTATAGGTACTCAGGTTCCAATCAGTATTGTATTCCTTGTTTTATGTGGACTCTGTACGTCTATTATGTGGGGTGGAATTTTCAATCTGGCGGTTGAAGGTTTGGGTAAGTACACTGCAGCTGCTGCAGGAATCTTTATGGTAATGGTTTGTGGTGGTGGTATTGTTCCGCTTCTTCAAGGTTGGGTTTCTGACCATTTCGGATATTTAAACAGCTACTGGGTTATGTTTGCTTGTATAGCTTACATGATGTGGTATGCTTTGGTAGGTTGTAAAAACGTAAACAAAGATATTCCTGTTGAATAATCATTGTCATAATATTTCTAATTACTAATTATATTTCAAAATGGAAAAACCATATGTAATAGGCATGGATATGGGCGGAACCAACACCGTTTTTGGTGTTGTTGATGCTCGTGGAAATGTAATCTCAAAAAGTGCCATTAAAACAGGTACACACACAGATGTCAATCTGTATATTCAAGACTTATACGACGAATTAATCAAACTGATTGATGCTGTCGGAGGCGCTGAGCAATTCAAAGGAATTGGAGTTGGCGCTCCCAACGGAAACTATTATACCGGGAACATCGAATTTGCACCAAACTTACCTTGGAAAGGTGTTGTACCATTTGCCAAATTAATGGCAGATAAGTTTGGCATCCCGGCTGCACTTACTAACGATGCTAATGCTGCCGCATTTGGTGAAATGACTTATGGCGTTGCGCACGGCATGAAAAACTTTATTATGATTACTCTGGGAACAGGTGTTGGCAGTGGTATCATTATCGATGGCAAAGTTCTATATGGTCATGACGGTTTTGCTGGTGAACTAGGTCACACAACTGCTATCCGCGAAAATGGACGGTTGTGCGGTTGTGGCAAATCAGGTTGTTTAGAGACATATTGCTCTGCAACCGGGGTAGCTCGTTCTGCACGTGAGATATTAGGATCATCTACCAAAGAAAGTCTTTTACGCAACATTCCACTAGACCTCATTACTTCGAAAGATGTATTTGAAGCAGCTGTAGGAGGTGACGAAGTTGCGAAAGAAATTTTCGAATTTACTGGAAAAATCCTGGGAGAAAGCCTGGCTGATTTCGTAGCATTTAGCGCTCCCGAAGCAATTATTCTTTTTGGCGGACTATCAAAAGCCGGAGATTTGATTATGAACCCAATCCGTGAACACATGGAAAAAAACCTTCTTCCTTTATGGAAGGGTAAAATCAAATTGCTCTTTTCTGACTTGAAAGAAGCTGATGCTGCCGTTTTAGGTGCTAGCGCTTTAGCTTGGGAACTGTAGTCCATATTCAAATTTCAGTATAAACTAAAAAAGCTCCCGAACTTTCGTTCGGGAGCTTTTTTTATATCCAGAGTTTGCGGTTTTTTATTTTTCCAATCTTTTCATGGCTTCAATCGTGTTCTCCCGGCTACCAAAAGCCGAGAAACGTACGTAGCCTTCACCACTGGCACCAAACCCGGCGCCCGGAGTGGTAACAATATTCTTTTCTTTCAACAAATAATCGAAATATTCCCAACTTCCCATTCCTACCGGTGCTTTAGCCCAAACATAAGGGGCATTTACTCCTCCAAAAATAGTATAACCAGCTTTCATTAATCCTTCACGGATAATACGGGCATTTTCAGTATAGAAATCAATAAGCGCTTTCACTTGTTTTTTACCTTCCGGACTGTAAGTTGCTTCCGCGGCACGTTGTACAACATAAGACGTTCCATTAAACTTAGTGCATTGACGGCGATTCCAAAGCTTATTAAGCGACACTTTTTCACCATTAGCTGCATAACCCATCAATTGTTTTGGAACAACTGTGTAGCCGCAACGAGTTCCGGTAAAGCCGGCAGTTTTAGAAAAGCTTCGAAATTCAATGGCAACATCCTTAGCACCTTCGATTTCATAAATGCTATGAGGTACATTCTCTTCGGTGATAAATGCTTCGTAGGCTGCATCAAACAACAAGATTACCTGATTTGCCTTAGCGTATTCCACCCAAACAGTCAGTTGTTCTTTGGTCAATGTCGTTCCGGTAGGGTTGTTTGGATAACAAAGATACACCAGATCCACTTTCTCTGTCGGAAGTGCAGGAACAAAGTTGTTTTCGGCATTACACGACAAATAAACCAAGTTTGTCCACTCGCCGCTTGCAGTGGGTTCACCAGCACGACCGGCCATGGCATTGGTATCAACGTATACCGGATAACTTGGATCGGTTATAGCAACACGATTGTTTACATCAAAAATATCGCCGATATTCCCAGTATCGCTTTTTGCGCCATCACTCACAAAGATTTCATCTTCGGCTATATCGATTCCATTGTTTGTAAAATCATTAATCACAATTGCCTCTCGCAAAAAAGCATATCCTTGTTCAGGACCATATCCTCTGAAAGTGCTGGCGCTACGTTGCTCATCAGCCGCCTTTATCATAGCATCCACCGATGCGTCGGGTAATGGAAGACTTACATCGCCAATTCCCATACGGATAATCGGAGCTGTCGGATTTTCTTCTTTGTGCTGGGCCACACGTTTTGCTATCTCGGAAAATAAATACGTTGCGGGAATTTTTATAAAATTCTCATTAATCTGTGCCATATTTTAGCCTGGTAATTTATTGTTTTATATTGGGTATTATTAAATTTCACCTTCAAAGACAGTAGTTGCTCCACCTGTCAAATATACGTGGTTATCAGTTTCATTCCATTCGATAGTTAGTTCTCCTCCGAGTAGCTCTACAGTTGTTTTCCGGGCCGAGTGTCCATTTAATATACCTGCAACAACCGAAGCGCAAGCACCAGTTCCGCAAGCCATTGTTTCTCCCGAACCACGTTCCCATACGCGCATTTTCAATCTATCGGCCGACAAAACTTCAATAAACTCGGTATTTGTACGACGGGGAAAAATTGGGGCATTTTCAATAACCGGACCTATTTTAGGCAGATCCAGCTTGTCAATATCATGGGTAAATATAACCGCATGTGGATTACCCATTGAAACACAAGTGATGTTATACTGAAGTTCAGCATTAAAAGTAACCGGTTCATTTATTACTTTCGACTTTTCAATGGTAGTCGGAATTAAATTTGCGGCCAGAATAGGTTCACCCATATCAACCGTAACGGTTTCAACCTGATTGTCTGCATCCAAAAATAGTTTTAGCTTTTTTACGCCGGCCAATGTTTCAAGAGTCAGATCGGTTTTATCAGTTAATCCTTTGTCGTAAACAAACTTACCGATACAGCGCGATGCGTTACCGCACATTTCCGATTCAGAACCATCAGCATTGAACATTCTCATTTTGAAATCAGAATTCTCCGACGGCAAAATCATAACCAATCCATCGGAACCAATACCCTTGTGGCGATCGCTGTAACAAATCGAAAATGACACCGGGTCATCAATATGTTCTTCGAAACCATTTACGTATATATAATCGTTTCCGATTCCATGCATTTTTGTAAATTTCATTTTATAAAGTATGTTTAAGTAGTTCTAATCAATTATTTGAGTACAAAATTAATATCTACGCGAGCAAATCCATTTAAAAGTAATTAATCGTTTTTGATTTTTATCATTTAATTACAAATCAAAAATAATATAGCATTATTACTTTCAAACAAACAATATTTTATTGCTATTTATTTCAATATGAATTATTGGATAATTTAAAAATAGCATACAATTTGCAACATCAAAACGCTTAGAATATGTTTATTGTTTTGTAAATCTGAATGATAGTTTGCTCTACAGACAGAAGTCCCTTTCGAAATAACTCCGAAAGGGACTTCTGTCTGTATTCTAGCTGCGTAAAACAAAGATCTTTTCTCTTTAGTCTAAATTCTGTGTCAATGAAAGATGTTCAGAAAATTCCGAGGCACCTGAGTTTCAAAACTAATTACTTCGGTGGTTACCGGATGATAAAATGCCAGCAAACGTGCGTGTAATCCAAGTCGATTGATCGGACTTACACCGGCTCCATACTTTTTATCTCCCACAATGGGGTGACCAACACCTTGCATATGAACACGGATTTGATTTTTACGTCCGGTTTCCAATTCTATTTCCAGCAAGGAATAATTATCGTTGGATTTTACACAGCGGTAATGTGTTATGGCCTGCTGACCACCATTATCCGTATTGCTCGAGTGAATTTTCAGCGACTTTTCATTTTCCGAAAGCCAGGTTACAATCGTATCCTGCTCTTTCTCCATTTTCCCTTCCACCAAGGCCACATAAATCCGACGGGTAACAATACGATGCCAGTTTTCCTGCAAGGTCAATTGAACATCTTTATTTTTAGCAAACATAATCACACCCGATGTTTCACGATCCAGGCGATGAACCACGTAAATACGATTTTGTGGCGAACTTTTCTTCACATGGTTTTTCAGTATCGAAAAAGCAGTGGTTTCATCCGGATTTCCGGTACTTACAGTCAACAAACCTTCTTTCTTTTCGACTACAATCAGGTAAGCATCCTCAAAAATAATCCTCAATTTAGGATGTGAGAGCTCTATATTTCCACGTCCGCTATTTACCGTAACAATGTCTCCTGGCTGCAACGGCAAATTGAATTGTGTGGTCACTTTATCATTTACCATCACTTGCCTGTGAGCCAACAATGATTTCACCGAATTACGGCTCATGCCACCCATTTTGGCTAACAGAAAAGTCATCAATTCAATCGGTTCAGCAACTTTTAAATGCGTTTCTTTCGGTGCAGGAGCTTGTGGTTTACGTTTCATTTTTTTCTTATATCTTTTTTGTTTAAGCTTTTCTAATTTAAAACTACAGAAAAACCCACTTATTTTAAATAATTTGCAACAGCTATCGCTGCATTTTCACCATCGATAGCCGACGAGGTAATTCCGCCCGAATAACCCGATCCTTCACCAGCCGGGAAAAGCCCTTTTACTACCGGATGCTGGCCGGTTTCCGGATTACGCGGAATACGGACTGCAGCCGAGGAGCGCGTCTCTACTCCCACTACAACAGCATCATTGGTCAGATAACCACGCATTTTACGATCAAATTTTTTAAATCCTTCACGTAATCGACTTGAGATAATGTCTGGTAACCAAAAGTGCAAAGGCGATGAAATCAAACCAGGCAAATAAGAACATTCAGGCAGATCAGCCGAAAGCTTCCCTTTTACAAAATCGCCTAATCGTTGTGCTGGAGCAACTTGTCCAAGCCCACCGTTATTGGTATAAGCCAAATGTTCTACATATTGCTGGAATTTCAGTCCTGCCAACACGCCGTATTCCTGAAAATCAGCAGGAATATCTTCGGGACGAATCTCAACCACAATGCCGGAGTTAGCATAAGGCGAATTGCGCTGCGAAGCCGACATACCATTAACTACTATTTCATTCGACCCACTTCCCGCTGGTACAATATGACCGCCAGGGCACATACAAAATGAATATACACCACGCTCATTCACCTGATCAACCAGATTGTAGCTGGCAGCCGGCAAAAACGGACCACGTTCTTTGCAATGGTATTGAATGCTATCAATCAACGCTTGCGGATGTTCTACCCGCACACCCATGGCAAAACCTTTGGACTCAAGGACAACACCTTGATTATACAACATTTCATAGATATCATGGGCAGAATGACCGGTTGCAAGAATAAGTGACTTAGCCTGAAACACACTTCCATCAGCCGTTCTGCAACCCACCACCTGATTGTCTTCAATGAGAATCTCCGTAAGTTTTTGGTCAAAATGAATCTCACCACCACAAGAAGTAATCGTTTTACTGATGTTTCCGATTACAACAGGCAACTTGTCTGAACCAATATGCGGATGGGCATCGTATAAGATTTCCTCTGTAGCACCATGATAATGAAATATTTCAAAGATACGATCGGTATTACCTTTCTTTTTCGAACGCGTATAGAGCTTTCCGTCCGAGAAAGTTCCCGCTCCTCCTTCACCGAAACAATAATTAGAATCAGCTTCTATACCTTTATTCCGGTTTAGCTGCGCAATATCCAACTTCCGCTCATGAGCATTTTTTCCTCGTTCCAAAATAATCGGTTTCAACCCTGCTTCAATCAGCTTGAGAGCTCCGAACAATCCGGCAGGTCCTGCACCAATAATTAAAACCGGCGTTTTCTCTTCCACAGATTGATATTCAAAAACAGGTTTTACCCTTTTCGGGGCCGGCTCATTCCAATAAACTTGAAGAGTCAAATTCACTTTCGGCTGAAACGAGCGCGCATCTATCGACTTTTTCAAGGTTCGAATATGCGTAATTACCTGAGGGGAAACAACCAATTTGTCGGCCACTTGTTTTGTCAGCAAAAAGGGCGTTTCAGCTTGTTCTGGAGTAAGTATAAGTTGTATTTCTTTGTGCATAATTCTAAGAATTGTCTTTCATTTCTTTGGGCAGCAAAGATACATAATTAAATTGTAAGGCTATAATGCAATATCGGCACATGAAGAATATAACAACACAGTCAACAACCAGAGACAGTTCATCAAGACGATCTGTTTTATATTTTCCTAAAGCAAATTATCAAATCAATAAAATTTAGTAATTTTGAACTTTGGAAATAATCCAGCAAATACATTCATTACGGCTGAAATCTTTCTGAGTCCCAAATAAAAAATTCCCTATGAAACGAATAGTCATTTTTCTTTGTTTTCTTGTTGTTGCCATAAACATCTTTTGTCAGTCTAACCCTCAAGCTACAAATGCAGCAAATCAGCAACTGACACCAACACAGAATACCAGCGTAGACAGCACAAAAATTAAAGCAGAGCTACTGGCCAAAAAACATCAAAGACACAAAAAATTTATTCAAGCAGCCGATACCCTTTCAAAAAGCGACTACTTAATGAGTATCGACCGGGTTAATGACAATATAATTGATATTCGCGACAGTGCCAAATTAGGTTTTGAAGTAGTGAAAATAGGACATAAGATTGATGAAATATCAAAAAACCTAAACCAGCTGCGACAAAACTTCAAAAACAGGCGCGCTATCATAAACATTCGAAATCTATACCTTTACCAGAGTTTTGCTTCTGACCTGGATGAAGAAAACGACCAGCTTATGGATCGCCTCAACAGACTGCACAAACGGGTTTCTCATTCTAAACTCCGCATCAAAACAGTATTGAAAGATTCCATTTTCAAAAAATTATATGCCGACAGTTTACTCCGGAACGCTTTCGAGAATAAGCTTGTACGATTGGAACGCAAATGGGAAAAAACCGACAGCATTACGAAACAAAACATCGACAGCCTGAACGCATTGAAAGTGAAGGCTGCAGATAATTCCATAAGCTTGACCAACATGTTGAGTGCAATTGACGACAGGCTTGACAAGGCCGACCAGCGCATTTTCAGCCAGGAACTTAATTGCCTGTGGCAAACTGACAAAGCCGGCACATTGCTCAACGATACTACGAGAAAAACCACAAGTGTGTTGAGCAACGAACAAAAAGCAATCGGGTATTACTTTAGCCACACATCGCAGCAACGAATTCTGGTACTCTTGCTCGGATTCCTGCTTTTCATTTGGTTATTTCTAAAACGTAAGCTTTTAAAAATTATCCGCGAGCAGAAAAATTTATACGATTATCTGAACTTGCGATACATAAATAGCTATCCAATATTATCACTGGTGGTACTGCTACTCTGCATTATGCCGTTTTTGGACGCCTATGCTCCAACATCGTACATTGCCATTGAATATATTTTGCTACTAACGGCTTTATCAATCATTTTCTTTAAAAAGACAGACCGTACATTTCGGTTCAACTGGTTAGCACTAGTTGTATTATTCGTACTAAATGTACTAACCTATTTATTCACCGAACCTACATTCATTACCCGCTTGTGGATGGTAGCCATACATACTGCTATCATTATAGCCATCTATCTTTTCTCCAGAAAATTAAGCAAGCGAACACCTTATTACAAATGGATACGGATTTCCGCCATTGTGGGGATTATTCTCACTAGCCTGGCGATTATCTCCAATCTTTTCGGCAGATTCTCGCTGGCATGTATTTTTGGAATAGCCGGAGTTTTTGCCGTAACGCATGCGGTTGTCCTCACTGTGTTTATCCAGACAATTATCGAAATCATTTTACTACAATTAATCAGCAGCCGGCAAAAGAAAGGCATTAACAAACCATTTGACAGTTCCACAGTAATCAATAAAATAAAAATGCCGATACTCATTGTAGCGGTCGTTCTTTGGTGTATCATGCTTACATCCAATCTGAACATTTATCACGGTATCAGCAACGCATTGTTTGACGTGCTTACCAGCACCCGTTCTATAGGAAGCATTTCTTTTAAACTGACCAGTGTATTCATGTTTATCGCCATTATTTGGCTTGCCCATATTCTTCAGCGACTGATAAGCTTTCTATTTGGCGAAACCGGAACAGATTCCGAAGATCTCACTACTGTCACCAAAGGACAGCATTCACGCTTGCTTATTACACGGCTACTGGTACTCATCGGTGGTTATTTGCTAGCCATTGCAGCATCCGGGTTACCGATAGACAAACTTACATTCTTACTTGGCGCCTTGGGAGTTGGTATTGGTATGGGCTTGCAAAACGTTGTCAACAATTTTGTATCGGGTATCATCCTTATCTTTGATGGCTCTCTCCAAATAGGCGACGAAATTGAAGTAACAGGGCAAACGGGCAAAGTGAAAGAAATAGGATTACGGGCCAGCACCTTGAGTACGGCCGATGGAGCCGAGGTAATTATTCCGAACGGAAACATTTTGTCGCAAAATATCGTAAACTGGACATTCAGCAACGATCAGAAAAGAATTACGCTTGCATTCTCACTTTCCGGAAAAGAACTGGATGCCAATGTAATTAATGAGGTGATTAATGAAACGATCAAAAGTATCCCGAATGTAATTTCGCACAAAAAGCCCGTGATACTATATACCAAAGTAACTCCTGAAAGCTGCTCGCTGACTATCCGCTTTTGGAGCACCATTAGCAAAGTGGATTTGGTAAAAAGTGAAGTATTGCTGGAGCTTAGCACGGCATTTACCGACAAAAATATTGGATTCGAGTAAAATAATCTTTCCTATCCATATTTTGATTCCAAAACGCAACTTCCAACCACTGGCAGTTGCGTTTTTAATTTACACAAAATACCTCACTACAATACAGTTAGCTTAATAATTGACAAGCATCCTTAAGGATAATCCCTAATTAATGAAATACTCTATAAATAGTCCGGTTGTCTTCCATATTCCAAAACTTTCAGAATATCCCTAATGTTTTAAAATGCCTGTTTAAACCAACAAACTGAATATACAAAGTGGATTCCTGTAACCACTCACTTCAAAAAAAACAGGTGAGAAACCGAAAAGCATTACGAGTAGGAAAAATTAAACCCAATTACTGTATGAAAACAATTCTCATGGTTTTTAAATCATTGCTGTTGGTCATTAGTCTAACGTTCAGCACAAGTTTGTACGCACAAGACCCTGTCAAAGTTTCATCGAAAGAATATAAGAAAGTAGTTCTCGACAATGAAAAGGTGCGAGTTATTCAGGTCGAATTTGCCCCGGGAGATGTTGCCGCCTGGCATAGTCATCCTAATCATGTTGTCTATATATTGGCTGGTGGAAAAATTGAAATAACAAACAAAGGCGAAAAGCCGGTTATTTCGGAACTAAAGGCAGGTGAAGCCATGTATATGCCTGCCGTAACACATATGGCAAAAAATGTAGGCACAACGACCATCAAATTGGTTATAACAGAAATTAAGCCGGTCCATCCTAAAATGAAGAATGCTGCAAACATGCCAAAAACTGAATCGGACAAAAAAGACATGAAGTAATTGATTCGATGTTTCATTTTCATTCACTAAAAAAAGCAATCCGTGCTTGGGTTGCTTTTTTATTTGACTGAACCGCTATAAATCAGCAACCGCCAACAAAACTACAAAAGTTTATGCCGGCGGTTGAAAGAAGAAAAGGTAATTTAGCAACGCTCTGATCAAGCAACAAATATTTTTATAAAGTAACAATTACTTTATACCCTCTTCCATGTATATTTAAAATAAGAATATTAGGATCCTTCTCAAACAACTTACGCAATTTGCATACATAAACATCCATACTTCTTGAGTTTTTGTAATTGCTGGTACCCCAAATCATATTCAGGATTTCTTCACGTTCAATAGATTTGTTAATGTTAGCAGCAAATACTACTGTCAAAAACAATTCTTTCACGGTAAGTTTAACTGCCTGGCCTTCGTAAATCAATGACCGGTCATTAACATCGATTGTGTACCCTCCAATTTGATACGTAGGAGCATTCAATAGTTCTGCCAGTTCATCACTCTCAGCTTTCAGCCGGAAATCCATTCTTGGGGGAACAGAGTGACTTCTCGTAGGGGTGAATTGTTTGAGTTCAAACTTCATCGTTCTGAGTCTCATGCTCATTTCCTCGATGGCAATTCTCATGGTCTCAATTCTTTCTTCCAAATTTTCAATATCCATTTTGTTTTATTTAAATGTTAATATAGTGAGATATAGTGTACTTATTTTCGTTCGCCGGGTGCTTATACCCTTAAAAAAGCTTGGATCACACCTACGTAATAAAAAAGAAATTAACCGTTTTTTTCTTCGTTCAAATCCTTAAACTCTATTTTATTAATTTCAAACCACAAAACTACAAAATTTATTTTAATTTGTCAAGAAAAAAACTAATATTTTTCACCTTAAAAAAAAGGACGCAATTAATTTAAATAAATTCAAGCTAAAATTTGAACTGGAGAATGAAAAAAAACTCGTATTGCATACAGCCGGTAATCCTGGTTAATGCAAACTAAATTTCCCAAGGTTCCTATCAACTTTAGAGCTTAGTTATTCATTTTTTCCGACCGCCTGCCAACTCAGAGACTTAATTATTTTATTTTTCTAATCCGGTACGCCTACAGATTCATTTTTTATCCAATTATTTTAACCCTGAATCCGTCCAGATTCGTTTTTATCCAATTATTTTAACTCTGGATCCAGCCAGATTCGTTTTTATCCGATTATTTCGTTTATTTACAGCCGGACTCTTGAGTTTTCTTTCTCCCTTGGTTAAGATTCATTTGCTGCTCTATTTTTTTCCGGGCTTCATCGCCTTCCTGACAATCCAACTTCATTCATCCACTTATAATTCTAACTTCGGAACAGAACAAGCCGCCACAAATGAGTGTTTTAGTAGCGTAAAGCAACTACGCGATCAATGAATTGAGTTTAGCACAACTTTGAATATCTAACTCTTTAAAACAACTAAACACCATGGAAGTAGACTGGATTATTTTGCTGATAGTTTTAGTTTGTGCCATTGTTTTGATTATTTCGTTGATTATAAAAAACAAGAGGGACAAAGATGAAGTAATCAGATTTTACAACTCTGACACTGACATTGAAGAAGAAGAATCACAGAAGGAGAAAAAATGAGAAGGCCATTTTTGTTTTCCTTTGGAATTGACAGCTATAAAAAGACAAAACAAAAAACAGACTAACCAAGAGGTCAGTCTGTTTTTTTGTTGTTTTCAATAAAGTGATCCGGATGAGATTCGAACTCATGACCCACGCCTTAGAAGGGCGTTGCTCTATCCAGCTGAGCTACCAGACCATTCCTTACTTCATTTCTAAAGCGGTGCAAAAGTAGTTCAAATTTCGTAAAGATGCAACAGTTTTCCCTAAAATTGGGGAAAAGGGCTGATTAATTGGCGAAAAATAGCTAATTTTGTCTACTGTAAAAGAATCAGACACATTTAACAATATTCGCAATAATGAAGGTATTAAAATTCGGCGGAACATCCGTAGGTTCAGTCAATGGCATTTTAAGTGTAAAGAAAATTGTAGAGGCGCAGAGCGAGCCTGTAATTGTAGTAGTTTCAGCACTTTCAGGCATTACGGATCAACTTTATACGATTGCGAAACTGGCATGCGATGGCGACAAAACTTATTTGGAACAATATGATCAAATGTTGGCCCGCCACCTTGAAGTGGTTGAGGGAGTTATAGCTCCAAGCAAGAAAGAGAAAGTCTTAAGCCTTATCCAAACACAATTTATTGACCTTTCCAATATATTTCGCGGCGTATTCCTGATCAAAGATATTTCCACAAAAATCATTGATACCATCGTAAGTTACGGCGAATCAATCTCCTCTATCATTGTAGCACATGCTATTACCGACGCCGTTCATTTCGACTCGAAATCGTTCATCAAAACTGAGAATCAGTTTGACAAACACATCGTTGATTTCAGCAAAACAAATGCACTAATCCACAATACATTTGCTTTCGCACCTTCCATTTGCGTTTGCGGTGGTTTTATCTCTACAGATGCTAACACAAACTTCATTACTAACCTGGGACGTGGTGGTTCTGATTATACTGCGGCCATTTTGGCTGCAGCCCTTCAAGCTTCCATACTCGAAATATGGAGCGATGTGGATGGTTTTATGACCGCCGATCCGCGCATCATAAACAATGCTTACGTTATTGAGAAGTTGAGTTTCATTGAAGCTATGGAACTTTGCAACTTTGGGGCTAAAGTAATTTATCCACCAACAATTTTTCCCGTTTTTCATCAAAACATACCAGTCAAAATCAAAAATACCTTTAATCCTGAAGCTGAAGGCACCTACATTTCACGCGAAAAAACAGGTGAAGCAGGTAAAGCGATTAAAGGGATTTCGTCAATTAATGACACCTCATTGATTACCGTCCAGGGACTTGGAATGGTAGGGGTGATTGGTGTAAACTACCGGATATTCCGCGTTTTGGCTAAAAATGGCATCAGCGTATTCCTTGTTTCACAAGCTTCATCCGAAAACACAACATCCATCGGCGTTCGTAATGCAGACAGTGCATTAGCCGTGGAAGTCCTTCGCAAAGAATTTGCTTACGAAATTGCCCAAGGCGAGATTAATGAGATTTTCTCTGAAGATGATTTAGCAACAGTGGCGATTGTCGGCGACAATATGAAACGGACTCCCGGTATTGCCGGAAAACTTTTTGGAACCTTAGGCCGAAATGGTATAAACGTAGTGGCCTGTGCACAGGGCGCTTCTGAAACTAACATCTCATTTGTTACTGACCGTAAGTCGTTGCGTAAGGCATTGAACGTTATTCACGACTCATTCTTTCTTTCAGAATATCAGGTATTAAACATATTTGTTGTTGGTATAGGCACAGTTGGCAGCAGTTTACTGAACCAAATCAAAAAACAACAACAGAAGTTGATGTCTCAAAACGGATTGAAATTGAATGTCGTTGGAATTGCATCCAGTAAAAAAATGCTCTTTACCCGAGATGGTATTGACCTTGAAAATTTCAAAGAAGAATTATATTCAAAAGGAATTGACGCCACTCCAAAACTAATCAGCCAGGAAGTGGTGAGTATGAATATTTTCAATTCTGTATTTGTTGATTGCACTGCCAATCACGATGTAGCTGAATTGTATCAAATTTTGCTCGAAAACAACGTATCAGTAGTTACCGCCAACAAAATAGCAGCTTCATCTGCCTATGAAAACTACGCAAGCTTAAAAGAAACGTCCCGTCGCCGAGGCGTTAAGTTCCTTTTTGAGACCAATGTTGGTGCAGGTTTGCCTATTATAAACACAATGAATAACCTGATAAACAGTGGCGACCATATTGAAAAAATGGAAGCTGTACTATCAGGGACACTCAATTTTATTTTCAATACCCTCAGCAGCGAAATTCCACTTAGCAAAGCCATTTTAATGGCAAAAGAAGCCGGATTTTCAGAACCAGATCCACGAATAGACCTGAGTGGGAAAGATGTAATCCGAAAACTGGTAATTCTGGCCCGCGAAGCTGGTTATAAAGTAGAGCAAGCAGATGTAGTTAAGAATCTGTTTATCCCGGATCAATATTTTGCTGGAAACCTGGACGATTTCTGGAAAAACATTTCCGAATTAGACGCCGAATTCGAAGCCAAACGACAAACATTGGCAGTAGAAAATAAACGTTGGCGATTTGTTGCCACCATGGAAAGTGGTAGTTGCAAAGTTGGTTTGCAAGAAGTTGACAGCATGCACCCTTTTTACGATTTACAGGGAAGCAATAATATTATTCTGATAACTACTGAGCGCTACAATGAATTTCCTATGATGATTAAAGGATATGGGGCTGGAGCGGGTGTTACTGCCGCTGGTGTTTTTTCCGACATCATGAGCATTGCAAATATCCGATAATCAGCGGAAACATTGATCTGTATGAAGACAAGTTGTTTTTTTAAACTATTGGTTTTACTGCTTTGCATAGGAACTTCTTCCTGTGTAAAACAAGCACCACAACTACCGTCGAACAAGGGCAACGAACCTGATAACACTGAAGCTTCATTAGTGAAAATCAACAAAAAACTAGCATCCAGAGAAGATATAGTCGTTAAGAAATTAGCTGATAGCCAAGGTTCTTTCAAGAAAAACGAACTTGGATTCTGGTATAAGATATATAATTCAGGACACGGAATTGCTGTAAAAGACTCTTCCATTTGCAAAGTGTTTAGCAAATTGATGCTGCTTAACGGAAAAATTGTAGAAGAAGCCTCCAACGAATTTGTAATTGGTAAAAAGCAAACCATTGTAGGTCTTGAAGAAGGATTAAAACTCATGCACCGAGGTGATAGCGCAACGTTTATAATTCCATGGTATCTGGCTTATGGAATGAAAGGGAATGAGCCGCTGGTTCCACCTTACACGTCGATAATTTATAAGATCAAACTGCAGAATTAATTTTTCTGATTAAAACCTCAACTACAAATCTTATAACTTTATTCATTTTCTTAACTTTTAAATATCATTTTTTAATCGGATATTTGTAAAAAAAAATAATTTATTGATATGAAACGAATTTCTTATCTATTTCTACTAGGTTTTCTTATTTCGTTGGTGGCTTCATCATGTAGCAATACAAAGACTTACGCACAATTACTCAACGAACAAAAGGATCTAATCGATGCGTATATTAAACGAAACAATATTGAAGTTGTATCAACTTTTCCAACCGACACCCCCTGGGTCAAAAACGGAAAAGACATATATGTGCTAACCAAAAGTGGCTTGTACTTTCATATGGTCAATCCGGGCGACTTATCGTCGATGGACACTTTAGTACTTAAAAACCTGGTTGTTCCTCGCTTTAAGGAGTATACGTTAAATGTCGTTGCTGACACAATCAGCAATTGGAACACCGTAGATTATCCATACCCATCCGATTTTGTTTATGGTGATCTCACCCAATCGTGCAAAGCTTTTCACGAAGCAGCATCATACATGAAACGAAACGAATCGCAAGCTAAAATTATTGTTCCATCCGGAATTGGGTTCAACGCCGATCTACTGAGCGTTACACCAAAAGCTTTTGATCTCAAAATTAAATATCAAAAATAGTTGATTGTTCGCTATCGATTCAAAACACAACAATAAACTCTAGACTTTTCAAACTTATAAAAACATGACTCTAATTAAATCAATCTCCGGTATTCGTGGCACCATTGGTGGACCGGTTGGTGATGGATTGAATCCGTTGGATATAGTTCGCTTCACAGCAGCCTATGCCACTCAAATTAAGGCAAACAAACAAACCAGTGCAAAAAAAATTGTAGTGGGCCGAGATGCCCGTATCTCGGGCGAAATGGTAAATCAATTGGTTATCGGCACGTTATTGGGAATGGGATTCGACGTTGTAAACATCGGATTAGCCACTACACCAACTACCGAATTGGCCGTTACCATGGAAAATGCCGCCGGTGGAATTATTCTCACAGCAAGCCACAATCCGAAACAATGGAATGCGTTGAAACTCCTAAACGAAAAAGGTGAATTTCTGAATGCTGCTGAAGGTGAAAATGTATTGAAAATTGCAGCCGAAGAAAGTTTTGAATTTTCTCAGGTTGACGGATTAGGAAAACTTACCGAAGATTTCACATACACCCAAAAACACATTGATAGTGTTTTAGATCTCAAATTAGTGGATACAGAAGCCATTAAAGCTGCAAACTTTAGCGTTGCCATAGATTGTGTGAACTCCGTAGGAGGAATTGCTATTCCTGCTTTGCTCAAGGCATTGGGAGTTGAAAAAGTGGAGAAACTGTTTTGTGAGCCAAATGGGCAATTCCCGCACAATCCGGAACCACTTCCCGAACACTTGACAGAAATATCAGAATTAATGAAACAAGGCAAAGCTGATGTTGGATTCGTTGTCGATCCTGACGTAGATCGCCTAGCAATCATATGTGAAGATGGAAGCATGTTTGGTGAAGAATATACACTAGTTTCTGTTGCTGATTATGTGCTTCAAAACACCCCGGGAAACACCGTTTCAAATCTCAGCTCTACGCGTGCTTTACGAGACGTAACGAATAACCGTGGTGGAAACTACACTGCAGCTGCTGTCGGCGAGGTAAATGTTGTAACCGCTATGAAAGCTACAAATGCAATAATTGGTGGTGAAGGCAATGGCGGTATTATCTACCCCGCAAGCCACTATGGACGCGATGCGCTGGTTGGGATTGCTTTATTCCTGACTCATCTGGCTAAATCAAAAACAACAGTTTCTGCTTTACGCAAAACATATCCAGAATACTATATTTCTAAAAATAAGATTCAGCTAACTCCGGCTATTGATGTTGATGGTATCCTTACCGTGATTAAAGGAAGTTACAAACAATTTGAAGTAAATGATATTGATGGGGTAAAGATTGACTTTCCTACAGGCTGGGTTCACTTGCGCAAATCAAACACAGAGCCTATAATTCGGATCTATTCTGAAGCTGGTACTCCTGAACAGGCCGAAGGGTTTGCCAAAGCAATTATAGAAGAAATAAAACGAATTGCGAATATTTAGAAACACAAATTTCTAAACACAAAAAAGACTTATTCAGAAGAATAAGTCTTTTTTGTGTCTGTCATAATATGAAAATACTCAAGCTCACTAAGCTCCGGTACTAACTAAATCTTGCTGAAAATTATTTTACAAAAGCTGGATTCGGTTTGACCTGTGTTGCCGCTGGTGCAGAATTAGCAGCACCCTCCTCAATAGGAAATATTCCCTGAAAATGCTTTATCTGATAATGGCTCATAGACTGATTTGATTCGAAACCAATCCCTTTGGTTACACTCGTTGCCCGGGTAATTTTCACCAAACTATCAGAATAAAAACGTTCCTGGTTCTGATTCCAGAAAAGCTGCTCCGTTTCAAAAAGCTCACCTTGCAAATTAATGATCCTCACCTTTCCCCGTAACTCCCAAATCTTCTCATTTTCTTTAAACTTTGCATACTGGCTATGTATGTTGGCATCTACTTTCAGATTCTGATCAAAACGCTCAAAGTGAATTCCCTTAGGAAATTCCCAATAAGGTTGGTTGGATTTATCATACACATCCCAACGAGGAGTTGAAATCCGATACCGGGTTATCCCTGAATCAGAAATAACCGTAGTGATATCAGTTGCATGAAGCTTGGGCATTGCCGAACGATCCTTGATTGCAGATATCTTATCTGGTTTTTCCTTGCTACAAGAAACAATGAATGCAACAAATAAAGCACAACAAATAAGCGTTCTGAAAGACAATATTTTTCTTGAATGGAGAATGGTAAACATAATCGGACTCTTTTCAATCATTATTCTTGAGTACCGCTTGGCATTAAAGTTTACGTTTCACGAACCAGTGTTCATTGAATGTAAGACTCATGGTTATCTTATAGTAATTCTCTTTCAGAACTGTAGAACCAATCTTTCCATACTCAAATGAAAGATTTAGCATTGAGATAGAGTTAGTAGCCCTGCTATATATTGGCAAACCAACCCCACAAGTTGCGCTGTAATTTTTAGGAGGTGTAACACCCTCCACTTTATAATATGAATCACTCACATTAAATCCTGCACGATATCGGATTCTATCCGAGAAAAATCGTCCGGTTGGATTCGGTTGATATTGAATACCTACGGCAAGTTTAGAACGATTGCTCAAGCTGTCTGTTTTTCCAAAAAACTTAGCATTCTTCCATTCTTGCATACTATAATCAACTCCTACAGTAAATTTCTTATTGTAACAATAGTTAACCCCTACCCCATATACCGTTGGTAAATCAAATCCGGAAACATTATTTATTGTAGTATCACCCGCACTATAAGTCGTTTGAGTAAAGCTTCCGTTCATAGCCTTCTTGGGCTCGTAAATAACCCCCAGTGTAACATCATGCTTCTTATTAAAAGTATTGAAGTATTGAGCACCAAAGCGAAAGCGGAAATTATTAGCTCTAATCGTGTTAGTCTGGGTAGTTGAAAGAAAATCTGACGAACTGATAGAGTTGGTAGTCGTACTACTAAAGCTCAAATCGCGCAAATTATTTACTGTACCAAACATGTAATATACATTCACCCCCAAAGCAAGGTGATTAAATAGTTTTGCAGATAAACCAGTATATACTTGTGTGAAGCCTCCACTACCAACAAAACTACGGGTAGTTCCAACACTATCAAGGGCTGTTGTATTCGGGATTGTTACAGTGTCTTTTTTATAGAAGTTATACCCCAAAAAAGAATATGGTAGTACACCAGCACTAAATCCAAGCCACTTTGCCAATGGAAACTGCATCGTGATATATTCCAGATTAGCATTATTTTTCGTTACTTTTTTGCCTGATTCTGAAAATTTAGAAATCAAAGCAGCACCTCCGATATCAAACATGAAATTCAAGCTATCCACAGCACTATAAGAGGCCGGATTAACCGTGTTAATGTTTGTACTTGAGCGTGAACCTATCGAAACACCTCCCATGGCTCTCTGCTCACCATTATTAGTATCACTGATATCACCATATCCAAACCTCGTATACGGAGAGTTGGTATTGTTTTGACTGGAAGAAAATTGAACTAGAAGGAATGACGAAAGTACGAGAAGAAATAGCTTATTTTTGTACATTGTATTGGAGTATGCGGTTCAGACCGATTAACACTAAATTTCTTTCTGCAAAGATGGCATTTTTTAGCTTCGTATCAAAGTAAAAAGTGCTACCTCCAGTTAAAAATGCTGAAAGTTCAGGATATTTAATTTTTAATACATTTATATAACCATCTATTTCGAAAACAATACCATAAATTGCCCCGGAAAGAATGGCTGAATCCGTTGTATTTCCAATTAACGGACTTTCACTTTTAGGCTGTATCAAAGGTAATTTATGGGTAAATTCATGTAAAGCCCGAAGTCTCAAATTAAGTCCCGGAGCAATATTACCCCCCTGATATACCTTATTAGCATCTATAAAGTCGTACGTAATTGCAGTACCGGCATCAACCACCAAGAGATCACAATTCGGTTTCAGAAACGAAGCACCTATCACAGCCGCCAATCTATCTTTCCCTAATGTTTCAGGTGTTGCATAACGATTTTCAATTGGGATTTCGGTTTTATGAGATAATTCTATAAAACTATCAAACCGAGTTTTTAAGCTTTCGATTAATTTCTCATTTTCTAAAACCACACTTGAAATTATACAATGGTCAATTGAAAATTTTAAAATTAAGGCAGAAATCTCACGTTCATTAAATTGTTCGTAGACAAATGTTTCGATCAGACTATCCTGACTAAAAACACCCACTTTGGTTCTTGAATTTCCCTGATCAATACACAGATTCATAGTTTACTTATTGATAAAAGATTATTCAGAAGGTTCAGCCTTTTCAATTCAACTTTATTCTTACAAAATCATTTTTTCGATAGGAAGAACCAAAATTCCTTCAGCTCCTAAAGCTTTCAATTTTCCGATAATATCCCAAAACCGTTTTTCATCAATTACCACATGAAGTGAATTCCATCCTTCTTTTGCCAATGGCATGATGGTAGGACTTTTCATCCCCGGGAGAACTTCAATAATCTTTTCAATATTCTCAACCGGAACATTCATCAACACATACTTTTTATCTTCAGCCATTTGAACCGCCTCGATTCTAAAAAGTAATTCATCTAATAAAGCTTGTTTATCTTCTGATAATTTCGGATTTGAAATCAACAAAGCTTCTGACCTCATCAGTACCTCAACCTCTTTCAGATGATTAGTAACCAAAGTACTTCCTGAACTTACAATATCAAAAATGGCATCAGACAATCCAATATTGGGAGCTATTTCTACAGAACCTGTAATAACATGAATGTCAGCACTAACATCCTTTTCTTTCAGAAAATCACTCAATATTACCGGGTAAGAAGTTGCAATAACTTTTCTATTAAACCAGGAAATATCCTGATAATCTTGTTCCTTTGGAATAGCCAAAGACAATCGGCATTTACTAAATCCCAAACGTTTAGTAACCAAAACGTTCTTTTTCTTCTCTGCATATTCATTTTCACCAACAATTCCGATATCAGCCACTCCATCTGCCACAGATTGAGGAATATCATCGTCGCGAAGGAATAAAACTTCCAGTGGAAAGTTGCGAGCTGGTAATAGCAACAAACGTTTTCCTGATTCGAGCTTTATACCCGTTTCAGTAAGCAACGCCATAGTTTCTTCGTATAATCTGCCTTTAGCTTGTATTGCAATCCGTAACATAATTTCTTTTATTAATTTTTGGTGCACAAAGGTACAAAAAATGCTCGAATCCAGCATTTTTTCCACAAAAAAAGTCCGTTATCGGAATAACGGACTTTTACGCCTGCAAGAATTTCTTTTTGCGATAGCTTTTTAATTACTTAACAGCTTTAGTTGTATCAACTTTAGTTGTGTCTGCAACAGCTTTAGTAGTATCAACTGCAACTACTGTAGAGTCTGCTTTAGGAGCTGCTGATTCAGCTTTTTTTGCGCAAGATGCAAAAGCCATAGCTACCACAAAAAATAAAAATACTTTTTTCATTTCTTCTAAACTTTAAAAATTTAACATGTTTGTTTTGCAATTCAAAATCGATGCAAAGTTACATCATTTTTTTATTCCGCATTAATAAATATCACTTTTTTTTAAAATATTTTTTGGTTTAATTGTTTTTTATGTCTTTTTCATAATAATCGCCCTATAAATCCAGCTTTTTAGCTGCACAAACAGGTTTTATTGGACAAAAAAAAGTCCGTTAGAATATCTAACAGACTTTTGCTTCGCATTAAATACGAAAGCTCAAATTACTTAACAGCTTTTGTTGTATCAGCAGCAACTGCAGTAGAGTCAGCAGCTGGAACAGTGTCAACAGCTACAACTGTAGAATCTGCTTTAGGAGCTGATTCAGCTTTTTTTGGAGAACAAGATGCGAAAGCTAAAGCTACAACGCAAAACAAAAATACTTTTTTCATTACTTTAAATCTTTAAAATTTAACATGTTAATTTTGCTATTCAAAATCGGTGCAAAGATACAGCATTTTTTGTTTACTCATTAATATTGTCCGACTTTTTTTGAATTATTTTCGGACAAAAAAAAACGCAAACATAAAACACTAATTATCAATATCAACATAAAATCATTTATTTGTAGAATATAAATATCTTTTTATACTTTTCTTTGGAGTTTTCTCGAATTCGTGAGGATAAAGTTGAATTTTGGTCACACCTTCATAAGATGCAACCATAGAATTGAGCAATTTTCGGTTCTCCTCCATCAAAATCTCCAGCTGTTCTTGGTCTACCCGCTCGGCATCCACTGCTTCGTAGTCGGGACAGACCAGCGCAATCAGTTTTCCATTATTTTCGATCACCAAACTCTCCATTACATAAGGCATATTATTTAATTTGGCCTCAATTTCTTCCGGATAAATATTCTGTCCGCTAGCACTCAAAATCATCGTCTTATTCCGTCCGCGAATAAAAATATTTCCATCATCATCTATCGTTCCCAAATCGCCGGTATGCAGCCATCCTTCAGCATCAAGTATTTGAGCAGTCGCTTCCGGATTTTTATAGTAGCCAGACATGACATTTTCCCCTCTAACACAAACTTCACCAACTCCTGTGGCCGAATCAGGACATACCAGCTTTGCTTCCATGATATCTAATAATCTCCCTGAAGATTTTGGAACAAAGTCCCTAGCATGAGAATAACTAATCAGAGGTGCGCACTCCGTCATTCCATATCCGACGGTAAACGGGAACTTTATTTTATTGAAAAATTCTTCTACTTCGGCATTCAACGGTGCACCACCTACTACAATCTCAGAAAATTCACCTCCAAAAGCATCGATTAGCTTTTTGCGTATCTGCCCTAACACTGGCTGATCCAGGAACGGAATACTCAAAACCCACCGCATAGATGGCTTGGCAAGCAGGGGTTGAATTTGTTTTTTGTAAATCTTTTCAATAATCAGAGGAACACAAAAAATCACATTCGGACGGATCTCGGCAAAAGCTTTTAGCAGAATTTTGGGCGACGGAGTTTTGCCTATAAAGTGAATATGGCAACCGGCACAAGTCGATGTCAGAAACTCAAAAGCACAACCATAAGCATGAGCCAAAGGCAGAAAAGAAATAATCCGGTATTGAGGGGCTATCAGTTTTGTGCGAAACCCAAAAGTGATATTACCAGCCAACGCATTCCCGCTAGTCATCACCCCCTTGCTAAAACCGGTAGTTCCGGATGTATAATTAATCGACACTACTTCTGAATTCGGTTTATCGGCATATCGCACACAGTCGCGATGGAAGCCATAAGGATATTTTTCAACAAAGATCCTCTTAATATTTTCTAATTGAATCAAAGCCGGATCTAACTTCGGATCGTTATTTTCAACAGCATTCGCTTCTTCTGTTTCGTCCGACTTATCAATCTGGTTCAACAAGGCAATGCAACTAAAATTTGTCAGGGTAAATACAGCTTTTACTGTAGTCAACTTTTCTTCTTCCAGATTTTCCCAAATAGCATCCCCCACAAACAACAACTTTGACTCCGAATGATTGGTAATATGATGTACGTCGTTGGGATTAAAGTCCTGCAAAATCGGAACAACAATAGCTCCATAAGTCACTGTCGCCAAATATGTAATTGCCCAATTGGCATTATTGCGACCAATTAGCGCTATTTTATCGTTTTGCTTTATATTGCATTGGTCAAAAAGGATATGCAATTCCGCCACTTTCTGTGCTATATCGGCATATGTCAGCGTTATGTTTTCACCATAGTTTGTAAACCCCGGCAAATCCCAGTTTTTGCGAAATCCATCTTCGAACAATCGAATAAAGTTTTCCTGAATCATATTGAAATCTATTTAGTAAATATTTTATTAAAACCCTGCAAAAATAATGAATAATTACACGTTTGATATGTCAGTGTGCGAATATTTTGATTCTTTGAACTTTATACAGGCCTTTTTAAACTAAATAAGCATTCTTGAAAATTTCATTTTTATTACGGCCCGCACATGTAAAAATGATTCATTTTTGAACTTTTCAAATATGAAGCTGTAAAAAAATCAGTATCTTTGTGGCTTCAAAAAAAATATCTTAATTGAGTTATGAATATATCGTATAATTGGCTGAAACAATACATTAATATTGATGTTACGCCCGATGAATTATCGAAAGCATTAACTTCCATTGGCCTGGAAGTAGGCGGAGTGGAAGAAGTCCAAACCATTAAAGGCGGATTGGAGGGATTGGTTATTGGCGAAGTGCTGACTTGCGTTAACCACGAAAATTCCGACCACTTGCATGTCACCACCGTAAATGTTGGGCTGGCAGAACCGTTACAAATTGTTTGCGGAGCGCCTAATGTGGCTGCGGGACAAAAAGTGGTGGTGGCAACCGTGGGGACAAAACTATACTCAGGCGAAGAAAGTTTCAGCATTAAACGCTCGAAGATACGCGGTGTGGAATCATTCGGTATGATTTGCGCTGAAGATGAAATTGGTATTGGAACAAGCCACGACGGTATCATTGTATTGCCTGCTGAAGCGGTAGTAGGGACATTGGCCAAAGATTATTACGGCATTAAAAACGACACGCTGTTAGAAGTAGACATTACGCCCAACCGCATTGATGCTGCATCGCACTTTGGTGTAGCGCGCGATTTGGCAGCTTTTTTTGCATTGAAAGATAAATCGGTAAAACTGATCAAACCTTCGGTTGAAGCTTTTGCCGTTCAGAATACAAACCTGACCATTCCGGTAACGGTAGAGAATGCGGATGCATGTCCACGGTACTCGGCAGTTACGATTTCGGGCGTGAAAGTGACCGAATCGCCTGAATGGTTGAAGAATTACCTGCTCATTATCGGACTCCGTCCTATCAACAACATTGTTGACGTTACCAATTTTGTGCTGCACGAACTGGGACAACCTATGCACGCGTTTGATGCCGACAAGATAAAAGGTGGCGAAGTGCGCATCAAAACATTGGCCGAAGGAACTCCTTTCACTACGCTGGATGGCACCGAGCGGAAACTAAACGCTGCCGATTTGATGATTTGCAATGCCACTGAACCGATGTGTATCGGTGGTGTGTTTGGAGGTTTAGATTCTGGTGTAACGGAAACTACCCAAAACGTATTTTTGGAAAGCGCTTATTTCAATCCGGTGTCTATCCGCAAAACGGCCCGTCGCCATGGTTTGAACACTGATGCTTCTTTCCGTTACGAACGCGGTTGTGATCCGACCAATACCATCTACGTATTGAAACGTTGCGCTTTGTTGATCCAGGAAGTGGCCGGCGGAGAAATTTCGAGCGAAATTGTTGACATCTATCCGCAAGAAGTAAAACCATTCGAAGTGAGCGTTTCATTACGCAAGATCAATACCTTGATTGGCAAAGAAATTGGCAAAGAAAATATTGAAACGATTCTGGCTGCACTCGAAATGAAGATTGTAAGCCAAAACGAAGAAGGTTACGTACTGCATGTTCCGGCTTACCGCGTGGATGTGCAACGCGACGTGGATGTGATCGAAGACATTCTCCGCATTTATGGCTACAACAATGTGGAAATTGGCGAAACATTGAAATCGACCTTGAGCTACAGTTCAAAGCCTGACAGCTACAAACTGCAGAACCTTATTTCGGAGCAACTGACGGCACAAGGTTTCAACGAAATATTGAACAACTCCCTGACAAAAGGCGGGTATTACACCGACCTTACCTCCTACCCGGCTGCTCACAGCGTGAAAATTATCAACGCATTGAGTTCAGACCTGAACGTGATGCGCCAAACGCTGTTATTTGGCGGATTGGAAAACATCAACCGGAATATAAATCGAAGAAATGCCGATTTGAAGTTCTACGAATTCGGGAATTGCTACCATTATCACGCCGAAAACAAAAAAGAAGGTGAGAAACTGGCGGCTTATTCCGAAGATTTCCATCTGGGATTGTGGCTTACCGGCAACAAACGCGGACAATCGTGGACTGCGGCCGATGAGAAAGCGAGCATTTACGAATTGAAAGCATATATCGAAAATATCTTGCGCCGTCTCGGGTTCAACCTCCGCAAACTGGTGGTGGGCGAATATGCCGATGATTTATTAAGCGAAGCATTGACTATCTATAGTGCGGCCGGTCGTAAGCTGGCGGTTTATGGCATTGTTCACCCTAAAATACGGAAAGTAACAGACATAGATGTTGACGTTTATTTTGCGGACTTGAACTGGGGTGCTATCCTGGCTGAACTTGGCGGACATAACGTACAGTATTCCGAGTTATCGAAATTCCCTGAAGTGAAACGCGACCTGGCTTTATTGCTGGACAAGCACATTGCTTTTGCCGAAATAGAAAAAATAGCTTTCGAAACGGAGCGCAAGTTGTTGAAGAAAGTAAACTTGTTTGATGTTTACGAAGGCAAAAACCTGGAAGCCGGCAAAAAATCATACGCCGTAAGCTTCCTGCTGCAAGACGAAACGAAAACGCTTACCGACACGCAGATTGATAGCATCATGAAGAAACTGCAAGGTAACTTCGAAACAAAACTTGGAGCAAAACTAAGATAGAAAGCAAGGGGCAAGGAGTAAGAGATAAGAAAAAAAAAGATTGAATAAGTAAAATACACAAATTACTTACCCCTTACCTCTAACTCCTTGCCTCTAAAAAAACATATTATGAACAAAGAGGAACTATCATTTGACGGGAAATTATTGAATACACCTTACGCAGCACCCGACGCTTACAACGCGTTGAGCATGCCGGTGTATAATTCGGCAGCATTTGAATTTGAGACTGCGGAAGAAATGGAGGCAGCCTTTATCGGAAAATCTGCCAACCATACGTATTCGCGGATTACCAATCCGACTGTACAGTATTTCGAAAACCGGGTGCAAACCATCACCGGTGCTTTCAGCGTAACGGCGCTCAACTCGGGCATGGCGGCTATCAGCAACGTGCTGATTACGCTTGCGCAAACGGGCAGCAACATTGTCACATCAAAACATTTGTTTGGAAACACATATTCATTTTTTGCTTCCACGCTTGCTGCTTTCGGCGTGGAAACGCGTTTCTGCGACCTGACGAATCCCGACGAAGTGGAGGCACATATCGACGATAATACCTGCGCCGTTTTTCTGGAAATTATCACCAATCCGCAGCTGGAAGTAGCCGACCTGAAAGCGCTTTCGGCTATTGCCAAACAAAAAGAAGTACCCTTGGTAGCCGACACGACCATTGTTCCGTTTTGTGCCTTTAGCGCAAAGAAATTCGGAGTAAACATTGAGATTGTATCCAGCACCAAATATATTTCGGGTGGGGCAACCGGCCTGGGCGGATTAATCCTGGATCATGGGAACTTCGACTGGTTGTCGTCGCCCAAACTGCACACAACGGCCAAAGAATTTGGTCCGGCAGCATTCACCGCGAAACTTCGGAAAGAAATTCATCGCAACCTGGGCGCTTACATGACTCCACAGGTAGCCTACATGCAAACGCTGGGACTTGAAACACTGACCGTTCGCTACAACCGGGCCACAAGCACCTGCATCAAGCTGGTGGAAAAACTTGAAAAGCTGACCGGAATCGAATCGGTAAATTACACCGGGTTGCCTTCGAACAAATACTACGGCTTAAGCAAAAACCAGTTTGGCGACCGTCCCGGAGCCATGTTCACCTTCAATCTAGCTTCACGCGAAGCGTGTTTCAGCTTTATGAACAAACTCAAGGTAGTACGCCGTGCCACCAACCTGTTCGACAATAAAACCCTGGCTATCCACCCTGCCAGCACTATATACGGAACCTTTTCGCCCGAAGTTCGCGCATCCATGAATGTGTCCGACAAAACGATCCGTATTTCTGTAGGGCTCGAAGATGTGGAAGATTTATATCAGGATTTTGTACAAGCACTGAAATAGACCCTTAGCCCCTAAAGGGGAATAATACAACCCACGAATCCATTACTTGGTTGGCAGGATATATTCCAACAGCAACTCCCGGACTACAAGTTAGTCCGGGAGTTTTTTTGTGTGTAATCAATAATAAATGGTTAGTAATTCACCTTTCGACCTCCCCTACCCCTCCCAAGGAGGGGAATTTAGTTACTTTAATTCCTGTCTTTTTTATGTAACATCTAAATTGGCTCAATCAGAATGTACAAAAAGTAAAACTAATCCAGTTCCCCTCCTTGGGAGGGGCTAGGGGAGGTCAGATAACAATTTTTAATCCTTATGAGTATCCGTTATTATCCGAATGAATCCTGTAGGGATTCGAGGTCGGTAGAAACCACCAATATCAGAAAGAGAGTCCGACCCCTACGGGGTCGAAGACAGAGGGGATCGATTGTTTCTACCGACGTTTGACCCCAATGGGGTCGGAAATGCCTTTTTTGTACATTTTTCCGGATATGGAATGGCTATTTTCCGCTGCCATATCCTGCTGATTGTTGCTCCGGCACTCCTTGTACCCCTACAAGGACATGATTCCATTAACATTGGTACCCATGTAGCCCTACATTGTCATAGTTTCATTAACATCGTCCACAATGTAGCCCTACATTGATATAATTCCGTTAACAATGAACCTAATGTAGCCCTACATTGCCATAATTTCATTAACAATAATGCCAATGTAGGCCTACAGTGATATAATTCCATTAACAATGGTATCAATGTAGCCCTACAGCTGTCTTCCCTCCCACCGCATTCTCAATAATAACAACAAGCGCGAACCGATTATCGATTCGCGCTTGTTGTTTGTATGAATTACGCATCATGCATTAACATCTTCATGCATCGCTGCAGGCTTTCTTCCCAATGCGGAATGGTGATTCCGTAGGTTGCCTTAATTTTGGCTTTATTCAACACACTGTAGTGCGGGCGTGGCGTGCGTGCCGGATAATCTTTTGTTTCGATAGGACGCACATCGCAAGTGATGCCGGCTATGCGGTGAATGGTTTTCGTAAAGTCGTACCACGAACAAACCCCCTCGTCCGAGAAATGATACATGCCGGGAACAAAGGTAGCGTGGCTCAGCATTTTCAGAATAGTATCGGCTAAATCGGCTGCATAGGTAGGCGTGCCTATCTGGTCGAAAATAACATTGAGCGAATCGCGTTCGGTACCGAGTTTGATCATCGTTTTCACGAAGTTGTTGCCAAACGAAGAATACAGCCAGGCAGTGCGTAGAATGGCAGCTTGCCCGCAAGTTTCCATCAACGCCTGTTCGCCGGCAAGCTTGGATTTGCCATAAACAGTATTGGGAGAAACAGCCTGATCTTCGCTGTAAGGCACGTAATTCGTTCCATCGAAAACATAATCGGTAGAAACATGCACCACCTTTAATCCGTTTTGGTGCGCCACTTCGCCGATATTCCGAACTGCTTCGGCATTGATCTTATAGCAAAGTTCCACATCATCTTCGGCTTTATCCACCGCCGTATACGCCGCGCAATTCACAATCACATCCACCACATTGGCTTTTACAAAAGCATCGAGTGCCGCTTTATCGCAAATATCGAGGTCTTCTACATCGGTGTAGATAAACCGGAAAGCTGGAAAACGAACAGCCGCCTGTTGCATCTCGTTGCCAAGTTGACCGTGACTGCCGGTTATTAGAATAGTTGTCATAACTTTTAGTAAGTAAGGAGTAAGAGGTAAGAAGTAAGCAACTTGTATAGAGTATTAAGTCTGAATTTGCACTCCTGTTAGTCTTAATTCGTGTAATTAGCGTTCCTAGAAATTCAGTTCTGCATCTTTCAGCAACGGATGCTTAGTGTCTTTATCCGAAATAATGGCTTTATCAGCCGGGATTTTCCAGTCGATAGCTAAAGCGGGATCGTTGTACATAATGCCTCGTTCCAGGGTTGGGCTATACAGGTTGTCGCATTTATACGCAAAAACAGCCGTCTCAGTCAGCACCGAAAAACCGTGTGCAAACCCTTGGGGAATGAGAAACTGCAAATGGTTCTCTTCCGAAAGCTCTACACCGTACCATTGTCCGAAAGTAGGTGAATCCTTCCGCAAATCAACAGCAACATCCCAAACCGCCCCTTGCACAGCAGAAACCAACTTCGACTGGCTCTGCGGATTCAGTTGGTAATGCAATCCACGCACCACGCCATACGACGATTTCGATTTATTATCCTGGCAAAAATGCAGGTCTATTCCGGCTTCGCGGAATGTTTTCTCGTTGTACGATTCGTAAAAAAAACCACGTGCATCAGCAAATACACGGGGTTTGATAATGATAAGACCTTCTATCGGGGTTTTTATAATTTCCATAGGTATCAATAACCTCTAGCCCCTAAAGGGGAATTAGGTTAGTTTTGATTTAATATTCTCTAATTGTAAAAGACCGTATCCTGTTCCCCTTTAGGGGGCAGGGGTTCTTTTAAATAACTTCGTTGGCAATTTTAATCAGATATTCGCCGTAATGGTTTTTCTTCAGCGGCTCGGCCAGTTGCAAAAGCTGCTCTCGGTTTATATAACCATAGCGGTAAGCAATTTCTTCGAGGCAAGCCACTTTCAATCCCTGGCGGTTCTCGATAGTAGCAATAAAATTCGAAGCCTCCAGCAAACTGTCGTGTGTTCCGGTATCTAGCCAGGCCATGCCACGTCCCATCATTTTCATGCTGAGGCGTTCCTCTTCGAGGTACAAACGGTTGAGATCAGTAATTTCCAACTCACCGCGTTTCGAAGGTTTCAATCCTTTGGCTTTTGCCACTACATCGTTGCTGTAAAAATACAAACCGGTTACAGCGTAATTCGATTTTGGTTGCGCCGGCTTTTCTTCGAGGCTCAGCACCTTGCCGTTTGCATCAAATTCGGCCACACCGTAACGTTCCGGATCATTTACGTAATATCCAAACACGGTAGCGCCGTCTTGCAGCTTAGCCGCATCGCGCAAGGTACGCGAGAAATCGAAGCCATAGAAAATGTTATCGCCCAACACCATGCAAACACTGTCGTTGCCAATAAATTCCTCACCGATAATGAAAGCTTGCGCCAATCCATCGGGCGACGGTTGAATGGCGTAAACGAGTTTGATACCTAAATCGTCCCCATTCCCCAATAAATTTTGATAGAGATGAATATCTTGCGGAGTAGAAATAATAAGAATTTCTTTGATTCCGGCCAACATCAACACCGAAAGCGGATAATAAATCATCGGTTTATCGTAAACCGGGATAATTTGCTTGGAAATACTTTTGGTAATCGGATACAAGCGTGTGCCTGAACCTCCTGCTAGAACAATGCCTTTCATATGTTTTATTAGTTACAAAGTTTGTATAATCCGAAATCTTATAACATTAGGGATATATCTGTTTCGCGCCCCAAAATTATATAAATTCAAGCAATTAACGAGTGTTTTAGCTAATTATTCTTCATTCAAGTCCAATTCCCCGGATTTGTAAAGCTGGTAATTCTTGGCTAACAAAACCATAAACTTGCTTATCTCGGTTTGAACCTGAAGTGTCTCGGGAGTAATCGCTGTTTTTTTCATACGCAACATCATGATGCCGTATTGAAAATTAAAACAAAGCTCAATATCGCTCAACGCAACGTCTGATTGCTTGCGCAATTGCGTGATAGAGGGCAACACATGGTAAAACTTGGCATTATACCCTGCATCCTTGCCCGAACGGATAAAAAGCGAATGAAACTCATCGAGTTCCAGGATGATATTTTTATTGAGTTGAAGATGACCTTCAGTCTGCACATTTTCAAGTCGCATCATGTCAATCAAACTTTCATACCAGCTATACAAACTTTTACGCTCATCATCCGACACCGGATATGGAGCAATAATATGTTTATTTATGGCATCAATATTAAGATTGAAAGCTCGAATCAAATCCTCCACCTGCCACATATACAGTAAGTATTCGCAGATATTCTCTTTTTTGAGTTTGTGGGCTATAAACATTATATTTTCAAATAACCCCTAGCCCCTAAAGGGGAACTAAGTTGTTTAGATTTACTCGGAAATAATTAGAAATGCACAAATACAATTTCCCCTTTAGGGGTTAGGGGTTTCAAAATCCCAGTCACCATCTTCATCCATAAAAGATGGCTCATTAAATTCATCTATTTCGCGGCGTTCTTTCTTGGTCGGTCGTCCCGTTCCACGGTCGCGTCCTGTTTGTCCGGCCAGTTTACCCAGCTCAATCAATTCCAACTGATCGGGAGTAGTTACATTCAGCATAAAATCAGGAACCAACTTGGCATTCATCCTGTTTTCGGACAATGCCAACACTTTGAACGAAAACAAAATCGGATTCCGTTTAATCGAGATCACATCGCCCACTTTTATGTTTCGGGATGGTTTGACCTGCACATTTTGAACAATGACTTTCCCTTTTTTGCAGGCCTCAGCCGCCAATGTCCGTGTTTTGAATAGGCGAACAGCCCATAACCATTTATCAATACGAACTTCGGTTTTCATCTCTTTAATTTGATTACTTATTATTAAACTGCGTCATGGTCAGTTGCATGCCTGCCAGGCAAAAACTCTGAATGATTTCCGCGCAACGTTCAGCACGTTCAGGAATTGCAGCCGCCTGTTCAGCAGTCCATTTTCCCAACACATATTCAACCTGACGCCCTTTTGAAAAATCATTTCCAATTCCAAACCGCAGACGGGGATAATTATTGCTCCTCAGAATTTCCTGAATATTCTTCAATCCATTGTGGCCGGCATCCGAACCTTGCGGCTTTAGCCGGAGCGTTCCAAAAGGCAAAGCCAAATCATCCACAATAACCAATACGTTTTCAATCGCAACTTTTTCCTTTTGCATCCAATAACGCAAAGCATTTCCACTTAAATTCATAAATGTGGATGGTTTCAGCAGAATAAGAGTACGACCCTTCAGTTTCACTTCGCAAGTGGAACCATAACGGTTTTCGGTAAAAAAAACATTGGACGCCTTAGCAAAAGCGTCCAATATTGTAAAACCTATGTTGTGGCGGGTATCCTGGTACTCGTTACCAATATTGCCCAATCCGACAATTAAGTATTTCATCCGTTCTAAAATTATTTACCTGCAGTAGCAGCAGCACCACGGGCAGCTCTTGTCAATTTAACTTGCGCAACAACAGCGTTTTTAGCATTCAGGATTTCTAAGTTTGCAACTGAAACTTTAGCTACCTGGATAGATTTTCCTAATCCTAATTCAGTAACATCGATCAGGATATTTTCCGGGATTTGTGGATATAAACCTTTTACTTTAAGTTTACGCATTTCAAGCGCTAATTTACCCCCGGCTTTTACACCTTCAGCCAATCCTTCAAGCTTAACAGGCAATTCAACCACTACCGGTTTATCTTCTGTTATTTGCAAAAAGTCAATATGCAACACTTTATCTGTTACCGGGTGAAATTGCAAAGCTTTCATGATAGATTTTGTTTTCTTTCCATCAATGTCCAGGTTTACAATAAATACTTCCGGAGAATAAATCAATTTGCGAATATCGCTTACCGTAGTAGTAAAATGGATGTTTTCTGCACCACCATACAATACGCATGGTACGCTTTCAGATACTCTTTCAGCTTTAGAAGCTTTTTTTCCAAGTTCAGTTCTTACTGATCCTTTTAGTTCAAATGTTTTCATTTGTTGTTTTAAATTGTGTTACTCAAAATTTAAGCGTTTTATTTTTAAGTGATTAGTCGCTTAATTTCCCATCACACTTTCTTTTGCAAAAAAGTGGGACAAAGATAGTTATATTTTCAGAAACCTGCAACAACAGACTTACAATAATTCTTCCGCGCGTTTTACAGGAGATTTTCTCCACAAATAAGCTCTAAGCATCAGTCTTTTCTTTACTTTTGCACCAATTATAGCAATAAATTTATGAACAGCACAATTGAACGCATGACATCCTTTATCGTGATGGATGTATTGGAACGAGCCAATGAACTTCAACGCGAAGGAGTCGACGTTATCCATCTTGAGGTTGGCGAGCCCGATTTCGACATGCCGGAATGTATCGCGAAAGCGGCAATAGAAGCTCACAAAAACGGAACTACCCATTACACTCACTCACTGGGCGATCCGCAACTGCGTGAAGCAATTAGCGAATTTTACAAAACCGAATACAATGTAACCGTCGATCCTGATTGCATAGTAGTGACATCGGGATCTTCCCCGGCGATTCTAATGGCTCTAATGCTACTCTGTCAAGCCGGAGATGAAGTAATCATGTCAAATCCGGGCTATCCGTGCTATCGCAACTTTGCACTCGCCTGTCATGCTGAACCGGTATGCGTCCCGCTTCATGCCGAATGTGATTTTCAGTATGACATCAACGAAATCAAGAAAAAAATAACAGACAAAACCCGGGCTATTTTCGTGAACTCCCCGATGAATCCGACCGGCACTTTAGTGAAGAATGAAGTTTACGAAGAACTTACCAAGCTGAATATTCCTATTATTTCCGATGAGATTTACCATGGTCTGGTCTACAACGGCAAAGCCTCATCCATACTCGAATTCACAGATAAAGCTTTCGTAATTAATGGATTTTCCAAACGTTTCGCCATGACCGGACTGCGTCTTGGCTACCTGATAGCACCCAAGAAATACATGCGTTCATTGCAAATCTTACAACAAAACTTGTTCATTTGTGCGCCAAGTACCGCACAAAAAGCAGGAATTGCGGCATTAAAAGAGGCCAAGCCGGCTGTAGATTTAATGCGATCCATTTACAACGAAAGGCGAGTTTACATCATTGAAAGATTAAAAAACATGGGATTTGTAATTCATACAGAACCTCAAGGAGCCTTTTATGTCTTTTGCGACGCCCGAAGATTTACAACCGATTCGTATCATTTCGCTTTCGACATACTTGAAAAAGCACATGTAGGAATTACCCCTGGGATTGATTTCGGATCCGGCGGCGAGGGCTTTGTACGGTTTTCATACGCCAACTCCCTTAAAAATATTCAAACAGCAATGGACAGACTGGAAGCATATCTAAACACCCGATTCAAACAACAAGCAGATTGATTGCAAATTAGAGCAACACAAAACAACAAATTTGTTTAGAATAATTTCCACAATGCGATTAGTAATTCAAATAAATGTATTATATTTGCAGGCTCAAAATACAGAGCAATATTATTCCACATTTTAAAGTTAGGGAGGAAACAAGCAATAGCTAAGCAATTAACCATCAGACCTCAAAGAGGAAGAGTGAAAGAGCAGCCCAATCGGATAAACGATAAAATCAAAGGGTTAAAAGAAGTTCGTTTGGTAGGCGATAATGTAGAACAAGGCGTTTTTTCATTTGAAGAAGCTATTCGCATTGCCGATCAACTTGAATTAGACTTGGTGGAAATATCGCCTAATGCCGTACCGCCGGTTTGTAGAATAGTTGACTATCAAAAGTTTTTGTACCAAATCAAAAAGCGTGAGAAAGAAGCTAAAGCTAAAACGGCTAAAGTGATATTAAAAGAAATTCGTTTCGGACCGCAAACCGATGATCATGACTACAATTTCAAGTTGAAACATGCTCAAGAATTCTTGAAAGAAGGCTGTAAAGTGAAAGCATATGTATTTTTCAAGGGACGTTCAATTCTTTTCAAAGAACAAGGAGAAGTTCTTCTACTCCGCTTTGCAAACGACTTGGAAGAATACGCCAAAGTAGACCAACTACCACAATTGGAAGGGAAACGTATGATTATTATGCTTTCTCCTAAGAAATTAAAATAAAGTAGTTACCAAAACAGGATTACACAATTTAATATAAGTAACAATGCCAAAAATGAAAACTAACTCCGGTGCAAAAAAAAGGTTTACCCTTACCGGAACAGGAAAGATCAAAAGAAAACATGCTTTTAAAAGCCACATTTTGACAAAAAAAACAACTAAGCAAAAACGCAACTTGACTCATGCTGCACTTGTTCACAAGACCGACATGACAAACGTTAAAGAAATGCTTTGCTTGAAATAGTCAATTATTCTTTTAGAATATCATTTTTTCTCAGTCTTAAACAGAATGTCTTTAGCCCAAAGTTCGTAATATAAACGACGCTAACATTCACAAATCATTTAATTATGCCAAGATCAGTAAATCACGTTGCTTCACGTAAAAGAAGAAAAAGAATTTTAAGCCTCACAAGAGGTTATTTTGGAGGTCGTCGTAATGTATGGACCGTAGCCAAAAACACATGGGAAAAAGGGTTGCAATATGCTTATCGCGACCGTAAAAACAAAAAACGTAATTTCCGTGCATTGTGGATCCAACGTATCAACGCCGCTGCACGTTTGGAAGGTATGTCTTATTCAAAACTAATGGGTGCTTTACACAAAGCTGGTATCGAAATGAACCGCAAAGTTTTAGCCGATTTAGCAATGAATCACCCTGAAGCTTTCAAAGCTATCGTAACAAAGGCTAAAAACGCTTAAGAAATTAACTTGCCTTCGTCTGCATTTGTTTATTAGAAACAAACATATTTGATTTAAAAACTGCTGAATTTTCATTCAGCAGTTTTTTTTTATAGAGTTTGATCAAAAAAAAAGACCGGCTGACAAATATCAGTCGGTCTTTTTATACTTAAACATTAAGACTAAATCCAACGCACATAACAGAAATCCTGACGATGAGGAAGATCTTCGTTCTTAGGGAACATACGGAAACCGTATTTAAATGATCCGGCCATATTCAACTGATAATCTATGCTGAAAAACAGTTTAGTTCCATCTGTTTTTACTAATTTCAACTCTTCAACATTATAGAGTGTATCTACATTATTTTTACCTAGTTTAGTAGCCACTAACTCAATTCCAATTCCTTTGTCATTAATTTCATGAACATCAATCACAATGTTGATCTTATTTATTTCACCAACTTGCGGATTATGAATCAATTTTTCCGGAACATCCATTGATAAAATTTGAATCTTATCCCAACCGGCAGCCACTTTTTCTTTCCAGGCTGCAATCTCTTTTGCTTTAGAATAATTATCTGCCGTTAATAACGCTGAACGGGAAGCTAACTTAGAATAGAAACGAGCAATATAATCATCGATCATGCGCTTCGTAGTAAAACGAGGTGTTATTTGCGCCAAAGAGTTTTTAATCACTTGGATCCACTCTGGTGAGTAACCTTTTGTGTTTTTTGCAAAATACAAAGGAACAATCTCATTTTCAAGCATACTATAAATAGTAGCAGCATCCAATTGATCTTGATGCACATCATTTTCATAGGTACGTTTTTCTGTCAATGCCCAACCGGCACCTTTCACATAGCCCTCTAACCACCAGCCATCAAGTACCGAAAAATTCAAAACACCATTCATTTGTGCTTTTTCGCCGGATGTTCCCGAAGCCTCTAAAGGACGTGTCGGTGTATTCAACCAAATATCCACACCACAAACCAAACGTTTTGCCAGGCGCATATCGTAATTTTCCAAGAAAATAACTTTCCCCAAAAACTGAGGCATACGTGATATTTCAATGATACGTTTAATCAAGCCTTGTCCACCACCATCAGCAGGGTGGGCTTTTCCCGTGAAAAGAAACTGTACCGGATGAATAGGATCATTTACAATTTTCTCAAGCCGCTCTAAGTCCGTAAAGAGCAAGTGAGCTCGTTTATATGTAGCAAATCGACGCCCAAACCCAATAATCAATGCATTAGGATTAATTGCCTCAAGAACAGAAACAATACGAGAAGGATCACCCTGATTCTTCAGCCAATTTTCACGAAATTGAACTTTAATATAATCAATCAATTTGATTTTAAGAGTCATTCGCGTTTGCCAAATTTCTTGATCCGGAATTTTATATACCCCTTCCCATATTTTCATATTGGATTGATCGGCATAAAATGCTTTTGTGAAATATTTCTCATAAATAGCTTTCCAATCAGAAGAGGTCCATGTTGGCAAGTGAACGCCATTTGTAACATAACTCACATGCAACTCTTCCGGAAAATATCCTTTCCAGATAGGATTAAACATTTCTTGCGAGACTTTACCATGCAACCAACTCACACCATTAACCTCCTGACATGTATTACAGGCAAAAGTACTCATACTGAATTTTTCATTATGATCCCCCGGATGTTCACGCCCCATATCAATGAATTCGTCCCAACTCAATTTTAATTTCGCAGGATATTCACTCATATATTTTAGGAACAGACTTTCTTCAAAACTATCATGCCCTGCCGGAACCGGAGTATGAACTGTATATAATGAACTTGCCCGAACAATTTCCAAAGCCTGATTGAATGAAAGATTCTTATCTGAAATCAAATCAACCAACCGCTGTACATTAATTAATGCAGCATGACCTTCATTGCAATGATATACTTCTTTTTGAATTCCTAATTTTTTAAGCGCCAAAATACCGCCTACTCCCAACATAATTTCTTGCTTCATACGATTTTCCCAATCGCCACCATAAAGTTGATGAGTGATTGAACGATCATATTCGCTATTCAAATCATTGTCTGTATCTAACAAATAAAGTGCTATACGACCAACAGAAACTTTCCACAAGTACGAGTACACTATCCGTCCTGGATAAGGAACTTCTACAAGGACAGGTTCATCATTTTCATCTTTAACTTGCTGGATTGGAAGACTATTAAAGTTTTGAGCTTCATACACAGCCACCTGTTGTCCATCTACTGAAAGAGACTGGGTAAAATAACCATATCGATACAAAAAGCCAATGGCAGTCATATCAACATTACAATCGCTGGCTTCTTTTAAATAATCGCCAGCAAGTACACCTAAGCCTCCTGAATATATTTTCAACACCTCAGTCAAGCCATACTCCATGCTAAAATAGGCAACAGAAGGAGTTGCAGTATTTCTAGGCACATTCATATACGATTGAAAGTTATCATATACAGCATCAACTTTCTTAATGAATTCTGCATCCTGCCCCATTGAAATTAATTTTTCATAGTTCAGGATATTGAGAAGCAAAACCGGATTTGAAGAAGCTTCACTCCAGGCCTTACGGTCAATTTGCCTGAACAAACTTTTCGCATTACTGTCCCATGACCACCAAATATTTTGGGCAATTTCTTCCAGTTTATTTAAACTTTCAGGCAAATGTGATTTTACACTAATTTCCTTCAAGTTCATTTCATTTACACTATTAACTCTGATTTTCATACGCTTTATATCTTTTTAGTACCTAATACGTTATCCTACAATTAATTTTTTATGGTCAAATTATTACTATTTTTCACTAATCTTACCGCAAAAATAAACAAAATATAATATGAATCTATATTTCCTGAACTAAAAATCCCGTTATACATTTCAAACGATTGCATAACAACTGAATTTACACACATACAGCCATAAAATGCTTTCGACCAATCAAGAATTTAATCTTTTATCTTTCTTTGTCAAAGCAATATGATAAGCTTTATCATAGAAATGTATAAAATGCTTCCAAAGAGCCTTTTCTGCAATTACTGAAGCTTTTTTCCTCACATCCACAACCTCTTCAGCCGTAAAAGTTGTAAACTCATAAATCATTTCTGCAATGCTAGATGCAACCAAGTACCCGTTATAATCAGAACGATGTATTACTCCCACTCCATCTTTAATTCCTTTTGGAGTGTGCGAAACCCATTGCCCAAAACCGGACAAATCTGTCGTGATAGTTGGTACCGCAAAGGCAACACTTTCAAGCGGTGTGTACCCCCAAGGCTCATAATAAGATGGAAACACCGTCAAATCCATACCGATTAACAACTCGTAATATGACTTATTAAAAACACCATCCGATCCATTCAAATAAGACGGAACAAAAATAATTTTCACTGGTTTGTTTTGTTGATTTGTAAAATGAAACCAATGAATACCTGACATTAAATTATCATTATAATAATCATATAACTCATGAGTGGTAAAGCGGTTTGTCGAATTGAACTTTATCTCCGGATGAATTATACTAGAAACCAAATCTAACCGGGAACCTTTTATATGAGCAGGCACCATTATAAAAACAACCACTTCCTTAGATATGTTTTCTTTCTCAGACAACATCTTCAACGATTCCAAGAAGGTATCTATACCCTTATTTTTATATTCATATCTACCGGCCGTACTCACAAGCAGAGCATCTTTCGATATTTCATAGCCAAGCAATGTTTCAGCCACCTTACGCAAAGTGGAACGAGCTTCATCGCGTTTAGAAGCAAAATCTTTCTTCTTGGGTACAAAATCATCCTCAAACCCATTCGGAGTGATAATATCCGGCTTTTTATCAAGTAATTGTTCACACTCAAGTGCTGTAATTTCACTAACTGTTGTAAAACAATCAACCATATTAGCTGCAATTTTCTCCGTTGAATGTTTGGAAACCATATTTAATTCGTACGACATTTGGTCGCCGTTATATTCATTTAGATAATCATATAACGGCTTATGATTTCCTGCAATAGAGCGCCCAATAGATGTAGCATGAGTAGTAAAAAGCGTTGCTATTGCAGGTACAGCATTCTGGATATAAAAGGCTCCAAAGGTTGTCATCCATTCATTAAAATGCGCAACAACCTGATTATTTGAAGTCAATTGAAAAAATCGATAAAAGCTTTCAACGATCATTCCTGTTGCATACCCAAACATCGATGACTCGTCATAATCACCATAGGCCGCAATAGAATTAACCCCCACAAGCTCCCAAACACGTCCGTAAATCTCATTTTTACGAGCCATCAACGGCATGAAATCGACTAGCACGGCAATTGGTCTACCCGGAATATTCCAACGACCGACACGGATTTTCAGCCCATATTCACGATCCGTAAATGTCTTCCAATCTGAATATAAATCATCAATTTCATCAAATAACGGATTAAGTTTATCCAGCCAAACATCAGGACCGATAAATATCAATTTATCCGGATGTGATTTTTGTAAAGTAGCTGCGCGAGTTGAAAGTACGGTATATATTCCACCGACCATATTACAAACCTCCCAACTTGTTTCAAAAATATATTCCGGTTTCAATATTTGCGACATGTATTGTAAATTTAAAATGATTGCAAAAGTAACATTTTCCACCTGATATTCCTGTTAATTGTAAGATTGACACTTGTTTTAAACAATATCAACTGCAATTTTATGAATTTTCAATGCCATCAGCATAAACAAACGACAATTCTACAACTTTTATCGCAGTATAAACGTCTATATAAAAGAAGTTTAGAGTACGACAGAGTCTTTATACAAATAATCCGTATAAACAACAAAATAATGTGCTATTTATTTAATGAAATCATTGCTGTTTTGAGATTTATGAATGGAAATAGAAACTCATATAAGAATAAACAGCAAAAAATCAGAACAAACACTGACAGTTATAGTAAAATATCCTCTAGCCCAGAAAAACAACACATCATCTAAGTTGCTCATGCATTAAAGTCAAAGCTAACTTCAAAATTAATTAGTGCAGAAATCATTCTAAAAAAAACAATCTTACAAAGAGCGTGTTTTTATCAGCAATAATTCGTATTTTTATTGACGATTCAGATGTTAATTACTAATTATTCATTATCAAACAGTTAATAATATGGGAACGAAGAAAAATTTTGTTTTAGACACGAATGTCATTCTGCACGATTATAAATGCGTTCATAATTTCGAAGAAAATGATATTTATATTCCGATTGTGGTACTGGAGGAATTAGATCATTTCAAAAAAGGCAATGAACAAATTAATTTTAATGCACGCGAATTTTCACGTGAATTAGATTTAATAGCCGACGACAAACTATTTACAAAAGGTGCTGATTTGGGTCCAGGAAAAGGAAAACTCTTCATTCTTACCGGCGGCGAATATCCTGAAATCATTGCAAAATCGTTTATTGAAAAAACATCTGACCATCGAATTCTTGCAACAACTTATGTATTGCGGGAGCAAAAAAAGAAAAGCAAAACAATTCTGGTCAGTAAAGATATAAATTTGCGAATGAAAGCACTTTCGCTAGGATTAGAAGCAGAAGACTATATCAACGACAAGGTTACTGATTTCAATGTATTTGAGAAAAATTATGAGACTTATGAAAATGTAGCCCCAGAGCTGATTGATCGACTCTATACAGGCGATGGCACTATTCCGCTTGATGAACTGGAGTTTGCTTCAGATATTGAGCCACAAGAATGTTTTGTACTGAAGAGCATTCGGTCGACAGTGTTAGCCCGGTACAATCCTCAAACTGGTTTGGTAAAACGTGTTGAAAAAGAACGTTCTTTTGGAATAGAGCCCCGCAATGCAGAACAAGCTTTTGCTATGAATGTATTATTGGATGAAGACGTCAAACTAGTGGCTTTGACAGGAAAATCAGGAACAGGCAAAACATTGTTAGCCCTTGCAGCAGCACTGCAAAAAAATGAAGCTTACAAACAAATTTTGCTGGCAAGGCCTATAGTTGCCTTAGGGAATAAAGATCTTGGGTTTTTACCTGGCGATGAAAAACAAAAGGTGGCACCTTACATGCAACCTTTATTTGACAACCTGAATGTGATAAAACACAATTTTTCATACCAAGGAAAAGAAATCAGACTGATTGATGAAATGCAACGAAACGAACAACTGGTTATTGAAGCGTTGGCATATATTCGCGGCCGAAGCTTGAGCGACACATTTTTTATTGTTGACGAAGCTCAGAATTTAACGCCACACGAGGTAAAAACAATTATTACACGAGCTGGCGAAGGCACGAAAATTGTATTTACAGGTGATATACAGCAGATTGATTCACCCTATCTCGATATGTTTTCAAACGGATTGGTTTACATGATCGACCGTATGCGCGGACAAAACATCTTTGCACACATCAACCTAGTGAAAGGAGAAAGAAGCTTTTTATCCGAATTAGCAAGTGACCTCCTGTAAGTTACAAAAAATCGAGAAGTAACATTATAAAATCTTACTTCTCGATTTCCAATATTCAATCTTATCACCAAGACGACACAAAAAGCTGTAGAGTCATTCCATTTGTTTAGGTTCTAAACAAACACACCTACTAACTGTCTTTAATTTCAATCAAAAAACTCTTATGACCAATCAGTCCGCTGTCACGAATAAACTTGCAACACAAAATGTTGGCAAACTTATTTGGATTTATTCGCTTCCGGCTATTGTTGGAACGATAGTGATGTCGCTATACAACATTGTTGATCGAATTTTCATCGGTCAGGGGGTAGGTCCATTAGCAATATCCGGACTAGCCTTAACTTTCCCCTTTATGATTTTGCTCATGGCTTTCGGACTACTGGTCGGGGCAGGCTCTGCAGCCAGAATTTCAATTACTTTAGGTGAAAACAATAAGGAAAAAGCAGAGAAGATACTTGCAAATGCACTCATGCTGACGTTTCTGATTTCGGGTACAGTAATAATCATTTCCTATATATTCATGAGTGACGTTCTTCAACTTTTTGGAGGAACTGCAAGAACCATTAAATATGCCGAAGATTTTATGCGAATTATTATTCCCGGAGGAATCTTTTCGGCACTCAGTTACGGTTTCAACAATATCATGCGTGCCTCTGGCTATCCCCAAAAAGCTATGTACACAATGATAATTTGTGCTGTTTTAAATGCTGTTTTAGATGCAATTTTTATATTTGTTTTTCATTGGGGGATACAAGGAGCTGCCTTTGCCACAAATATTTCTTACCTAGTTGGCACTGTGTGGGTTTTGGTTCATTTCATGAACCCCAGTGCCAACATTCGGTTTCAGCGTAAAAACTTTAAACTCGAGAAAGATATAATTTTGTCAATCATAAGCATTGGATTGTCTCCATTTAGTATGCAATTGGCAACTTGCCTTGTAGTGATATTGGTAAACACCACATTACTCCATTATGGTGGTGATTTGGCCATTGGCGCATTCGGTATTATAAACAGTATAAATACATTAATCATCATGTTTATTATCGGATTAAATCAAGGCACTCAGCCAATTGTTGGCTATAATTTTGGTGCTAAAAAATATGACCGCATGTTTAGAACATTGAAATACGCAATATTTATAGCAACAGGACTAACCACCTTTGGCTTTATTATTGGAACATTTTTACCTTCGGCGATGGCATTACTGTTTACGCGTGATGCTCAGTTACAGATTATTGCCAGCAAAGCATTGCGAATTTCAGTAACCATGTTCCCGTTCATCGGCGCCCAAATAGTCATTACTAATTTCTTCCAATCAATAGGTAAAGCTAAAATATCAATTTTTTTAAGTCTGACACGGCAATTCTTATTTCTCATACCATGCTTATTAATCCTGCCTCCTATTTTCGGCATTACAGGAGCCTGGTCGGCCATGCCTGTTTCTGATGGATTGGCTTCGATCGTTGCCTGTGTAACCATCTACTATTATATTCGGAAACACAAAACCAGATCGTTGCAAAACATATAAAAGAGAAAAGCTAGAAAATCAATTGACTTTCTAGCTTTTCTCTTTTATATCGATTAAATTATTTTTGAACCAAAACCCAAGCATCAGGGAAACGGTTTGAAATTTCTTTAATTCGTGCATGAGCTTGTTTATAGTCATTGTACGATGAAATCAACACTCGGTACATCCCTTTTTCATTCACCACGATTAAAGCTTTATTCCCTTCAGATTTCAATGTACCTTGCAAACCTTTAGCATTTGTTTGTTTACCAAAACTTCCAACAACAACGTGATATTTATAATTCAAGGAACCAGCCTCTCCATCTACCAAGCTGAAATTTTCGTTACGAGTAACTTCATTTTCATTAACTGCAGATTTTACATCAGAAGATGCAGGTGTTGAATAAGTTGATGGCGTTTGAACTGTTGAAGTTTTTGGGGCTGCTGCTTGAATATTAGCACCAGCAGGGATTTCTGCAATTTTTTGCTTAGTTTTACAGGCCGAAGTTGCCATTATCACAACAGCCAGGGCAAGAGTTAAACGGATTGATTTCATGTTCTTTTGTTTATTTATGTGAGTACAAATATTAAACTTTAGCTTGAAATACGCGAGCAATATAAATGCGAGATTTTCAGCAATCTTAGCAGATTATTCACTTATTTCATATCGGCTACAAAGATGATAAGAAAAAAGCATGTAAACAATAGCAAGAATAAATTTTGCAAAAAAAATTACTTCAAGCGGAAACAAAACATGGACAAACGGCGTTCTAGCATTATAAAATAAGAATCACATAGATTACAAACTCATAAAAAAATTAAGTCATGAAATTTTCATTACCAGAATTACCTTATGCACACAACGCATTAGAACCAATTATCAGCGAAAAAACCATTAGTTTTCATTACGGAAAGCATCATCAAACCTATGTTAACAACCTGAACGGAATGGTTGAAGGTACAGAATTTGAAAATGCCGATCTTGAATCAATAGTAAAAAAATCTGAAGGTCCTATTTTCAACAATGCAGCCCAGATTTGGAACCACACTTTTTATTTTCTTTCACTCACTCCAAATAAAGGTAGCGTTCCGAGCGACAGTTTAGCTAAAGCTATCAATGCGGCTTGGGGGACAGTCGAAAACTTTAAAGCTGAATTCAACAAAGCAGCCGTATCGGTATTCGGTTCAGGTTGGGCATGGCTGGTAAAAGATGCTGAAGGTAAACTTTCGATCGTGAAAGAAAGTAATGCTGGCAATCCTATCACTCGTGGCCTGACTCCATTGTTGACTTTTGACGTATGGGAACATGCATACTATCTTGATTACCAAAATCGCCGCGCAGACTACGTTGCAGCACTTTGGGATCTGGTTGACTGGAAAGTTGTTTCAGGACGATATTAATAAAGCATAAAAGACACTTCAACGGCTGAATGATGACAATATCGTTCAGCCGTTTGTACATCTAGAGATCACAACCAATTTCAAGGACTTATGCTGAGAATTCCAAAAGCTAAAAGGGTTAATAAATATAAGTAAACATTCATTTTCCTAAAAATCGGGTGGGCTTTGTACTGAAGTCTCCTAAAAAAATTATCTTTGCACTCGGATATCACACAATTTCCTTAAAATAATACTTGGATCTCAAAAAAACAATTTTAGAATAATTAAGCGAATGAAAAACTTATCACTTATTATTAATGCCGTATTGGCTGTAGCTGTTGTAATTCTTTTTGTACTGGTTTTAGGTAATAAATCAAACAACGCCACTAAACAATTTACCACAGGAAAAGACACTGTAATATCAGGTAAACTGCCTATTGCTTACATCAATATCGATTCATTGCTATTACATTATCAGTTTGCAAAAGATGCCAATGAGTCTTTAATCAAGAAACAAGAAGATTCGCGCGTAACAATTAATTCAAAAGCGGTTCAATTGAAAAGTGAAATGGATGAGTTTCAACGGAAGTTGGACAATAACGCTTTCTTAAGCCGAGATCGTGCGGAACAAGAGCACTCTCGCCTACTTAAAAGACAGCAAGACCTGCAAGAGTTGGATGGTAATTTGAGCAAACAGTTGGTTCAGGTTCAACAAAAGATGAGTGAACAACTACGCGACACCATCAATTCATTTATGAAACAATTCAACAAAGATCATAAATATCAAATGATTATAAGCAACACTTCCAGCGACAACGTTTTGTATGCTGAGAAAGGATATGATATCACTGCAGAAGTTACAAAAGAACTTAACGAACGTTACTCTGCTAAAAAATAACACTCCCACAGAGAGATACAAGAAGCGCGCAATTCTATATTTTAGAATTGCGCGCTTCTTGTATCTAGTACACTCAATTTGATTATTTAAAATTTCATTTACCCCTAAATGAGAGATAGAAAGAAGTAATAGCATAAATAAGAACCAAAACCACCCAAGAGTTTGATCCAACAAGCATAAAATAAGCAGCTAATCCAAGCATTAGACTGGACAAAAAACCAAGCCGCAATACTCGTTGTTGATTTTTATTAGCATGCTTGCTGTCAAAAGCTTGCTTTCCATGAGAAAAAATCAGTAAAGCTACGCCCACCGCAAATGCATACGGGGCATAAGCAATCTCAAATAATTTAGCAAAAGCACCCAGAATAACAATTGTTCCGGCAGAAATAAAAAGTATTTGTGAGGATTGTTTTTCTTTCATTCTTTAATTATAAAAATATCTTCGTTTTCTTTCTTCATGTAATAGTGCTCCCGGGCAAATTTTTCCAAATTTTCATTGCTCGACTGCAATTCATTTTTCTTTTGCCTAGTATTCTTTATTTCTTCCTGATAATACTTCAACTCTTTTTCCATCTGTACAATTCGTTGGTGAGACTGCCAGCGGTGAATAAAACTATGTTCATCAAAAAAAGTGACAAACACAGCAAAAACCAGGAATACAAGAAGATATTTATTCAAAAATATCTTTCTGAGTTTATTTCCTTTACTTTTAAATTCTGACATAATAGCAAACAAAGGATGAAAAAAAGGCTGTTACAGGATGGAAAATTTCATTTTTGATTGGCAAAGGTACGCAATTTTTACGTTCATCCTTTTTTTTGAGAAATCTTTTTTTCTCTGCAAACTGTACGATCAATTTTCAGTATATTTGCATTCAAAAGCAGAATAAGATTTCGATTTATGGAAAATTTCATTGTTTCAGCACGCAAATATCGCCCTTCAACGTTTAACTCGGTGGTCGGTCAATCTTCATTGACTGTAACCCTTAAAAACGCCATCAAGAGCAACCATTTGGCTCATGCATATTTGTTTTGCGGACCACGTGGGGTGGGTAAAACTACCTGTGCCCGCATTTTTGCAAAAACCATAAACTGCCAAAACCTCACTGCCGATTTTGAAGCTTGCAATGAGTGTGAATCTTGCATCTCTTTCAACGAACAACGCTCATACAACATACACGAATTGGATGCCGCATCGAATAACGGTGTGGACGATATCCGCTCACTGACTGACCAAGTACGGATACCACCACAAATTGGGAAATACAGCGTCTACATTATTGATGAGGTTCACATGCTGTCACAGGGTGCATTCAATGCGTTTCTGAAAACACTGGAAGAACCGCCGGCACATGCCATCTTCATTTTGGCAACTACCGAAAAACATAAAATTATCCCGACAATCCTGTCACGATGCCAGATTTACGATTTCAATCGCATAACCGTGGCCGACACGGTGAAACATCTGCAAATGGTGGCCGAAAAAGAAGGCGTAACCGTGGATGTGAATGGACTGAACGTAGTAGCCCAAAAAAGTGACGGCGGAATGCGTGATGCATTATCCATTTTTGACCAGTTGGTAAGTTTTTGCGGCAATAATATAACCTATCAGGGTGTTATAGAAAACCTGAATGTGCTCGATTACGAGTACTATTTCCGGTTGGTAGAAGCATTCTTGAAAGGCGATGTCAGCCAATCTTTGCTTATATTCAACGAGGTTCTGAACAAAGGTTTCGATGCACATCATTTTATCACCGGACTAAGCTCGCATCTGCGCGATGTACTTGTAAGTAAAGATCCGCAAACTATCACTTTACTGGAAGTTGGTGCAGATATTGGAGAACGCTACAAAACACAAGCTCAGCTTTGTTCGCCAGAATTTTTGTTTGTGGCACTGAAATTAAGTAACGATTGTGATATAGATTACCGGCAAAGTAAGAATAAACGCCTTCTCGTTGAGTTAGCTTTAATTCGTCTGTGCCAGCTGACGGATGAAAAAAAAAAATCCATCCTAACTGACGATAAACCAACACCAATTCAAAAAGTACCTGTAGAGATTCCAACCGGTGCTAATTCACAACCTGCAACTCAACCAAAATCTCAACCTTTAGCTGCATCCATTTCAAGTTCGGCACCGCGTACCATTTCAATTTCGAAACCAAAAGAAACTACGGCCGATCCAAAACCGGTGTTTCAGCGTCCGGAAAGCATCTCTATTTCGACTCCTATTATTATACCAGAGCAAATTGCTGCAAGCAATGACATCGTATCAGAACCTGCAGCCAGCTTGAACAGGGAGTTTTCAGCAGATGAATTGACTGATAGCTGGCAACAATTTGCCCAGACCATTCCAGAACAGGGGCGTATGACCAGTTTATTTCTTAGCACTTTTCCAAAACTAACTTCTGCAACAACGTTTGAGGTTACGGTAAGCAATATTCTGCAAGAAAAAGAACTTAAACGGTTGCAACAGGACATTCAAACTTTTATTCAAATCAAACTGGAAAATTCGCTCATACGCATGTCGATAAAAGTAATGGAGGAAACAGCCGTACAACGAGCCAATTCGCCAGAAGAACGGTATCGTATCATGGCAGAACAAAATCCGGCATTGGATATACTGAAAAACGGATTGCAACTGGAGATTGACTAACTGGCAGTACTTTATTCCCCCTGGTTTTCTTCCAGATCAATATGGTCATCGCCACCCAAACTATAATAATTATTTTCTTCGTCTTCAATACCCAACTGCACCTCTTCGTCCGGCTCCACTTCAAGAAGATCAAGGTCTTCGCTCACACTATTTTCATTCGGATTCTTTTTATTGCCAGGTTTTTCGGGCAACGTAAAATTGAGAACATCATCCGGGTTTAACTTCCTGTTTCTTTTTCCTTTCAGGAAAATGTCTTCTTCCTCAGGATACAACGGATATCCCTCAAACTCGTCCGGTTTCTGATTCCCGACCTGCTGTGGAAGCCGTTCTGCTAATTCTTCGTTCCTTTTCATAGCACAATGAATTTTAAAAACATTGAACATGTGTTGACTGCAGTTTCATCTGTCCCTTCTCATTATTTTAAACATTTGAGTCCCGTTTTTCGTTCAACCGGAATTCAACATTTAAAGCAAAAACGCGAACCAACGATGTTGATTCGCGTTTCCGCCGAACAAGTAATCCTCTTATTTATTTCCCCGTTTGATTCTTCTTAATGTATTTGGCAACATCCACCAACGGTGCATTCCAGATTTCACGTTCATGCTCTTTCATGTACCGGATCAGCTCCCGGTGGGCTTCCAGCGAAACATTAATAGCATGGTCACCTCCTACTCCATGAAACAAAAATACCAGCAAGGTATGCGATTCCATAGCTTTCTTTACCAGGTCAATCATATAATCGCCCGAATGCCCATTGATACCAAAGCAATTGATATCGTCCAGTTGAACTTCACCCACAGGTTTGAAACCGGGCTGCACTCCCCGCGCACCTGCAAACTCTTTCTCCACCAGTTTGTAGAAACTTACAGTATCTATCTTGGTATCTCCACACGGGAAGGCAAAGGTTCTTTCAGTTTTGCCATCAATGGCCTGCAACAAGACATTCATTTCCCTGATTTCGTTCACAGCCCTCTGTACTGTATACTTGGTGAGGTCACGCTCCGAAGAAACCCACCATCTGGCAGGCGTGCCTCCGTCGCAGGGGTGATTCAGCGTATGGTTGCCCAATTCATGGCCGTGCATAGCGGCTGCCCGCCATTCCGGAATCCGTTTGCCAATCACAGGCGATTCGGCAGTCAGGTAAAAGGTGCCTTTAAAGCCTAAAGAATCGAGCGCCGGTATCACCTTGTCCAAATGTACATTGAGCGCATCGTCGTAGGTAAGTACCACCGCACACTGCTTGCCATTCCACGGTTTAGCTTGCTGTGCAACCGAATATTGGAGTGCAGTTACGCACAGGAGAAGAAATAAAAATTGTTTTTTCATTATTTGATATGGGTAATTGTTTTATTGAAATTGCGTCTGGACTAAAATTTCCGGGAGTATATCTGTTTTCAACATCATCAAAAAACAACAGCTTCCGTTGGTCAAAGGTATTGAAATTTTACAAATCCGCCAATTGAATACACCGCAAAATTTGCCCTTGCGAATTTGACGCAAGCTTACCCGAAAAGAAATTCAGACTTGCGGCAAGTTCTCAAAGCATCTTTCTTCTAACGGTATTGTTGAAATTTCAATCACAATAAAGCAACAAGAGCTACCTCCCCATCAGGAAGCAGCCCTTGATTGTTGTGAAACAGGAAATATATTTATTCCACGATTTTCTTCATCGCAGTCATCGCAGCACGCAATTCGGCTCCACAAATTTCAATAGAGTGGTTGCGAATAGCAGCGTTGATTTTCACCAATTCGAAGTTATCAACGTGTGCACTGGCAGTAGCATTGAAGTTTTTACCAATCACGTTGGCATCCACATTTTTCATAAAGTCAGCCAACAGCGGTTTGCAGGCATGGTCGAACAAATAGCAACCATATTCAGCAGTATCGGAAATTACGCGGTTCATTTCGAACAATTTCTTACGGGCAATGGTATTGGCAATAAGCGGAGTCTCGTGTAATGATTCATAGTAAGCCGATTCGTTTTTGATACCTGAGCAAGTCATGGTTTCGTAAGCCAATTCCACACCCGATTTCACGAAAGCCACCATCAACGTAGCATTATCGAAGTATTCTTGTTCGCTGATTTCCATGTTGCCGGCTGGAGTTTTCTCGAAAGCGGTTTCGCCGGTAGCAGCACGCCAGGTCAACAGGTTTTTGTCGCCGGCAGCCCAATCTTCCATCATGGTTTTTGAAAATTCGCCCGACAAGATATCGTCCATATGTTTGATAAACAATGGACGCATAATGTCTTTCAATTCGTCAGCCAATTTGAAAGCTTCCACTTTAGCCGGATTAGAAAGACGATCCATCATGTTGGTAATACCACCGATTTTTAATGCCTCAGTGATTACTTCCCAACCGTATTGAACCAATTTTGAAGCATAAGCAGGATCAATTCCTTTTTCCACCATTTTGTTGAACGAAAGGATAGAACCGGTTTGCAACAGTCCGCAAAGAATCGTTTGTTCACCCATCAAATCCGATTTTACTTCGGCCACAAACGACGAAAGCAATACACCCGCTTTATGGCCGCCAGTACCTACGCAATAGGCTTTGGCAATTTCCAATCCGTCACCGTTCGGGTTGTTATCGGCATGCACGGCAATTAGTGTTGGAACCCCAAAACCACGAAGGTACTCGGCACGAACTTCGGACGCAGGCGATTTTGGAGCAATCATAACCACCGTAATATCCTTGCGAATCTGAGTTCCTTCTTCCACTATGTTGAAGCCGTGAGAATATGACAGGCAAGCACCTTTTTTCATCAACGGAACAACGCTGTTGACAACCGAAGTATGTTGTTTATCCGGAGCCAGGTTAGAAACCAGGTCGGCAGTTGGGATCAATTCTTCGAAAGTTCCTACTTTAAACCCGTTATCGGTGGCATTTACAAACGATGCACGTTTATTGTCGATAGCTTCCTGACGCAATGCATACGATACGTCCAATCCGCTGTCGCGCATGTTTTGTCCCTGAGCCAACCCCTGTGCACCGCAACCAATGATGACGATCTTTTTTCCTACAAGTTTTTTTACTCCGTCAGCAAATTCGCTGCTTTGCATGAAATCACATTTTCCTAATTCCTGAACTTTCAGGCGGTGTGGAAGTGAACTGAAATAATTTTCCATTTTCTTTTGAATTTAAAGTTCCGATAAATCAGCAGGCTAAGTTTAGCGGAATTTCTATTGTGTTAGATAATTAATTTTTTTGTTTTTGTTGAACGTCAGAATACCACCCGCACCCGGCAGGTAACTTTACCTTCATTGCGAATCTCAAATCTGAAATCGCCGGGGTGAAGCTCATTGCCCACGATGTCTACAAAATCATCATAGAGCATTTCGTTCATATAATTTATTTCAAAACGTTCCACCTGGCATTTCCGGTAACAGTCCAATGAAAAGCAATCGCTTATCCACTGGATATACCGTATGCTGTTCACGTGTCCGTTTATATCAATATCGCTGTATTTCACCTTGAAACCATCGTATTCTTCACCCTCGACAGTAGCCAGTTTAGCCGGTTTGTCTATCAAGCCAGGCTCTCCGTTAGCAAATTCGTGAATACCTTCGAGTGATTGCAAATCCTTGGCACGGCGGGTATTCATATCGAAAAACACCCAAACCGAACAAGCATTACCTATGATTTCGCCCTGCTCATCGCGGATGCAAAAGTTACGGGTTGTATTAGCCCGTCCCACTTCTTCCACCCAGGTTTCCACCTGGATATTTTCATATTGCTCCGGATAACGCGTCATTTCAATGGCCATGCGCGACAGCACCCACGAACATTCCATTTCGTTCAGGCGACGCAGCCCGAAACCATTGTCATCAGCATTGAATTGAGCGGTTGTCAGCAAGATATCACCCAGCGAAGCCATCGTTGCACGGAACTGAAAATCCACGAACTGCGGTTGAATCTGAAACGGATATGATCGTCTTTTTTGTATCATCAGCTTTCTATACGCTTATTCAGCAATCTTACTTTTCTCATATTGTTCCTGAATAGTCTCAAGCATATCGCTCAGCCGTTCCACTTTCGAACGCGTAATAGCCACCCGCCCCGAACGGATAAACTGCAATACGCCGACCGAATCCCGTAGTTCTTCAAACATTTGCTGGGTTTCATTGTAATGCCCAGCTTTTTGCAAAACCACAAAGTCATTATTCATTTCCAGGATACGGATATGGTATTTGCGAATCAGTTCTTCTATCGAGCCTTGTGCCAATAATTTCTCAGTGGCTACCTTATACAAAGCTATCTCCTGAAATACCAGGTCTTCGTCGGTATTATAATACGCTTTCAGTATGTCAACACGTTTGTCAATCTGCCTAACCACTTTCGACACGACATCTTCGGTAGCAAAAAGCGTGATCGTAAACTTATGAATACCCTTCAACGCCGATGGAGAAACCGACAATGTTTCAATATTAATAGACCGGCGGGTAAATATAATCGTTATCTGACCCAACAAACCGACAGTATTTTCCGAAAAAACGGTAATCGTATATAATTTAGTTTCCATGATCTTAATCTCCCAATAAAATGTTAGTAACACATGCCCCGGCAGGAACCATAGGAAATACCATGCCCTTCTTTTCTACATTTACAACCAGCAAGTACGGCTTATCGTCTTTCAACATATCTGCAATCGCCGCATCCAGGTCATCACGTTTGTGAACCTCTGTTCCTTCAATACGATACGCTTTTGCAATGGCTATAAAATCGGGATTTTGCATTTCCGTAAACGAATAACGTTCTTCAAAAAACATTTCCTGCCATTGGCGAACCATGCCCAGGAAGTGATTATTCAGGATAATCATTTTCACTCCGATTTGCTCCTGCATAATGGTTCCCAGTTCCTGAATGGTCATCTGGAAACCGCCATCACCGCTAAACATACACACAGTACGCCCCGGAGCACCCATTTTGGCACCCATAGCAGCTGGGATTCCGAATCCCATCGTTCCCAATCCGCCCGAAGTCACCAAACTGCGGGTTTGCGAATAACGGGAATAACGGGCAGCCATCATCTGGTTCTGGCCCACATCAGTTACAATAACAGCGTTGTTCAATGTGGCTTCCGAAACTTTATGAATTACTTCTCCCATGGTCATTTCACCTGACTCCGGATGAACTTCACGCTGAATTACTTTTTCATATTCCAGTTTTTCAAACTCTTCGAACGATGCAATCCATTCGTCATGCTTAGCCGGATTCAGCTTCGCTGTCAACGCAGGCAAGGTATCTTTAGCCGATCCCAACACCGGAGCATCCGGAATCACATTCTTACCAATTTCGGCCGCATCAATATCTAAATGGATAATCCTGGCTTGCTTGGCGTATGTTTTCAAATCGCCGGTTACCCGGTCGTCAAAGCGCATACCGATAGCAATCAGCACATCACACTCGTTAGTTTTCATATTGGGAGCCACATTTCCATGCATTCCCAAAAATCCTTTGTTCAATGGAAAATCAGACGGCATGGCCGATGCACCAAGTAAAGTCCATGCTGCAGGAATATTTCCTTTTTCCAAAAATTCTTTCAATTCTTTTTCGGCATTTGCCAGCACAACACCCTGTCCAACTAATGCAAACGGTTTTTTAGCTCCATTGATCAATGCGGCCGCAGCTTCAATTTGTTCCGGTTGAACTTCCGGAATTGGCAAATAGCTGCGAATAAATGTACACGGCTTGTAGTCGAACACGACTTCCTGTACTTGCGCGTTTTTGGCAAAATCAAGAACCACCGGACCCGGACGACCGCTGCGTGCTATGTAAAATGCACGGGCCACAGCCCACGCAATATCCTCGGCACGGCGAATCTGGTACGACCATTTGGTAATCGGTTGGGAAACGCCCACAACGTCAATCTCCTGAAATGCATCAGTTCCCAACAAAGCCGAACCTACCTGGCCGGTAACCACTACCATGGGCGTACTATCAAGCATAGCGTCAGCAATACCGGTAATGGCATTGGTGGCAGCCGGTCCCGAAGTAACCAGGCAAACACCCACTTTGCCGGAAACACGGGCATAACCCTGTGCGGCATGTGTTGCACCTTGTTCGTGGCGGGTAAGTATATGATTTATTTGTTTATCATAATCGAATAAAGCATCAAATGTAGGCATAATAGCACCGCCAGGATAACCAAAAATGGTATCAACTCCTTCGGCCACCAATGCCTGCATAAACGCATGGGCTCCTGTTATTTTAGTTTTTGTTTCCATTACTTTTTAGTTACGAGTTACGAGTTACGAGTTATAAGTCAAGTAAAAAGACGTATTAACGAGCTAACTGGCAAACTGGAATTTAAGGATATATTCTTATTAAAACTCTATTAAAGTATTTAGTAAACATTTGAAAGAAAACTGCTGAACTTTTCACCAAATAACTTTATAAACTTTAAACTTATTTTAATCTATCATTCTCACAGCTCCTTTGTCGGCAGAACTTACCAAGCTGGCATAGGCCCGCAAGGCTTTAGAGACAATACGATTTCTATCTTTAGGCTTGAACGCATCCTTACCACGGGCCAGTTCAGCTTCGCGACGTTTCAGCAACTCTTCCTCACTTACTTTTACATTAATTGAACGGTTCGGTATATCAATCTCAATGATATCGCCATTCTGAATTAGTCCAATATTGCCGCCAGCTGCCGCTTCGGGTGAAATATGCCCGATAGACAAGCCGGAAGTTCCGCCCGAGAAACGACCATCGGTAATCAATGCACATTCTTTTCCAAGATGTTTCGATTTGATATACGAAGTCGGATACAACATTTCCTGCATACCAGGACCACCTTTGGGCCCTTCGTGCGTGATCACCACCACGTCGCCCGACACTACATCGCCTTTCAAAATCCCGACGCAGGCTGCATCCTGTGAAGTAAACACTTTAGCTGGTCCGCTGAATTTCCAAATGCTCTCGTCAACACCAGCGGTTTTAATAACGCAACCATCGGCTGCAATGTTTCCTTTCAGAATTCCAAGGCCACCATCTTTGGTATAAGCGTGCTCCACACTACGGATACAACCATGGACTCGGTCGTCGTCCAGTTCCGGATATTGCGTATGCTGCGAACCCATCACCAGATTAAATCTATGGGCAGGGGCACTTTTATATTTTTCAACCGCTTCGGCCGAAACAGTTGGACTGGTAATATCAAATTTCTCAATTGCTTCGCCCAATGTCAATCCATCTACACGACGTGCAGAAGTATCAAGCAAACCACTTTTGCTAAGTTCTGCCAAAATGCCAAGAATTCCTCCGGCACGGTTTACATCCTGAATATGGTACTTCTGGGAGTTCGGAGCAACTTTACATAAACAAGGAGTGTGGCGCGACAAGGTATCAATATCATCCATTGAGAATTCCACTTCCGCCTCGTGGGCAATAGCCAGAATATGAAGAACTGTATTGGTAGAACCTCCCATAGCAATATCCAATCTCATGGCATTATTAAACGCTTCGCGGGTAGCAATAGAACGTGGCAACACACTATCATCTCCTTCAAAATAATATTTATTGGCGTTCTCAACAATTATTCTTGCTGCATCGATAAACAGGCGTTCGCGGTTGGCATGCGTTGCAACGATGGTTCCATTACCCGGCAAAGCCAATCCGATTGCTTCGTTGAGGCAGTTCATTGAATTTGCAGTGAACATCCCCGAACACGAACCGCAAGTAGGGCAAGCGGCATTTTCAATTCGCTTGACCTGAGCATCCGAAACACTCTCGTCGGCCGACTGAACCATGGCGTCAATCAAATCCAGATGTTGCCCATCCAGTTCTCCGGCTTCCATCGGACCGCCCGAAACAAAAATAGTTGGAATATTCAATCGCATGGAAGCCATTAGCATTCCCGGCGTAATTTTATCACAATTGCTAATGCAAACCATCGCATCCGCTTTATGGGCATTCACCATATACTCCACGCTATCGGCAATGATATCGCGCGATGGCAGGGAATAAAGCATTCCGTCGTGTCCCATGGCAATTCCATCATCAATAGCAATGGTATTGAATTCGGCTGCAAAGCAACCTAGTTTTTCTATTTCAGCTTTTACTTTCTGACCTATTTCGTGTAAATGAACATGTCCTGGAACAAATTGCGTAAACGAATTTACAATCGCAATAATTGGTTTTCCCATCTGCTTGTCGGTCATCCCGTTTGCACGCCAAAGTGAGCGAGCTCCGGCCATCCTACGGCCACCGGTTGTGGTTAAACTGCGTAATTCCTTTTTCATACGATAATAATTATTTTTTCAACGATTGTATGGAACTTGCTTGGCGTTTGTACAACATGCTCGTTTCATGCATTCAATTTTTTTATATCCAATTCTAAAATTAAAATTCCAAATCAAACAATCAAAGATATAAAATCTGTTTGAAGTTCATGGTTCATAAATAAAAAACCTTTCTCCGTTATGGTGAGAAAGGTTTTTTGTATTTAACATACACTTATACACGTAACCATCTCACCTCTGATTGTTGACCAAAAGAAGCACGACGAGTACGAGAATAGTATAAATGCGTTGAAAAGTCATATAGATTGTTTGTTTTTTCGGCTGCAAAGATAAGGCAAGAAATTGAAACGTCAAATAGTTTGGAAGAAATAAATGTTATATTTATTCAAATTGTAAGAAACAGGGCTTATTTTATGCCAATAAATCAGATTCAAATATCAAATGAGCAATTTCAACACAAATGCGTTATATAAAAAATGTAACGGGTACAAAGATATGCAGTTCAAAATAGATAATGACCGTAAATTTGTATTATTTTTGCAAGCTATTCTCACTTTATCATGGAAAAAAGAAATTATCAATATATCAACCACATAAACTCACCCATTGATTTAAAAGCAATTAACAGAAATGATCTTCCGGCAGTTTGCGATGACCTTCGACAATTTATAATCGATGAAGTATCAAAAAATCCAGGACATTTGGGTTCCAGTTTAGGTGTTGTTGAACTTACAGTGGCATTGCACTATGTCTTTAACACTCCATACGACCGTATAGTATGGGATGTTGGGCATCAGGCATACGGACATAAAATTCTGACCGGCCGTCGCGACCAGTTTCATACCAACCGCCAATTCAAAGGATTATGTGGTTTTCCCACACCCAAAGAAAGTGAATATGATTCTTTCGGCGTGGGTCATTCCTCCACGTCTATCTCAGCTGCGTTGGGTATGTCGGTAGCCTCATTGCTAAAAGATGAGTGTAACCGGAATGTAGTAGCAGTCATTGGCGATGGAGCCATGACGGGCGGACTGGCATTTGAGGGATTAAATAATGCTTCGGTCGACAAAAATAACCTGTTGATTATCCTTAACGATAACCAAATGGCCATCGATCCGGTGCAGGGTGGATTCACTCAATACCTTGTGGATATAACCACCTCACGCACTTACAACAAAATCCGCTTCAAAGCAGCCAACCTATTGAAGAAAGCTAACCTTATCTCACAAGATAATATCAGGCGGATTACCCGGTTCAATAACAGCGTAAAAGCAACATTGACCAACCAAAATAATATCTTCGAAGGAATGAATATTCGCTATTTTGGTCCGGTGGATGGTCATGATGTGGAAGGATTGGTTCGGATAATGTCTGAAATAAAAGGATTCAACGGTCCAAAAGTGCTTCATGTTATTACAAAAAAAGGAAAAGGATACGAACCGGCAGAGAAATCGGCAACGGAATGGCATGCGCCCGGCAAGTTTGATGTAGAAACCGGCGAACGGAAAACCGCTAACGTAACCGACCTCACCCCGCCCCTATTCCAGGATGTCTTTGGTGAAACATTAATTGAACTGGCGACTGACAATCAAAAAATTGTAGGTGTAACTCCGGCCATGCCATCGGGTTGCTCCATGATTTTTATGCAAAAAGAGTTTCCCGACCGTGTTTTTGATGTCGGAATTGCTGAAGGCCATGCTGTAACTTTCTCGGCCGGAATGGCAAAAGAGGGACTGCTGCCGTTTTGCAATATTTATTCCTCGTTTATGCAACGGGCTTACGATAATGTGATTCACGATGTGGCTTTGCAAAACCTGAACGTAGTGATGTGTCTGGACAGAGCTGGAATTGTTGGATCAGACGGGGCTACGCATCACGGACTGTTCGATCTGGCTTATATGCGTTGCATTCCAAATTTGACCGTTGCAGCTCCACGAAACGAAATAGAACTACGCAACCTAATGTTTACCGCACAACAGCCTGATATGGGTCCGTTTGTGATCCGGTATCCACGGGGAAAAGGAACCATCGTTGACTGGCGGCAACCAATGAAAGCATTGGCTATTGCCAAAGGCGAATGCCTGAAAGACGGGAAAGACATTGCCGTAGTTACTATTGGAACTATGGCAACCAACTCACAAAAAGCTATCATTCAACTGGAAAAAGAACTGGGAATATCCATTGCCCATTATGATTTACGATTTCTGAAACCTTTGGATGAAACAATGCTTCATGAAATCGGCAAAAAATTCAAACAAATCGTAACCGTGGAAGATGGTGTGATTCAAGGCGGATTTGGTAGCGCGGTATTGGAATTCATGTCTGACAATAATTACACTCCTAACGTTAAGCGTCTCGGCATTCAGGATAATTTTGTAGAACATGGAACACCCGAAGAACTCTACACCATGCTTGGTTTAGATGGTGAAGGCATTGCGAAAAGCATAACAGAATGGTTGAAAAGTTCGAAAAGCCTGAGACTGGAAAAACTTGAAGCCTGAAATAATATTCACTCAAACAGATAAGCCACAGATTTTTTTCTGTGGCTTATCTGTTCTCTGTATCGAACAAACAACCATCTGACAGGGTTATTTAATCAAATATTTTCTCAAAACTAACCGTTTATAAATTACATTCAGAATGGATCTACAAATAAACTCGTATCAGTTCGGTGAACGTCCTGCGGTAAGCAAGCCTGATCCTGAATTTTACCATCAACTTGGCGAGGAAGGCATACGCAAGCTGGTAAGCAGACACTACGATTTGCTTCGTGAAAGCTCCATAAAGCATTTATTTTCCACCGACGATGCGGTATTTGAACAATCAAAACGAAATTCAGCTGATTTTTTTATTCAAATATGCGAAGGCCCAGACTATTACAGACAACACAGAGGCAAGCCCATGATGGCCGACCGCCATGCTCCCTTTAGCATCACGCCCGAAGGCAGGGTCGTTTGGCTGAATTGTTACAAACAGGCATTGCTCGAATTGGATATTCCCGAAAATTTAGTACTTTCGTTTTGGAATTACATTAACGTTTTCTCGAACTGGGTGGTAAATACACCAAGCGGCACTTTTAGATTTAATAGCAAACTGTAAACCCCGAATCCAAATTATTTCCACACCTCTCTTATGAAATATTTTTTTGTTATAGTTTTATCGGTCCTTACCATCAATTGTTTCCCGCAGACTGCCATATCCGGTAATAAACAAATAAAATGGTCGGAAGGTGGCAATGGGAAAACACCAGTAACCAAACTCCTGACTGCGGCAAAATGGAATGAACTGTTTCCCAACCGGCATGGAAGTAATGCAAAAAATCCAAAGAAGCGTACTTCAGATTTTTATTCGTTCAAAGCATTCGTAGATGCTGCACGGCATTTCCCTAATTTTCTGACAGGCGATCCCGTGACTCAAAAACGGGAGCTGGCAGCTTTTCTCGCCAATATTGCCCAGGAAACCAGTGGCGGTTGGGCAGAAGCCCCGGGTGGATATTTTAAATGGGGACTTTACTTTGTCGAAGAAGTGGAAGACAGTTTAAAAAACAACTATGCCGACTTGAGCAAAAAAAACTATCCGCCGGTGCCGGGCAAAAGTTATCTGGGCAGAGGCCCGAAGCAATTGAGCTGGAATTACAACTACGGACAATTCAGTGAAGCCTGGTTTGGCGTGAAAGATTCACTATTGCAACACCCCGAATGGTTGTCAGAAAACGCCGAACTGTCGTTTGCCTCGGCCATCTGGTTTTGGATGACACCACAATTTCCCAAGCCATCCTGCCACGAAATTATGACCGGCGCATGGAAACCCAATGCCAACGATCTTCTGAAAGGACGCGTACCCGGCTTTGGAGCCACGGTAAACGTAATTAATGGCGGTGTAGAATGTGGAAAAGGAACTGAACTTGAGAAAACGGCTTACCGCTACAAATATTATCAGTATTTTTGCGATTACTTCCATGTTTCGCCCGGCGAGAATATCAGTTGTAATGACCAGAAACCCTTCGGGCAATAATTAAGTTGACAGGCTTAAACACACATACTAACTTTTAAACATTAGAAACCATGGCAAAATCTCAAGACGCTAAGAAAGCTGTAAAAAAAGAGCCTCTCAAAACCCCGAAAGAAAAAAAGGAAGAAAAGAGAGAAAAGAAATTGAAAAAAGGTTGATCCTTTTTGTCTAGATTTTTTTCAAACCCATAATTCAAATTCCGGCAACTCCTTACATGGGAGATCCCGGAATTTTTTTTATCAGCAAAACACTACTCGTTATCTGAAAAATAATATCTACTTTTGGGCTATTAAAATAGAAAAACTCATAGCAATATTATTGAAATGAAAGTATTATTTATTGGTGGAACGGGCAATATCAGTTCTGCCTGTTCGGAATTAGCAATCAGCCGCGGCATAGATTTATATCACTTGAACCGGGGTATCAGTGCCGGCATCCGGAAAGTGCAGGGAGCTAAAACGATTATTGCCGATATACGGAATTTTGCAGAAAGCAAACAAGCGCTCGAAGAGCATCATTTCGATGCCGTGGTCGACTTTATCGCTTTTGAGCCGGAAGATATACAGAATGATATCGACCTGTTTGCAGGCAAGACCGATCAATTTGTGTTTATCAGCTCGGCATCGGCTTATCAAACGCCACCCGAAAAACTTCCGGTTACGGAAGAAACTCCGCTTGACAATCCGTTTTGGGAGTATTCCAGAAAAAAGATTGCCTGCGAAAATTTATTGGCTGAAGCGTACCAGAAAATCGGATTCCCTTACACCATCGTTCGCCCATCGCATACCTACAGCAAAACGCTGATTCCGGTAGAAGGCGGATATACCGTATTACACCGCATGCTGAAAGGATTACCCGTAGTGGTGCATGGCGATGGCACATCGATCTGGACACTGACCCACCATAAAGATTTTGCAATAGGACTGGTTGGATTGCTGGGAAATAAAGCCGCTATCAACGAAGCGTTCCATATCACGTCGGACGAGTGGCTACCCTGGAATAGCATTTTCAAGCTGATAGCTGCCGAATTGGGTGTGACTCCTCGCTTGGTTCATGTTCCGTCGGACATAATAGCCCGGTACGACAAGCGGATAGGCGACAGTTTGTTGGGCGATAAAACACACAGCATGATTTTCGACAATGCAAAAATCAAGGCTTTTGTTCCTGATTTCAATGCCCAAATCCCATTTAGCCAAGGCGTAAAGGAAATTGTGGAATGGTATAAAGAAAACACGATGAACCAGGAGCCCAATGAACACATTAATGATTTAATGGATCGAATCATTCTGGACTTTGAGGATTATACCGAACGCCTATAGCGAGTTACCGGCACCATGAGAACCAATTCACGCAATTCAATTATCCCGGCTATTGGAGTAGTCCTGATCCTGATACCGCTATTATACAAACGACTTTATTTAAAAAACATGAACATGCAATCATTAAGCTTCTTTTTCGGATTTATAGTTGTGATCTTTTTTGCTTTACTTTACCGGCTGATCGTAAAAAACAAGAACAGAAAGAAGAGCTAACAGCACCTTTTATCCATGCTCCGGCGACCTGAGGTTACCGGAGCATTTTTTTATTGGATTATTCATCCCGAAGCAATTAATCCCTTTTTACATTCCCTCCTTTCTTTGTATATTTGCAAAAAATACAATCACTATGCCTGAACAGAAGAAAGCGGTCATTATCGGAGCGGGTGTTGGCGGAATAGCTACGGCCGTATTCCTGGCCCGGCAAGGTTTTGCCGTGGAAGTATATGAGAAAAATGCCAATCCGGGCGGCCGTTGCGGGCAAATGATTCAGGATGGACATCGTTTCGACCTGGGGGCTACCATTTTGTTGATGCCATCGCTTTACCGGCAGGTTTTTTCGACCCTGGGAATGGAACTGGACAAGGAACTGGAAACAACTTCGCTGGAGCCTGTCTACAAGCTATTCTTTGGCGACGGAACCGAGTTTGCCTTTAGCCGAAACGCGGAACGTATGAAGTTGCAACTGGAAGCGATAGAACCGGGAAGCAACGCGCAATACGAACGCTATGTAAAAGAAGGATACGAATTTTTCAACTTATCGATCAATGGCTTGCTGGGCAAAAACTTCTACCACCTGTTCCAGTTTGTCAACCTGAAGAGTATCCGGTTGCTTATCAAGTTGAAAACATGGATTAAGCACACTGATTACATTCAACGTTTTTTCAACGACCACCGGCTTCAAAAAGCATTCACGTTCCAGAACATTTATGTAGGCCAGAATCCGTACAAGCAACCGGCCTTTTTCTCCATGCTGCCCGGCGCCGAAATTGCCGAAGGCGCCCTATTCCCCAAAGGCGGCATGCATCGCGTGGTGGAAAAACTGTTGGCGGCCGCCACCGGTCTTGGCGTAAAGGTACAGTATAAAAAATCGGTGGATAAAATTGTGGTGAACGGAAAGCGGGCCGAAGGTATCCAGCTGGAAAACGGAGAAATCATCCAGGCCGACGTAGTCATTGCCAATGCCGACCTGCCTTATGTTTACGACAAACTTTTGCCCGGCAGAACTGTTGCCAACCGGTTAAAGAAGAAAGAATATTCCTGTTCGGCCATTGTGTTTCATTGGGGTTTGGATAAAGTGTATCCGCAACTGGATCATCACAGCATTTTTCTGAACGAACCGTATAAAGAAGGCATGGAAAAGATTTTTGATGAGAAATCGTTGTCCGCCAATCCAAGTTTTTATGTTCATGCGCCTGTTCGCACCGACGCATCGGCTGCGCCCGAAAATGGAGATACATTCTCGGTGATTATTCCCGCAACACATATCGACGAAAAAGTGGAACAAGACTGGCAGGCGCTAAAACAAATGGCGCGCGAAGCCGTGATCCGGCGCATGAAAGAGGCCGGGCTGACTGACATTGAAGAGCATATCAAATTTGAGGTTTGCTTTATGCCAAAGACATTCGAAAGCTATTGCAATGTGACGAACGGTTCGGTGTTCGGAAGTTTGAGCCACACCATTTTCCAAATGGGCTATTTCCGTCCGCACAACCGCCACAACAAATACAAGAACCTGTACTTTACCGGAGGAAGTACACATCCGGGCAATGGGGTACCATTGGTACTGCTGGGCGCACAACTTACCAGCGAAAGGATAATAAAAGATATAAAACCAACCCCTAACCCCTAAAGGGGAATTATATTTGATCTATGAACCATTACACTGCTATTTTTCATTCGATCGATTTCGAGAAAATTATCGATCATCCGAATATACTCATTGCCGCGCACTTTTGGGACGAAGAAAGGTACGAGGCCGCCAAAACCTGTTACCGGTTTATGCGGTCGATCGACGATTTGATTGACAATTACAAATCGGAGCACCACACCATTGCGCCCGAAGAAAAAGCACATTTCGAAGCGGACGTAACCACGTGGATCAACACCGTTCTAAATTCAACCCAACACGATGCCACGCAAAAAGAACTGATTGAAACCATCCGGAAATTCCGCATACCGTCGTGGCCGCTCGAAGCCTTCGCCAAATCGATGGTATATGACATTTACCACGATGGATTTCCCACCTTGCAAGCATACCTGGATTATGCCGCGGGAGCTTCGGTGGCACCGGCATCCATTTTTGTACATCTGTGCGGATTGACAAAAGAAAACGGCACATACACAGCGCCGGCTTTCGATGTAAAACGGGCGGCGACGCCTTGCGCTGTTTTCAGCTACCTGGTGCACATTATCCGCGATTTTGTGAAAGACCATACGCACAACCTGAATTATTTCCCCAACGATTTGATTGCCAAATACGATCTCGACCGGGAGAAACTGCTGCACATGGCGGAAGGTGGCGAAATAACGCCGGGCTTCAGGCTGTTGGTTGGCGAACTGTACGCCGTTGCCGACGAATACCGCCAAAAGACGCTCGATATTATACAGGCAATCAGCCCACAACTGGAACCTCGCAGCCGGTTGAGCCTCGAAATTATTTTTGAGCTTTATCTGATGGTCTTCGAACGCATCAATATTGAAAGCGGAACATTTACTACCGGAGAGCTCAACCCCACCCCTGCCGAGATCAAAGAGCGGGTGTGGAAAGTGATCGGAGAATTTGAAAACAGATAAGCGCTAAATAAAAAGCCGGTATCCTGACAAAAAGAGACATTGCTTAACCAGCTTCAAGCTGGAGGACATCATTTTTCGCTCTTTTCAACCTTATATAATTTATAGAAGCTTGTTTAGTACTCATTTCAACCCTATATAATTTATAGAAGCTTGTTTGGTACTCATTTCAACTCTATATAATTTATATAGGCTTGTTTGGTACTCATTTCAACCTTCTGCAATTTGTAGAACCTTGTTTGATGCTCATTTCAACCTTCTACAAATTGTAGATTTTTGATTGTTATTAAAAATTAGTATGAAAACAAAAAACAAGAATATGGATATTAAAATCAGAAGTGTAGAAGAACGTGATTTCGCACAAATCGTCGAATTATTTAAAGAGTTTGCAACATTTGAAAAACTTCCCGAAAAGATGACCAACTCGGTAGACAAAATGCTTGCGGAGAAAGACTTCTTTACATGCTTTGTTGCCGAAACCGGCGATAAAAAAATCGTGGGGTATGCCACCTACTTTTTCTGCTACTACACCTGGATTGGCAAATCCTTATACATGGACGACCTCTATGTGAAACCCGAATACCGTGCAAGCGGAATCGGCACCATGCTGATAAACAAAGTCATTGAATTTGCCCGCCATTCGCAATGCCGCAAGCTCCGGTGGCAAGTGTCGGGCTGGAACAAGCCGGCTATTGGCTTTTACACCAATATCGGCGCTACCATTGAAGATACCGAACATAACTGCGACTTAATACTGGATTAAAACATGGAATTTAATGAAGTAATCGGGAAAAGGCAAACCATACGGGATTTTGAGAACAAAGCTATCCCGGCAAGCGTAGTGGAGCACGCCATCGAAAACGCGTTTAAAGCTCCAACCTACAATCATCTGCGGGAGTGGGATTTCATCCTCATAAGCAGCCTTGAGGCAAAACTGAAACTGATCGAATCCGAGCATCTGGAAAAACCAATCGACATCAACGAGTTGGAAAAACTGTTCCGGAATGAAGAAACGATCATGAAAGAAATGTACCTTGATGCCATTCCGAAACAAAAGAAAATGATACTCGATGCCCCGCAGGTAATTGTGGTGGTGTATAAGCCGAAAACAAGTATTGAAAAAGCCCTACGGATTTACGACCTAAACTGCCTGGCATCGGTCTGGACCTGTATTGAAAACTTCTTGCTGAGCCTGGCCGAGCACGATATTTTTGGGGTGACATTCATTCCTCAAAACACAGCCTCATTGAAAGAAAAGTTTGGCATTCCGCCCCAATTGGAAATTGCAGCAGTCATCCCTATCGGTTATCGGGTCCAAGATGCAAAAAAGTTGAAACAAAAAGCCATCAACATTGTTGATAGGATACATACGGATAAATGGTAAAACCGTTTATCCTTTCTAAAACCAAACTGGCAACAATTAATCAAAAACGATATGAATAAAACAGTACTTATAACAGGCGCCAGCAAAGGCATCGGGTTAGCCCTCACCAAGCTCCTGTTGGAAAAAAATTGCAATGTCATTGGAACGTGCAGGTCGGGAAAAATAGAGAATTTCTCACACCCCAACCTGACAATGTTTAAACTGGATTTATCGGACGAGACAAGTATTGATGAGGCCGCAAAACGCATTGCCTCCAATTATTACAAAATAGACATATTGATCAACAATGCAGGCATTGGGCCCGACCTGGAGATGCTCCTGCCCGAGAAAGAATCGTTTTTGGAAACCTTCAACGTGAACGTAACCGGAACCGTATTCTTCACCGAATCATTGATTAAAACCATAAATGAAGGCGGGATGATTTTAAATGTTTCGTCCATCATGGGTTCCATCGGTCTGTGTTCGCATAGCGGTTCCGCAGCCTACCGGATGTCAAAAACAGCTCTGAACATGTACACAAAAGTACTTGCCAACAGGCTCGATGGAAAAATGAGAGTAGCAGCCATTCACCCTGGATGGGTCAGGACCACCATTGCCAAAAGCAATATCACCGATGGTAAACTTTCACCCGAAGAATCGGCATTAAAAATCCTGAGCTTCATACTAAGCAATTTCAAAACCGGAATTTACTGGAATACCGATACGGCATCCGAAGCAGTATGGTAAAAATAAGCGGAACTTCATGCAATCAATGCCCACAAAATTTAAGGACCTGACCCTGCAGCCAAACTGCAGCCCACTTAAAACAATGGGCTAGCCTTGCTTGTTTAATGCTGTATGAATTAAGAATTAACGCATATAGATTTCTAACCCTGACATTAAATCAAAAATCATGCTTCGCGATATTCGTAGACAATATTTATTTTCAACACTGGATGAAAACACGGTACTTTCAGACCCGTTTGACCAGTTTGAAGTTTGGCTTAATGATGCTATAGAAAGTAATCAGCAAGAGGCTACAGCCATGATTCTTTCGACTGTTGATGAACACTTTCAGCCACATTCCAGGGTAGTTCTTCTCAAAGAATTACTGCACGACAGCTTTATATTTTACACAAACTACGAAGGCCACAAGGCACAACAAATGGCTCAAAACAACCGGGTTTCGCTCGTCTTCTTCTGGCCCGGACTCGAAAGGCAGGTTCGGGTTGAAGGCATCGTTGAGAAAATAAGCGAAGTTCTCTCAACGGCTTATTTCAAATCCCGCCCGCTTGACAGCCAACTCGGGGCCTGGGCTTCACCACAAAGCCAACTGATCCGTTCAAAAGATTTTCTGGAAAAGCAATTCCAGTATTATCAGGAGAAATTTGGCAAAGAAATACCCAAACCTCCTCATTGGGGCGGTTATGCCGTGAAACCAAATTCCATCGAGTTTTGGCAAGGACGGGCTAACCGCTTGCACGACCGGCTGCTGTTCTCAAAAGAATCCGGCGAATGGAAAATCTCCAGGTTAGCACCATAAATGATTTGAGAATTCATAATTCCTGCAGGCACTTTATCCCGGATAATGCAAAATAAACTATTTATCAACAACTTGAACTCCAAATTTCAGATTCTGATACATTTGGACTATCTTTGCACTCCATTAATTATGCATGGATGAATTGTGCATTATAAATTAGAACAATGACTTTTACCGACTTTAATATCAATTCCCCACTTCTCAATGCCCTGAGCGATTTAGGACTTTCACAACCTACCACCATTCAAGAAAAAGCATATCCGGTCGTAATGTCCGGGCGCGATATGGTGGGCATAGCACAAACAGGAACCGGAAAAACGATAGCTTACTTGCTTCCATGTCTTCGGCAGTGGAAGTTCACCAAAGAAAAACATCCTCAAATATTGGTTGTAGTTCCAACCCGTGAACTTGTAATACAAGTCGTAGAGCAAGTTGAAAAACTAACTACTTATATGAATGTGCGGGTTGTGGGTGTATATGGTGGTGTGAATATGATCCGCCAAACTCCCTTAGTAACAGCCGGTGTCGATGTCTTGGTGGCAACTCCCGGCCGTTTGCTTGACTTGGCATTGAATGGTAGCTTAAAGTTGAAGTCGGTCAAGCGATTTATTATCGACGAGGTAGACGAAATGTTGAATCTCGGCTTTCGTCCGCAATTGGTCCGGGTCATTGATTTGCTTCCTCCAAAACGGCAGAATTTGATGTTCTCGGCCACGATTTCTGAAGAATTGAAAGGCCTGGTTCAGGATTTCTTTGTTGAACCGCTCGAAATTGAAGCAGCTCCAACCGGAACACCACTCGAAAACATAAAACAAACCGGATTCCGCACACCAAATTTCTTCACCAAGATAAATATGCTGGAATTCCTATTGAATAATCATCCTGAATTTTCAAAAGTATTGGTATTTACCTCTACAAAAAAACTGGCTGATGCTTTGTTCGATAAAATTTCTCCAAAATTTCCAGAGCAAATTGGGTTAATCCACTCCAACAAAAGCCAAAACAATCGTTTTGAAACCATGAGGAGTTTTAAAGCCAGCGAATATCGCGTGCTCATTGCTACCGATATTGTAGCCCGTGGTTTGGATATCTCGGATGTATCACATGTGGTTAATTTCGACGTACCGGAAGTTCCCGAAAATTATATGCACCGTATTGGCCGTACCGGCCGTGCTGACAAGAAAGGCGTTGCCCTGACATTTATCACGAAAGCTGACAAAGAAAATCGTGAAGCCATAGAAGCTTTGATGAATCGTAAAATTCCGATGACAGCCATGCCGGAAGAAGTCGTTGTGTCAACCGAACTCACTGAAGACGAATTGCCCAAAGTAGCCATGAAAAATACGTTGGTCAAAATACCGAAGAAAGAAGAAGGCGGCGAAGCATTTCACGAGAAAAAAGCGAAAAACATGAAAGTAAACATGAAAGTACGGCGGGCTGCTGCTATGAAACTAAAATACAAGAAACCTCAAACCCGGGGACAAAAGAAAAAATAGTTCCTTGTTGCGTATTGATTTTTATCATATTCCACCCACTACACTATTTAACTATTAAGTACTACTTAATATATTAAACAATTCGTATCTTTGCATCAAATCAATTTTTGCAACATGGAACGAATAGGAGAGCGAATAAAGCGCAGAAGAGAACAGCAGTCAATGCAATTAAATGATTTAGCCAGAAAAGTTGGAATCAGCCCAAGTGCTCTATCGCAAATAGAAAAAGCCAAATCATTTCCATCTATAATAACCCTCAAACTCATCGCCGAAAACTTGCAAACAACTGTAGGGGAATTAATCGGCGAGAACGAAACGGCACAAAGTAATCCCGTTTTCAGAAAAGAAGAATACATTACTGTTTTTCAGAATGAATCTGGAGCTATAATGTATCTTATTTCCCAGCACGACCTGAATAAGCAAGTCGACACATTTTTAGTCCGTTTTCCCAAAAGTGCGAATAGCGTGGATCTGTTTAAAACATTTTCAGGCTATATGTACGGCTTTGTGTTGACTGGTGAGATTCAGTTTGAGATAGATAACAAGAGTTATGTTGTTCAACAAGGCGACAGTATTTATTTCAATACCCGCAGAAATTTCAGATTCGAAAATCTCAATGATGGAATAAGTGAAATATTATGCATTTTTCCGAATTCAAAACGCTGAAAATTAATTATAATTTCAAATTTAATGAAGTATCTCTTCATTAATTAAGAAAGAAATAACTATCTTTGCACCCATAAAAAGTATTCGTGTTAGTTTATTATTAGCAATAAATTGCAAATTTAATATGAGCCAATTAGAAGGTATTTTAAAAGAAAAAGGGATTACGTTACCTAAAGACGTAAAAGATGTGTTAGATAACTGCGCTAGTTACACACTGTTCAACACCATCGAAGAGTTACAAGATGTCGCTGTTGGTGGAAAAGGTAATTTATCTTATGACGTAAATTACGACATTCCGGGTAAAGGTGTATATACTGAAGCAGTTGTACACAAAGTATCAAACGGTATCTCAGCAAATTTTACTGAACCGTATATGCGTCGCCGCGATCCGGACACCATGCTTATTGCCGATGATTTTCCTACTGACAAAGAACTTTTTAAAGACAGATTTGGTTATGACTTCAGTTCATTGAGAACTGAAACTTTCGATTGGCTTAAATCACAAGATTTGGCCGTATTTTTCTACTTTGCAGGTCGCGAGAATATTGGTGTGGGTGGTATTGCCATTTGCCCGGCCAACGCAGGGTTCTTTGCAATGGGTCTTGCCATGTTACAAGTATTAATGCCGATTGATTCATTGACTTCCGATTTTTCAATAGATTCAGTACTCTACATTGCCCCAACTTTTCGCCACACCCATTTCGATGGCAAGCAGATTGTAGTTCACAGCCGCACTACTACCCGCCACGATATTTTTGCTTATAATCTTTATCCCGGACCAAGTGCAAAAAAAGGTCTTTATGGAGCATTGCTCACGAAAGGAGAACGTGAAGGTTGGGTAACAACTCACTGTTCTACTGTGCAGGCAGTCAGCCCTTATGACAATATTACCACTTTTATGCACGAAGGTGCCAGTGGTGGAGGTAAAAGCGAAATGTTACAACACATTATCCGTGAAGAAAACGGTCAGGTATTAATTGGCAAACATTCTATCACTGGCGAAAGCCGTTTGATTAATATCCCTCTATTCTCTTCATTTAATCCGGTAACTGATGATATGGGGATGTGTCCTCAAAGTATCCAGAAAGGTAATGGTAAACTTTCGGTTATTGATGCTGAAAATTCATGGTTCATCCGCGTAGATGGTATAAAAGAATATGGCGACGATCCAACGTTGGAAAAGGTTACATTGAACCCTAAAAAGCCACTTCTATTTTTGAATATAGCCACTAATCCCGGTGGAACAGCTTTGCTTTGGGATCATATTGAAGACGCTCCGGGCAAAACTTGTCCAAACCCTCGCGTGGTACTGCCTCGTGATATTGTTCCGAATGTGATAGGAACTGCAGTTTCTGTTGATGTACGCAGCTTTGGTGTACGCACTCCGCCTTCATCTCTGGAAAATCCAAACTATGGCATCATCGGTTTGTTCCACATTCTTCCTCCTGCATTAGCCTGGTTATGGCGTTTGGTATCTCCACGCGGACATGCTAATCCAAGTATCGTTGGTGGTGGAACAGGTATGGGTTCAGAAGGAGTTGGTTCATATTGGCCATTTGCAACAGGAAAACGTGTACAACATGCTAATATGCTGCTGGAACAAATTAAAAACACCCCCAATACTATGTTTACATTGGTTCCTAACCAATATATTGGTATTTGGAAGGTAGGCTTCAAACCACAATTATTTATGCGTGAATACCTGACTCGTCGTGGTAACGCAAAACTGCGTAAAGATCAGTATCAGGGTGCTCGTTGCCCGTTGTTAGGTTATGAGCTTAATTATCTGACTATCGAAGGAGTAAAAATCCCTTCTCGTTTCCTTCAGGTATACAAACAGCCCGAAATGGAAAAGTCAGGGTATGATCAGGGTGCTGAAAAATTATTTGATTTCTTCAAACAAGAGTTGCCTCAATACCTGACTCCGGAATTAGATCCTAAAGGCCGTGAAATTATCGAAGCCTGTTTAAATGGTGCTTCTGTAGAAGAATACGAACGCATTCTGGCCTTTGAATAAAAGCATTTTACAGAGTCCAGACAGATACAATAAAAAGAAGCTGTTTCGAAAATTCGAAACAGCTTCTTTTTATTTATTTCAATGCAGCCTGTGCAGCAGCCAATCGTGCAATGGGCACACGGAATGGCGAGCAACTTACGTAATTCAAACCAACCCGGTGGCAAAACTCAACAGATGAAGGTTCACCACCATGCTCTCCACAGATACCTACTTTCAAATCAGGACGAATAGAGCGGCCTTTTTCTGTAGCCATCTGCACCAACGAACCAACTCCAAGCTGATCCAGAATTTGAAATGGATCGGCTTTCAAAATTTTCTTTTCCAGGTAAATTGGTAAAAATGAAGCAATGTCATCGCGCGAATAACCAAAAGTCATCTGGGTCAAGTCATTGGTTCCGAATGAGAAAAATTCTGCTTTTTCTGCAATGCGATCGGCAGTTAATGCTGCCCGAGGCACTTCGATCATGGTTCCAACTTTAAACTCAATACTGTCGCCTCTTTCTTCAAACAGTTTGGCTGCCGTATCACGAATAATTTTATCCTGTTCATTAAACTCGAATTTTATTCCAACAAGCGGCACCATTATTTCCGGCATTGTTTTAACACCTTTAGCCTTTAGCACAAGTGCAGCACCTAGAATCGCGCGGGTTTGCATTTCGGTAATTTCAGGATAGGTATTTCCCAAACGGCAACCACGGTGGCCCAACATGGGGTTTTGCTCGTGAAGCGCATCAACACGTTGTTTGATAACCTTAATCGAGACTCCCATTGCTTCAGCCATTTCTTGCTGTCCTTTATCATCGTGAGGAACAAATTCATGCAAAGGAGGATCTAGTAACCGAACTGTAACCGGACATCCTTCCATTGCCGCAAAGATACCTTCGAAATCCGCTTCCTGGTAAGGTAGAATTTTCGCCAGCGCTATCCGCCGACCTTCTCCATCTTTAGCCAGAATCATTTCTCGCATAGCTTTTATTTTCTCACCTTCAAAGAACATGTGTTCTGTACGACAAAGTCCGATTCCGGTAGCACCAAATTTACGGGCAACCCGGGCATCATGAGGTGTATCAGCATTCGTGCGAACCGACATTCTGGTGTATTTATCAGCCAGAGCCATGATTTCGGCAAAATCAGCATTCAATTCTGCTTCTTTGGTTGCCACTTTCCCTAAGAAAATGTCACCCGTAGAACCATTCAATGAAATATAATCGCCTTCTTTTACTACTAAACTATCAACCTCCATCGTTTTGGCGGCATAGTCAATTTTTAATGTCCCTGCACCCGACACACAACATTTACCCATACCCCGGGCAACAACGGCAGCGTGCGAAGTCATGCCACCACGAGCTGTCAGGATTCCCTGAGCAGCAGCCATACCAGCTAAATCTTCAGGCGAAGTTTCAACACGAACCATGATAACTTTTTCACCACTCGCAGCCCACTCAGCAGCATCATCCGCATTGAATACCACCCGGCCCGAAGCAGCCCCTGGAGAAGCGGCCAAACCTTTAGTAATTAATTTAGCATCTGCAATGGCTTTTTTATCAAAAACCGGGTGAAGCAATTCGTCCAGACGATTCGGATCAATGCGCAAAATAGCTGATTTTTCGTCAATAATTCCCTGGTGAAACATGTCGATCGCAATTTTTACCATGGCAGCACCGGTACGTTTTCCATTACGGGTTTGCAAAAACCACAATTTACCTTCTTGCACCGTAAATTCCATGTCTTGCATATCTTTGTAATGATTTTCCAACTTAGTTTGAATCGCATCCAGTTCGGCATAAATAGCAGGCATAGCCTCCTCCATGGATGGATATTTTGCAAGTCGATCGGTTTCTGAAATACCGGCCAACATAGCCCAGCGCTTAGAACCTTCTTTGGTTATTTGTTGAGGAGTCCGGATACCGGCTACAACATCCTCACCCTGAGCATTTATTAAGTATTCACCAATGAAAATATCTTCACCGGTAGCGGCATCGCGGCTAAAACAAACCCCGGTTGCCGAAGTTTCACCCATATTTCCGAAAACCATAGATTGAACACTTACAGCAGTACCCCACTCTGCCGGAATTCCTTCCATTTTACGATACAAAATGGCTCGGTCGTTCATCCACGAATCAAACACTGAGCAAATAGCCCCCCAGAGCTGCTCATAAGCAGAGTCGGGAAAGTTTTTGCCTGTTTGCTTTAAAACGGCAGCTTTAAATCTCGTAACCAATTCTTTCAAATCTTCAACCGAAAGTTGTGTATCCAATTCAACACCTCTGGCTGTCTTTACATGTTCTATAATATCTTCAAACGGGTCAATATCATTTTTGTTTGCCGGCTTCATTCCCAATACCACATCGCCATACATTTGAACAAATCGGCGGTACGAATCCCATGCAAAACGAGCGTTTCCAGTTTTGCGCGCCAAACCTTCAACAACTGCATCATTTAATCCTAAATTCAAAATGGTATCCATCATTCCCGGCATGGAAGCACGGGCTCCGGAACGAACTGAAACCAACAACGGATTTTCAATGTCACCAAATTTTGAATTCATCAGTTTCTCAACTCCAGCAATGGCAGCTTCAACTTCCGGTTTCAAAAGTTCTACCACCTGATCTTTCCCCAATGCATAATATTCGGTACAAACATCGGTTGTAATCGTGAATCCGGGAGGTACTGGCACTCCAATCAAATTCATTTCAGCAAGATTTGCTCCTTTTCCTCCGAGCAAATTTTTCATGTCTGCTTTACCTTCGGCTTGTCCATTGCCAAAGGTGTAGACTCTTTTCGTGTTACTCATATTAGATTATTTATTTAAATTGGTTATGTGATTTTACTTTTGAGAAGGGCAAAGTTAGTTTTTTTTGTGAATAAAAAAACGAAAAACGAAAAAAAACGAAAAAAAATTGGAAGATATTACCTGCGAATAGAGAATCGCCATTTTATAATTGATTAAATACTGACAAATTTTCTTCATTTCGGAAATAATGACTTGTTTACCAATATAATGACACTAAAATCTGTTATATTTACAGAGAATCCGATTTGGCAAAGAATTTGAAAACGGCAGCAAAAAGATAGCGGTGCATGTAAATACTATAAAAATATTCTATGTGCCGGATAAAATATAAAAGCATAATTAATAGCTAAAAATACGGAGATGAACTTAAATAACTTTACGCTAAAGTCGCAGGAAGCCATTCAGGAGGCAGTCGAACTGGTACAGTCTAACGGACAGCAAGTGGTTGAAACGCCACATTTGTTTAAAGCAGTGTTGCTAAAAGGTGAAGACCTTACGCGATTTTTATTTGAAAAACTGGGTGTAAATGCATCGGCGCTGCAAGCTGTTGTTGATAGTATGATCGGTGGTTTTCCCCGCGTGTCGGGTGGTGAACCTTACCTGAGCCGGGAAACCAATGCCGTGTTGCAGAAAGCAACAGCACTTTCGTCGAAAGCCGGAGACCAGTTTGTGTCGCTGGAATACCTGTTGCTTTCATTTACGGTCGAAAAAAATACATTGTCAAAAGTGCTTAAGGATGCGGGGGTTTCTGAAACCGAACTTCAGAAAGCAATTGTCGAACTCCGTAAAGGAGCAAAGGCAGATTCGGCTTCAGCCGAAGAAAGCTATAATGCTTTGAACAAATACGCCGTCAACCTGAACGAACAAGCCCGTGCAGGAAAACTCGATCCGGTGATTGGACGCGATGAAGAAATTCGCCGGGTACTTCAGATCCTGAGCCGCCGGACAAAAAACAACCCGATCTTGATTGGCGAACCCGGAACCGGAAAAACAGCTATCGCCGAAGGTTTGGCACACAGGATAGGACGTGGCGATGTACCTGAAAACCTAAAGTCTAAACAGATTTTTTCGCTGGATATGGGTGCATTGATTGCAGGGGCAAAGTATAAAGGCGAATTTGAAGAACGATTGAAAGCGGTGGTAAACGAGGTTATAAAAGCCGATGGTGAAGTTATTTTATTTATCGATGAAATTCACACTTTAGTGGGAGCCGGTAAAAGTGATGGAGCTATGGATGCAGCCAATATTCTGAAACCGGCCTTGGCCCGGGGTGAACTACGCGCTATCGGAGCTACAACCCTGGATGAATATCAAAAATATTTTGAAAAAGATAAAGCACTTGAACGCAGATTTCAGATAGTAATGGTTGATGAGCCGGATGTTCCGAGTACCATTTCCATCCTACGCGGATTGAAAGAACGCTATGAGAACCACCACAAAGTACGAATCAAAGATGATGCTATCATAGCTGCCGTCGAATTGTCCAGTCGATATATCACCAATCGTTTTCTGCCCGATAAGGCTATTGATTTAATGGACGAAGCTGCTGCTAAACTTAGGTTGGAAGTAGACTCCGTCCCCGAAGAACTCGATTTTATCGACCGTAATATTAAACAACTGGAAATTGAACGTGAAGCCATTAAGCGCGAAAACGACACACGTAAATTAGCACAACTGAACGAAGAAATTGCCAATTTGAAAGAAGAAAGCAAGGAAATGAGGGCCAAATGGTCATCAGAAAAACAGCTGATTGATGGTATTCAACAAACCAAAATTGAAATTGAGGATTTGAAATATCAGGCCGAACGGGCCGAACGGGAAGGCGATTACGGGCTCGTGGCTGAGATACGCTATGGAAAAGTTAAGGCGGCAGAAGAACAAATAGCCCAACTGCAAACCAAACTTGCTGCCATGCAAGGTGTTCATGCTTTGATAAAAGAAGAAGTTGACAGTGAAGATATCGCTGATGTGGTGAGCCGTTGGACGGGAATTCCGGTAAATAAAATGCTTCAGAGCGAAAAAGACAAGTTGCTAAATCTGGAAGATGAACTTCATCAACGCGTAGTGGGACAAGAGGAGGCAATTACGGCAGTGGCCGATGCCGTCCGACGTAGCCGTGCTGGATTGCAAGATCCGAAACGCCCAATAGGTTCATTTATTTTCCTGGGAACCACCGGTGTTGGTAAAACCGAATTAGCTAAAGCACTGGCCGAGTTCTTGTTTGATGATGAAAACATGATGACGCGGATTGACATGAGTGAATATCAGGAAAAATTCTCCGTCACACGTTTGATCGGTTCACCTCCGGGGTATGTTGGTTACGACGAAGGTGGACAACTGACCGAAGCTATTCGACGGAAACCGTATTCGGTAGTACTTTTCGACGAAATTGAAAAAGCACATCCCGATGTTTTCAATGTGCTGCTGCAAGTGTTGGACGATGGCAGGTTAACAGACAATAAAGGTAGGTTAGTGAATTTTAAAAACACGATTATTATCATGACTTCCAATATCGGTTCGGGATTGATTCGTGAAAACTTTGAGAAAATGAATCCGGGAAACCACGACGAACTGGTAGAACGAACCAAAAATCAGGTTTTGGAATTGCTCAAACAAACCATTCGTCCTGAATTTTTGAACCGGATTGACGAATTGATTATGTTTGCACCACTTGACGAGTCACAGATTGAAGCCATTGTCCGGTTGCAAATTTCATTGATTCAAAAAACTTTGCAAGGTAATGGAGTAGAACTGGAACTGACCGAGGCAGCTATTCATTTTATTGCAGCTAAAGGTTTTGATCCACAGTTTGGTGCGCGACCGGTAAAACGAGCCATTCAGAAATTTGTGCTTAACGACTTATCCAAGCAACTAATTGGTGGAACTGTTCACAGCGACCAAGCTATCGTGATGGATTACACTGGTGATACATTAGTTTTTAAAAATAAATAATATCAATCCATAGAGACGTACAACCCGTGCGTCTCTATTTTATTTTATTCCGGCCGTAACCAAATAATTTGTTCTTCTTGATATGTTTAAAAACGGTTTCAGGAACAAAATCCCGAAAATGATCATCGCCATTCTCAATCAACTCTGAAATGTGCTCGGATCTAATCTCAAGTCTGGCAGCAGGTATGCTTTTTAATATGATAATCTTCTTATTGGCATTTAGATATTGCCATAGCAGTCTGTTAGTGTCTGAAAAATGAGAATCTTCGGGATACACTACATCACCCGTATTCATATCAATGTACGGATACAAATAAACCTTCACATTTTCTTGAAACAAGGCTCCGGTTGCTTCCAGTAAACCACCCCGTAAATCAGTGTAATTAGAACTATCCAGGATCTTATCAAAAGTGGGTAGCCCAACCACAATACGAAGTTTGATCATCCTAAACTGAGCGAAATATTTTACCAGCTGAAAATATCTGTAAAACTTGGATATCATCACACTTTGTCCCATCATATTCAGCAAATCCACCCGGTGCAGGAAATCTTTTTCATTCACCTTTTCGTTTTGCATCAGGTTCTTGAGCGAGATTTCGCAAAAGGCTATGGTATTGTCCGGTTTATAGTTTTCATCACGCTTAAAAATGGTTAGGCTATCTTCAATAAATTCAATTCCCAGATTATTGATGGGTCTGAAATAACCTCTCATCAACAGTACATTTTTTTGATACAACATATCGCCGGGCTGCCGGACTTTTCCCGATTGGTCAAACATAATGGCCGGGGTCATATTGTTGCTTACAAGCATCAGATTGAGCAGGCGGTTATCCACCCAAGCCATATCCGGGCCTTCCACAAAAACATAATCAACTTCAACCCGGGCCGTATCCAGGTTGTCAAGCAAAGACAGCAAAATCTTCCGTGGATCTTCCCATTGGAACAGGCCACCGTGAATCAGGTTTATGCCTAAAGCCCCAAGGGTATATTGCTGCAGCAAAGTGTCGTTTTCGTTCAACTTCACATGAATAAAAATCATATTCGGGTGATATCGGTCAGTTCCTTCCACGGCTATTCCCAACCAACCGTTTCCATGATTCGTCTTAGCGAAGTTGAGGGTTTCAACAGTATTGGCAAAGGCGAAGAATTTCTTTTTGTTTTTCTCATCCAAGATTTTAATCAGCTCATCGTATTCATACTCCAGCATTTTTCTCAACCTGTCTTCTGCAACATACCTGGAGGGAGCACCTTGGTTATAAAAGTGATCGCTGAATAATTTGTCGTATGCTGAAATTGATTTTGCAACGGTATTCGATGCCCCACCTGCCTGAAACAAATGGCGTGCAGTTTCCTGTCCTCCCCCGATTTCGGCTATAGCACCATAATACTGTGAATCCATATTGATATGTACTGATTTTTCTTTAATGCTCAAGGGATCTGCCATATTAATCGCGGGTTATTATTGATAATTTATCTTGTATTTATACCGGCTGCAAAGCCGTTTTTATTCTCTAACGGTTAAATTGTTTATTTGTTCACACTTGTCACCGCCCTTTTATCAGCGATGCAGAACTGCATGGGAATTTATCAATAAAAATATCTGTTCATTTAAAATAATCTGAAAAGAAATTCTCGTAAAGTGCGATAATATTATAAATAATACTAAAAAATGTATTTATACTTGCTAGTTTAAACGATTAAACATTATGTTTGCGAAGTCTAAGTAACACGAATGAAAAAACACGAATTCTCTCGGCCATGAAAAAGAATGCATCTCTTAAAGATATTGCTGCTGAAGTTGGAGTTTCTACGGCTCTTGTTTCCTACGTTCTTAACAATAAAATGGAAGGCAGAATTAATAAAGAAGTAGCAGCACGTATCAAGGATGTTGCTGAAAAAATGAATTATAGGCCAAATCAAATTGCACGAAGTTTAAAGACGCAAAAAACCTCAACGATTGGGTTGATTCTGGCAGATATATCCAACCCATTTTCATCGCAAATAGCACGCATTGTAGAAAACGAAGCCAATAAAAATGGATACACAGTTATTATTGGCAGCTCTGACGAAAATGCAGAAAAAACGCGTAATCTTATTCAGCTGTTTTTGAACCGCCAGGTAGATGGGCTCATTTTATCTTTACCCGAAAATACCGAAGATCAAGTTCATTTCTTAAAACAGCAAGGTATTCCATTCGTATTGCTTGACCGCTATTATCCTTCAATTCCCTCTAACATTGTTGCCGTAGATAATTTCTCGGCATCTAAAAGCGCCATTCAGCATTTGCTGGAAAATGGGCACAAACGTGTAGGGATTGTTACCTATCAAACTACCTTATTTCATTTGAACGAACGGGTGAAAGGAGCTGTCGATTTGCTAGACGACAAATCGTTGATAGGTGAAATCCGCCTGGATCATATCGACGAGGATGTGACTGCAGCGGTTGATCGTTTTCTGTCTCAACCCAATCCGGTTGATGCTATTTTCTTTACTTCAAATTTGCTAACTCTTTCCGGTTTAAAACATATCAACAACTTGGGAATAACAATACCCAAACAACTTGCCGTGGTAGGATTTGATAAAACTGACGCATTCGAATTGTTTTATACAACTATCACTTACGTGAGCCAGCCCATGGTGGAGTTAGGAGAAACTGCTGTAAAACTACTTCGCAAATCCATTGAGGATAAAGGACATATTGAACAGGTTATGCTACCTGCTGAGCTTATGATCCTTAATTCTTCAGTTTACTCCTGATATATATTTTTTCAATATCTGTTTAAACGATTAAACATTATATAAATATTAAATTTAAAGCCATGAATGAAAATGAATTAAAAAAGAAAACGGTAGTTTGTTACGGAGAAGTTCTTTGGGACATTTTCCCTACAAAAACAAAACCAGGCGGGGCTCCCATGAATGTGGCCTATCACTTGCACAAATTTGGCATTGACAGCCGGATGATTAGCAAAGTGGGAGATGATCTTCCCGGAGAAAAATTATTGAACCTGCTAAATGAGTGGGAAATTCCAACGGCGAATTGCCAGATTGACGCAACGCATCAAACAGGTAAAGTAGAGGCTATTGCAGGTGATAACAATGAAATGAGTTATATTATTCATTCCGATGTGGCCTGGGATCATATTCAAGTGGAAGAAGAATCTGAAAGATTAGTGAGCGAGGCTGATGCCTTTGTATTCGGAAGCTTGGTAACCCGCAATGAAACTTCGCGCAACACGTTGTACAAACTATTGGAAAAAGCCTCTTATAAAGTCTTCGATGTCAATTTACGGCCACCTTTTTATTCCAAGGAAGTGTTAGAATACTTGTTAGAGAAATGCAATTTATTAAAACTAAACTCTTCGGAACTGGAAATGATATTTTCGTGGTACTCGAACAAATATATTAATGAAAGCAATTGCGTAAATTATCTTCAAAACCGGTTTCATATTGTCGAAATTATTGTAACCAAAGGAAGTGAAGGAGCTACCTATTATATCGGTAATAATGCTTATTTTTTCCCAGCTTTCGAAGTTTCAGTAAAAGATACTGTTGGCAGTGGCGATTCGTTTCTGGCTGCATTTCTGGCGAAGAAAATTCAATCTGAATCTACAGAAACCGGTATGTTATACGCAACAGCTTTAAGTGCATTTGTGGCCTCTCACGAAGGAGCTTGTCCTCCATACCAAGTAGCCCAACTGAACGAATTTATAAGAAAAACCAAACGCCTGACAATTCAGGAACACACAACAATTACATAACCAATCAATACATCAATTTTATGAAAACACAGAATTTTGAAACAACAGAACGTACAGAAGCAATTTCTGCTTCACCATTACAAACAACTACCCAACGGTATGTATTACCGCTTATCTTAATTGTCACCCTGTTTTTTATGTGGGGAATGGGCAGCAGTATCAATGACATTTTGATCAAGCAATTCAAAAAGACATTTGAGTTGACTGATTTTCAATCTGGTTTGGTTCAATCCGCATTTTATATGGGCTACTTCCTTTTTGCTATTCCTGCTTCACTGATTATGCGCAAATTTAATTACAAAACAGGAATTGTTATGGGACTGTTTCTATTTGCTTTAGGCGCATTCCTGTTTTATCCTGCTGCAGAGAAAGCCTCGTATGGTTTCTTCCTCTTTGCTCTTTTTATCATAGCTTCGGGGCTTACTTTTTTGGAAACTGCAGGAAATCCGTATGTTTCAGCCTTAGGTGATCCAAAAACAGCTACTTTCCGACTCAATCTGGCTCAGTCATTCAATCCAATCGGGTGCATCACCGGTATTTTAATTGGACAGAATTTTATTCTTTCGGGTGTAGAATACAGCAAGGAACAATTGGCAAAAATGTCACCAACCGCAGTAAAGGCCTATTTTACATCTGAAGCCCACACCGTGCAGATGCCCTATTTACTTATTGGTACAACCATTGTTTTTGCAGCCTTGGTAATTCTTCTCACTAAATTTCCGGTAGTAAAAGATGAAGAAACACACGCTACATCTTCAGCTAAAGAAACCTTGAAATTTATTTGGGGCAAACGTCATTTCAAACAAGCTGTCATGGCTCAATTCTTCTACATTGGTGCCCAAGTATGCATCTGGAGCTTTTTGATCCGTTATATTCAGGGAACAATTCCAGGATCACCCGAAAAAATGGCCGCCAACTTCCTGACTATCTCACTGGTAATATTTACAGCAGGACGCTTCATTGGTACGGCCTTATTAAAAAAGATCAAGGATCACCGTCTCTTGTGGATTTATGCAGTTATCAACATTACATTGATTTTCGTTGCATTTTTATTCCCCGGAACTATCGGACTTTGGGCATTGGTTACAACCAGCTTCTTTATGTCTATCATGTATCCAACTATTTTCTCATTGGGAATCCGCGGTCTTGGCGAACACACCAAACTTGCAGCTTCAGTATTAGTTATGGCCATTATTGGTGGTGCTTTAATTACTCCGGTTATGGGCTTGGCATCCGTTCATTTTGGCATTGGCAATGCGGTAATTGTTCCTCTTATTTGTTTCTGCGTGGTGGCTTACTATGGAATGAAGGGTTATAAAGAAAAAACAGAAGTGATAGACTGATAATATATTTTTTTGAGCGGTTGTTTAATCGATTAAATAACCGCTCAAAAAAACAAATAACCACAAGCAAATGAAAAACACACTCAAGATATTCATAATAATGTGCACCGTGTCCATGTCTTCCATGGCACAAGTGGTGATTACAAATTCCAATTTTTCGCTGGGAACCACCGGACGAATCGGAATTGGCATGTCTCCCAACGGAGAAGGAAATCAGTGGAAACCTCTAAACCTTTCGGGTCAAGGATCACTTGCAGGACGCATGGAGCAAAACGACTATATGGATTTGCTGCCGGCAATACATTTTACTCCCAAACTCGATGGAAAAGATTCAACTAATGTCACTTTTCAGGTACGGTTAGGAATGTACTCCGCCAACGGACAGTTTATGGGAAATGTGAGCACACGGTCGCCACAAGGTCTGACCTTTATTTTGCCTGAAACGTATATCGAAGCCCGTAACATATTGGGAAGCAGATGGTCGGCTTGGGCAGGAGTACGTTTTCGCCGCTACGATGACATTCATATCTGTGATTATTTTTATTTCGACGATCATTCGGCTCAAGGTGCAGGATTCAGTTATAAAAACACGGAGTTCGCCATTTATATGCCTTCTTCTTCCGATTCAACCGGCGTGTATCCTTACAATTATAAAGTTACTGTAGCCGGTGCCACAAATCCGGCTATTCGTCAGCGAATGGTGTTTGTAGGCGAACATAGCATTAATTTTCAGAATGGGAGTGTGCTTAAACTGTTGGGAGAATTTCACCATGTGGCTGCCAGTTCAATAAATGCCTCGTATGCTTATCCTTCGGATTATGGTTGGGTGGCCGGAGCCAAATTAAACAGCCCGATTAAAACCTGCATGCCGGGGTCGTTCAATCAGTTTTCAGTTCGATACGGAGCCGGAATTGCAAATGGTGGCGACAACGGTAATACGTGGACCTGGGCAACTTACGGTGCTCCCGCTGCCAACGGCAAATACACGAATGCTTATTCCTTTACTACTGTTGAACACTTTCTGCTCAATCTGACTAAGAAATTCAGTCTGAATGGTTACGCTGTTTACACCAACAGCAAAGGCGGTGCGGAAAGTTCAAATAAAGCATTGTTTTTCAACGGAACAGAAATGTATAACCGTAAAACTGATTTCGTTGCCGGCTGCCGAACCTTACTTTACGTTACTAAGTGGTTGAATATAATCAACGAAGTGCACTATGCGGTTAGAAAAGACGGTGACAATCCAGAAGCCAGAATGTGGAAATTTTCTTTTGCTCCCACTATTGTCCCACTAGGGAAAAATGACCCATGGTGCCGTCCGCACATCCGGTTGGTTTTTTCAGCGGCACACTACAACGACTATGCCCGTGACAATCATTATTCACCTTATCTGCAAATCAATCAGAAATCGTGGGGAACCTACATCGGGATCAAAACAGAGTGGTGGCTATTTTAAATATACTTTAATTCATTAATTCATACTATTATGCCAATATTTGGAACAAGCTATTTATCATTTATTCCCTCATGGAGTCCAGAGGGAGGACACTACGCCATACAGAAAACCTCCGAATACGGATTCGACATGCTCGAAATATGCCTGCCTGCCTCGCTTGAATTTGATGCAAAAAAAGTCAAGAAGCAACTAGACAATGTGGGAATTGCAGGACGTTGCACGATGAATATTCCTGCCAATTGCCACATGCCGCTTTATCCTGAAAAAGCCACAACTCTTATCAAAAGGGCTATCGATAAAGTTGCAGAAATGGAAGGAGACTTTTTGGGAGGTGTATTGCACTCAGCTATCGGAAAATTCACCGGCAGTTCTTGCACTACAGAAGAAAAACTGATCGTTCGGCAGGTATTTACCGAGTTGGCAATCTATGCCCGCGAACGGACTATTACCCTAGCCCCAGAACCGATCAACCGCTACGAAAGTTATGTGTTCACATCCGCCAACGAAGTATTGAGTATGATTAATTCTATTGGCGCTGATAATATAGGGTTACATCTCGATACTTTCCACATGAACATTGAAGAACCGAATTTCTACGATCCGATTATTCATGCCGGCGAACGTCTGAAACATTTTCATATCACTGAGAGCGATCGTGGAATGACTGGTGAAGGCAATGTACATTGGGACGACCTATTCAAAGCTTTGTCGGACATCAATTATCATGGCCCATTGGTACTGGAAAATTTTTCATCTGAAATAACGGAATTGATTGGTCCAACTTCGCTGTGGCGCCCGTCGAAATACAATTCGGAGGATTTGGCCAAAGGCAGCCTGGCTTTCATGAAAAAGATGGTGGAAAAATGGTATTAAACTATGTATAGTATGAAAACTCCCGTTCAAAATAAACTGAACGGGAGTTTTAATTACCTGAAAATTAATCGTATGTTTTATTGTCAGATAAAAGGCCTAGGACTCCGAAAATAAATCTTTGGGACTAGAACTTTCTTTCAGGGATGAAGAAGCTCCCGGATTATAATACTCACAGACTTTATTCATAACGCAAACCTCGCATTTTGGATTGGTAGGCCGGCATACCTCCCGCCCCAGAAATGAAATGGCCATCCCGATTTCGTTCCACCTCTCCCGGGGTACGATTGCCATAATCTGTTTTTCAATTTTCTCCGGCTGCGTGCCCGAAGCAATGCCAATACGTGGAGCCACCCGCACCACGTGCAAATCAACAATAACCCCTTCTGCCTCATCGCCCGATTCACGAATAATGACGTTGGCCGATTTTCGTCCTATGCCGGGAAGCCTGGTCAATGTGGCCATCGTTGTAGGAATTTTATCATCGTCGCCTATCTCCTGAGCCAGTTTTATAAGCCACCCCGACTTGTTGCCAAAATTCCGGACTGTGCTTATATATCGGTGAAGATCTTCGGCTGTAGCCCGGGCCAAGCTATTGATCGACGGATAAGCCTCGAAAAAAGCCGGAGCCAGCTCATTGATATGTTTGTCAGAATCCTGAGCCGAGAGTATAACCATCACCAACAACTGATAGCGGCTATGATAATCGAGCGGATGTTTCCGCTTATCGTATTGTTTCATCAACGGGTCGAGGTATTTCATCCAATTTTGTTCCATGTTTATTTAGATTTTTATGTTTGTTTGGGATGGCGGAGCTCCAACTCCGACAAATAAATAAAGCATTTTCTGAAAATGGGCGGAATCGGAATTCCGCCATCCTGCCATCCAGAGTCGGGAGTCTACCCTCTCACGTATTTCCTCTTTCGACATAGGTTGTATGCAACAGATGATGAGACTTTTCACCCAGCGGTTCCCGGAGAAAATCAGCATAAAGCGTTAATATCTCAGGATTCTCGTGCGATTTCCGGATACCTTTGTGGGCATCTTCGTAATATATGGATTCCGCACGTTTCTTCCTGATTTCCTGATTCGTTGGTATAGGCTGTCCACCACCACCCAAGCAACCGCCCGGACAGGTCATCACTTCTATAAAAGTGTAAGGTGAAGTGCCGTTTTCAATTTGTTCCAGCAATATCCGGGCATTTTTTAGCGTATGTGCCACGGCTACTTTTATTTTAGTGCCTTCCAAATCCACTTCGGCTTCCTTGATACCAGTTAATCCACGCACAGCATTAAAATCGATATTGGAAAGTGTTTTTCCAGTGAATACTTCGTAGGCTGTACGCAAAGCAGCTTCCATAACACCACCGGTAGTACCGAAAATAACGGCCGCACCGGTCGATTCTCCCAACGGACTATCGAATTGCTCCTTAGGCAAATTGCTGAAGTTGATTCCAGTTTCTTTAAACATGCGGGCCAGTTCGCGGGTAGTCAGCACAAAGTCAACATCAAAAAAACGTTCTTCTTTTGTAAGGTTCATTTTATCTTTCCAATACTCAAAAGCACCATCCATTTCTGTACGACGGGCTTCGTATTTTTTAGCTGTGCAAGGCATAACCGATACGACCACTATATTGCGCGGATCGATCCCTGTTTTTTCAGCATAATAGGTTTTGGCAATGGCGCCAAACATCTGTTGCGGCGATTTGCAGCTGGATAAATGAGCCAATGAATTAGGGTAGAAATGTTCAATGAATTTTATCCAACCCGGTGAGCAGGAAGTGATCATGGGCAATATCCCACCCGTTTTTATTCTGTTTATCAATTCATTTCCTTCTTCAATAATGGTCAGGTCGGCTGCAAAGTTGGTGTCGAAAACTTTAGAGAACCCCAATCGGCGCAATCCTGCTACCATTTGTCCGGTAACAAGGCTACCATCGGCCATTCCCATAGCTTCACCAATTCCCACCCGAATGGCCGGGGCGGTTTGCACTAACACTACTTTTGTTGGATCGTGCAGTACATTCCACACTTCCGTCACAGCACTTTTCTCGGTGATGGCTCCGGTTGGACAAACCAACGCACATTGCCCGCAATTGGTACAGGTCACCAGACCCATACCCAAATCCATAAACGTGGAAATCTTGCTTTTCAATCCCCGCCCTGAAAAATCAATGGCATTCACACCCTGCACTTCACGGCAAACCGCCACACAACGTCCGCACAAAATACATTTCTCAGCATCACGAACCAACGAAAGTGACGATTCATCCTTCGCATAATATTCTTTGCGGGTACGTACAAACCGGTTTCCATGAATGCCCAGGTCAAAAGTAAGTTGTTGCAATTCACAATTCTGATTGCGGTCGCAGATCAGACAATCTGTGGGATGGTTTGCCAACAGCAGTTCCACATTCATCCGCCGGGCATCCATCACACGTTGGCTGTTGGTCGTTATTTCCATGCCTTCAGTCACTTTGGTAATGCATGAGCGCAACAGCGATTTGGCCCCTTTCACCTCCACAACGCAAATTCCACACGAAGCATTCTGTGCAACATCTTTCAGATAGCATAATGACGGAACGTTGATTCCAACATCCTGACAAGCTTCCATAATAGTTTTGCCTTCCTCTACCTGAACAGGCTGATTGTTTATTGTGATTTTCATACTACTCAAATTAAAGAACAATTATTAATATCATAAAGCTAATAACGCGAAGCAAATATCAGCACCGGACATCACACCTCAAACAGCGGTTTACTTCATCTCGTGCCTGTTCGCCGGTATAGCCTACTTCTACTTCCTGGAAATTGCCAATGCGTTCTTTCACCGAAAGCTTTTTAGACTTGTTCTTCGGACTTACTTTTGGATTAACCGGCACCTGGTTATTATATTCAAAACGACGGAACAACAAGTGGAAACGCTTTTCTTTCATCAATTCCCAATCAATTGATTCGGCAGCTTTTCTCGCCATTCCCATGGCTTCGGCAGCCGTAGAAGATCCGGTAACAGCATCGCCTCCGGCATATATTTTCGGGTTGGAGGTCCGGAAGGTAAAGGAATCGACAATCAAACGCCCATCTTTGGTGGCTTCAAAACCAGCTTCGGACAAAAATCCCGAATCAACCCGTTCGCCCACTGCCAAAATAATAGAATCGCACGGGATTTCCTGAAATTTTCCTGTAGATACCGGCCGTCTTCTGCCCGAAGCATCAATGCTTCCGCCACTCATTATTTCCACTTTTAATGCTTTGACATGACCTTTCTTATCGGAAATAATTTCGTTTGGCGCAGCCAGAAAATGATAGTTTATTTTCTCTGCTTCCGATTCAAATATCTCTGATGCATTAGCCGGCATGTCATTTTTTTCGCGCCGGTATACCACCGTTACATCTTTGCCCAGCCTCCAAAGGCTGCGCGCGGCATCAATAGCCACATTTCCGGCACCAACAATCACGACATGTTCTCCCAGTTTCGGAGTTTTTCCCAACGCCATTTCTTTCAACACTTCCGTTCCGGCAAATACTCCTTTAGCTTTTTCTCCGGGAATATCCAAGTCAATATCTTTCCACGCACCAATAGCCAGATACACGGCATCGCATTCATTTTTCAGTGTTTCAAGTGACAGGTTTTCGCCTAGTCTCTGATTGAATTTGAATTGCACGCCCAGTTTCTTGATAAACTGAATCTCCTTTTGCAATACTGACTTTGGCAAGCGGTATTGCGGAATGCCAAACCGGACAATGCCGCCGGCTTCGGGCAGCGCATCATAAACGGTCACGGCATGTCCCAGCCGGACCAGATAATACGCGGCGGTCAACCCGGCAGGTCCGGCACCCACAATCGCAATTTGCTTACCTGTAGCTGGCAGTTTTTCTTTTATCAGTTTAGTGTATATCTCATTTTCTTTACCCAGTTTATACATGGTGTCCGCCAAATAGCGGTGAATTTCGCCCTGCGAAACCGGTTCGTCAAGCTGTTCACGCCGGCAACGCATCTGGCAGTGGAAATGACAAATGCGGCCAATGGTTCCCGGAATCGGATTGTCGCGCAAGGTCAGCTCGAATGCTTCCTCAATGCGATCTTCTTTAATCAGCTCGATATAACCCGGGATATTCATGTGCAACGGGCAACTGTTTTCGCACAACGCCATGTACAACGATTCGCAAGCCCCGGCATGACAGCGTTTTTCCTGAATATGTTCTTCGTATTCATGCCTGAAATATTTCAACGTGGTCAAAATAGGATTGGGAGCTGTTTGGCCTAACCCGCAAATGGCAGTGTCCTTAATTGTCTGGCTCAGGATTTCAAGCGTCTCAATATCTTCGTAAGTTCCTTGCCCTTTGGCAATTTTGGTCAGAATGGCCAATGCCTGTGCCAGCCCTTCGCGGCAAGGCGTGCATTTACCACACGATTCCGCCGAGTTGAACTCCAGAAAATACCGTGCAATGTCCACCATGCAATTATCCTGATCCATAACCACCATGCCACCAGACCCCATAATGGCCCCAAGCGCTCCCAATGATTCGTAATCAACCGGCGTTGAGAAATATTCCAACGGAATGCAACCACCCGAAGGACCTCCTGTTTGCACCGCTTTTATCCGCTTTGAAGTTCCGGTTCCTTCGCCAATACCAAATACTACCTGTTCCAGCGTCGAGCCGAGCGGCAATTCCACCAATCCGGTATTCTTCACTTTTCCTACCAACGAGAACACTTTCGTTCCCGGGCTTTTTGCCGTTCCGGTTTCAGAGAACCAACTGCTTCCTTTTGCAATAATCACCGGAATATTACACCAGGTTTCCACATTGTTGATATTGGTTGGTTTGCCAAATAACCCTTTTCCAGCAGGATATGGAGGACGGGGCATTGGCCGGCCAGCTTTTCCTTCAATGGAAGCAATCAGCGCCGTTTCCTCCCCGCAAACAAACGCACCGGCACCTTCCACCACTTCCAGGTTGAAACTAAATCCCGAACCAAGAATATCTTCACCCATCAGCCCACATCTCTCGGCTTGTTCTATGCCTATTTTCAATCGTTTTACTGCCAACGGATATTCTGCCCGCACATAAGCAATTCCTTCGCTGGCACCCATGGCATAGGCTCCAATCAGCATCCCTTCAATCAGCATGTGCGGATCACTTTCAATTTCGTTGCGGTTCATGTAAGCCCCAGGGTCGCCTTCGTCGGCATTACAGATAATATATTTCTGGTCCGCTTCGGCTTTTCGCATGATATCCCATTTTATGCCGGTAGGGAAACCAGCACCACCACGCCCGCGAAGCTTGGCAGCCGTAACTTCATTCACTACATCAACCGGCTGCATTCCGCTAAGCACTTTGGCAAGTGCTTGATATCCTCCAACGGCAATATAATCAAGAATTTTTTCCGGGTCAATTAATCCTGCGTCACGCAGTACAATCTTTTTCTGCCCTTTGAAAAATGGAATTTCATCCCAATGAGGAATTTCGTCATAGCCTTTTCCGAACGTCACGTTGGATGTATGGAAATCCCATTCATCAATCCGGCAAAGTATTTTTTTTGCATAGATCTTTCCCTTTTGTAAACCTTCAACAATCCGGTCCGCATCTTTCTCATCTACCTTACTGTAAACCAGCAAAGGTTTTCCCGGCTGATAGAGCGTAACCAATGGTTCTGCAGCACAAAAACCAAAGCAACCGGTTTGTTTCAGCTTACAATCAAAGCCTGTTTCAACAATGTGTTTTTGAATCCGGTTGAAAATAATATCAGCACCATTGCCTATGCCGCAGGTACCCATTCCCACCAAAATCATAGGAGAGGACGGAAAAAGTGAACTCCGAACCCCTAAAGGGGAATTGAAAGTACTTTTATCTAGTATGTTATGTCTATTATTCATGTTAGTAAACGGGTTAAATTGGAGATACTAACTAAGTCATCCGCCAGCTGACGGATTAAAGGGCCGGTTTATTTTTCTCTGACTTTCTTCAAAATCCTCGCTAACTTTTGCGAGTTGACATTGCTGTGAATCACACCATCAATAGCCACAACCGGAGATTGGGCGCATTGTCCAAAGCAAGCCACTGTTTTGATCGTAAATAAATTGTCGGGAGTGGTAAATGATGATTCCGATTCATCTTCGGGTCTTTTAAAACCAAGCAACGGGCTGACTTCTTCCAGCAATGCTTTCGAACCCTTTGTGTGGCAGGCTGTGCCCCGGCAAACTATAATGGAATGCTTGCCTTGCGGTTGCAGATTAAAAAATGAATAGAAGGTAGCGACACTGTAAACCTGTGTATAAGGAACATTCAGCTTTTGTGAAACACAAGCCAAAGTTTCGCGCGGAAGAAATTTCAAAGGATTCTTTTCCTGCACCTCTTCCAGTGTAGAAAGTAGCATGCCGGGCTTTCCTTTATATTTCTCGATTATTTCATCGAGAACAATTTCGGAGACAATAGAATTAGTGAGCGTTTCCATAACTATATTTTAAAATTTAGTTATTCAGTCCGAACAAATTCTGAAAAGAGGAAATTTCAAAAAGCAAGTCATTTTAGTGATACTTTTTGAACCTATTTATGCTACAAATATAATGTATTAATTACAGAAATACTTCTTTAATTGTACCATATTTTTTGTTTAGAACAAAGATAGTTTTGAAAAAGTTCTGGAATAAAAAAAAGGAAGCTCATTGCTGAACTTCCTTTTCTGTAGCGGGAACGAGAGTTGAACTCGTGACCTCCGGGTTATGAATCCGACGCTCTAACCAACTGAGCTATCCCGCCATTTTTCTAAAGCGGTGCAAAGATAGCCTTTTTGGCGTATTTGACAAAGTTTTTCGTTGAAAAAATCAGAAATTGATTTAGAACCAAATTCTCAAAACAACATAGTCCATTGATATTTAAAGCATAACTACCAATTGCAAATCATCAATAATCCATTAAAAAGATGGGGTCATGCCCAAATTATACATAGTGAACGACCACATATCAGCCTGCGCATCGATAACTTTACCAACAGGTTTGCCTGCTCCATGCCCTGCTTTGGAGTCAATACGTATTAAAGTTGGTTTTGTACTGGCATTATTGGCTTGCAACGTAGCTGCAAATTTAAATGAATGAGCCGGAACTACACGATCGTCATGATCTCCGGTCATAACCATGGTTGCAGGATATTTTGTTCCAGGCTTAACGTTGTGCAAAGGCGAATAGGCTTTCAGGTATTCAAACATTTCTTTGCTTTCACCGCTGTTTCCAAAATCACTTGTCCACGACCAGCCAATCGTAAACAGATGGTAACGAAGCATGTCCAACACGCCCACTTCAGGAATGGCTACAGCATACAAATCCGGACGCTGGGTCAGGCAAGCGCCAACCAATAAGCCACCGTTTGAACCTCCGTCAATAGCCAATTTTTTAGACGAAGTGTAACCTTTGGCAATCAAATATTCGGCAGCTCCAATAAAATCATCAAAAACATTTTGTTTTTTCATCTTGGTTCCGGCCATGTGCCAAGCCTCTCCATATTCACCGCCACCACGGATATTAGCAACCACATAAATTCCGCCATTTTCCAAAAACGGGATACGGGGAACGGCAAAAGTTGGATTCAAACTGATATTGAAACCTCCATAGCCATAAAGCATCAACGGATTTTTGCCATCTTTCTTCAATCCTTTTTTATAGGTAATCGACATCGGCACTTTTGTTCCATCTTTGCTGGTAAAGAAAACCTGTTCTGTGGTATATGCATCAGAATTAAACAACACATCAGCCTTGTGGAAGACTTCCGACGTATTTTTTGAAGCATCAAACCGATAAATAGTCGGAGGGAAAGTGTAAGAAGTGAAGGTGTAAAATGCTTCATTATCGTCTTTATCACCGGCAAAACCAGTCAACGAACCCAAAGTTGGCAATTGGACTTCATATAGTTTTTTCCCTGTCAGATCGAAACCATATGCATGGTTTGTTGCATCTTTCATGTATTCTGTAAGTATCTTCCCACCGATAATAGAAGCTCTTTCAAGCACATCTTCTGTTTCGGGAATAATTTCTTTCCAGTTTTCGCGACTTGGATTTGTAAAATCAAACTCCATTAACCGTTGTTTGGGGGCTTTCCAGTTTGTCAAAACATAAATCTTGCCATCTACATCGTCTATCACCGTGTAGTCATTATCAAAACCGGACACCAACTCTACAAAAGAAGCATTGGGATTAGTCAGGTCTTTCATCAACAAGCCATTTCCTGTTGTTGTTTCTGTAATCGACACAAAAAGAAACTTCTCATCGTCAGTCACATTAGCATAGCACTCTCTGAGCGGATGCTTTTTGTCTTCGTATACCAGTTTGTCTTGATCTTGAGGTTGACCGACAGTATGATAGTACACTTTTTCGTATTCATTCTTATTTGAATATTCTTTCCCAACCTCAGGCGTATCATAGCCGCTGTAATAAAAACCATTACCTTGCCAGGTTATTTGCGATGATTTTGACCATTTAATATGATCGGTTAGTAGCTGACGGGATTCAACATCGAGTACAAAAATCTCATTCCAGTCTGAACCGCTTCTTGCTATTGAATATCCCAGGTATTTCCCATCTTTTGAGAAGGCAATACTCGACAATGCCACTGTTCCATCTGTAGAAAGCGTATTGGGGTCAAGCAATAATTCAGGTTCTGCAGTTAATGATTTCTGACGATACAACACACTCTGATTTTGAAGGCCGTTATTTTTATAAAAGAAATATTGTCCGTTCTTTTTAAATGGCGAACTATATTTGGGATAATTCATCAAAGCGGTTATTCTCTTTTTCAATGCATCTCTGAATGGAATTTGAGAAAGATAATCCTTAGTTACTTTATTCTGAGATTTGACCCAAGCTGCAGTTACAGCCGAAGTGTCATTTTCCAACCAACGGTAAGGTTCTTTTACCTGCACCCCAAAATACGTGTCAACGACATTGCCTTTAGCAGTAGTTGGATATTTTAGTTGGGCATTTACACCAATTGCTGACGTCATAAAAGCAAAAAATAAAATTAATTGTTTCATATTTGATTATTTATTGAGTTCTGTTTTATACAGAAATTGAATTAAAAAAAGAAACTATTCAATAACTTTCAGTTCTTTAGCCACCTGAATCATGTAATTTCGTGCAGCTTCATATTCGTTCGGTATTATTCCATCCAGAATAGCATCTTTTATACGCATTTTTATGTCTCCCACAATAGCAGAAGCTGGCAAATTGAACGTTTCCATAATTTCCTGCCCGCTGATAGGCGGTTGAAAGTTTCTGACCCGGTCTTTTTCTTCTATTTCTTTCAACTTTTGACGAACAAGCTGGAAATTAGAACGGAACCGTTTTACCTTTTCTGGATTTTTTGATGTAATATCAGCCTCGCAAAGCATCATCAAATCATCGATATCATCACCCGCTTCGAACAGCAGCCTCCGAATGGCCGAGTCTGTTATCTCATCCTCGCTCAACACGATGGGACGCATGTGGAGCGACACCATCTTCTGGACGTATTTCATTTTTTCATTGGTGGGTAGTTTCATTTTCCGGAAAATCTCCGGAATCATCTTTTCACCAATAAAGTTGTGGTTATGAAAAGTCCATCCTAACCGGCTGTCAAAGCGCTTTGTGCGTGGCTTGCCAATATCGTGGAGCAAAGCTGCCCACCGAAGCCACAGGTTATCCGTATGTTCGCACAACCCATCAAGGACCGCCAGTGTGTGATAGAAATTATCCTTGTGCCCGATACCATCCTTGGTCTCGGCTCCCTTCAGGGCTAAAACTTCCGGGAAAATCAATTGCAGCAACCCAGTTTTTTCAAGTAAAATAAACCCAACCGAAGGTTTGCGGGACATCATGATTTTATTCAATTCATCAGCAATACGTTCTTTGGAAATTATTCCAATGCGATCTTTGTTACGGGTAATGGCATCAAAGGTATTTGTTTCGATAAAAAATCCCAATTGTGCCGAAAAACGGATGCCCCGCATCATGCGCAAAGGATCATCGGAGAATGTTATATCTGGATTGAGCGGAGTGCGAATCACGAAGTTTTTCAGATCTTCCATGCCACCAAACGGATCGACTAATTCACCAAAGCGGTCTTTGTTCAGGCAAAGTGCCAGAGCATTTATGGTAAAATCGCGTCTGTTCTGGTCATCTTCCAACGTTCCATCTTCCACAATCGGTTTACGCGAATCGCGTTGATATGATTCTTTTCGGGCTCCGACAAATTCCACTTCCAAATCTTTCAGTTTAACCTGTGCCGTTCCAAAGTTTTTAAAAACCGTGAGTTTTGCTTTTTTACCTAGTTTTTTTGTAACTGTCTCTGCCAATGCAATGCCACTTCCAACCACCACTACATCAATATCTTTCGAGGGTCTTTTGAGGAAAATATCGCGGACAAAACCGCCAATTACATAGCACTCCTGCTGTTGTTCGTCGGCTGCTTCTGAAATGATCTGAAATATTTTGTTTTGTAAAAATTCTTGCATAAAATCATTGTGCTGTATTTAAGCACACAAAAGTAAGTGAATAAATCCAAACGGAGAAATTAATCCAAGTCTTCAAAGAGTTGAATTCATTTGTAAATAAAAGAAACTTACCGGGTTCAAGTACCTGATAAGTTTCTATTGTAGGTGAGGTGAAATTCAAAAGTAGTTATTCCTCTATCTTTTTGGCTTTCCTGGCTCTTAATTTTTTCAATTCGTCTTCCAGCTTTTCAATCTCCTTTTCCTGGTGATTAATTGTTTTGAGTAATTCATTCAATTCTTCGTTATCAATAGTAGTTGGGTATTGCTCATCCACGCGTTCAAGAAAATCAGCCAGCACATTCATGTAGTTCATGAAAGCTTCGTACGGAGTTTCATAATTTGTTCCAAACGCATCTTTATGACTCATATAGCGAAAATGATCCGTAGATTGAAGCGTCAACCAATCCCGCAGAAGAGGTCTATCCGTACACATACGCACACGCTCACCAACAGCATACAACTTGTTTAATGCTTCTTGCTGCAAATCATTTCCCAACCAGGGAGTCAAATCTTTGTCGTTACCCACCCAACTGATCGGATACGGAACCGACAAGGCTCCAGCCGATTCGCTCTTCTTGCTAAGCTCCGAAGGCAACACAAAGCTCATTTGTTGCTCCATAGCATGGTAGGGCAAAGCTTTCATAAATTCAAAAATACCCGTGTGTACAGATTGAACCATTCCCAAAACCTCATATCCCATACCTAAATTTATCACAGTTTCTTCAGCCGGGAAATTTGCAATCCAACTAATAAAATTTTCAGCTGTTATTGACATACTCGCAAACCTGAAAGCTATATCGTCACTTAATCTATGATTTCTTACTAACAGTTTCAATTTCGGAATGTATGAATGATTGTAAACATAATTTGGACTCTTCCAACCCAAAATATGTTTCGCTTCATCTATCATCATGGTTTTATAACCCATTTTTGAGACTAATTCGCCAATTTCATCCGAATAAATCAACTCGGCATTGAAAAAAGCCGTAGGTCGTTTGCCAAATAAAGCTTCAATCTTATCGGCATGCATTTTTACTTGCCGTTCAAATTCACTTGCATCAAATATTGCAGACAAAGAGTGAGCGTAAGGTTCTGCTAGAAATTCCACACAGCCGGTTTTTGACAATTCTTTAAAACTGTCAATAACCTCAGGGGCATATTGCTCCAGCTGATCCAGCGTTACGCCTGATATGGAGAATGCACAGCGAAATTTACCGTTCGAGTTCCGAATCATTTCTGATATAGTCCGGTTCGCTGTCAAATAAGATTTTTCTACCGAATTACGAATCCGATCTTCTATTTGAAAATCATCATAGTAATAATGATCTTTTCCAATTTCAAAAAAACGAAAACGTTTCAAGCGAAATGGAAGGTGAATTTGAAAATAAAAACAAATGTTTCTCATATAAATATTAGTTACAAGTTATAAATTACAAATCCAAGCCACAGTCAGCTTTAAGAGGTTCTGATGCGTGTTGAATTCTAAATTATAAATGAATAAATTGTAAATTACATCACGCTTTCGTAAATCTTGCGTACTTTCATTCCCGCATCGTACCAACTAATGTTGTTCACTTCTTCTCTGCCCAACTCGCGAAGGCTGTTGTACATAGCCGGATTTTTCACAATAGCATAGATCGCATCAGCCATTGCATCAATATCCCAATAATCCGTTTTTATGGCATGAGTCAGAATCTCGGCACAGCCGGATTGTTTGGAAATGATTGAAGGCGTTCCGACCTGCATAGCCTCCAGCGGCGAAATCCCGAAAGGTTCCGAAACAGATGGCATAATATAAACATCACTTTCCACCAACATTTCATGGACTTGCCGGCCTTTCAAAAATCCGGTAAAATGAAACCTATCTGCTATGCCGCGTTTCGCAGCTAAATCAATCATAGCCTGCATCATATCACCACTCCCGGCCATTACAAAGCGAACGTTCTTCGTTTTTTGTAATACAAGGTGAGCCGCTTCAACGAAATATTCCGGTCCCTTTTGCATCGTGATTCTCCCAAGAAACGTCACCACCTTATCCTTGCGTGGGGTTTTGGCAAATGAATTTACATCTGCCAACGGCTCAACAGCATTATGCACTGTAGTTACCTTACGTGGATCTTGATGGTATTTTTCGATAACAATTTTCCGAGTCAATTCGCTCACTGTCATAATATGATCGGCCATATCCATGCCGCGTTTTTCAATACCGTAAACAGTTGGATTTACTTGTCCGCGGCTACGGTCAAAGTCGGTAGCATGAACATGTATTACCAATGGTTTTCCACTAATTTGTTTTGCAAAAACACCTGCAGGATATGTCAACCAGTCGTGCGAATGAATAATATCAAATTCTACCTGGTGCGCTAACACACTGGCAACCGCTTCGTAGTTTGATATTTCTTCAATTAAATTATCGGGATACCGTCCCGAAAAATCAACACAACCTAAATCGTTCGTATGAATTCTCTGGAAGTCGTATTTAATTCCATTTCGAAGCCAAAAATATTCATTCGGATCCATGATCCAGCCAAGACGCTGATTTACATGATTCCAATCATTTTCTTTCCAAACCACAGGCACATTACAGGCTCCTATTATCTTCAAGAAACTTTGATCTTCATCACCTCGAGGTTTCGGTATTACAAAAGTGATTTCCAAATCATTCTGCAACGCCATTCCTTTCGTCAGCCCATAGCTTGCCGTTCCCAATCCGCCTAAAATATGTGGCGGAAATTCCCAACCAAACATTAATGCCTTCATGTATTATTCGTTTTCGTATTTGTTCAACAAATCTAGCACTCTCAAAACTTCTGCCACACTCATGGCAAATGACATTCCACCATGTCCTTTAAACGGTGGATTTCCATCAAACAATTCGGGAAGTGACCCTACACATAGTTCAGTCATTTCAGCTTCTAAACCGATAAGCATTCTTTCTAAAAAAGATTTTCCGCTTTGTTTGTAAACTTTCAGATAAGCTCTGGCAAACGCTCCAAAAGTACATGGCCAAACAGGTCCGTTGTGGTAATTGCGATCACGTTCCAACTGTCCTCCAACATAACTTGGCCTGTAAAATCCACTTTTAGGGCTTAATGACCTCAATCCTTTTGGAGTAAGTAACTCCTTGGTAGTAATGTCCAAAACAGATTTTTGTTCATGTTTGTTCAGCGGCGAAAAAGGCAATGCAACTGCCAATATCATATTCGGCCTAACTTCACAATTCTTGTTATTTCCATCCACAAAGTCGTACAAATAAGTTCCATTCCAAAAGGTCTTTACAAATGAATCGCCCGCAATTTCCCCCTGATAATCAAGCAGGTCTGCAGCATGTTCATTTCCCTTCTCACGTGTAAGCTGGGCTGCGAATTTGAGTGCATTATACCACAAAGCATTAATTTCAACAACATATCCTGTCCGGGGAGTAATCGGCCGGCCATTTTCGATGGCATTCATCCAGGTTGCAGGTTTATCTGTTCCATTTACATAGAGTAAACCATTGCTATGCAAGAATAAATTCGGGTGGTTTTGCTTGCGGATGAATGATATTATAGCTATTACAAGTTCCTCATATCGATCAACCGCAGCTTTTAAGCCCATACTATCTGCAAATTGCTGAACTGTCCAGACAAACCAAAGCAAAACATCCGGATCATCAATAGCTTCCAATTTAAAACCGCTTCGTTCGCCGGTAATGAAACTTTTAATTTCCGGAATTGCAGTTTCCATTATTGCATCAAAGTAATCTAACCGATCGATGGTTAGTGTGCAACCGGGAAGCGCTACAAACTGGTCGCGAGCCCTGGCTCCATACCAGGGATAACCTGCCAGCAAATAAGTTTTGTCACCTTCACGTTTATAAAACTGTTCCGCTGAATTTTTCAAACAAGCAAACATATCAGAACGGGGATTTCTTCTGGCTACTTCTTCATCCCAAAGCACTTTAAGCTTTCGGGGCGATATTTCGGAAATCCCGGCAGAAAATATTATCGATTCACCTTTTTTAATTGGCAATTCAAAATATCCCGGCACCAGCAAATCCTCTTTATATTCATAACCTCGTTCTTGCTCTTTATAATATTCAATATTTTTGTACCAATAAGGCTGATGATTGTACGTTACTTTTTTCGAAAATTGCATGTGTAGTTCCGGATAATTTTCATACAAACACATTGAAATTCCATCTTGAATATCTTTGAATGAAGTGTCTGCCACGTCATTCTCATGAGTCAATTTATTCACATTTCGAAATGCTAATAAAGGCTTGAATCGAAGAATAGTTGGAGAATGTGCTTCGAGCAACGTGTACTTGATAAGAACCCGGGGTTCAAAGGAAACCAGTATCCGCTCTTTTGAAAGAATCACCCCTCCTACCCGATAAGTGGTCCGTGAAATTACCTCGCAATCAAACTGACGAATGTATTTGTGCCCGTTAGGACTGAAATTATTCCCTTCGAACTTATGAATCCCTAAATTAAATTCGGCACCATGCTGAATTACTGTTTCGTCGAACGATGAAAGTAAAACATGATTTGAATTATCTATTTCAGGAATTGGCATCACAAGTTGCCCGTGATATTTTCGCGTATTGCAATCGATTAATGTCGTGCTGTTGTATGTTCCGGCACGATTTGTACGAATCATTTCTTTCGAAAGCGATTTTTCCAGATTTATCAACAAGGTTTTGTCAAAATTAAGATAGCTCATAAATTAAACTAAAGAATAATATAACTTCCAATTCGCTTAGAAAAACGAACAATCAAAGAATGAATAAAAAAATCTATCCGGTCTTTTTCTATCGATCTTTTTAATTTTATCGACCGCAATATATAAATTCTTTCTGAAACAGAAAAGCATTTTTTCAATTTAAATTTACAATTATTGAAATATGATGGTTTTTATTGAATTATAATTCTTTGGTTTTTCAACAGTTGAATTGTACTAAAATTGACTTATTTTTAATCAATCAAGTTTTTGCAAACCTATATACTTTTACTCAAGTTTTCACGTTAACTTCATAAAGAAATTGTAACTTTGTGTCGTAAAAGACAATTGCAAGAAATGGTGGATGAAGAGAATAATTCTGTAGAGAAACGACAATTTATAAATGCTGTCTTTATTCCCGCTATTGGGGGATTACTAATGACACTTAGTTTTTTATTAGAAAAAGGTATGGATTGGGATTTCCATACCGCAGGCATCTTTCCGCGTCGTATTCAAAGCATTTGTGGTATATTTACACTGATTTTCGTTCACGCAAGCTGGAGTCATTTAGCAAACAATGTGATTGCCTTTTTTCTGCTAGCAAGTAGCCTGTATTTTTTTTACCGGCAAATAGCCACAAAAGTTTTATTAATCTCATACTTAAGCAGCGGCTTAATGCTATGGATCATTGGAAGGGAAAGTTGGCACGTGGGAGCAAGCGGCTTGATTTATGCGATTGCATTTTTTCTTTTTTTTAGCGGAATAATTCGAAAGCACATACCACTGATCGCGCTATCGTTTGTTGTAGCGTTTATCTATGGAAGCATGGTTTGGCATATTTTCCCCTGGACAATTCACGATCCGGTCTCGTGGGAAGGGCATTTATCGGGAGGTATAACCGGACTCGCATTGTCAGTTTACTACAGGAAAAAAGGACCGCAGAAACCAATTGTAGAATGGGATGACAGCGATAACGAAACTATTGATTACAATTTCGAAGAAGATAAAGACGAATCTAATGCAAGCAACCAGATATAAAATTTCGGAAATAAACTACTGGATATGGAAAAAGACAACTCAAAAGAAATTAATTTACTGCAACTCTTCACGTTGCTTTTTAATTGGATAAGCAAGCAGCTTAAGCACTTCATCAACTTTTTTGGATATTTATTCCGGGTGAGTTACCGTAATTATCGTATATCGGTTATTGTTATATTCATCTTTCTTGGGATTGGTTTGTTTCTGTCACGTCCGGATGCACGGATTTATAAAGCAGAGGCCATGGCAATGATTTATGGTAGTGAGGCGCAGACTGTCAAAGAAATTAGCAAGCAACTTGAAAATTCAATCAGTTCAAACAATCTTTACTCCTTGTCGGCAAAACTTTCCATACCCGATAGTGTAGCTAAAAACATTGTATGTTTTGAATCTTTTTATGTCATTGATTACTTAAAAGACAATATACCCGACAAAGTTGATTTTGAAAACAACCACCCCTTAACCGACACCCAAAACGTCAGAATGAGAGACCGGTTGTACTTTAGAATACTGACGAAAAATATTGCCCAAACTTCTATTGTACAAGCAGCCGTTCTTAATTATTTCAACAGCAATCCTCTAATGAAAGCTCAGTTCAGCAATAGAAAAAGTGAATTAGCCCAGGAAATTGCCATCTGTAATAAAGAAAGCCAACGGATTGACAGCCTGGCTAAGATTTCTTATTTCAAAGACACAAACAAACAGCTAAAACTTGAAAATAATACCTTGGTGGTAGGAGAACAAAAAAAGCAACTTTTCTTTAATGATTTATTGGAATTGCAAACTATCAGGGCTAAAGCTGAAGCCAGATATATTGATTTTAAACAACCAATGGAACTTCAAACCGGATTTGTCGTTATGCCCCATCCGGTAAACGGAGTTTTCAGATACGGATTAATTAGTCTCCTTATCGGCTATTTTGTTTCGTTGATTGTTTGTATATTGATTGAGAACATGAAAGGAATTAAAAAATATCTAGACAATAAATAATTACGAAAGGAAACATGAAACGAGCATGTTTTACAAACACCAATGATTATGGTGTCATGTGAGTTACATACGACCTTAAAAAACAATTATTACCGTATGAAAAGGTATCTTGCAGTCTTTGTGGCAGTTCTTATCGCCGGGGTTTGTTTTTCCCAGATTAAATCGAACGAAAAACTGACCTATGCGGCCTCATACAACATGAGCGGACTAATGACCCAACTGGCTCAGGTAACTATGCAGACTGAAATTGTAAATACGTCCAAAAAATCATTCCTACATCTAAGTCTGGAAGCTGCAACTTTCAGCAAATGGGATAAATTTTTCAAGATAAGAGACTTGTATGAAGCGTATGTTGACCCCGTAACATTAAAATCAAGCCTTTATAAACGTAATATAAACGAGGGTGGTTATATCAAAAATGAAAAATATATTTTCGAACCGGATGGAAGTATAAACAGCACGACCAGACACAAAGATGGCCGCGAAACTAAGAAATCATTCAAGATAGGAAGTTCCACCCAAGATGCAGTATCCATTGTGTACAAGCTGAGGACAATCGATTTTTCAAAGTTCAAACCGGGACAAACAACATCGTTTGTCATGGTATTCGACGAAAAAGAATATCCGATATTCATCAAGTATATGGGACTAGAAACTGTTTCGGCGGGCAATCTGGGTAAAAAGCAATGCTACAAAATATCCATTTCGGCCAAAACAGACAAACTGAAAGGAGTAGATAAAAACTTAATATGGCTTACGGCCGATTCTAACAAGATTCCGGCATTGGTCCGGTTCAGCATTGCCGTTGGCACAGGGCAACTGACACTGACTCATGCCTCCGAAGATTAAAACCAAAACGTGTTATGAGAAAATTTCTGATTATTTTATCCCTGTTTTTTGTTGTATTTGGGATTGTGTTTACAGCTTTGCCGTTAGGCACCATTGCATTCTTACCCGTAGGCCTGGCAATCGCAGCTACATCGCTGCTTATTTTCATCTCAAAGCCGGAGCAACGGAAATTACCCAAATGGATCTTGCTTGCCGGAATACTGACTCTTTTATCCATCATGGGAAAGGTTGTATTTATTCAAGACAAAGTAGAAACCGACAAGCAATTTGAACAACAGAAAGTCGATTCGAAAAAACAAGATGTAAAAGACCTGGAAGGATTATAATCCATATCATCTTTCTATCAAAAAATCATCCCGATGATTTGTTCACGCAAAGTTTGAGCGTGCAATAATCCGGATGATTTTTTTTGTTTCAATCCCCTGTATCGCAGTTTTGCAACAAATCTCCCGGCCTGCCTGTGCCATTTCACAGCCAGTTTCCCGAATGGATATTGACTGAAAAAGAAGAGCATCACAACCCACCAGGCGGCCGGAAAGCACAGGCCGAATAAAACGGTTTGCAGGATATAAAAAACGGGGAAAGCCAGCGCGCCTAAGAAAAATTGCAGGGAGCTGATAAAGCCCGTAAACTCCGGATTGATTACGTGTTTCCGGATCAGGACGGGAAGTAGAAACGGAAGCGCATTCAGCACGAAACCAACGATAAAGAATGGCGAAGTCAGCAACAGCAGTAAGCCGGCGGCAAGCAAACCGGATAGTCCGGCCGGTTTATCATCGAACACCCAACTTTTGAGATTCAGTTTTTTCAACGCGTCTGCATATTCACTGCAAAGCGCATCCAGCTTCTTTGCCTTTTGGGGTTGTTTTTTTTCGAGGGCAACCAGTCTTGTGCCAATTTCCTGCCGTGCTACAAACCGGTTAACGGTATTGTCGGGGAGTGACAACTCCGCAAGCATCGATCTATTGGCTGTTTCGGTTGCTATTTCAAAGCTTTCGTAGTATTTATCGGTTGCCAAATTGAAAGACAAGTTCTCCAAATCGGTGCGAAGCCGGTCGCGGATATCATTGGTTGCATTTACCGGATTTTCGGCATAAGCATTCATATATTCCGACACTTCGATTGGTTTCCCCACGTTCACAATAATGTGTTTATTCGATTTGACCAGGTCGCCAAAGTCAAGGCCGACGGGAATGATCTTCACGCCATCTCCATTTGTGTAATTTTGTTGCGCAGCAAATGCAATGCGGAATATTCCTTTCACCAACGGCCGGAGTTTACGTTCTATCTCCTGATTTCCTTCGGGCATAATACCCAGTGCTTTCTTATTGTCCAGCACTTCCACGCATTGGTTGAAGACTTCGTTGTTTTTCCCCAGGTTTTCCATGCCATCGCGCATACGGAAAGCCGGCATTATTTTGGTGAAGCGAAGAAATTTGGCTGCATTTTTATTCCGGAACAAATCGGCCCGGGCCAGGAAGATCACCGGCATATCATTCGGCGCCACGGCATGAACAGCTATTGCATCCATCAATGCATTGGTGTGGTTTGGGGCAAATATTACGGGTCCGGTGACGGGTATGTTTTCCTTGCCTAGGATGATGAATTCGCTATAATAACGCCTGAAGCAGAAAGTGGTATATCTTCTTACTATATTGAATGAAAGCGGAAGATCATATATTTTGGACATATTTTTTTACTCTACTGTTTTTAACCCCACAAATATATAAAAATATTGTTGCAGAACCAGCCTTCGGCACGCGATAAACAGTTTTATGGCACCCGGAATTTATGTATCTTTGCGTGCTTATCAAAAAAAGGATGTTCCTTCTTTTGTTTAATGAAACCGCTGAATAGTTATGAGAAAAAGTATTTATATAGCATTGGCCACCCTGTTTACCCTGTCGGGTTCGTGTACCGGAAAAAATGATGCGGAAACCATTGTGCGCTTCGAAACCACGTATGGAAGCATCAAAGTAAGATTGTATCCGGAAACAGTGAAACACCGGGCTAACTTTCTGAAACTGGTAAACAAAGGTTTTTATAATGGCGTATTGTTCCACCGGGTCATTGCCGGGTTTATGATACAGGGAGGCGATCCGCTTTCAAAAACAGCCAGGGCAGGCGAATCGTTGGGGTCGGGCGATGTGGGTTATACCGTTCCGGCCGAGTTCGTGTATCCGAAGTACTATCACAAACGGGGAGCACTGGCTGCGGCACGCGAAGGAGACCAGGCCAATCCTCTCAAAGCGTCTTCGGGATGCCAGTTTTATATTGTCCAGGGCAAAACGTTTACCGACCATCAGTTGGATAGTATTGAAAACAGCACCCAACAGAAACAGGAAGGAAAGATGTTTCAGGACATGGTGAATGCCCGGCAAGCCGCGGTGAAACGCTATCAGGCCGAACACAACCAAGACAAACTGAATGCATTGCGCGACAGCATACTGGCAGAAGTCCACGCAAAAATGAAGAGCAAGCCGACCTATAAAATGACTCCGCAACAACGGGCCGACTACAAAACCATAGGCGGAACACCCCATTTGGATGGCAACTATACCGTATTCGGCGAAGTGACGGAAGGCATGGAAGTGGTTGAGAAAATTTCAAAAGTACAAACAGGTCCGCAAGATCGCCCGGTGGAAGATATCAGGGTGATTAAGGCCGAGGTATTGAAATAAATCAGCACCCAACGAATTATACATCCGCAATAAATGCTGCAAGAGATAACTTTTAAATCGTATCATCTATAAAAAGAAGCCATTCATCCTTCAAAAAAATTTTTAAAGCTACATTTCCAGCCAAATCATCCTTCAAACTAATTTTGAGGCTATATTTCCAACCAAATCATCCTTCAAAAAAATTTTGAAGCTACATTTCCAGCCAAATCATCCTTCAAAATTTTTTTGAAGCTACATTTCTATCCAAATCATCCTTCAAAAAATTTTTGAAGCTATATTTCCAGCCAGATCATGCTTCAAAAAAATTTTGAAGCTATATTTCTATCCAAAACATGCTCCAAAATTATTTTGAAGCATAATTTCAGTCCAATCGGTGCTTCTATAATCTTTTGAAACGTTACGCTTACTTCCATCCACACATTCCCAACTTTGATATAAGGCTAATCTATTCTAGCTTTTCGTCGGTTTATCTATTGAAACCTCTCCCTTTAAGCCGGAAAATTGTATTTTTGCACTTTATTCATTCAAACAACAAAAACATGAATCAGGATTTCAATAATTATATTTCTACCCATCAGCATCGCATCTTCGAAGAGCTTTTCAGTCTTATCCGCATACCCAGTGTCAGTGCACACAGCCACCGGCAACCCGAAATACAACAATGTGCCGCCCGCTGGAAAGAATTATTGCTGGAAGCAGGAGTCGACAATGCCACCATATTTGCTACCGAAGGCAACCCGATTGTGTTTGCTACCAAAACAATAGACGCAGCACAACCCACTATCCTGGTGTACGGACATTACGATGTTATGCCGGCCGAACCCCTTGAACTGTGGCATTCGGCACCTTTCGAACCCGAAATCAGGGATGGTAAAATCTTTGCACGAGGAGCCGACGATGACAAAGGCCAATCGTTTATGCACGCTAAAGCATTTGAATACCTGGTAAAGACCAACCAGCTAAAATGCAATGTAAAATTTCTGCTCGAAGGAGAAGAAGAAATCGGCTCGGCAAGCCTCGAAAAATTTTGCAGCAACAATCAGGAATTGCTCCAGTGCGACACAATCCTGGTGTCAGACACCAGCATGCTTTCGGCCGACACACCCAGTATCACCACGGGTTTGCGCGGGTTGGCCTATTGGCAGATTGAAGTTACCGCAGCCTCACGCGATTTGCATTCGGGCATTTTTGGCGGAGCAGTGGCAAACCCCATCATGGAATTGAGCAAGATATTAGCCCAACTGACCAATGCGGATGGAAAGATCACCATCCCGCACTTTTACGACGATGTGGAAGAAGTGTCGGACTACGAACGCCAACTGATAGCCCAAATACCTTTCGACGAAGCAGAATACAAACAGAATCTGAACATAAAGATGGTATCCGGCGAAACAGGTTACAGCACCATCGAACGAACCGGAATCCGTCCGGCGCTGGACATTTGCGGCATTTGGGGAGGTTACACCAGCGAAGGCACCAAAACCGTACTTCCATCCAAAGCTTTTGCCAAACTGTCAGCAAGATTAGTACCCCACCAGCAACACGAAAAAATTGCCAAACTGGTGGCCGGTCACCTGACCCAAATTGCACCCCAAAACATAGAAATAAAAGTAGACTTCCTGCACGGTGCCCAGAGCTATGTTTGCCCTATCGACTCGAAAGAATACCAAGCTGCAGAAGCAGCCTACACCAAAGTGTTTGGCAAAAAACCATTGCCTGTCCGTCGTGGAGGAAGCATTGGCGTCATTCCGGTCTTCGAAAAATATTTAAACGTAAAACCAATCCTGATGGGTTTCGGACTCGAGTCGGATGCCATTCATTCGCCGAACGAAAATTTCCCGGTCGAACTGTTCTACAAAGGAACTGAAACCATCATCGAGTTCTATCTTCACATCCAATCAACAAACAACGTCTGACAAAATGATTTCACTATAAAACTAGTAATCTGCACATTGATTTATTTCTTAATTCACATTAAGTTTTTTTCAGAAAAGTATTCACCAAATTGTTTTGTTATTCGAAAAGAATGCATTATGTTTATTGCACTTTTAGAAAACATTTTTACAAACAGTTCTAATACTTAATGTCATGACAAAAACGATAACATTCAACGAGCTGAGAAGGGTGAAAGATGCACTTCCAAGCGGTAGTATGACCAAGATCGCTTCAGAACTTGGTCTGGAAAAAGAAACGGTGCGTAATTATTTTGGAGGACACGACTACAAAGAAGGCAAAAGTTGCGGAGTGCACATTGAACCAGGCCCCGACGGAGGATTGGTCATGTTGGATGACACTAAAATTCTAGAAATGGCTATCGGCATCTTAGACGCTCACAAAGCATAACATTGACATAAGTTATTCTGAAAGCAGTGAAATTAATTGTCACTGCTTTCTTTTTTTATCAACCACCTATCAAATTTTACATCAACGTAAAAACTTTAGCACAAACCAGTACATATCCAATGATTTTACCTGAGGCATTTATTAAGCGTACAACTGAACTGTTAGGAGATGATTTTCACGAATTAGAAAAAGCCCTTGGGGAAATTTCCCCAACCAGCATCCGGGTAAACAATAAAATAATTTACGAACCAACCAACGAACACGTAGCCTGGTGCGAACCGGGTTATTACCTAAAAGAAAGACCGCTTTTTACTGCCGATCCGCTTTTTCACGCCGGAGTGTATTACGTGCAAGAAGCCAGTTCCATGTTCTTGTACCAGGCCGTAAAACAACATTTCCCCACGGCCCGCACAGTGCTTGATTTATGCGCAGCCCCGGGTGGCAAATCAACTCTTTTGTCGCAAACACTATCCGAAGACAGCCTGCTGGTGAGCAATGAAATTATCCGTTCACGAGCCTATATCTTGGCAGAGAACCTGATAAAATGGGGCAATCCCAATGTAGTAGTGACTAATAATGAAGCCAAGGATTTCTCCGCTTTGCCCGGCTTCTTTGACGCAATGGTAATTGATGCCCCCTGCTCAGGCGAAGGCATGTTCCGGAAAGATGCAGGAGCTATTGATGAATGGTCGGAGTACAACGTGAATTTGTGTGCAGACCGTCAACGCGAAATTCTTTCAGCGGTCTGGGATGCACTGAAAACCGACGGAATTTTGGTTTACAGTACTTGCACCTATAATCGCGAGGAGAACGAAGAAAATGTACGTTGGATATGCGAAGAACTTGGAGCTGAATTGCTGGACATCGATTTGCACGGAAATACAGATATCACCACGAGCGATTTCGGTTATCGCTTTTACCCACACAAAACAAAGGGCGAAGGCTTCTTCATGGCGGTACTCCGGAAAAATTCTTCTTCCGGCCGAACCATCAAAAAAAATAAGGACGATAAAAAAGGAATTAAACCAGTAGCCAAGGAATCTATTTCCACATTTTCTTTGATCGACCCCGATAATTGGACGATTATTTCTGAAAACAACCAATACAATGCCTACAGCTCTGCCCGGCTAAGTGATTACTTATTGCTCAACAAACAACTGAAATGCATGCATTCCGGATTATTCCTGGGCGAAATGAAGGGTTCGGATTTCATACCATCCGCAGCCATTGCCTTGTCGAAAAAGCTGGACAAAGAATCGGCAGAGACCGTTGAGGTGGATTATAAAACAGCCATTTTATTTTTGAAAAAAGAAGCTGTTTTTTTCCCTGATTCCAAACGGGGCTATTTGTTGGTTTGTTATAACAAGCTGGCATTGGGCTGGGTGAAAAACATGGGAAACCGGTGCAACAACCTTTACCCGCAAGAATGGCGCATCCGGATGAAGTTGTGATGTGATGATGGCGTGATGTGATTCAAAATGTTGCTCCTAATTATAAACTGTGATTTATGAATTAACTATGGATATTCTTTTTCTTGGAACCGGAACATCTACCGGAATACCTCAGATTGGGTGCAAATGCGAAGCTTGTATTTCTACTGATCCAAAAGACAAACGGCTACGGGCTTCTGTTTTAATTTCTGAAGGAGAATCCCGGATCTTGATAGACGCAGGACCGGATTTACGTCAGCAGTTATTGACAGCCAATATAAATCATCTTTCGGCCATACTACTCACACACGAGCATTATGACCACCTGGGAGGATTGGACGATGTGCGCCCATTGGGGAAATCGGAAATTTATGCCGAAAAACGGGTTTTAGACGTCATACACCGGAATATGCCCTATTGCTTTAGCGAGGTAAAATATCCGGGCACTCCCGTAATACATCTAAACGAAATCGACGAGAACAATTTTTCTATCAACAACATAAAGATTCAACCCATCAGGGTGATGCATGCCAATTTACCCATATTGGGGTTTCGAATCGGAAATTTTGCTTATCTTACAGACGTAAAAACACTTGACGACAAAAGCATAGGCCAACTAAAAGGCCTGGACGTATTAGTACTGAATGCACTACGCCCGGCTCAGCACATTTCGCATTTATCGCTGCATGAAGCGCTGGACCTGGCCGATAAAATTGGAGCAGGGAAAACCTATTTTACGCACATGAATCACGATATGGGTTTACACCAATTGGTCAATGAATCGTTGCCAAGTACCATACAATTAGCTTATGACGGTTTACAATTCAGTTTGTAAATAGATATTTTTCTCTATTTTTGCAAAAAGATAACCAAATCAATCATGAAAACTAAAAAACTAAGCTTTATTCTTCTAACTTTTGGAGCAGTATTCCTCACCTCCTGTTCTAATTTATTATATACCTCGCTAGACGTTCTGCGTCCGGCTGAAGTTACTTTCGCGCCAGACGCTAACAATTTACTGATTGTAAACAACACGGTCAACCAACCTCAAAACTATGGTCATAAAACTGAATTGATAAATCAGAATGCAAAAAATATCAATATTTCGACCGATAGCACTTCCATCTTTTGTTTGGGGGCATTATCAGAAGACATGGAAGGCAAGGATTTCTTTTCATCTATCAACTTGCAGCCAAATTCCATCAATACAAGCAACGATTTTTTCAACATAAGCAATTTAAGCCAGGGAATGGTGACAAATTTATGCCTGGACAACCACGCAAACGCTGTGCTTTCGCTCGATAAAATAAAAATTTCGGATGATTTAACCGAATCTTTTCTTATTGACAGCAATACTTTTCTGGCCGAACTTGAACTCAGAATCGAAAGTTCCTGGACTATCCATTACCTCAACAAAGCAGAAGTAACAACTATCCAGTTCAAAGATACGGTTAACTGGGAGTCGGAATCTTATCAACGGACAAAAGCAATGGCCGGACTCCCCGATCGATCTGATGCATTGATCGATGGAGCATTAACCGTAGGACATAAGTGCGCAAACCGGTTTATACCTTACTGGGACAAAGTGGACCGCTACTTCTTCAACTCAAGAAAAGAATTCATGAAAAAAGGAATGGATTCTGTTTACGTCAAAAACTGGAAATCAGCAATCAGTTCGTGGGAAATAGCTTTAAAGTCCGAGAAAAGCATTCTCACAAGAGCGCAGGCTGCGAACAACATAGCCATTGGATATGAAATAACCGGAGACATCGACAAAGCGCTGGAGTATGCCCAAATATCATTAAATTTATTTGGACACGCTAAAAATGTCAATTATGACTCCATCTTGCGCGTATCCGATTATATTTCCGACTTGAGCCGGCGAAAAAATGAATTTCCCATTTTAAAGCAACAATTGGGCGAATAATCAGTGCCGTAACTGAATGAATTACCCTATCAAAATCACAACACAGCACTGCCAAAGCTTTACAGAATGAAAAAGTTCAGCTAGATTTTATTACTTTTGACCTCAAATTGAACATTAAAAATAACGATCATATGCTTAACCCTTCTGACAATTCAATACTGCAAAGCCGTGGTATTTCAACTAAACAAATTGAGGAACAACTCAATTCATTTGTAACCGGATTTCCTTTTCTGGAAATAAGAAGCGCCGCTGAACCGAAAAACGGAATCGTGCAAGTTACAACAGATGAATTGCCTGAGATTCTAAACCAATGGAATGAATACTTGCAATCGGAAGCTACCATTATTAAGTTTGTTCCGGCTTCAGGTGCCGCCAGCCGAATGTTTAAAGATCTTTTTGAATTTCTGGAAAGTGATAAAAATGAGCCTGGCAATGCGTTCGAAAACAAATTCTTCGATGAGATTGAGAAATTTGCATTTTACAATGAACTGAATGATGTGTGCATTAAGAACAACAAGTTGTCTATTGCCGAACTAATTGCCAGCAAGCAATACAAGCCGGTTGTAGCTAATCTTTTATCGGAGACGGGTTTAAATTACGGAGCACTTCCGAAAGGCTTGCTACGCTTCCACTCCTACCCGGACGAGAAACGCACACCCATGCAAGAACATTTGGTAGAAGGAGCTTTGTACGCTTCCAACAAATCCAACCAAGTCAATATTCACTTCACCGTATCGAAAGAACACCGTGCGTTGTTTGAAAAACATCTAAGTGAATCGCTGACTGCTTTCGAGAAGAATTTTGGCGTAAAATACAATGTCGGTTTCTCTGAACAAAAACCATCCACCGACACCATTGCCGCCGATGAAAACAACCAGCCGTTCCGCGACAAAGGAGCACTCGTTTTCCGTCCGGGCGGACACGGCGCTTTGATTGAAAACCTGAATGATTTGAACGGCGATGTGATTTTCATTAAAAATATTGACAACGTTGTACCTGATTCACTCAAAGAATTGACCGTAACGTACAAGAAAGCAATTGCCGGAATACTTGTAAATCTTCAAAAACAAAGTTTTGCTTATTTGCATGAATTGGAAAACGAATCGATTTCAGCAGCCAAACTATCTATAATTGCCCAGTTCTGCGAAGCACGGCTCAACAATCATCATGCCTCCCTGGGAACCCTTTCGCACGACGAATTGCGCAGCTACCTTTTCAACAAATTAAACCGTCCGATGCGGGTTTGCGGAATGGTAAAAAATGTGGGTGAACCCGGTGGCGGTCCATTCCTGACGGTCAATGCCGATGGAACAGTATCGCCCCAGATCCTGGAAAGCTCACAAATAAACCTGAATAATCCTGCCGACAAAGAAAAAATGTTGAAGTCGACCCATTTCAATCCGGTTGATTTAGTGTGTGCGGTAAAGAATTATAAAGGGGAGAAATTTGATTTGCTGAAACACGTAGATAAAAACACCGGATTTATTTCATTCAAATCGAAAAACGGAAAAGAACTGAAAGCGCTTGAACTTCCCGGACTCTGGAATGGCGCAATGAGCGACTGGAACACGATTTTCGTGGAAGTGCCCATCGAAACATTCAATCCGGTAAAAACAGTAAATGACTTATTGAGACCGCAACACCAGTAAATCGTTGCCCGGAGACAACAGGTATAAAAAATGCGCATTCCAAATCAACGGAATGCGCATTTTTAGTTGTTATCGTTACCGCTCACCGGCAACAGTATTTACACAATGAGTTTTTTGTAGCGAATTCGTTTGGGACCTTCATCACCAAGCCGCATCTTCTTGTTTTCTTCGTATTCGGAATACGAACCTTCGAACACAAACACTTGCGAATTTCCTTCGAACGCAATGATATGCGTGCAAATACGATCAAGGAACCAACGGTCGTGGGAAATAACCACAGCACAACCGGCAAAACCTTCCAACCCTTCTTCCAAAGCGCGGAGTGTGTTTACATCAATATCATTCGTCGGCTCATCGAGTAGCAGCACGTTGGCTTCCGATTTCAAGGTTAGCGCCAAATGCAACCGGTTGCGTTCACCACCCGACAATACCCCGCAAAGTTTTTCCTGATCGCCACCGGCAAAGTTGAAACGCGACAAATAAGCCCGCGCATTAATTTCTTTTCCACCCACGCGGATAAATTCCGTACCGCCCGAGATTACCTGATAAACGGTTTTCTCCGGATCGATATCGGCATGGCTTTGATCCACATAACCAATCTTCACCGTCTGGCCTACTTCGAATGTTCCTTTATCTGCTTTTTCAATCTCCATCATCAAACGGAACAAAGTCGTTTTACCGGCACCATTCGGTCCGATAATGCCGACAATGCCATTGGGCGGAAGCATGAAGTTGAGGTTTTCGAACAATAATTTATCACCAAAAGCTTTGGAAACATCGATTGCCTCCACCACTTTGTTCCCCAGGCGCGGACCATTCGGGATAAAGATTTCTAACTTTTCTTCTTTCTCTTTTTGATCCTCATTAATCAATTTATCATATGCTTCCAAACGGGCCTTACCTTTGGCATGGCGCGCTTTGGGAGCCATTCGTACCCAGTCCAACTCACGTTCCAGAGTTTTCCGGCGCTTGCTGGCTTGTTTTTCTTCGCTAACCATCCGTGCAGTCTTTTGTTCCAGCCACGACGTATAGTTTCCTTTCCAGGGAATCCCTTCTCCCCGGTCGAGTTCCAGAATCCAACCCGAAACGTTATCCAGAAAATAACGGTCGTGCGTAATGGCAATAACCGTTCCGGCATATTGTTGCAGGTAATGTTCCAACCATTCCACCGACTCGGCATCGAGGTGGTTGGTAGGCTCATCGAGCAAGAGAATATCGGGTTGACGAAGCAATAAGCGGCACAAAGCCACCCGGCGGCGCTCACCTCCGGAAAGCACGGAAACCAATGCGTCTTCATCCGGACAACGGAGTGCATCCATAGCACGTTCCAGTTTATTATCCAGGTTCCAGGCATCGGCATGATCCAACCTCTCCTGCAATTCGCCCTGGCGGGCAATCAGCTTATCAAAGTCGGCATCCGGCTCAGCAAATTGTTCATTGATGCGTTCGTATTCGGCCAGCATGTCTACAATTTCCTGCACACCTTCCTGCACAATTTCCTTTACGGTTTTATTCGGGTCGAGATGCGGTTCCTGTTCCAGGTAACCAACCGAGTAACCGGGCGAGAAAACCACTTCGCCATCGAATGTTTTCTCCACTCCGGCAATGATTTTCAACAACGTGGATTTACCCGAACCATTCAGTCCGATAATACCGATCTTCGCCCCGTAGAAAAACGAAAGGTAAATGTTGTTTAATACTTTTTTTTGCGGTGAAAAAGCCTTGCTGACTCCCACCATTGAGAAAATAACTTTTTTATCGTCGGCCATAAATTCAATTCATAATGGATAATTAATAATTGGATTGCAAATATACAAAGAAAGACGTAATTGGGAAACGGGCAAAACAGAATAAGACTTTGGCCGGATTGCCATTCCACTTTCCGGCCAAAGTCTTACTATGTTCTTATTTATATTTCTGTATCAGGTTGATGGCAGGACAACCTTCAGGTAATCTAGGATCAAGTCAACCGTTTTGTCAATCCCCAACTTACCGGTATCGACAGACAGATTGTAATTCCTCACATCCGCCCATTCTTTTTCCGTAAACGTCTTGCAATAAACCGCCCTTTCCTTATCGCTTTTATCAATCATTCGGGCTGCATGCTCGCTGGAGATATTGTGCAATTGTTGAATCCTTTCGGTCCGGAATGCTTTGCCCGCATGCAAAAAGATGCTAACCAGATTGGGGTGGTCACGAAGGACGTGAAAACCGCACCGCCCGATAACAACTGCCGGCCCCTCATCGGCAATATGCTTGATAATATCCGCTTCGGCGGCAAACAATTCATGATCTGTAAACTCTAATATAGGCGAAACCGGAGCCATATACACACCCTGGTTAAGTGTCGTGGATTTGGAGAAAGACTGCCAGAACGAAAGCATTCTTTCTTCCCGCGATTCCAGGGTTTCTTCCAACGTCGAAAATTGTTTGGCTGCTTTACTGATAATTTCACGGTCGGCAAAAAAAACATTCAGCTTTTGGGCCAGTTGCTGTCCGATATACGCACCTCCGCAACCTAACTGACGGTTAATGGTTATTACAAATGATTTAGTCTGTTCCATACTGACGCCTCCTATACTTTAGATGTTTTTCAATGTAATAGATAGTATAATAACAGACTCGCGAGGGCAATTGTTGACAGACGCGGATACATTCGCAAGCAGCAAATGAAACAAATAAAAATGTTTAGCGCCAAATAATAAAATGATTCAAATCAGTCCGTTTTATCTACTATTTATCAGTAATTATATCGAAAAGTTTCAGGTTGAAAATTGATCCGGCAAAGTCGCTGCCTGTTGAAATCTTTTCGCTGATACATAGTCGTTTTACGAAAGAAAAAAAGTACTTTTGGGGCACAAAAACAAAATAAATCTCCTCGTTATGAAAGACTTGCTGCAAGCCCGTCACATTGGCGTTTCAGAACAAGATGAAGCTTTTATGCTTCAAACAGTTGGCGCGAAAAGCCTCGATGAATTAATCGATCAAACCATTCCTTCCTCCATCCGGCTGAGCGAAGCGATAGAATTGCCCGAACCACTCACGGAGCGTCAATACGCTGAGCACATTGCTGAAATTGCATCGAAAAACAAACTGTTCACTTCGTATATCGGACAAGGTTGGTACGACACCTGCACCCCGGCCGTTATTCAGCGGAATATTTTCGAGAACCCATCGTGGTACACTTCGTACACGCCGTATCAGGCTGAAATATCGCAGGGACGGCTGGAAGCATTGCTGAATTTCCAGACTGCCATTTGCGACTTTACAGGCATGCCGCTTGCCAACGCATCACTGCTGGATGAAGCCACTGCTGCTGCCGAAGCTGCCACCATGATGCTGAACCTTCGCAGCCGCGAGCAAGTAAAAACGGGAGCCAACATACTTTTCGTTGACGAGGCTACATTTCCTTCCATCCTGGCCGTGTTGCACACCCGGGCCAAAGCACAAGGAATCAAACTGGAAATTGGCGACTATGCCGCATTGAAATTTACAGAAAAACATTTCGGGGCCATTGTTCAATATCCGAATGCCAACGGAAACATTGAAGACTACGCCGAATTTATGAATGAAGCGCACGCTGCCGGAGCCAAAGTGGCTGTAGGAGCCGATATATTGAGTTTAGCCCTGCTGACTCCTCCGGGAGAATGGGGCGCCGATATTGTTTTCGGATCGACACAACGCTGGGGAATCCCCATGGGATTTGGCGGGCCATCGGCCGCTTATTTTGCTACGCGCGACGAATTTAAACGCGACATGCCCGGACGTATTATCGGTATCAGCAAGGACGCCAACGGTAAAACCGCTTTACGCATGGCCCTGCAAACCCGCGAGCAACACATCAAACGCGAAAAGGCAACTTCCAATATTTGTACTGCACAAGCCCTGCTGGCTTCTATGGCCGGCATGTACACCGTGTACCACGGAGCTGCAGGTATCAAAACCATTGCGCAACGCATCCATGCCATTGCCACTTACATCAACGAAATACTTCCGGTATACGGATACATCCAGGAAAATGAAAACTTCTTCGATACGCTGAAAATCACCTTGCCCGAAAGCATTTCGCGGGATGCATTGAAAGCCATCGCGCTGGAATACGAAGTCAACTTCCGTTACTTCGGAACCGGGGAAGTGGGTATCAGTTTCGACGAAACAACAGACATTGACGATGTAAACACCCTGATCGAAATCCTGGCAACCGCCGATGGCAACACGGCCGTATTTGCCGAAGAAAGTGATTTGGAAGGGCTGGCTTCTATCGACGAAAACCTGGAACGTACGTCGGCATACCTGACCCACGAGGTATTCAACCGCTACCACAGCGAAACGGAAATGATGCGCTATATCAAAAAACTGGAACGCCGCGATATCTCGTTGACCCACTCCATGATTTCATTGGGATCGTGCACCATGAAGCTGAATGCTGCGTCGGAAATGCTTCCGATGAGCCGTGCCGAATTCGGGGGCATGCATCCCCTGGCACCGGCCGACCAAACTGAAGGATACAACGAAATGATTTCGGAACTGGAAAAATACCTGACAGCCATTACCGGTTTTGCAGCGTGCAGCTTACAACCTAACTCAGGGGCTGCCGGCGAATATGCAGGACTGATGGCCATTCGCGCATACTTCAAAGCAAAAGGCGAAACGCAACGCGACACCTTGTTGATTCCCGCTTCGGCCCACGGAACCAACCCGGCAAGTGCCGCCCAGGCCGGATTCAATATCGTGGTGGTGAAATGCGACGAAGGCGGAAACACCGACTGGAACGATTGGAAAGAAAAAGCCGAAGCCAACAAAGACAGATTGGCCGGCTGCATGATTACTTACCCGTCGACCCACGGAATTTTTGAAGAACATATTAAAGACATGTGCGACGCCATCCACCAAAATGGCGGACAGGTTTATATGGACGGTGCCAATATGAATGCACAGGTTGGGTTGACCAATCCGGGAACGATCGGCGCTGACGTATGTCACCTGAACCTGCACAAGACGTTTGCCATTCCTCACGGCGGTGGCGGACCGGGCGTAGGCCCTATTTGTGCCGCAGCCCATTTGGCAGAGTTCCTTCCAAGCAAAACCTACGGACGGAACACGGTTTCGGCTGCACCTTACGGCAGTGCCAGCGTAACGGCTATTACTTACGGGTACATCCGCATGATGGGCGAAGCCGGGCTGAAACATTCCACCAAAATAGCGATACTGAATGCCAATTACCTGGCCGCACGCCTCAAAGACAGCTACGGGGTGCTTTACACCGGCGAGCAAGGCCGCGTGGGGCATGAATTGATCCTGGAAGCGCGCAACTTCAAAGCCACGTCGGGCATAACCGAAACGGACATTTCGAAACGGCTTATGGACTACGGATTCCACGCTCCTACCCTGTCGTTCCCCGTACACGGAACGCTGATGATAGAACCTACTGAGAGTGAATCGCTGGCCGAGCTGGATCGCTTTGCGGAAGCTATGCTCCAAATCTTTGCCGAAATCAAAGAAGTGGAAAACGGAACCGCCGACAAGACTGACAATGTGTTGCTAAACGCTCCGCATCCGGAATATGCCGTTGTTTCAGGCGAATGGAACCACCCGTACAGCCGCGCCAAAGCCGCCTACCCGACAGACTGGGTAGCCGAAAATAAATTCTGGTGCAATGTGGCCCGTATCGACAACGGGTATGGCGACCGGAACCTGGTGTGCAGCTGCCAGTAAGAATCTTTACCCCCCGACGGGGAATAAAACCAGAAAACGCGAACCGGAAGACAACCGGTTCGCGTTTTTTTATGTCCGGAAGAATACTTCCCCGCCGCCCATCCATTTTAGCCCGTCTCGGTTGGAGAAACCTCCAACCCGCTGCATTCCGGGCTTTCTCCATCTGAGAAACCCTGTTTCCATTTCTTTTCATCCTTTCTCCGATGGAGAAAGCCCCGCAGAAAAAAAAACGGACCTTTCTCAACCTGAGAAACCGTGCCGGAAATTCCGTTGGCACTTTCTCAACCTGAGATGGGCATCCCCCTGGTTTTCCGGCCAAAACTCCACAAAAGCCAGGCAAAAAGCACATCCGGAGTATCCACCTAACCCTGAATACAGTAGCAAAGTTTTAATATATCTAAAAACAGAGGGCGATCTCCTTAATTTTTCATAATTTATGGTTTGATCACAATTAATGATTAAAAAACATTTTTACATTTGCAGCACATAAGTCTTAAATACTAACTTTAAAAAAATCTACAACATCATGCCTGTAAAAATTATTCGGTTACATTTTCTGGAACTTTGGAACAACGAATATCCATTGTTGGTAAATCAATTATCAGTACTCACGGCCAATCACAACCCGGACTTGCTCCATCTCACAAAACCCCTGGCCCGTGTGAATGCCATGCTGCCCCAGTTGTCGAAAATCCGGGCGCAAGAGCTCAGCAACGCCATCACCAACAAGCTAAGGGACATTAGCAACGAACGGAAAACGCTGGTGTCCGGCATCAACAGCCAGGTGAAAACCTTCAGTAAACTGAGCATGCCATCGCTGGCCCTCCACGTAGAAACCATGAAGCGTTTCCTGAATATCCATACACCGGGGTTTGCCGATGCAAACTATCCGTCGGGTACGCAACGCACAACTGACATGCTGGCCGACTTTGACTCGAAACCGGAAGTAAGGGCGGCGGCCGAGTCGATGCACCTGACCACGTTTTTTGAGCAGCTACGGGCTATCAACATTCAATTTTCGCCTTTGTACTTGCAACGCACCCAAGAGGATGCGGCTGCCGAAACCGTAGATGCACACGCCATCCGCAGCGAATCGGACAAAGAAGTAATAGCCTTGCTGGACGCGATTGAGTATTGCAGCCGGGAATACGAAGAACTGGATTACCAGCCATTGGCCAACGAGCTGAACAACCTGATAGGGCATTACAAAACCCAATTGAAAGCCCGCACCACCCGCAGGAATGCCGGCAAGGACGTGAGCAACGAAGCTCCGATAACCGGAGCCCAATAAAAAAAAACAGCCGGAGAAAATCCCCGGCTTAGAAGAAAATCAAAAAAAGAGTCTGTTTCAGGTTACCGGAACAAACTCTTTTTTTTTAATGCCAGCAGTTATGACACACCGGCATCCGCTCCAGGTTATACGTTATCATCAATTCGTTTGTCCCGAATGAGCTCCGGCGGATATTGCTTATGTTATAATCATAACTATAGGAAAGATGAATGGACGGCGTCAGGTCGAATCCGACAATCACACCCGCCTCAGTCCCCGTGCGGTAAAATACGCCGATATCAAACGTGTTGGGAATATCCGTCAGCCCGGTTTTATCGGGCAGGCTATAATAGGCGGTCAGGTTAAACTCAGCCTGATACATATTGGAATACTGGATGCCGCACACCCCGAATCCCATATTCAGTATCCCCCGCGACATCTGGCGGTAACGGCCATATACGAAGTTCGTATTGGTCTGGTACCTATGGTCGGTGGAAAACACCGAGAAGATATTCTGGCTGGCAGCCCCGAATTTGTACGATTTGTTAGTCAGCTCAACGCCAATATCCGAATTAAAATTGCTCTTCGACACCAGGTTCTGATACGCAAGCGGGTCGTTATCCACATCCAGGGTTACCTTCGAGATATCATAATTCAGGCTCTGGTAATTCACCCCCAACCCAAAGTGCAATTGCCAGTCCTGTTCCATTTTTATGGCATAAGCATACGTAAAATCCAGGTTGGTCACCGAGGTATACCCAATCCTGTCCTGAATGGCAATAAGCCCAAACTGCGTGTTCAATTTATCCACATAAGTACTTGCCGTGGCAAAAAACGTCATCGGGGAACCCGTGAGCCCGATCCATTGCTTGCGTGCAGCAAAGCTAAATACCGCCTGGTACTTGTCGTACACTGTGGCCGGGTTTATATATTGTGCATTCCCCCAATAGTTGTTCAACCGGATATTGGATTGAGCAACCACCGACAAGCTCATTAAACTAAACACAACTATATAAACGGATCGTTTCATTTGAATTATTACTATCAGCGGACAACGGTTATATAGCCATCCTTGGTTTTTTTACGGGATTCGGAAATGTAAAACAGCACATAAAAATAAGTATCTCTTGAAACCTGCTGACCGTTGTAAGTGCCATCCCAGCCATCAACACCATCATACATTTTAATGCCATTCCGGTTGAAAATCTGGATATGCCAGTCTTTCATGAACCGGTCGTTGATGCCATCACCGTTGGGCGTAAACGTATTGGGGATTTCGATATACGTAAGTGTGGTCACCACCGTGCTGTCGCACCCGGAAGTTGTCTTCAGCACATCGGTGTAAACCCCATCTTTATCGTACGTATGGTTATTGATCCTGTATTTATCCCCCACAAACAACTTAACGGTCTGCGAAGTATTATAAATGGAATTAACCGTCAGGTTCAGCGTGGCAATGCTGTCGCTGCCCAGGGCATTTATCAGCGTTGCGGTATAAGTGCCTGCGTCGAAATAGTTCTTGCCATTAAACAGGAAGCTTTCGTTCTGGCAAATGGCCGCATTGATGGTAGCCGTAGTGGCCGGATGCACCGACAATACAAACTGGGCAATACTATCGCACCCGGCCGCACTCCGCAACACTTTTTGATACGTTCCGGCAACAGGGCATTTCATATTATTCCATTCCACCGGCAACAAGGTAGACCCCACAGCATATTTCGTTATGGAAGTAGCCGGATAGTTTACTTTCAGGTTCAGGGTCGTGAGGCTATCGCACCCTACGGAATTCACCAGCGTCTTGCGGTACGTACCCGCCGCTGCACAGCTCATGCCATTCCAACTATACGGCAATTCGGACGAACAAATACTCACATCCGTGGCAGACGACGAAGGCAGTCTCACCGCCAGATTCAACACAATGGTGCTGTCGCAACCGGCCTTATTGGGCAAAACAGCCGTGTACGTTCCGGCAGTCGGACAACTGAGACCATTCCAGCGGTAAGGCAAATCCGTCGAGCAGATACTTGTATTCTGCGTATAATTCGTTGCCACATTCACCTTCAGGTTCAACGTAGCCACACTATCGCAACCGGCTTTGTTCGTGAAAGTGACGCTTTTGCTTCCACTTCCATTAAACGTCAGCCCATTCCATTCATACGGTAAAGCCGAATTGCAAATGGTCCTGTTGGTAACCGAGGCCGAAGCCAGCTTCACTTTCAGTATCAGGGTAGCCAGGCTATCGCATCCAATGCTGTTTACCAGAAGGGCAGTTTCCTTGCCACCGGCATGAAAAATAAAACCGTTCCAGGTATAAGGTAATTCCGAACTGCAAATCGTCAGGTTAGTTGTTGAACTGGTCCGCGTATGCACCGTCAGGTTAAGCGTAGCCACACTATCGCAACCAACGGCGTTGACTGTTTTATATGTATATACGCCGGAACTGGTATAAGACACCCCATTCCAGGTATACGGCAGGTCCCTGAAACAAACCGAGGCATTCAACAACGAAGAACTGGTCATTTTTACCGATAAATTCAACGTCGCCACACTATCGCATCCGGCTTTATTCGGTAAAATTGCAGTTTGGCTTCCCGCCGCATTAAATACCAATCCATTCCAGGTGTATGGCAATTGCGAGCTGCAAATCGTCAGGTCGGTCGTTGAGTTGGTCGGAACATTCACGGTCAGATTCAGCGTAGCCACACTGTCGCAACCGGCTTTGTTCACCAACGTGGCGGTCTGGCTTCCCGCAGCATTAAAGGTCAATCCATTCCAGCTGTAAGGCAATGCCGGGCTGCAGATTGTCAGGTTGGTCGTTGAGCTGGTAGCAAAATTCACCGTCAGGTTCAAAGTTGCCAGACTATCGCATCCGGCCTTATTCAGCAGGGTTGCCGTTTGGCTTCCCGCCGCAGCAAAAGTCAGCCCATGCCAGGTATAAGGTAAATCGGCATTACAAATACTCAGGTTAGTGCTCGAACTTGTGGGCACATTTACCGTCAGGTTCAAAGTAGCAATGCTATCGCAACCCGCTTTATTGGTACCTGTGTAGGTATATATCCCGGCAGCATTATAAGAATTTCCATTCCAACTATAGGGCAAGTCTTTGGTACAGACAGCAATGTTGGTGGTTGAATAACTAACCAGGTTCACAGTCAGATTCAGGGTAGCAACACTATCACAACCGGCTTTATTTACCAGTGTGGTGGTTTGTGTGCCGGCAACATTAAACGTCAACCCATTCCAATGGTATGGCAACTGGGAATTACAGATAGTCAAATTAGTCGTAGAACTCGTCGGTACATTTACCGTCAGGTTTAAGGTAGCCGTACTGTCACAACCCGCTTTGTTTACTAACGTGGCAGATTGGGTGCCGGCAGTATTAAATGTCAATCCATTCCAGCTATAAGGCAATGCCGGGCTACAAATTGTCAGGTTGGTAACTGAACTTGTAGGACCTCCCACCGACAAATTCAGCGTTGCCAGGCTGTCGCAACCCGCTTTGTTCACCAATGTGGCAGTCTGGGTTCCGGCCGAATTAAACGTCAAGCCATTCCATACGTAAGGCAAAGCTGTATTACAAATCAGCATATTCGTCGTTGAACTGGTGGCGACATTCACAGTCAGGTTCAGCGTGGCAATACTATCGCACCCAACCGGATTGACCGTAGTATACGTATAAGCGCCTGAACTGCTATACGAATTTCCATTCCACCAATAAGGTGCATCTTTGGCACAAATAGTAACATTTGTTGTCGAATAACTCGCCAATTTCAACGACAGGTTCAGTGTGGCCAGACTATCGCAACCTGATTTATTTACAAGCGTGGCAACTTTGGTGCCTGCAGCCGTAAAAGTAACTCCATTCCAGGTAAAAGGAAGTTGTGAGCTGCACACAGTCAAATTACTTGTCGAACTTGTAGGTGCCCCTACCGACAAATTCAACGTTGCCGTACTATCGCAGCCCGCTTTGTTTACAAGGGTCGCAGTCTGGCTTCCCGCTCCATTGAAAGTTAATCCATTCCAAACATAAGGCAATAGAGCCGGATTACATATCGTCAGGTTGTTCACAGAACTTGTAGGACCACTCACCGTCAGGTTCAAAGTAGCTAAACTGTCGCATCCCACTTTGTTCACCAGCGTCGCGATTTTAGTCCCGGCAGCATTAAAGGTCAGCCCATTCCAACTATAGGGCAGTAATGTTACACAAATATTCTTGTTGGTAACGGAACTGGTTGGTGATTTTACAATCAGATTCAACGTAGCCAAGCTGTCACAACCGGCTTTATTTACCAGCGTGGCAGTTTTAGAGCCTGCCGCATTGAAGGTTAGCCCGTTCCAGACATAAGGCAATGATGTGGAACAAATACTCTGGTTCGTAATTGAAGTTGAGGTTAATCTTACTGCCAGATTCAAGGTTGCCAAACTATCGCAACCAACTTTATTTACCAGAGTCGCAGTTTTGGAACCTGCAGCAGCAAAGGTTAATCTATTCCAAACATATGGTAATGCCGATGAACAAATACTTAAATTTGTGGTGGAACTGGACGGAAGCTTCACCGTCAAATTCAAAGTGGCAATACTATCGCAGCCCGCTTTATTTGTCAAAGTCGCAGTTTGTGTACCTGCTGCAGCAAAGGTCAGTCCATTCCACACGTAAGGTAACGATGCTGAACAGAGGCTTAAATTCGTTGTTGAACTGGTTGCCGATCTTACTGCTAAATTCAGGGTTGCCAAACTGTCGCAACCGGCTTTATTCACCAGAGTCGCCGTTTTGGTTCCCGCAGCAGCAAAGGTTAGCCCATTCCAACTGTAAGGCAACGATGTGGAACAAATACTTAGATTTGTGGTAGAACTGGTTGGCGATTTTACGGTCAGTCTCAAGGTAGCCAAACTATCGCACCCGACCTTATTCACCAGAGTCGCCGTTTTAATTCCCGCGGCAGTAAAGGTCAGCCCATTCCAGGTATATGGTAATTGAGTTGAACAAAGACTCAAATTTGTCATGGAACTGCTAGCCTGCTTGACCGATAAATTCAAAGTCGCCAAACTATCGCACCCATACATATTCACCAAAGTTGCAGTTTGGCTTCCCGCGGCATTAAAAGTTAGTCCATGCCAACTAAACGGCAGGGTATTGGAACAAACCGATAAATTAGTCGTCGATGTCGTTATCGGATTCGTCCTTAGGACAGTGAAAGCCGTATCCCGGCATCCAAAACCATCATACGGCACCAAATCCACATAAACGGTAGAGTTTGGCGGTGGAGGTATCACGGTTATGGTTGAAGCATTACCTAGGTTTACGGTAAAATCTTCATTCCACCAATGATATTCTTTGTAACCCGACGGAGCTATCAGATTGATTACATTCGCATTCGGACAAAAAGCATAGCTTTTAAACACAGAGGTACAGTTTGAACTTACATCAACATAGGCGTATCCAAAATGACCCGACTTAGTACAATCTTCAGTAATAAATTCCAACCGGACAGTGTGCCCGGCATAGCCCGACAAGTTAATCGTAACAGGTGACCACGGTTTGTAATAACCTGTTACCGCCGTGGAGCTTCCTCCTTTCATTTGCGTACTCGAAAATCCGGGCAACCCCGAAGTAGAAGTATAATCAAAGCTTGCACAAGCCATTTCTGTAGAACCATTGCTTACGTCATATACTTTTGCACGAAACCGGGGCTGCTCATCAGGATGATGATCCGGATCCTGAAAAACAACCGCATAATAATACTCAATGGTAAAATCATTTCGAGAGGCAGGAATTGTAAATGTATAACTAACCTTTTCTGCTTGCGCTCCAATTTGATCATTCCCGAGTTGAATCGAGTAATTTCCACCTTGCGGGCATAAACGGGGGAATTTGCCATAAGGATCCAACAGAGGGGTTGAAGTCGAGCTTATGATTTGATGTCTGTTTGCAACAGGTGGTCCAGCCGCGTTCCATGTTACATAATTACTGATACCATTGGTTTTTGCAGTACCGGTATAACACTGCCAGTTTGTAAAATCACCAAATTCAAAATCAAGATTATCAAAACAATCACCTGCAGTAGCCGCACTGGCAGCCTTAGACATCGAGGCTTTCGTTCCAGAACTCATTTGAGGGGCAGACACAACTGTTGAAGCAGACGACGGAACCAAATTATAGATTGGCACGCGTGATTTCTGTTTATAGTTCCAATAGTCTTGTCCGAAAAGACTATTGGCCACCATAAGGAATATCAACAGTTTAAACAGCTTCATTTCTAAGTTATTTACTCCAATTACAAATTTGGTTAAAAACAAAGACAAAGATACTGAAAATCTATTAAAAAAAAGAGGAGAAATGTACTTTTTACTACATTTATTCGAACAAATGTAGAAACAACTTGTAGATCAGTGTTAGAAAAATCTCAATTTACCGGAATGATCCTGTCAGCCGCACATAAATGCAAAAACACGATAAAAAAAGGTCACATGCAAGTCAACAACCAACTATCTCAGCTTTATTACAAAACTATTTTATCATTAATTTCAGACGGTCGTTTTCGATTCGAAGAACATAAACACCGGATCTTGGGACAGTAAAATCCTTTTTAGGATTTGAATCAATTGCAGAGAACACGCAACGTCCCAAACAATCGAAACACGAAACCCGAATATTCCCAACATTATCAACACTAATATTCTTATTTACGACACGAATTGCATATTTATTTGCATAAACATCATCGATTCCGTTGACGATTGAAAGACTTTTGAACTCTTTCCAGTAATCTGCCGCCAAATAGGTTGCAGTTGAACCAACAGGCACATCCAACACACAAGTAGTTTTATTTAAAAATTGAAATGTATTGGTTTGAATAATTGCCGGAACAGTACTTCCAACGGCTATTTTAGTAATGTTGGTGCAATTGCAAAAAGCGTAATCACCAATTGTTGCAACCGAGTTAGGAATAGTAAGAACACCCGCTAAGCTTCTGCAATTCGAGAAAGCATACATGCCAATGGAAGTTACTGAATTTGGAATTGAAGTAGTTGAAATGTTTTCGCAATACCCAAATGCACTTGCCCCTATCGAGGTTAATGTTTTAGGCAACACAATAGTTGTTAAAGTCGATCTACCATTCATAGACCCAAGATAAAATGAACTTTGTGGCATTTCATTAGCAGGATAAGTTGTACTGGCTGCCATTGTGCCTGCAGTTCCTGAATAAGCTGCAATATTTGCATTACTAATGTCCAAAACTGTAATTTGAGCCAGTTCATCCCGCAAGCATTTTATATCCCGCGCATCCAAATCACCGGTTATAGTCAGATTGGTTATGGTAAGTTTTTCATCGTTGGTCAGTATAGAACTCAACGTGCCCGGAGTAGTTAGATTAATTACTTTCAATCCCTTCTCAGTAATAGTAAATTCCTTCCAGTAATCAGCAGCCTGATAAGCAGCAGATGATCCAATAGGCACTTCCAACACGCAAGCAGCCTTATCGAGTCCATTAAAGGTATTTGACTGAATAACCGGTGGAATAGTCCTTTCTACGGATATCTTAGTAAATCCTTTGCAATTTTCAAATGTATAAAAACCAATATCGGACACACCAGATGGTATCGTCAAGAGACCAGCTAAACTGGTACAGTTCCTGAATCCGGAATCCTTAATTCTTGTAACCTTGCTTGGAATTTGCAAACTCCCTTTGATATTGCTACAGAGTTCAAAAGCACCTTCTTCAATGACTGTCAGGTTTTCCGGCAATTTCAACGGTTCATTAATCAGATTTCCACAACCTTTAAAAGCATAAATACCAATCGAAGTGACCGCATTAGGTATGGCTAAACTGACGGCAAGATTTGAGCATTGATAAAATGCACTTTGCCCGATTGAGGTAATCGTTGACGGCATTTTGAGATTGGTAAGCGAAGTCTTCCCAACTGTTCCATCATAAAATGAAAAAGCAGGCATTTCATTGGCAGGATAAGTGTGGGTTACATTACCAAAAGTACCACCAACGCCTACAAATTCTTTTACAGTGGCAGCAGCCATATCCAACAACGACAACATGGGCATATTGTCACGCATACATTTAATATCGCGTGCATCAATATCACCAGTAATAGTCAACTTTACGGTTGTGGCTTTTTCATCTGCATCAAGTACGCTACTTAATGATCCTGCCGTAAGCCCTGTTACATCTTTGATCCCCTTCTCGATGATGTGTATAAAATTAACCCAGTATAGTTCAGCTGGATAAATCTCATTAAGTCCGTACGGGACTTCCAATACACATTTAGTTTGGTCTACACCTTTAAAGGTATTGGGCTGACAAACAGGAGGCACTGTAGCGGCAACTGAAATTTTAACAAGTCCGGCACAATTATAAAAAGCATAATCACCAATAGAAGCAATCTTATCTGAAAGATAAATTTTAGTTAGTGTTGCTTTGCCTGCCACGCCATCATAAAATGAATATTGCGGAATTTCATTTACTGGATAATTTACTGCAGACGACAAGGTGCCATCAGAACCGGAATAAGCCACCAAGCTTGCATTCTTAATGTCCAGGACAGATAGTTGCGCCATTTCATCACGCAAACATTTTATATCACGCGCATCAATAGAACCAGTCACTGTCAAATCAGTCACTGTGTTTTTTTCAATTGTAGTAAGCAAAGAGCTTAAAGTACCCGCCCCAGTTACAGCTATCGTCTTAGTAACAGTTTGTGCTACAATATCAGAAGCAAATAATATTACAGTAAAGGCTATTAAAATCTTTTTCATATCTAACAGTTTGACGTTATTTAAACAAACAAACTACAAAGGTAGTTAATAAGAAGTTCCAAACAAATGTTTTATGATAATATTTCATCTATACTTTAAAAACATGTTTCATTTGTAAATCAACCTTGTAGAATACACCAGAAAAGCTCAAACAATTTAATGCTGAAAAAAAATCACAGATCAAACCCAACACATACATTGAAGCAATTAATTCGACAAAACAAATAGTTAATTACCCCAAGAAACAATAACAGGTTACCCATTTAAGAAAATCCGGATTAAAATAATTAGAACCAACAATTATGACAAACAGTCTTCTTACTGAGGTTATAGGTAATCATTAATTCATTTGTACCAATGGAACTTCGATTAATACCGCTGACATTATAATCATAACTATAAGAAAGGTGAATGGCATCACTCAAATCGATTCCCAGGATTACCCCGGCCTCACTTTTCGTTCGGTAAAATAATCCGATATCAAACAAATCGGGGGTTTCCGATAAACCCGACCGTTGCCCCACTTTGAAGTAACCGGTCAAGTTAAATTCCGCCTGATACATGTTGGAATATTGAATGCCACATACTCCCAACCCGAAATCAACCACATTATTAGACATCTGACGGTAGCGGGTATACAAAAAGTTGGTATTGGTTTGATATTTACGATTAGTAGAAAAAACCGAAAATATATTCTGACTCGAAGCTCCGATCTTGAAAGATTTATTCGTCAGTTCCAATCCCAAATCTGAATTAAAATTATTTTCGTTCAACAAGTTTTCATAAGCATATGGATCATTTCCATCCGACAGATTGATCTTCGCCATATCATAATTTAAACTTTGATAAGTAAGTCCCATACCAAAATGTAGTTGCCAGTCTCTCTGCAATTTAATAGCATAGGCATAGGTAAAATCAATATTGGTCACGGAAGTATATCCGATCTTATCCTGAACTGCAATCAATCCCAGCTGAGTGTTTAAATCGTCAATATAAGTACTACCGGAAGCAAAAAATGTCATAGGCGAACCCGTTACTCCTGCCCACTGTTTACGTGCCGCCATACTAAACACTGCCTGATATTTGTCGTAAACAGACGCAGGATTTATGTAATGGGCATTCCCCCAATAATTATTCAACCGGATATTCGATTGAGCAACGATTACCATACACGCTAAATGGAGCAGTAGCAGCAAGATGATTTTCTTCATAATAAATCTTCAATTACGGGACAACCATTAAGTAGCCTTCTTGGGCCTTTGTCTGCGTCCCGGAAGTATAATACAACACGTAGAAATACGTATCTTTTGAAACCGGTTTATTGTTATAATTTCCATTCCAACCTTCAGTTCCGTCATATAGCAGAATTCCGTTTCTGTTGTACACCTTCGTGTGCCATCCTTTCATAAAATAATCATTATGACCATCACCATTCGGAGTAATCGTATTGGGAATATTAATGAATGAAAGATTTGTAATTACCGTGCTATCACAACCGTTTACTGTTTTGAGATCATCTATGTAAACACCCTCTTTGTCGTAAGCATGCCCATTAATCGAATAGGATTCGCCCGGAAAAATTTGTATGGACTGAGAAATAGTTTGAGCAGAGATCACTTTCAGATTCAACGTTACAGTCACGTCTTGCCCTAGAGCATTAGTCATAATTTTAGTGTAGGTTCCAGCTGTATTGTATGAAGTGGCATTCCATACATAAGGCAAATCGGATGCACAAACAGAAGCATTTGTAACGGCACTTGTAGATAAATTCACTTTTAATATCAGCTTAGCGATACTATCACAACCTGCTGAGTTTACATATTTCTCTGGAGAAACATAGGTTCCGGACTCGGTAAACTCCATTTTATTCCAAACAAAAGGTAGTTCGCTAGAACGGACAGCCTCCCGGCTAATTGAAACAGACGGTGAAACAACAGTCAAGGCCAATGTGGCAATACTATCGCAGCCAGCAGCAGTTGTGAATTCAGCTGTATAAGTCCCAGAGACAGTGTATAATTTTCCATTCCATGAATATGGTAATAATGAATAGCAAACATACTCTTTCGTGATCGAAGTCAGTGGCGATTTTACGTTTAAGACCAAGGTTGCAATGCTGTCGCACCCACAAGCTCCAGTCAATTTTATGGAATATTTTCCAGCCGCATTATAAGCTACTCCATTCCACATAAAAGGTAAGGCGGATGGACAAGTCGTTACTTCTGTAATTGACGTAGTAGTTGGATTAACAATTAATTCTAACGTGGCGATACTATCACAACCCACAGAATTAGTCAACGTTACTTTTTGTACTCCAGAACCAGTACAAACCAATCCATTCCACGCAAAAGGCAAATCCTGAGCACAAATTGTTTTTCTTGAGAAAGATGTAGTGGGCAAGTCAACTATTAATTCTAAAGTAGCAACACTATCACAACCCACCGAGTTAATCAATCTTACTGTTTGAGATCCGGCTTCATTAATCGCCAATCCATTCCACAAATAAGGAAGGTCTGTAGTGCAAATTGTTTTCTTAGAAATGGAAAAACTTGGCAATTTAACTTTTAAACTCAAAGTGGCAGTACTATCACAACCAACGGCATTAAGCAAATGACTCACGTAAGTTCCGGCGACAGAATAATTCGTCCCATTAAACAAATAACTATCACCCTGACAAATG
>Ga0207800_1000008_pt1 | contig 187436 bp, 132 predicted proteins | sample LuqExpMetageno11_FD_187769 | JGI IMG/M metagenome (GOLD analysis project Ga0207800, IMG submission 187769) | Tropical forest soil microbial communities from Luquillo Experimental Forest, Puerto Rico - Sample 11 (SPAdes) | ecosystem: Environmental > Terrestrial > Soil > Tropical forest ... | reverse complement strand
AACTGCCGAACCCGGTGTTGGAAGCAGTGGTGGTAACGTAACCAGTGATGGCGGTGCAACGGTCACAGCCCGTGGTGTTTGCTGGAGTTCAACCAATGCCATGCCTGATATCACCAACTCCCACAGCAGTGATGGTGTTGGCACGGGTACCTTCGTCAGTACGTTAGCCGGATTGGATGTTAGCGTTCAATACTACGTCCGGGCTTATGCAACCAATGCTGCCGGAACTGCTTATGGATCAGTACAAATGCCAACTATTCCGACGGTCACTACTGTTGCTGTTTCTTCTATTACAAGCAATAGTGGTGTTGGTGGAGGTACAGTCACGAATGAAGGTGGTGCAGCTGTGTTAGTTCGTGGTGTTTGTTGGAATACTTCAGGAAGTCCTGTTGTTACAGCAAATCCGCATACCTCGGATGGAACTCGTTCCGGAGCTTTTACGAGCACTATTACTGGATTAGCTAGCGGAACAACGTACTATGTGAGATCTTATGTTACCAATGCCATGGGTACGACGTATGGTAGTCAGGTTAGTTTTAAAACCCTATAGCAATAACCGGTTTTGGTGGAATTCCAATTCCACCAAAACCGGTTATCAAAGCTCTCAGTAAAAATTGAATCAAGAGTATTCAACCTTATTTTAAAATCCGGGTGTGGACAAATGATTTTGAAATACAACTGCTCGAACTTGTTTGCTTTACTTCCATACTTAGACTTCCCATTTGGACAGTGTTTGGAATTGCCTAATTGATATTTCTGTTTTTTGTGCTACAGTTTCTTGTGGCATAAAATATTGGTTAATTGATGATAATTTAGGGTGCTTGTCCCAATTATGACTCACTTTACTTAATACTTCAATTTTATCATTTAATGTATGTTTAAAAAATGCGAGAACTTATTTTGTTCTTCCTTTTTTTTAATATCTTTAGTTTTTTTTTTTGATAAACGATTGTCCGATTTATCGATGTACAGGGTGAGTTGAATTATTTGCTACATAGTATTTGTTGTATAGTTTTGAATAGATTACTCCATATAATTTTAATAATGATTTCTGTTTTGATAGCGGGGCTGAGTCCGGTGTCAGGTCAGAGTTCATTTAGGGTTATTGGTACTATTCCTCATCTTCCTCTCATTGACCCAACAACTGTAACCACTCCGGAGACCGGGATGCTAATTTTTAGCAGTACGGATCTAAAACCCATGATTTATACCGGAACAGCTTGGGAAACTTTATGCACGGGAAATATAAATGCTGTTACCGCTCAGGAGTATTTTGTTGTGAAAAACGGCATTCCTTTTCTTCCTACATTTGCTACTGTTCCGGTTGGAGCAACGCTGGTATCGGGAACGATATATTATTCAACAGTCGATAAATCTGTCATGGTATATAATGGCAGTGGTTGGACAAAAATGGTGGATATGGTGACCGGTACTATTGCAGACAATGCCGGGTTTACGGCCGGCATTGGGGTAAAGACGTTTAAACTTCCAGTATTAAATTCCAACCCTTCGTCGACAGGTTTGGTAGCCGGAGCTTTTTATATTAACTCCACTTCCAAAGTAATCCGTTATTATGACGGCACTGTCTGGCAGGATATTAGTTGTCAAGCAGTAGTTAAGACACTTCCGGTGACAAGCCTTACCGGTTATACAGCTATGAGTGGGGGCGATGTAATTACAAATGGTGGTTCACCAATAACTTTCACCGGTATCTGTTGGAGCCCGAATTCTGACCCGGATACTTTACTTACAACTAAAACTAAACTTATTTCAAGCGGATCAGGTGTTGGTGTATTTACCAGTCAAATTACCGGTTTATTACCCAAAACGACGTATCATGTCCGGGCCTATGCAGTTAATAGTTTGGGTCTTGTTTATGGAGATGATATTGCGTTTACCACACCGATAGCTCCACCTACGATCATTACCCTTGATGCGACTAACATCAAAAGTATATCTGCAGAAACCGGCGGCGATATTACTGCCGATGGTGGTTCGCCGGTAACTAAGCGCGGAATTGTCTGGAGTTCATTGACAGATCCGTTAAATGATCCTTCTTACATAATAACCAACGATGGTTCCGGTGTAGGATGGTTCCCAAGTACTATGGATTGGTTATTGGGCAATACTACTTATTATGTAAGGGCTTATGCTGTGAACGCCGCTGGAACTGCTTATGGAAATCTGGTTGTATTTACAACGCCTCCACCGGTTCCGCCAGTATTGAATCCGACATTCACGATCAATAATATAACCGGAAGTTCGGCTGTGGGGACTGCTCTCATCATGAATAATGGAGGTGCAATTGTAACCGAACGTGGTTTTTGTTACAGCACCGATCAGGTAAATTACACTTACATTCCTTCAACCACAGTGACACCTACCGATATTGGAACATTTGTTGCCAGTCTCACAGGTCTGTCGCAAGGGACAACTTACTATGTTAAAGGTTATGCGAAAAATAGTGTTGGAACAGGTTATACCAGTGAAGCCAGCTTTGTGACTGCAGCGTTTGTAGCAATAACGACCATTAAACCGGATAATGCTGCCGGAACTACTGCGACGAGTGGTGGTGTGATTACCAATGTCGGTTTTTCCGATATAACTGCACGGGGTATTTGTTGGGATACGACGAAAAACCCTACGGTTGATCTATTGACCAAAACATCCGAAGCGGTAACTGGCGATGGTACCGGTACGTATAACAGTACGCTCACCGGTTTGCTTCCGGGAGTAACTTATTATGTGCGGGCTTATGCGATTAATAGTGCCGGAACTGCGTATGGAAATCTCGACAGCCTGGCCATGCCCGATTATCCGAAAGTGGCTACTATAGCAGCTTCTTCCCTGTATATCAGTACTGCCACTTGTGGTGGGAACGTGTTGAGCGATGGTGGATCGCCCGTAACCGGACGGGGAGTTTGCTGGAGTACCAGCGCTAACCCGACTATTTCGAACAGCCATACGAGCGATGGAACCGGATTAGGTTTATTCACAACCTATCTTACCGGTTTAACAGCGAATGTGGTTTACCATTTCAGAGCATATGCTGTAAATAGTATTGGAGTTGCATATGGTGACGATTTGAATTTTACTGTGATTCCTGAAGCTCCTTTAATCATTACGCTTCCGGCAACAGATATTACGAGCATGTCGGGGGTAAGTGGTGGTGACATCCAAAGTAGTGGTGGAGCTCCTATTACATTAAGAGGAATTATGTGGAGCACTAAGGGTGACCCGCTTACAGATATCCTGGCCAATATTATTACGAATGATGGTTCTGGGGTTGGAATGTTCCCTACCAAAATGGATAACCTTTTGGGTAGCACTACATATTATGTCCGTGCTTATGCGGTGAACAGTTATGGCAAAGCGTATGGTGACTTGAAGCTATTTACCACCTTACCTCCAATTTTAGCTTCAGTACAACCACCAACTTTTGATATTGAGAATATTACGAACACCACAGCAACAGGTGTATTCTTGGTTATAAATAATGGTGGAGACCCGATTACCAGCAGGGGAGTGCGCTATAGTACCGACAGGGTTAATTATACTTATGTGCCATCCGGAACATTGAATACAACTGATATCGGCACTTTTGTTTCAAACTTAACCGGATTGACGCCTAACACAACTTATTATGCCCAAACCTATGCTATAAATGCTGTGGGTATGGCTTTGAGTAGCGAGGCTAGTTTCAGGACAACATCGCTGGCAGCCTTAACCACTACGCCTCCAAATACAATTACCGGGTTTACTGCGTATAGTGGAGGGGATATTACTTCAACAGGCGATGATATAATATCGGCGAAAGGTGTTTGCTGGAGTACAACTAAAAACCCGACTAACGATTTGCTGACGAAAACTTCGGAAGCGGTAAGCGGTATAGGTACCGGCAGCTTTAGCAGTTATATTACGGGTCTCACCCCCGGTGTGAAATATTATGTCCGTGCTTATGCTGTCAATAGTTTTGGAGTTGCTTATGGTAACCTCGATAGTTTAACTACGGCTACTACGGCTTTTGTAACCACTACCACTCCAACCAATATAACCACCACCACTGCTACAGCAGGAGGCTACATCAATAATGATGGACATGATGCCGTATTTACCCGTGGTGTTTGCTGGAGTTCACACCCTAACCCAACCACGGCGGATAGTTATCTTTCCAGTGGAAGTGGCATTGGTTCTTTTGCGGTTGCATTAACCGGTTTGATGGGAAGTACAAAATACTATGTTCGCGCTTATGCGATAAACAGTGTTGGTACTGCTTACGGTAATCAGGATAGTTTGAAAACATCGTCACCGGTACTTGAATCAGTAACAACAACCGATGTAATAAATATTGGCGGTACCACGGCTTTGGCAAGAGGATCTGTCGGCAATACGGGTGGTGCCCAGGTAACAGAACGCGGTTTCTGCTGGAATACAACCGGAAGTCCGACAACTGCTGATGCAATAGTTATTTCGGGTAGCGGATCGGGTAGTTACTCAGGTGGTTTGACCGGTTTAACCCCAAATACGAAGTATTATATCCGGGCTTATGCCACAAATAGTGTCGGTACAAGTTATGGTAATGAGATTTCATTCTCAACCTTTACCACTGCAACAATTATCACTACTCCGGCTTATGAGATTACAAGTACCACTGCTAAGAGCGGTGGCGATATTATCAGTGATGGTGGTGCGTTGGTTTATAGCAGTGGTATTTGTTGGAATACAACCGGAAACCCGACTGTCAGTGATGCAAGTACCAACAGCGGTTTGGGTATTGGCAATTTTATCCATAGCATGACCGGCTTGATGGGAAGTACTACCTATTATATCCGTGCTTATGCTATCAATAATGCAGGTACAGCCTATGGTCAGGTAGAAGTATTTACCACGTTGCCTCCTGTTATCCCAACGCTTACCACTACTTCCGGGGTGAGTGGAGCTGACGGTGCAACCGCTTATTGTGGTGGAGCTATAAGCAGTAATGGCGGTGCTTTGATTAATACACAAGGAATCGTATTTAGTACTGTTTCCGGATTCTTGCCGGATACGGTAACGGTCAATAAAACGATTCTGTCAGGATCAGGCAACTTTACATCAACGCTAAGTTCCCTGAAACCCGGAACAACTTATTATGCACGGGCTTACGCAACTAATACAGCTGGGACAGCCTACGCAAACAATGAGGTTAGCTTTACTACTTTTGATCTTCCGGTGATAACAACGGTGGTTCCTTCTGCTATAACCAATGTAACGGTTAATACCGGTGGAAATATTTCTTCTAACGGTGGAACTAATGTGATCGAAAGCGGTTTATGCTGGAGTACAGGTAATCTTCCTAGTATTGCAAATGAACATCTGTCGGATGGTTCCGCATTTGGCTTGTTTACAAGAACGCTTACTGAATTGTTTGGCAGTACTACCTATTATGTCCGGGCGTACGCACGCAACAGTGTAGGATTGGTTTATGGTCAGGTTGAAAGCTTTACCACCCAACCTCCGGTATTGGCTACCATTCAGACACTGCAACCTGTGGCAACAAGTTCGGTAGCGGCTATAAGCGGTGGAAATATTTTGAGCCATGGTGGATCTTTGGTTACTTCTCGCGGTATCTATTGGAGTACACAACGTAATTTTGATCCGGATACAATCATTTACAATAAAACGGCTCAAACTGGATATTATAAAGGGACATTTAATGCTGGTCTTAGCGGTTTGACTCCGAATACGGTTTACTATGTAAAAGCCTATGTGGTGAATGCTGTAGGTGTTGCTTATGGTGATGAAATGAGCTTTATAACTCCAACACTACCTACATTAACAACGGCTTACGCATCGGCAAATGGCCCTACCAAAGCTGTAAGTGGTGGTGATATTTCCAGTGATGGAGGAGCCGCCATTGGTTCAAGGGGAGTCATGTGGAGTACTGTGGCCAGTTTTAATCCTGACACGGTAGTGGTCAATAAAACTTCCAACGGCGGAGGTTCAGGCTCTTTTGTCAGCAATTTGTCCGGTTTAAAAGGAAATACCACGTATTATATTTTGGCTTATGCCACTAATATTGCCGGTACAAGCTATGGAAATTTATTAAGCTTTATCACCGATCCTGCTACACTAGCTAACCTGACTACCCTTGATGCATGGTCTATCAATGGCACAACTGCTGTTTCGGGAGGTTCTGTTTCTGATAATGGTGGAGAGCCGATTACCTCAAGAGGGGTGGTTTGGAGCACTAGTCCAAACTTCCGTCCGGATACTGTAGTGGTGAATAAAACGCTACAGGGCGCTATGGGTATTGGTAATTTCTCCACCACCATGACAGGACTTGCCCGTGGAACAACTTATTATGTTCGGGCTTATGCCGTTAATAGTATTGGTATTGCTTATGGCAACCAGATTAGTTTCAAAACACTTGATTTTGCAACTTTGACTACTATGCCGGTTTCTCCATCTTCAACAGGCCATGAGGCAAGTGGTGGCGGAACAATCATAAGTGATGGTGGTGCTCCGGTTACGAATCAGGGTGTCTGCTGGAGCATTTACCCGGGACCAACTGTGGGACTTTACACCAAAACCACCTATGACAGTGGATCGGGTAACAATTTCTATAGTAACCTGACAACTCTGGCTCCGGTTACAAAATACTATGTTCGTGCCTATGCAAATAATAGCCAGGGAACGGCTTATGGCAATGAAGTAACCTTTACCACACCGCCTGCTTTGGCTACCATTACAACAACTTATGCCACCCCAACATCTAAATCTACGGTAGTTACGGGTGGAAATATTACCTTTGATGGTGGAGCTCCTGTTACTCAGCGGGGTGTTATCTGGAGTACCGATGCCAGCTTTAATCCTGATACGGTTGTTGTGAATAAATCTTCAGATGGAGTAGGAAGCGGTAAGTTCAATAGTTTGATTTCCAACATGCAATTGAGCATTTCTTATTATATAAGAGCTTATGCTGTAACCAGTGCCGGTATTTCATACGGCAATCAGATTACGATAACGTTGTTCCCGACAGCACCGATTTTAAATACTACAGGGATATCACAAGTTGCAGGAACTTCGGCTTTAAGTGGTGGCGACATAACCAGCGATGGTGGTGCGCCGGTAACACTAAAAGGTATTTGCTGGAGTACTTCCACCAATCCGATTACCAGTGACAGCCACACAACTAACGGATCGGGAACCGATTCATTCACTGCAATGCTTTCAGGTTTGTTACCTAATACCCTTTATTATGTTCGTGCTTATGCCATCAATAAAATCGGTACGGCTTATGGAATTGAAAGAACATTCCAGACAAATGCTATTCCGACACTGACGGCCACAACACCTGTAACAAACATTATTGCTACTACGGCTACCAGTGGTGGTCAAATAACAGATGATGGACGTAGCCCGATTCTTTCGAGAGGTATATGCTGGAGCACTTATAGCAATCCGACGATAGCCTTGGCTACAAAAACAGTGGATACTTCTTCCAGTACTATTGGTAGTTTCATTGCTAATATGAAAAACCTGAATCCAAGCACCACTTATTATGTCCGTGCTTATGCAACCAATGCTGTTGGTACCGGATATGGAAGTCAGGTTCAATTTACAACGCTGGCTGTTACGTTGCCTACGCTAAGCACCATACATCCTTTCAATGTGGACAGTGTAAGGGCAACCAGCGGGGGTGACATATTTGATGATGGTGGAATGCCAATTACTGCTAAGGGTATTTGCTGGAGTACTACTCCTAATCCGACAACAGCACTTGTTACTAAATTGACTTATCCTACAGGAGGAGATAGTACCTATACCAGTATTTTTATCGGCTTATCTCCGGGAACGAAATACTATGTACGAGCTTTCGCCATCAACAGTAAAGGTACCGGATACGGGAACCTGGATAGTTTAACTACCCAAGCTGTCCGGGCTACGGTAAGTAATGTGGTAATCTCAAATATGACGAAAACTACTGCCAATGGTTCGGCTTCTGTTATTGCCGATGGTGGTGCTCCGGTAACTACCCGGGGTATTTGTTGGAACACAACAGGTATTCCTACAATTGCTGATGATACCTTGCAAGTTGGTACCGGCATAGGTGCTTTTGCAGACACACTTAAAAACCTGGTAGAAGGTCCGATTTATTACGTTCGCGCATTTGCCATCAATAGTGCTGGTGTGGCCTATAGTCCGGTTGTAAGTTCGTTCAGGATTTGCCCATCCTCGTTTACCGTTTTACATATACAAGGATTAAATGGTGCACCAGTAACTAAAACAGTTACCTACGGGTCTGTAAGTAGCAATGCTTCCGGTGCTGCCAGATGTTGGATTACTCAAAACCTGGGAGCCGATCATCAGGCTGCTTCAGCTACCGATGCCACTGAACCATCATCCGGTTGGTATTGGCAGTTCGGTCGGATTCAGGGATATCAATATACAACATCCCGCAATCCAATGACCACCTGGACCAGTGTAAGCGACACCACAAACTGGACTCCGGCCAACGATCCTTGTAACCGGTTACTTGGTGGTGGATGGCGTATTCCGACAGCAACTGAATATACGAACGTGATTGCTAATGGAGCAATTCCTTTTACATCGCCGTTGAAGCTTCATTATTCAGGTTATCTGAACAATGCTGATGGTTCAATATTGGGTAGAGGAACTTATGGTATTTTCTGGGGAAGCACTGCAACGTCTACCACTACCGCCAATTATCTTCAATTTAGCAATGGAGCCAATACCATGTATTCGGGAACTAAATGGTACGGTTTCACGTTGAGATGCCTTCGGGATTCTATGGTTGTTTCCAAACCTTCTGCAAGCAATGTGGCTATTTCCAATATGACTGCAACTTCGGTAGATGTTTCTGCCGCAGTAACGCCTGATGGCGGTTCTCCGGTTACTGCGCGCGGTTTCTGTTGGAATACAACCGGCAATCCGTCTGTCAGTGACAATGTTATAGCTATGGGCGACAGTGTGGGCAGTTTCAATTCAACATTAAGCGGATTGAAGGAAGGTCCTACCTATTATATAAGTGCCTACGCTACCAATAGTAAAGGAACTGCATACAGTCCGGTGGTAACAACATTTAAAATTTGTCCGCCGACGTTTAATGTTCAACACGTTGCGGGAATGAATGGAGCCCCGGTTTCCAAAACTGTAACTTATCATTCTGTCAGTGCCATGTATTCCGGCGCTGCCCGTTGTTGGATTACGCAAAACCTTGGAGCCGATCAGCAAGCAACATCAGCAACCGATGCTACGGAACCATCAGCTGGTTGGTACTGGCAATTTAACCGCCCGCAAGGCTATCAGTATGCAGCAAGCCGTGTTCCTGCAACCACCTGGACCAGTTTGACAGAAACAAGCGATTGGGTTTCTGGTAATGATCCATGTAACTTGATGCTTGGTGGCGGCTGGCGTATTCCTACTTCAACGGAATACACCAATGTCATTGCCGGTATGGCTGCCAATGGTGAAGTTCCATTTACATCAACGTTGAAACTTCATAATTCGGGATATTTGAATTATGCGGATGGTTCTTTGGCAGGTCGGGGAACCTATGGGATTTTCTGGAGCAGCTCTGCAACAACTACAACTTATGGTACCTACCTGCAATTCAGTGCAGGAGCAAATGCTACCTACAACAGTTATAAATGGCATGGATTCACATTGCGTTGCCTTCGTGACACAATTGTTATATCTAAGCCATCGGTAAGCAACGTTACATTCTCGGCTATGACTAGCTCTTCAGTCGATGCGTCGGCTATTGTCACTCCTGATGGAGGTTCGCCTGTAACGGTTAGAGGTTTCTGCTGGAATACAACCGGTAATCCTACCACAAGCGATAATTTTATAACTACCGGCAATGGTGTTGGTAATTTTACCGGAACGATTCCTGGGTTGGTTGAAGGTCCGACTTACTACGTACGTGCTTACGCTACAAACAGTATTGGAACTGCGTATAGCATGACGGATAATAGTTTTAGGGTTTGTCCTCCAACATTTACCGTTCTGCATATTGCCGGAATTGATGGGGCACCTGTTACCAAGCAGGTAACTTATCACGCTGTAAGTAGTACACTGTCAGGTAAAGCAGTTTGTTGGCTGACACAAAACTTAGGTGCTGATTCTATTGCTACTGCAGTAACCGATGCTACTGATAAATCAGCTGGTTGGTACTGGCAATTTAACCGGATTCAAGGATTTAAAAATGACGGAACTACACGGACGCCCGGAATTTCGTGGATAATGCTTAATGAAACAAACAACTGGACGGCTCAAAATGATCCATGTAGCCATTTATTAGGTTCCGGTTGGCGTATTCCTACGTCGACAGAATGGACCAATGTGGATGGTGCACCACAAAACTGGACGACCTATAACGATGCTTTTGCATCTGTGTTGAAATTGCATAATGCCGGATATCTCGTAAATACTACAGGTGCTTTGGCAGGTCGTGGAATCCAAGGTAATTATTGGGGTAGCACCAATGCAGCTGCCACTACAGCTTATGATCTTCAGTTCACGTCAACTACCAATGCTGTAATCACCAATGACAAAGCATTTGGTTTCTCCGTTCGTTGTTTGAGAGATTCAGCTACAGTTTATAAACCATCGATTGGTGCAGTGGCAATTAATACATCCACAATGACCGCTACAACAGCTGATTTATCATCGGCTGTGGCTTCTGATGGTGGTGCAACGGTAACGGCACGCGGTTTCTGTTGGAATAACACCGGTAATCCTACTCTGGCCGATAATGTAATTGCAGATGCCACCGGCGGAATCGGTAATTTTGCCGGTACAATGACCGGTCTGTCCGAAGGACCTAAATTCTATGTCAGGGCTTATGCAACTAACAGCGCAGGAACTTCCTATAGTGAAGGAACCGGATTTAGTGCTTTATTCTCCACGCTTTGTCCGGATACATTTAATATCCAGCATAACCTTGGGTTTAGAGGTGCACCGGTTACAAAAACTGTAACGTATCATGCCACCGGCAGTTATTTGTCTGGTGCAGCCAAGTGTTGGATAACCCAAAACCTGGGGGCTGATCATCCAGCAACTTCTGCAACTGATAATACGGAAGCTTCTGCCGGATGGTATTTCCAATTTAATCATTCGCTCGGATACAAGAATAATGGTGCCACTACGCCTGTTGCCTGGATAACCGGATTTAATGAAGCTGCCGACTGGACTGCAATAAATGACCCTTGTAACTTGATGTTGGGTGCCGATTGGCGTATCCCAACTTATACCGAATGGCAAAATGCTACGGGAGCTCCTCAAAACTGGGCATCGTATACCGATGCATACAACACCGAGTTGAAGTTACACACTGCCGGTTATCTGGCGTACAATACAGGTGGACTTGCCGGACGCGGAACTCAGGGCAATTATTGGAGTAGCACCAGGTCAACGAATACTACAGCCTGGGATCTTCAATTCTATAATGTTGCAAGTGCAACTATAGCCCATGATAAGGCTTACGGGTTCTCGGTTCGCTGTTTGCGCTCAGGGGTTGTGAAAATGCCTCCAACATTGAGTAATGTAACCTTATCGAGTACAGCTATGACCGACAGCACAGCTGAAGGAGTTGCAACTGTGCTTCTTGATGGTGGTGCGACCGTAACGCAGCAAGGCTTATGCTGGAATACAACAGGCAATCCGACTATAAACGATAATAAAGTGGTGAATGGGACAACCAATACCACTTTCACAACGGTTCTTACCGGTTTGAAAGAAGGGGTAACTTATTACGTTAGAGCTTATGCCGTAAATAAGATAGGTATATCTTATAGTCCTGTAGCCACTAGCTTTAAAATATGTAAGCCGGTGAAGGCTATTCATATTGCAGGCCTTAACGGAGCTCCGGTTTCAAAGAATGTAACTTATCCTGCTGTAAGTGCTAATCTGACAGGTAAGTTGATGTGTTGGTTGGCTCAAAACCTAGGTTCTGATCAACAAGCTACGTCAGTAACTGATGCAACAGAACCATCTGCCGGTTGGTATTGGCAGTTTAACAGATCCCAAGGTTATAAATACAGTACTGTCCGTACGCCAAATGATGCCTGGACTGCCTGGATCACGTCTATTTCAGAAAACAGTGACTGGCAAGCTGTCAATGACCCTTGTAACCTGTTATTAGGTTTAGGTTGGAGGCTCCCAACATCCACAGAATGGACAGCAGCCGATGGGGCTCCTCAAAACTGGGGCACTGCGTCTGATGCGTATTCTTCTGTACTTAAATTGCATGAAGCCGGAGTATTGTTAAGCGCAAGCGGGGCGTTGGTCAATAGGGGAACGTATGGCTATTATTGGAGCAGCACACAGTATTCAAGTACCAGCTATGGTAATTTCTTGTATATTTACAATGGTTACAGTGCTGTGACTTACAATGATAAGGCTTATGGTCAATCTGTACGTTGTATTCGTGATACAATTGTGATGAGTAAACCAATGGTAAGTAATGTTTCCATTCCAGATTCCACGATAACATCTGTTTCGGCCAAAGGCTTAGCGACTGTGTCTTCGGATGGTGGGGCTTTAATATCATCCCGTGGTTTGTGCTGGAATACAACAGGCAATCCAACGATAGCAGATAACACTATTTCGACAGGTACCGGAATAGGGAATATCTCAGAAATCTTAATTAACCTGACAGAAGGACCAACTTACTATGTTCGTGCTTATGCTACAAACAGCAAAGGGACAGCTTATAGCCCGAATGTTACTAGTTTCAAGATTTGTCCGAGAACATTCTCTGTTATTCACACAGCGGGACTGAATGGAGCTCCGGTAACAAAAACAGTGACCTATCATTCTATAAATACCAATATTTCAGGAGCAGCTCGTTGTTGGTTGACTCAAAACCTGGGAGCAGATCAGCAAGCCACGGCGGTTACCGATGCTACAGAAGCTTCAGCAGGTTGGTACTGGCAGTTCAACCGGTCTCAGGGATATCAATATACAACGGCTTTGACTCCATCGAATGCGTGGACTCCTTGGATTACTTCCATTTCGGAGAACAGCAACTGGCAAGCTGCAAATGACCCTTGTAATTTATTATTAGGTTTGGGCTGGCGTATTCCGACATCTACGGAATGGACGAATGCTGATGCTCCTCCTCAAAACTGGGGTACAGCTGCTGATGCTTATACTTCTGTTTTGAAGTTGCATCAGGCCGGAGAATTGGGTTACTCTACAGGTGTGTTGGCTAATCGTGGTGGATATGGTTATTATTGGAGTAGTACACAATATTCAAGCACCAGTTATGGTAATTTCTTGTATATTTATAGTGGTTATAGTGCTGTTAATTATAATGACAAGGCTTATGGGCAGTCTGTACGTTGTCTCAGGGATACACTTGTGTTGTCAAAACCATCGGTCAGCGATGTCAGAATACCAACGGCAACAATGACCTCAACTACTGCCACAGGATTAGCTACGGTAACCTCCGATGGCGGAGCAGCTATAACATCCCGTGGTTTGTGTTGGAACACAACAGGTAATCCAACGATAGCAGATAATATAGTTTCTACAGGAAGTGGTATTGGTAGTATTTCTGAAGTATTATCGGGCTTAGTTGAAAGTCCGACTTATTATGTTCGCGCATATGCTACAAATGCTAAAGGAACTGCTTATAGTCCTACGGTAAGCAGCTTTAAAATCTGCCCGACTTCATTCTCTGTTATTCATACAGCCGGGTTAAATGGCGCTCCGGTTAGCAAAACAGTGATATATCATTCGATTAGCAGTAATATATCAGGTGCTGCCCGTTGTTGGTTAACGCAAAATCTGGGGGCGGATAGTATTGCAAATGCGGTGACTGACTCCAGGGAACGTACGGCCGGTTGGTACTGGCAATTCAATCAATTGCAGGGATACCAGTATACAACAACGAGAACTCCGGCAAATGCCTGGACTCCTTGGATTACATCTATTTCCGATAACAATAACTGGCAGCCAGCAAATGATCCTTGTAACTTATTGTTAGGCTTGGGCTGGCGTATTCCTACATCAACAGAATGGACGAATGCCGATGCACCTCCTCAAAACTGGGGTACAGCTGCCGATGGCTATGCCTCGGAATTGAAATTGCATCAAGCTGGAATATTGTTAAGTGCAAGCGGGGCATTGGCTAACAGGGGCACATATGGCTATTATTGGAGCAGTACGCAATATTCAAGTACCAGTTATGGAAACTATTTATATATGTATAGTGGCTATAGTGCAGTTACCTACAATGATAAAGCTTCCGGCCAGTCAGTGCGCTGTATTCGAGACACGATTGTATTAGCCAAACCATCGGTAAGTGATGTAACCATACCGACTGCTACAATGACGGCAACCACAGCAGTCGGATCGGCAACAGTGTCTTCGGATGGTGGAGCACCAATATCATCCCGTGGTTTATGCTGGAATACAACAGGCAACCCAACGATAGCTGATAATAAGGTTTCTACGGGTAGTGGCATTGGCAGTATCTTAGAAACGTTAAGTGGTTTAGGAGAAGGTCCGACCTATTATGTACGTGCTTATGCTACAAATAGTGCCGGTACGGCTTACAGTCCGGATGTGAGTAGTTTCAAGATTTGTCCGACAACATTCACGGTCATTCACACGGCCGGGCTGAATGGAGCTCCGGTTAGTAAAAATGTAACCTATCATTCGATTAGTAGTAATATATCGGGATCAGCTTTTTGTTGGTTAACCCAGAATTTGGGTGCAGATCAACAAGCCACTTCTGTAACCGATGCCACAGAACCTTCGGCCGGTTGGTATTGGCAGTTTAACCGTTCACAGGGTTATCAGTATACGACAGCTTTAACCCCATCGAATGCCTGGACGTCATGGATTACTTCTATTTCAGAAAGTAGCAACTGGCAAGCGGCAAATGATCCATGTAATCTGTTGTTAGGTTTGGGCTGGAGACTTCCAACATCGGTAGAATGGACTGCAGCCGATGCACCTCCTCAAAACTGGGGTACAGCTGCCGATGCGTATGCTTCTGTGTTGAAATTACATCAGGCTGGGGAACTTGGTTATTCTACCGGTGTGCTGGCTAATCGTGGCGGATATGGTTATTATTGGAGTAGCACGCAATATTCAAGCACCAGTTATGGTAATTTCTTGTATATCTACAGTGGTTATAGTGCTGTAACGTATAATGACAAGGCTTATGGGCAGTCTGTACGCTGTCTTCGTGATATGATTGTGGTAGCCAAACCATCGGTAAGTGATGTGACGATACCAACCGCTACAATGACTGCAACAACGGCAGTTGGGTCGGCTGTTGTAACTTCAGACGGAGGTGCCGCAATAACATCACGTGGTCTGTGCTGGAACACGACAGGTAATCCTACAATCGCGGATAATACTGTATCTACAGCTAGTGGTATTGGTAATATTGCTGAAACTCTAACCGGATTAGGGGAAGGCCCGACATACTACGTGCGTGCTTATGCCACAAACAGCCAAGGTACGGCTTATAGCCCAGATGTAAGTAGTTTCAAGATTTGTCCTACTTCATTTACGGTTATTCACACGGCCGGGTTGAATGGAGCTCCGGTTAGTAAAAACGTAACTTATCATTCGATTAGTAGCAATGTTTCGGGAGCAGCTCTTTGTTGGTTGACTCAGAATTTGGGTGCCGATCAACAAGCCACGGCAGTGACTGATGCTACAGAAACTTCGGCTGGTTGGTATTGGCAGTTTAACCGTTCACAGGGTTACCAATATACAACAGCTTTAACTCCATCGAATGCCTGGACGTCCTGGATCACTTCTATTTCGGAAAATAGTAACTGGCAAGCAGCAAATGACCCATGTAACCTGTTGTTAGGTTTGGGTTGGAGGCTTCCAACATCTGCAGAATGGACGAATGCTGATGCACCTCCTCAAAACTGGGGTACAGCTGCTGATGCCTATAATTCTGTGCTGAAATTGCATCAAGCCGGAATATTGTTAAGCGCGAGCGGGGCATTGGCTAACAGGGGTACATACGGCTATTATTGGAGTAGTACACAATATTCAAGTACCAGCTATGGAAACTATTTATATATGTATAGTGGTTACAGTGCTGTGACTTATAATGACAAAGCTTCCGGCCAGTCGGTACGTTGTCTTCGTGACCTGATTACTGTGGCCAAACCATCGGTGAGCGATGTTACGATACCTACAGCAACTATGACAACTTCAACGGCTGTCGGTTCGGCAGTTGTTGCGAGTGATGGAGGTGCTTCTATATCGGCCCGTGGTTTATGCTGGAATACTACCGGTACTCCAACAATTGCGGATAATACAGTTTCTACGGGTAGTGGCATTGGCAATATTTCGGAAACATTAACCGGATTAGGGGAAGGTCCGACATTTTATGTGCGTGCTTATGCCACAAACAGTCAGGGTACGTCTTATAGTCCGGATGTGAGTAGTTTCAAAATTTGTCCAACTTCATTTACAGTTATTCATACAGCCGGATTGAATGGAGCTCCGGTTACCAAAACGGTAAATTACCATTCGATTAGCAGTAACATATCGGGAGCTGCAGCCTGCTGGTTGACTCAGAATTTAGGTGCTGATCAACAAGCCACTGCTGTAACTGATGCCACAGAACCTTCTGCCGGTTGGTATTGGCAGTTTAATCGTTCGCAAGGGTATCAATATACGGGATCCAGAACACCTGCTTATGGTTGGGTTGCCTGGGTTACCGGTAACAGCGAGAATAGCAACTGGCTGCCGGCTAACGATCCGTGTGCATTATTGCTTGGTTCGGGATGGCGTATCCCAACTTCAACAGAATGGACAAATGCCGATGCGCCACCTCAAAACTGGGGTACTGCAGCCGATGCGTATAACTCCGTGTTGAAATTGCATGAAGCCGGAGAGCTTGGTTATTCTACCGGTGTGTTGGCTAATCGTGGCGGATATGGTTATTATTGGAGTAGTACACAGTATTCAAGTACAAGCTATGGCAATTTCTTGTATATTTACAGTGGTTATAGTGCCGTTACTTATAATGATAAAGCGTATGCCCAGTCGCTTCGTTGTATTCGTGATATGGTTGTTCCTGCAAAACCGGCAGTAAGTGATGTTACAGTGCCTACTGCTACTATGACAGCCACTTCGGCTACCGGAACAGCCACGGTAACCCCGGATGGTGGAGCGCCGGTAACAGACCGTGGTTTGTGTTGGAACACTACAGGTAATCCAACCACAGCAGACAATACGTTGCCTTGCGGAACCGGGGTAGGAATCATTTCAGCCACTTTAGGAGGCTTGACCCAAGGACCAACCTATTATGTGCGGGGATATGCCACCAATAGTGCAGGAACGTCATATAGCTCAACGGTAAGTAGCTTTAAGATATGTCCTACAACATTTACATTGACACATACTGCCGGTGTGAATGGGGCACCGGTTACCAAGACGGTCAATTATACCTCTATAAGTTCTAATATTTCGGGAGCTGCAAAATGTTGGTTGACGCAAAATCTGGGTGCTGATCAACAGGCGGCTTCGGTTACAGACAATTCAGAAGCGGCTGCAGGTTGGTATTGGCAATTTAATCGTTCACAAGGTTATCAGTATACGACAACACGTACTCCGGCTACTGCCTGGACTACCAGTATTTCTGAAAATAGCAATTGGCTGGCCGCCAATGATCCATGCGCGTTGCTTTTGGGAACAGGATGGCGTATTCCAACTTCCGTAGAATGGACCAATGCTGATGCACCACCTCAATATTGGTTGACGGCTGCCGATGCATATAATTCGGAGTTGAAATTGCATGAAGCCGGAGAGCTTGGTTATAGTACCGGTGTATTGGCTAATCGTGGCGGATATGGTTACTATTGGAGCAGTACACAATACTCAAGTACCAGCTACGGAAATTTCTTATACTTATACAATGGCTATAGTGCCGTTACTTATAATGATAAATCTTTCGGTCAGTCTGTACGCTGTCTTAAAGATTAAGCGATCAGGTGCCGAAACCGTTTTAATAAGGTGTAAAAACGCTATTTCATAGATAAATTAATTGTTCAAACATGAAGAATAACTGTTTAAAAATTCAATCGCAATTGCATATTTCCGCAATTGTCTTTTGTTTGTTGGTATTTATCCAAAATATAACCGCGCAAGATGTCAATCTGAAGATTCATTTAAGCAAAGTATACTCAAGTAAAATTGGTTTGATTCCCCTGTCAGGTACGGGTGCACTTAAGCCGATTATTGAAAAACAGGGTATAAAAAATGGTGAAACCACTGTACTGACTATTCCAAAAGATAAACTTCCGGGGCAATTTGTGCTACGTTTCGATTACGAAGAGAAGGAGGGAAGCACCCCGTATCCCTCAGAACGGTATATTTTTGTAAACAAGCAAGATCTTGAACTTTGGGTACAACCCAAGGCAATAAACAACCCGGATAGCACCTATTTTCAGAAAGGAGAAAAGGAAAATGCACTCTTCACCGAATTTACAAAGGATAACATGAAGCGTAAGGAACAGCTGGGTTTATTGCAAAACTTCCTGATGAGTTATGATCAGCCGCAGTCGAAATTTTACAATGCGGGTATTGAAGAATATGAAAATCGCCGGAAGGAATATAATTCATGGGTAAGTGCTCAGATGAACTTGCATAAAGATGCTTTTGTCAGCTGTACCTTCCCATTCCAATATGTCCAGCCGGTGGTGTGGAGGGGAACGGAAAAAGAAAGGATGAACAGTTTGATAGCCCATTATTTTGATGGTATGGATTTTAAAAATCCCCTGCTGGCAAAAACGTCGGACTTAAAAGATTGGATGAATAAGTATGTAAACCTGTATGGCGCCATGTCTACCACGGTTGCCCTGAGGGATTCCTTATTTGCATTGGCCGGAAAACGGGCTATCGAAAGAGCTAAGCTGGGTCATCCGTTGGTTTATGGTTGGATGGTAGACTATTTTTATACCGGATTTGAGAGCTTTAATATCAGTTCGGGTATAAAAATGCTGCAACCCTATCTGGACGATCCGTATTGCCTGACCAATAAGCGGCAGGCTATTGAAGTCCGGTTGAAAGGAATGGAAACTTTGGTAGTAGGTTCTTTGGCTCCCGATTTTCCGTGGAAATTAAAATCGGGCAAAGAAATACAGTTCCACGATTTTAAAACGGAGGCAAAATATAAACTGGTGTTGTTTTGGTCGGCCGATTGCCAGCATTGCAAAGAGTTATTAGCCAAACTGTATCCCTGGTATCAAGATCCTGCCTATCGGGAGTTGATGGATGTTTTTGCCATAAGCCTGGATGAAACCGATACCGAAATTCCCGTATGGGAAAAAGCGGTGGTCAACTATCCGGCTTTTAAACACAAACGGGCGGAACACGGGATCAGAAGTACGGAGGCTGCCGCCTATTATGTATTGGCCACGCCAACCATGATACTGGTAGATGCCAAAACCAATAAAATTGTAGCGTTGCCTGAGAATGTAGAACAGCTGGAAAAAGAGATGAAATAACTTTTCAACTATATATGCAAAGCGCGAATCGGGTTGCCCGGTTCGCGCTTTGTGTTAGTCGGCTATCGTGTAATGGGTGCATACCGATAGGCTCATGTAATCTCGTTCGAACTTACCTGTCGGTACTATCTTAGCTTCCCGTATCGTATTGTTTGACTAGTACTCGTCAAACTACATGACCTATACTAATCAACTTATTTGACCAGTGCTGGTCAAATATACACACTAACGCTGTACTACCCGGAGCATACTGCCGAGTGTGGCACTACGTGGTTCGTTGAGTGGGATATCTTTACTGGTGTATTGTGTGATGAGTTCTATGTGATAAAAGTCGGGCTTCAAATCGGGAATAGGAATCAACAGGTTGCTGTTCTGACTTAACCCGGTTTTGATTTCCTATGTCTTGATACTTGAGTGATTATCCTCATAACGAAAGTCTGTAAAGTGACAACTTCCAGTTTGTGCGATTCCTTTCATTGTTTTACGACCAATCAGTCATAACCTTTGCAGTTCATCGTGTATTTAAAAAAGAATTTCTAATTTTGTAGCGATTATTAATTCGTATTTTATGAAAAGACTAACTCTAATTTGTATGACAAGTATGCTGATGGCAAGTGCTGCGGTGAATGCTTCCCAACCCGGTTTGGAAGACTTCAAATACTCGGTGGATAAATTTGCCGATATTGAGATATTACGTTACCGTGTTCCCGATTTTGAACAACTGAGTTTAAAACAAAAAGAACTGGTGTATTTTCTGAACCAGGCTGCGCTCGAAGGCCATGATATCCTGTATGACCAGAATAATAAACACAACTTGTGCATTCGCCGCACACTCGAAGCTGTTTATCAAAACTACAAAGGCGACCGGAAGTCGGCTGATTTCGAACATTTGATTACCTACCTGAAACGTGTGTGGATGGGAACAGGTATTCATCATCATTATTCGGAAGATAAATTTATTCCTGAATTCAATGCGGCTTATTTTGCCAAAGTGGTGAAAAGCATTCCTGCTGCCAAGCTGCCTTTATCCAAGGGAGAAACCGTTGATGCTTTGATCACGAAGCTTACTCCGGTGATTTTTGACCCGGCAGTGTATCCGAAGCGGACCAATCAGGCTGCGGGAGTCGACCTGATTAAAACTTCGGCCAATAATTATTATGGCGACGGCGTAACCCAGGCTGAGGTGGAAGCGTTTTACGGAAAAATGAAAGATCCGAACGACAAGGAACCTATTTCGTATGGTTTAAATAGCAAGCTGGTTAAAGAGAAAGGCGTACTGGTGGAAAAAACCTATAAGGTAGGCGGACTTTACAGTGCAGCCATCACCCGCATTGTGGGCTGGTTGGAGAAAGCGGCAACTGTTGCTGAAAATGATAAACAGCGTGATGTAATCAACTCTTTAATTGAATTCTATAAGACCGGCAGTTTGAAAACCTACGATGAGTATTCCATTAAATGGGTGAAAGATTTGGCTTCGCAAGTTGATTTTGTAAATGGTTTTACCGAAACTTACGGCGATCCGCTGGGCATGAAAGCCAGTTGGGAATCGATGGTGAATTTCAAAAATATTGAAGCAACCAAACGTACGGAGATAATCAGTGCCAATGCGCAATGGTTTGAAGACCATTCGCCGATTGACCCTAAATTTAAAAAAGAGACAGTAAAAGGTGTTTCGGCCAAGGTAATTACAGCGGCCATTCTGGCAGGCGATTGTTATCCGGCTACTCCAATTGGGGTAAACTTGCCTAATTCCAACTGGATCCGCCACGAGTACGGATCAAAATCGGTAACAATCGAAAACATTACCGAAGCTTACGACCAGGCATCGATGGGCAATGGATTTAATGAAGAGTTCATGTGGAGCGATGTGGAACGTAAACGTGCCAAAGCATTTGCTTCGCTAACCAATAATTTGCACACCGACTTGCATGAATGCCTTGGCCATGGTTCGGGCAAATTGCTACCGGGTGTTGATCCGGATGCATTGAAAGCGTATGGGTCGACTATCGAAGAAGCCCGTGCCGATTTGTTTGGCTTGTATTATATGGGCGATCCGAAAATGATCGAACTGGGGCTCTTGCCGGATAAAGATGCCTACAAAGCCGAGTATTATTCATACATCATGAATGGGTTGATGACTCAACTGACCCGTATCCAGCCCGGAAAAGACATTGAAGAAGCACACATGCGCAACCGCCAGTTGATTGCCTCGTGGGCTTTTGAAAAAGGGAAAGCGGATAAGGTGATTGAGATGGTAACACGGGATGGCAAGACATTCGTAGTGGTAAACGATTATGAAAAACTGCGTACGCTGTTTGGCCAATTATTGGCGGAAATCCAACGGATCAAATCGACAGGCGACTTTGAAGGAGGAAAACAACTGGTAGAAACGTACGGTGTGAAAGTGCCCCCAACTCTTCATACCGAAGTGTTGGCACGTTACAAGAAGCTGAATTTGGCTCCTTACCGCGGGTTTGTCAATCCGGTTTATACCTTGGTGAAAAATGCACAAGGTGAAATTACCGACGTGAAGGTTTCTTACAATGAAAATTACGTTGACCAGCACTTGCGTTATTCGAAAGAGTATTCAAACTTGCCTACTTATAACTAAGCGGAGCATAATCCGAAAACAAGAAAGGTTACTGAAAATAAAATCAGTAACCTTTTTTTGTTTTTACTGAAACAGAACAAGGTTTGTATCGCAGGTAACTAACTGCTTAATTAGCCGTTTTTCGTTCTATCTCGCGTAGATTGTCCATTTTCTTTTTAGCCAGGAATCCGTAAATATCTTCGAGGTGTTCAGTCACTTTCTGGTTGCCGAATTCATATACTTTGGTCACTAAACCGTCTAGGAAGTCACGGTCGTGCGACACAACGATAAGTGTTCCATCAAAATCTACCAACGCTTGTTTCAAGATGTCTTTCGTTTTCATGTCGAGGTGGTTGGTTGGCTCATCCAGAATGAGCAGGTTTACCGGTTCCAGCAGCAGCTTGATCATGGCTAGCCGTGTGCGCTCACCACCTGAAAGTACTTTTACCTTTTTGAACGAATTGTCGCCGCCAAACATGAAAGCGCCCAGCAAATCTTTGATCTTATTCCGGATATCACCCACGGCCACATCGTCGATGGTTTGGAATACCGTCAGGTTTTCGTCCAGCAGCGATGCCTGGTTTTGGGCAAAATACCCCACCTTTACATTATGTCCGAGCGCCAGCATTCCTTCATGGTCAATTTCTTTCATGATGGCTTTCACCAGGGTCGATTTACCTTCACCGTTTTTGCCCACAAAAGCGATTTTTTCACCCCGTTCGATCATAAAGTTTGCGTTGGCAAAGATGCGTTTATCATCGTAGCATTTACCTACGTTTTCGGCTGTTACCGGATAATTTCCCGAACGGGGGGAAGGTGGGAATTTAAGCCGTAAAGCCGACGAATCCTCTTCGTCCACTTCCAGTATCTGGAGTTTCTCAAGCATTTTCACCCGCGACTGAACCTGATTTGTTTTTGAATAAGTTCCTTTGAACCGTTCAATGAAATCAGTGGTTTCTTCAATCATTTTTTGTTGTTCTTCGAATTGTTTCTGCTGCTGTTCCCGACGTTCCTTGCGCAGTTCCAGATAATGGGAGTATTTGGCTTTGTAGTCGTAAATCCGTCCCATGGTAACCTCAATCGTGCGGGTAGTGATATTATCCACAAAAGCCCGGTCGTGCGAAATAACCACAACCGCTTTAGCCGAATTGATCAAAAACTCTTCGAGCCATTGGATGGATTCTATGTCGAGGTGGTTGGTCGGCTCATCCAGCAAAATAACGTCTGGGCGGCGAAGTAAAATTTTAGCCAGCTCAATGCGCATACGCCATCCACCGCTGAATTCGGAAGTGTACCGCGTGAAATCCTCGCGCGAAAAACCTAATCCAAGCAAGGTTTTCTCGATGTCGGCATCGTAATTTATTTCTTCAATGCTGTAGAACTGTTCGCTTAGGGCAGATACCCGTTCGATAAGTTCCATGTAACTGTCCGATTCGTAGTCGGTACGGGTGCTGAGTTCTTCGTTCATGGCCTCAATTTGCTTGCCCATTTCATTGATTTCCGAAAACGCCATGGCAGTTTCTTCAAATACCGTTTTGTTGTCTTCAAGCAATAAATGTTGGGGAAGGTAAGCAACAACCGTTTCCTTGGGATAGGAAACGGTTCCGCGTGAAGGTTCGCGAACCCCGGCTAATATTTTGAGTAAAGTAGATTTTCCGGCTCCATTTTTACCCATAAGGGCTATCCGGTCTTTTTCGTTAATAACAAAAGATATGTCTGAAAAAAGTGTTTGTCCGCCAAACTCGACGGTGAGAGCATCAACTGATAACATGAGTCTTATTTACAAATTTTATTAAATTCAATAGGAGTGGAAATTCCACAAAAAAAACTTTCCGTCATTCGGCTAAATAGTCAATAGACGGAAAGCAACAGATTTTCGAAAGCGCTGAAACAGCTACAAAATAACTTTCGTTACACGGTTACCGGCTTTAATGATATATACCTGTTTCCGAGGCAAACCGGCTATCACCACTTTATTGGAAGCTGGTTTTGATATGCTGCGGATTTGTTGTCCAAGCAGGTTGTAGACGTAGATTGTAACATCGGTAGACGGAATGTATACATTGACAGTCCCGTAGCTGTCAACTGTCACACTGTCGGCAACTGCAATCAGCGTTTTAGCGCCTGATTTGTCCTGGAAAGTTTGTACGTGTATCAGGTTCGAGAAATCGGTGATATTCTCGTATTTGATACTGTTGTCGGCATACAAGGTCTTATCGCTGGCTTTTACTTTATAATAATAATCGTGGTTTGAAAGCATGTTGTTTAATGAGTCTGAAGTAGCAGTCAACCATTTTTCACGGGCATTGAATTCCAGCTTTTGCGAAAATCCGGCCGTAACATCGTCCACCACGATATATCCCGCCACTTTAGTATAGGTTAAGCGGAATTGGTTATAGTTTTTATCCGTGCCGAAAGAGTAGGTTGCAGTCGTGTTTAGTGAACTCGTAACTGGGATTGAATCCACTTTATTCCAGCTAGTCCCATTCCAAGCATCCACCTGCAAATATCCGCCCATTCCAGCTATTGATCGGATGTAGAACGATAGGCTGGTTACCGGCAACAAGTATTGTTCCGTTTGGATTAGTTCGCCCGAGTTTTTGAATTCTATGGATGGAACCGAATCACCACTATAAATAGTTGATGAGGATATGGCAGAGGCTGTTATCGTCCAGTTGGCCGGAGCGGTAAGCCCGTTATTGAAACCTTCTTTGAATTTCGACTGTCCTTCGGATATGTTGTACAGTGTCAGGTAATAGCCGGATGCATCAAATACAGGATTCCAATGAGCCACGAAGCTGGCAATGGTTACGTCGGTTGCAGCCGTGGCAACCGGTGGAACTACATAAACCTTTCGGGTTGAAGTTCCTGTCATGGCAATGGTTTCGGTGCTTGCATCGGTAGAGCTTAGTGCCAATGTGTCAAGCTGGGCAACTAAAAATGAAGGTTCCGTAGGATTGTAGCGAATCTGGATATTCGTGACTGCCACTGTAGAGTCTGCAAGGTTCCGGTTTAAAGTGATTGTTTTTGACCAGGCTGTTTCAGGATCCGATTGTTTTTTTATTTCATAATGGATGTTCCTCTTGAAAGCCAGGCTAATGTCTGATTTCAGATGCAGTCCGCTGACCGAGATTGTCTGTGGGCTGGAAGGGGTCCCCTGTACAGTTTTAAACGCGCTTAAACTTCCGGTGGCATTAACTATCGGAATATTGCCCCCACCCATAAAGCGAAATTGAATAATGCCGCTATTTTCGGTGATATAAGTCAATGGCTTCCCTATGTCTGTACCCGAGCGTAAAACGGGTGAGTAAGATGTCACTTTCGATGTTCCCGGGAATGGGTCTCCGCTTAATGTAGCATCCGATGCAATACCATCAGCTTCCACAATATCAACACCCATTGCAGAGGCGGTATTGTTTACCACATTGTTACTCCAGTCGGAAGAATTGTAATAAATATGGGTAATCAAAAGCCCATGTCCGGGCAGGTAAGCATCCCAACCCTTTTGCTGCCTGTTCTCTAACGTAAAGAATTCAACAGGGCTAGGATTGGCTCCGTTTAAGTTATGATTCCCATTCTGTGTAATAATGTAGGCTTTATTACTGGTGGTAAGCGTGTCGACCGTAACATTCTGCGCCTTTTTTAATTCAACAGGAGTCAGCCAATTCAGAAAAAAGCGGTCGTAAGCAGAATAAGCTGGTGGAGTTCGCCCATTATTCAGATATGGTCCATAATCCATTATATTCCACGATGACAATGTGTGTTGCGTTCCATTGTCAGTTGCATAATAATCCGGTAAACCCAATACATGTCCGAATTCATGGCAGAAGGTTCCTATTCCACACATGTTTGCTCCAGTAGCTCCTTTCAATTCGGAAGTACAAGCATAGTCATAAACAATTTTTCCATTAAACTTTGTACTATAGTCGGCTAAGACCCAGCGGTGTGGCCAAATAGTATTTGCCGGTGCATGTTCGGCTTCGTTGTATCCGGCATAGTATATAAAAATATTGTCAACAAATCCGTCGTTATCCGTATCGTATTGAGAAAAATCGATACCGGCATTTGCAGCCAGCGTACAAGCATCAATCACCATTTGCCGGGGATTTACATCATTTCCTGATGCATCATTTGCTCCGTAAAAAGCCATGTTGTTGGGCAATGTGTATGGCCCGGCCACATCAAATTGAGGATTGAAAACTCCCATGGAAGTATCGTGAAAATAATCTTTAGCCGAACCGGTGCCTCCGTTTGCACTGTATCCGGGTTGATTCAGTAAGTTTGTAAAAGCAGTTGTTGGAGTAGGGGTTACGAAACTTTTATCAGCAAAATTTACCAGAATGACCAGTGATCTGCCCGTCCCAGTCAAAGGAAAAACTTTTTTGGGGGATGAAGAACCCGAGGAGGCCGTTCCAGCCACAGATGCCGCGCGCTGGGCCCGGCTTGAAATGCTTTGTTTCGTGAAATCTATATTCGGAGTCAGCGTTTTTACGAATTGTATTTCAGTCGTCGAACGCTTTTTTAGTTCGGTGGCCTTAATGTTTGTACTGATCAGGTTACCTTTGGCATCTTGCTGTGCGTAAGTAAGAATTCCTTTCTCATTTGCAATTAATGGGTAACCATCTTCTGTCGTTTTGTAATGAAAAAACTCATCGCCGCGTAACCGGATAGTTAACTCAGTGCCATCGGGTTGTGTAATTTTAATCGGATATGGAGAAGCGGGAACTGCATTCAAGTTTGTTGAACAAAATAAAAAAGCAATACATACAACAAGCCATATCGATAATGTTCTCATGAGCAAATTTCTTTAAGTTGCAAAGATAAGAAAAAAACGGATTGCCGGAGAAATATCAGTGTTTCAAGGCAGAAAATGAATAAAATATACTGAAACTTTAGACTATTTTTTGAAAATAAAATAAACCGCCAGAACTAAAAATAAAAATCCGATGGCGTGGTTCCATCTGAATGTTTCATTTTTGAATGCCACTAATGAAAATATGGTGAATACCACCAATGTAATTACTTCCTGGATTACCTTAAGCTGAATTAGTGAGAATGGGCCTCCGTTTTCATTAAATCCAATACGGTTAGCTGGTACCTGAAAAAAGTACTCGAACAGGGCAATTCCCCAGCTAATAAGAATTACAATGATGAGCGGGAGGGAGTCAAACCATTTGAACTCCCGCATTTTTATGTGCCCATACCAGGCAAAAGTCATAAATACGTTTGAAATGATTAATAGGCCAATGGTAAGAAGTTCTTTCATGAAGATAGTAATATGAAAAGGATTGCAAAAAGTTTGTTCTAATCTATTTTGATACTTTCTTGGGAAGGTAATCTGTTTTGATATTTTCCATGGCTGCCCAAATACTTTGTCGTACGTCGGGATTCCATTTTTCCAGTTCAGTAATCAAATTTTTAGCGTCCCTGCGCGATGAATCTTTTTCGTGTGGACAATTTTTAATTTGTTTGTTATAGGATCCGATTCGCTCCATTTCCTTCATTTCTTTTTCAGTAATCAATGCCAATGGTCGGATAATAGTCATATCGAATTTTTTCATTTTCAACTTTGGGGGCATAGTACCAAACGAACCCTGATAGAACAGATTGAGTAATAAAGTCTCAGTCATGTCATCCAGATGATGCCCAAGTGCCAATTTAGTGCAACCCAGTTTTTTTGCAACTTCGAAAAGTGCTTTGCGTCGATGCCAGGAGCAAAGGAAGCAGGTGGATTTCCGGGTGTCAGTGGTATCGTCAAAGCGTGTAACATGATGGACGAATGGGATATCAAACTGCTGGCAATAACTTTCCAAATAAGTCAAATCCGATTGGTACGAAATATTCTCCACTGAAATATGAACGGCAGTGACTTTAAAGCGAGGAACAAAAATTTTCATCCGTTCACCCAACAGTTCAACGAGTGCCAACGAATCTTTTCCTCCGGAAAGACCGATCAGAATGTGATCATCATTATCAATCAACCGATAATCATTGATTGCTTTTTTGAATTTGTTACGTATTGTTTGGAGTGTTTTTTTATCGGCTTTATTCAGTTCGTCCATGTTTGAGATAGTTTTTTGAAATCGCAAAATTACAATATTCAATGCGATTAATCATTCGATTGAATTCGGATTTTTGTTTTTGTTCGATTTTGATAAGTACAATTGCCTGTTTGTTTGATTTTTATCTGCTATTGTTGCAGAAGAATGACAAAAAAGAGCTATTTTTTTACTCCAGATATTTGCCATTTATCAAAAACGCACTATCTTTGCACCGCAATTGGGAAATTGCTTATCGGTATGTAGATATTGATAATTTAAAATAATGCGAAAATAGCTCAGTTGGTAGAGCACGACCTTGCCAAGGTCGGGGTCGCGGGTTCGAGTCCCGTTTTTCGCTCACGGAATGAATAGCGAAACGTGCGTGTTTCGCTTTTTTTCTCTAAAATCGTTTTTATTAATTGCCCAAATGGTGGAATTGGTAGACACGCTAGTTTCAGGGACTAGTGGTCGTAAGGCTGTGCAGGTTCGAGTCCTGTTTTGGGCACATTGAGGTTTTCCCCTCATTTATTTGATTCTATGCGCTGATGGTGAAATTGGTAGACATGCTACTTTGAGGGGGTAGTGCCGGTTACGGCGTGTGAGTTCGAATCTCATTCAGCGCACCAATACAAAAAAAGAGTTTCTTCCCAAAAGGAGAAACTCTTTTTTTATTGATGCAAACTCTTCTTTATTCGCAGCATTTTTCAAATACACAGCGTTCGTCTGAAGTCTCGAATTCGATGGTCGCATGTTGGATACCTTCTTCTTTGAGCGAATCGCGAATGACGGCTTTCAATTCAGCCAGTTTTTCCATCTCCAGCGAATTATTCAACACCACATGGACGGTCAATACATTGTAGGTGCCATCTACAGACCAAACGTGTAAATCATGTACGCTTTCCACTCCACCAAAATGGAGTAAATGTTCAGAAATGTCGGTCATGTCTACTTCATCGGGGATACCTTGTAAAATGATGCGTAAACTGTGACGCATGTTTTTGAATACATTGTACAACACGAAACAGGCAATGCCCACTGACATGATCGGGTCGAGTACAGGTACATTGAAAAAATGCATAACCACCGAGCCAATCAGAATGGCCAGCCAGCCCAGCACGTCTTCGAGCAGATGCAATGAAACTACTTTTTCATTGATAGAACTTCCTTTTTTTAGACGAAAAACGGCTGCGCCGTTGACTACTACCCCCAGAATAGCAAGCAGGAACATTCCTTGTGTGTTGGCAGCCACCGGATGAATGATTCGTGGAATGGCTACTGTGAGAATAAGTATACTTCCGGTAACTAACACCACGGAATTGATAATGGCTCCTAACAACGAAAAGCGTTTGTAACCGTAGGAGTAAGAAGTATCGCTTCCTCTTTTTGCTACTTTTTGAAAATACCAGGCGAGCCCGAGTGAAAGGCAATCGCCGAGATCGTGAATGGCATCAGAAATAATGGCGATACTGTTGGTCATGAATCCCCCGACAATTTCTATCAACGTAAAAAATAAATTCAGGAGAAAGGCTATTTGTATATTATTTACATCGGAATGATTGTGATGGTTATGATGATCGTGTGCCATATTAGTTATTTTATGTGTCGAACAAATTAATAGTAGAACTGTTCGGTAAAAGTACTTTCAATTAGCGGATTTTCATTGAATCTTGCTTATTTTTTAATTTCACTGGCAATGAGTTTAGCCATTTCGCGAGCAGCATTTTCATTGGGGTGGATGCTGTCCGGGAAGTTTGCACCGAGGTTTTGCATTTTGCTGTGGAGATCAATTACAGTTAGATGGTTTGTTGCAGCTAGTCTGGTAATGGCTGGTATAACGCCATGTACGACGGTAGAATCGTTGATTCCCCATTTGGTTTTAAAGACAGGTGCAGGTAGGCATAAATAAATCCGGGGTTTGGCTGGCAAGGTTTTAAGTGTATCGATCAACGCCTGGTAGTCTTTTTCGTAATTGCCTACCCGCCAGTTTTGTGGTTTGGTGTCGTTGGTACCGAGTTTGATAACAACAATGTTAGGGTTGAACACAAACACATTGGAAAATTCTTTGCAAATCCAATAGGGGAAGTCGCCTTTCTTTTGAAGGGTGGTGGCGCTTCGTCCGGAATTTAAAACGGAGTATTTAGAACCTAAAATATCATTTAGAACCACGGGATAACCGGTTTTGCTTTGGCAGGCTAGTCCGGCACCTTCGGTAATGCTGTCGCCGATGCAGGCAACTCTTATAATTCTGTAGGAACACGATGATAGTGAGAGTACTAGGCAAAGTACAGGAATAATCAATCCTTTTTTCATTTTCAGATTATTAGTTTTTAATGTTTTTATGGAGTCCAAAAGTAGTCAATTTAATTATTACTCCGTTGCGCATCTGTAAAATAAATCAGATCTGTTTTTAGGATTCTGCCTTCAACTTTATTTTATTTTTATAGAAAATATTATCCCAATGTCCTAGCTGTCTGGGTTGACCAAAAAAAGGACGGGTTGTACCCGTCCTAAAAGTATGAAGATGTGACTCGAACAACATTGCAAAGTTTTATTTAGTATACCAGATTTTAAATTCCGGTACGCGGGCTTTGCTAACTATGATTTTTTCGGGAACGGCTACTTGCAGGTTGATAGACAGTTTGCTACCGAACCAAATTGAAATGTCCCGGATAGCTTTATGCGCGATAATGTATTGGCGGTTGGCCCTGAAGAATTGTGCGGGATTGAGCTGTGCCAATATGTCTTCGAGTGAGCTGTCCAGGTAAAAAATTTCATTATCGGTGGTAATGATTTTTGTCATTTTATTTTCGGTGTAGAAGCAGGCTATCCTGTCTATTGCCAATGGTATGAGCTTGTCTTTATGCGGTATTAAAAAGTTTGATTTAAACACTTTTTTCGTTTCTTTGAAAGAATCCAGCAAGTTGGCTATCAGATCAGCATTGTTGTTTTTTGTAGCAGAAAGGCTTCTGAATTTGGCTATGGCTCTTTCAAAATTCTTGATGCTGATAGGTTTTAGCAGATAATCAATGCTGTTTACTTCAAATGCCCTTAAGGCATACTCGTCGTAGGCTGTGGTGAAGATTACGGGACATGTAATGTTTACCTTCTCAAAAATAGAGAATGACGAACCATCGGCCAAGTGTATGTCCATAAACACCAGGTCAGGGGTTGGATTCAATGTAAACCATTCTATACTTTCCTCTACACTTTGCAAAACGGCAACTACTTCAATATCGGAAGCTGCCTGTGCAATCATACGTTGCAGGTTTTGGGCGGCAACATGTTCATCTTCTACGATAACACCAGTCATTGTGATATTCATTTTCAATAGTTATTTTATCGGTATCCAGTTCTTTAATTAACGGTATTTCCACACAGAAAACGTCCGCTTTGGTAATTAAAACTTCTTTGTCGAACAAAAGTTTATACCGCTCGGTCAGATTGGCCAGGCCTATTCCTTCTCCCGACTCCACTTCATTTTTGGGTTGCACAACATTCCACACTTTAATTGTATCATATAATGTGGTTTCAATGTGGATGACCAGTGGTTGTTTGGAACTGATTACATTGTGTTTTATAGCATTTTCGACCAGCAGCTGCAGGCTGATGGGCATAATAAAGTACGTTCGGTAGCGGACATCAATATTGTATCTGATTTGCAAATTTTCCCCATAACGTATTTTCATAAGATTGGCATAGGATTCGGTAAAGTTCATTTCGTCATCCAGATGCATGATCTCTTTGTTTCCAATGGCGTAACGAAATACCGACGATAAATTTTGAACATAATCGTGGGCCTTGTCGCTGTCTAGACTAATTAATCCGTCGAGTGTGTTGAGTGAGTTGAACAAAAAATGCGGATCGACCTGACTTTTCAATACTTCATACCGGATGCGGATATTCTCTGCAATTAATTTTTCATTTTTTATCAGGTTTTGTTGGTTCTCGTATACTGCTGTAAGCAAGTAGGTTGTTAGCAGGACAACAAGAACTGAAATCCATTCCGTCATTAGTGTTGTTCTTGAAAACATGATACTTCCTCCATTCAATGTAGGAAATAATTTTGAAGCTAAGGAGCAATAAAATACATTATAAATGTATGAAAAGACTAGCGAACCTAAGAAGCTGATCCATAACCATAGCTTTTGTCCACGCTTAGTTTCTATAATGAGAAAATTAAACCGGAAGAGAAGGTAAAGAAGCAACCCGTTGGAAATAAAAACAGAGAGGACAATTTCCAAATGTTCTACAATAATTTTTTGATTGTAACTATATCCGATCATCAAGATAGCATCAAGAATAATACTGTCTATCAGTGTTAGTATAATAGCTGATCTATGAGTAAATGGATTAAGTTTGTTGTTCTTTTTCATAACCATAGTTGTTTATTGCGGGTAAATGTACAAAAAATCCGACGACTACGCTACGGAAGCATAGTCGTCGGATTAATACTTCTTTTACACTATGCTTGTTTCAAGCTGTCTTTTCTTTACTTTTTTAATCAATCCTTTTCGGTGGTGTTCACGTCTTTTTGCTCCCAAGCGGTCAAAAACATAGTACACAACAGGCACTACAATCAATGTAAGTACCATTGAACTGGCTAATCCTCCAATAATAACCCACGCCATACCGTTCTTCATTTCAGCTCCATTACCTGCAGCTAAAGCGATAGGCAACATCCCGAATATCATGGCAAAAGTGGTCATCAAAATCGGACGCATACGTTCTTTCCCTGCTTCAATAAGCGCTCTATATGTGCTCAGCCCTTCACCTTTCAAATGGTTGGTAAAGTCGACCAACAGAATCGCATTTTTGGCTACAAGCCCGATGAGCACAATCAACCCAATGATACTGAAAATATTCAGTGTATTCATGGTCAATGCCAGTGCCAAAAATGCACCAATCATGGACAGTGGAATTGAGAACAATACAATCAATGGATCGGTCAGTGAGTTATAGAGCATCACCATAATTAAATAAATCAAGACGATTGCTGCCAGAAAGGCAAATCCAAGGCTACCGAAAGCAGAATCCTGTTGCTCCATCATCCCACTTCGTTTGATCTCAATACCTGCCGGAATTTTACCGGCAATAGCAGCTTCAATCTCTGCACCTACTGTTCCCGAAGGGCGGCCGATAACATTGGACTTAATGGTAATAGACGAAATACGGTCGGTACGTTCCAGTGCAGATGCTCCTAATCCGTAGCCAATTTCGGCAAACTGATTCAATTCAATCAACTCTCCTTTCTTATTTACAAAAGTCAGCCTGGATACATCGTCCGATTTTGTCCGGTCGAAATTATCAATACCAATGCGGATATTGTATTCAAAGTTTCCTTCTTTGTATTTTGAGTCGTCGTTTCCATTTAAGGCGGTACGAAGTGTAGAACCTACATCGCTTACTGATAACCCGAATGTCGACATTTTTTCGCGGTCTAGTTTTATCTGTACTTCCTGACGAGGATCATCAATTGAATACTTAGGATCCGAAGTTCCCGGGGTATGGCGAACAGTATTTAAAATCATTGCAGCTGTTTCCTGAACTTTTCCATAATCGGCACCTTGCACAATGAGCTGGATAGGTTCATCCGTTCCTCCACCAGTGGAAGCTGGGGTAGCACGTGCACGCACACCTGGAATGGCTTTCATAATTTTATCTTTGGTCAAGGCAGCATATTCCTGAACACCGAGTTTTCGTTTTGTTTTATCCACCAGTTTTACTGTTATGGTGGTTATATTGTTCTTGGTAGTTGTTGCAGATGTTCCTACGTTGGTAAATACACTTTCAACTTCGGGAATACTTTTGATAATTTTCTCAGCCTGCATGGTGATTTGGTTATTCTGATACAATGTGACCTGCGGGTTCATGTCCAAGGTCACGACGTATTCTCCTTTGTCACTATCTGGCATAAAGGCAAATCCAATGAATCCGGCTGGTATCAATGCAAACGAGGCGAAAAACAGTGTAATTGTTATGCCCAAAACGGTGGCTTTATGTTTCAGCCCCCAGCCTAATACATTTCCATACCAGTTTTTCACTGAATCGAAAGTGCGTTCAACAAGACGTGAGAAGCGGGCTAATAGTGTTTGACGGGTATCATCCGGCATATTTCCGAAGCGAGACATCAGAAGCGGAGTAACCGTAAACGATACCAACAAACTACATAAGGTTGCAATCACAATAGGAATAGCAAACTCTTTCAGGATATTTCCGATCAATCCACCACTAAGTCCCATAGGAAGGAATACCACCACAATTACCAGCGTAATAGCCAGAGCGGTAAACATAATCTGCTTACACCCGTCGAGCGCAGCTTGCCATCTTGTTTTTCCTTTTTCCATGTGGCTAAACATGTTTTCAATAACCACAATGGAGTCGTCGACGAGAATACCCACTACCAGCGACAAAGCCATCAGCGACATCATATTCAACGAAAATCCCAATATGTACATGCCGATAAAAGCCGGAACAATAGAGAGTGGTACTGCAATCATTACAATCAGTGCACTTCTTATGTTGTGCAGGAAGATGAAACAAACAACAGCAACAATTAAAATGGCCAAAATAAGATCCTCAACCACACCATCGGCTGAGGCGCGGGTATAAATAGAATCGTCTGTAGCAATCTCGAATTTTACGTGATTGGCTGCATATTCTTTTTCTATTTTTTTCAATTCTTCTTTGGCCAAATCCGAAACTTTTACGGCATTGGCATCACTCTGTTTCTGAATCGAAAGTCCGATAGCATCCCGTCCGTTGATGCGGTTAATCAGTTTTTGTTCCGCCAGTCCGTCTTCCACTTCGGCTACATCCAGTATTTTTACTTTACCGCCGTTGGGTGTGGTGGCAATTACAGTGTTACGAAGTTCGTCGAGGCTGGCAAACTTTGCTGCCAAACGTACCGAGTAAACTGATTTCGTGTTTTCTACATTCCCGGCCGGAATTTCCATATTGGCAGACTGGATAACAGACAGTACCTGCAAAACAGATAATTTGTAGGCTTTCAGCTTTTCAGCATCAATATTCACTTTGATCTGGCGTTCTTTTCCCCCGGTCATTTTTATGGCTCCCACACCCGGTAATTTTGCCAAACGCGATTGGATACGGTCTTCAACCAGTTTATAGAACTGGGTGGAAGGCATTGATGATGAAGCAGCCACGTTCAGAATTGGTCTTTCGTCGAGTGCCAGTTTGGTAATGGATGGGTCTTTTACATCAGTAGGTAAATTGGTTTTAATCGCCGAAATCTTGCGCTGGGCTTCTTGCACAGCCAGATTGGCATCAGTTCCTTCATTTAATTGAATCACAATCACGGACACTCCTTCCATGGAGGTGGAACTGATTTTCTTTAAGTTTTCTACCGTTGAGAGGGCATCTTCAATCTTTTTGGTTACCGAGGTTTCCACTTCCGATGCTCCAGCTCCGGGATAAATGGTCTGTACCGTCAGGATAGGCAACTCGAACTTAGGCAGCAGATTCAGATTGAGCATGTTGAACGACAACAATCCTCCGAGAGTCAGCAGCGTAAAGATTACGGCGATTATCAACGGTTTCTTTATGGATGTTTCTACTATATTCATAATAAAATAGTTACAAGAAATTAGTTACGGGTTACAAGTTTTACTCTCTGAAAGTTATTGCAAAATAATATGTCAATAATAATTTCAGGAAACTTAGTAATGTTGAGAATTAGTTGATTACGGAAACCTTAGCACCGTCAGTTAGATTGATTTGGCCGTTAGTTACCACTTTGTCACTTTCTTTCAGACCAGCAACAACTTCCAGGTTTGAATTGAAATTACGGCCGGTAGTAATTTTTACCAGTTTGGCAACCTGACCTTCGACAATATACACCGAAGGATCTTTCACGCTACTTACAATAGCATCACGTGGAATCATCAACGCTTTTCCACTTTTACCCATGTTTACGCTTACGTTTACATAAGTTCCTGCTTTCAGCTTGTTTTTACCGTTGTTGGGAATCATTACTTCTACCGGGTAGGTGTGTGAAGTACTTGCTTTCGGGCTGACATTGGCAATGGTTCCTTTGTATTCTGCACCGGGTTGAACATCCGTGGTTACATTTATTTGTTGCCCCTGATGAAGTTCGTATGCAGTTGATTCGGCCACATCCAAAACCACTTTCAGTTTAGCAATGTCGGCAATTCCGGCAACTACCGTACCTGCATTTACATAAGCTCCCAGCTCAATGTTTTGCGAAGTAATATAACCACTGAAAGGTGCTACAATTTTAGTGTCGTCCCATTGTTTCTTGGCGTTTTCCAGTTGAATGCTTGCATTGTCGTAAGACAACCGGATGTCACGCAATTGTGTATCGGAAACCGCATCGCCTTTGCGCAATGCTTCGTAACGGTTAAGGTCTTCTTTACATTTGTTGTAAGTCAGCTTTGCATTATCGTAAGCCAACCGTTTGTAAGTGTCTTCAATTTGGGCTAATACTTTTCCCTGGCTGACAAAGTCACCCATTTTGAAATTCACCCGTACAATTTTCCCCGAGGTTTCAGAAGCCACACTCACTTCTTTGCTGGGCTGGGCAGTTCCGACCAATTCCAGATCGCCATTCGTTTCTTTCATTTGTACAGGAGCCACGGTAACCGCTATGTCGCTTTGAGTTGTTTTCACTTCTTTGCGCGTATCGATTACTTTTTTGTTGCTTGCCAACGTCCAGGTCATTAAGCCTAGCAATACGACTATAACTGCACTTGTGATAATTGTTGTCTTTTTCATATTGTTGAATTTTTAATTTCAGAACTTATTGGTTTGTTATTGAATTAAGCTATTTATTTCTCCGTTTAGAGACATGATTTTTAATTCAGAGTCTTTGAAGTTGTAGAGGGCGGTCAGGTAACTGTCCTGTGCATTGCTCAGGCTGGTTTCGTCTTGTAGCAGGTTACTCATGGTAGCTATCCCTTCTTTGTATTTTAAACTGGTTTCCTGGTACACCTTTTCAGCCAAGCCCAGGTTTTGTTTCTGACGCTTTACGTTGGTTTTATTGTTATTATAAGTGTTCAATGCATTCCGGTAGTCCATACTCAAAGACTCTTTGGTATTGTTGAGTGTCAATTCTGTTTTTCGGTAATCCCACTCAGCTTGTCTGGCTTTCGAGCGACGCTCAAATCCGTCGAAGACGGGGATTGAAAGTGTAACGGTGAAGTTGGCATATGAATACCATCTATTATCGGAGTTGTTTTTGAAATAAGTGCTGAATTTATTCTGTTGCCCCTGATAAGCAGCTTGCCCCGAAAGGGATAATGACGGAAGGTAACCCGCATTGATGAATTTTTTATTCAAGCTGTTGATTTGTTTTTGAGATTCCAGCAACTGTATATTTACGTTCGAAGAAAAATCATTGAGCAGTATTGGTTGGGTCGATAATAATTCGGCTCCTACTGTATCGGTCAGTTCAATGGGAGTATCCAGAGGCAATTCGAGCAGGTATTTAATAGTATTCATTTGCTTGTCGTAGGCAGCCTTGGTATTGCTCAGCTGGGTGTACATGTTTTCGAGGTTCACGTTTACCCTATCCATATCAATTTGTTTTCCGGTTCCGGCCTCTATGGTTACTCCGGTAATTTTCTTTAATCGTTCGCTACGATTGATATTGCTTTCAATCAATTTTTGTTGTTCGATGGTGGTCAGTGCAAGTGCATACATCTTAGCTACCTGAACCCCCACTTCCTCCTTTGATTTGCGGATACTCAGATCATATGTTTCATTTGCTTTCCGGGCCAGCTTCAGAGCTGTTATGGCTGTTTGGTTATAAATGATCTGGCTGATGCTTAATACTTCAGTGGTACTGTACATGCTTCCCATGGTAAAGGGAATTTGTGTTCCGGGTGCTCCCATGAGCGCTCCGTCAACCATGATTTTTTGCAACTTCACATTATCGGTGAAATTTGTATTCAAGTTGATCTTGGGATACAAAGATGCACTGGCTTCGTTCTTTTTTTCTTTTCCAATTTCTTTGTCAATCTTGGATGTTTGTACATTTACATTTTTCTCAACAGCCTGCTTCACGCAGTCTTTTAATGAAAGCTTGATCGGTTGGGCAGATTGTGCAATACCCAACTGAATGCTCAGTAAACATATTGCTAATGAAATAATCTTTTGTGTCATAATGATGCTTTATTATTTTATGGTGCAAAATTATGTTGAATAACATGTATTTTACTACGGAAAGAAGCTGAACTGACAATTTTAAACTCCGAACTGACTGATTCGGTTACCGGACTTACGGAATTTCGAGACCGTTTTTTGTTTATCCAACATGAAGTTCTCTTAAAACCTATAAACTATCTTATTAAACTATCTTGAAATATAAGGTTGTTTCATCTGTTATCTTCCTTCTGAACCTGCTTTGGGAGCAACAGGAGAGTGTTTGGCATCATATTTTTTACTACAATCAATAATGAAGATAAAATCGCTCCGGTTTCTTATCTTGTCAGGTGATGTTCTGCTATGCCGGCCTGATTCACAGACCTCAATATTTTGTATTTGTTTTCCGTTCATTTTTCCTCCCGGCAGTTGTATAAAAATCGTTGCTGATTCCTCCCATCCGGACAGAATACGATCGTGCAAAGATTCAAATAAATGCTACACGAAATCCTCTTTCATTAACTAATTCAGAGATCTATTTAGCTTGACTAACACGTTTTTATGATTAAAGTAATTTCTATATTTTTGTAAAGGACAATAAAATAAACCCGTATATATCCGCCCTAAAAAGACGTTTTTGTACGGGTTTGTTTTGTTAGAATTTACAAGTTTGGTGCTGCCGGACCTTGAAGAGCCCGGTATTGTTTTTATTTATACGATATAAAAATCCGGTCATATCAATATAAAAATACAAATTGAGAATATGAAAAAATTCCACCTGTTGTTTATACTCACTGTTTCACTTGTTTTTCATACCCTTTCATGTTACGCTGTTTCTGCCTATCCTTACCCGTTTCAGTACACACAACCCGATGGATCTGTGGTTACTATTCAATTAAAAGGTGATGAGAAAGTCCATTGGGCCGAAACAGCCGATGGATACAAGTTGCTGAGCAATGGCAAGAATGGTTGGGAATATGCTGTCGTAAATAAAGATGGTGATATTCAATGTTCGGGATCGTTGGCCCGCGAACAGGGCAAAAGATCATTGGCAGATAGAAGGTTGTTGAGCGGAGTATCTAAAAATATCCGATATAGCGATAAACAGGTAAAATTACTAAAGTCGCTTTGGGACGCGCGGCATGCCCTTGATAAAACATCAGGTGGTTTTAATATGCAAGGCAATTCCAACCTCACTGGTAGCAGTATCCAGAAAAGTCCGGGCATAAGCAAGGTGTTCAGTCCTGTGGGGGGTAAAAAACTGTTGATGATATTAATAGGCTTTACCGACAAAGCTTTCACTAAGACCCAGGCAGATTTTTATAACCTGATGAATCAGGTGGGTTATAACCTCAATGGTGCTGCAGGTAGCGTGAAAGATTATTTTCTGGAGACATCCTACAATCAGTTCAACGTCACCACTACTGTTGCCGGGCCTTATACAGCAGCTCATAACATGTCTTATTATGGAGCCAATGATTCAAATGGATACGATGTAAATCCCGGTGCATTGATTACCGAAGCCGTTACGCTGGCTAATGCCGACGTGAACTATGCCGATTTTGATAACGATGGCGATGGGATTGTAGATGGTGTTTATGTGGTTTATGCCGGTTATGGTGAAGCTTCGGGCGCGCCCAGCTACACTATTTGGCCTCATGCCAGTTCCATTCCGACTATTACCTGCGATGGTGTCAAAATATCGAGGTATTCTTGCTCCAACGAATTGCAGGGAACCACCGGCACCAGCATGACTACCATTGGCGTTATTTGCCACGAATTTGGACACATGGGTGGTGCGTTGGATTATTACGATACCAATTATGCTACCAGTGGACAATATGACGGCATGGGAGCGTGGGATTTGATGTCGAGTGGTAACTGGAACGGCAGTCCGGCAGGTTGTCGGCCATCCCATATGAATCCTTACGATAAAATCAGATGTAATTGGGTTACCCCTACATTACTCGCAACCGATGCATCCGTAACTTTAGGTGACATTAAGTCCAATCCGATTGTTTACCGGTACAACACCACTACTCCTAATGAATATTTTCTGCTGGAAAACCGTCAACGAACCGGATTCAACGCCTCGGTGCCGGGGCATGGCCTCATGATTTACCATGTGGATGGAGATTACATAACGGCGCACACCACTGCAAATGACATTAATGCCGGAGTGCATCAAGGCATGCTTCCGATGGCGGCAACTGCAACGGCAGCCAATGGAGTTATGACCGGGGTGATCAACACCGCAGGATGTCCCTGGCCGGGTACAGGAAACAAGACTACTTTTACCGATAGCACCACACCCAACTCCCAATCGTGGGCAGGAGCCAATACCAATGGAGCTTTGCTCAATATTACCGAAAATTCGGGCGTAATTTCCTTGTGTTATAAGAGTTGTCCGGCCGTCAATCCTGTTTTCAATGTTATGGCTTCGGCGGTTAATGCTTCGCAAATCAACCTTTCATGGGTAAACAATGCGGCAAATAACGATATTATCATTGCCTCTAATTCAACGAATACTTTTGGAACGCCAACCAACGGAACAACTTACAATGTGGGTGATGTTTTGCCCGGTGGCGGCACTGTCTTGTTTAAAGGTCCTGGCTCGGCGTTTAATCACACAGGATTGTCTGCGTCAACTACTTATTATTACCAGATATGGGCAGTCGACGGTACGTTGACCTATTCCGGTGGAACGGCAACTAATACAAAAACTTTATGTAACTCTACTGTCACGCTTCCATTCAACGAAGGATTTGAAAATGGCATATCGGGATGCTGGACACAAGAAAATGTGCGGGGTGTAAATCCGTGGGGAGTTACTACCTCAGGGGTTAATTATCATCCGGTGGTAGCGCATAACGGAAGCAATATGGCTTATTGCCGGGATATTTCCGACTATTGGGCGCCGGTCACCAAGCTCATAAGTCCTCCGCTTAATCTTGCCGGAACTTCCAACCCGGTTTTGAAATTTTGGCATACGCAGGAATTCTGGGGAGGACAGGATATTCTGCGCGTCTATTACCGGGTGTCGGGTACCGGAAACTGGAACTTGTTAGCTACTTATACTTCTTCCCTTGCATCCTGGACCCTGGAGACAGTCAGTTTACCCAATCCTGCAGATAATTATTTTATTGCCTTTGAAGCAACGGGTAATGTGGGATACGGTGTTTACCTGGATGATGTGGAAGTGGAAAGTGCTGATTGCGTAGCCGGAACCTGGTTAGGAACGGTAAGCTCCAATTGGTCCGATGCCGGAAACTGGTGCGGAAGTGTGCCGGCTTCCACCACCGATGTAGTTATTCCGTCGGGTACCCCATTCAGCCCTTCTATCAATGCAAACGGAGCAGCATGCCGTAAATTGACCATAAATAATGGAGCTACTTTATCGATGAATGCCAGCACGCTTTATACGTTGTATGTTGCCGGCGATTGGACTAACAACGGAACCTTCATTCCCGGAAAAGGAAAGGTGAAATTCAATGGAAGCAATACCCTGCAAAGCATTGGAGGTTCTTCAACAACAACGTTCAATATCCTTAGCCTGTCGAAAGGCGCGCAAAACAGAATCCTGGAGGTGACTTCACCCATTGTGTTATCGGCGGCCACCGATCCGTTGGAATTGTTGAGTGGTACGCTGAAATTATCGGTTGCTTCAACTATTACTCCTTTCACTACTGATGGTTACAACCTCTCAACTTCTAGCGGTATCTGGAACAATGGCGGGACAATCAATCTGCCAACGAACATTTTTATCAGTGGATTATTACGGAATACCATCGGAACAACCAATGGTTATTACGTGAAGTACAGTGGCAATTCATCGGCGTTGGCCATGGAAGGAGGAACGCTGAATGTCCAGTCCCGGATCAGTCCCAATGTAGCCGGAACCGATATAACCAACTATACCCAATCGGGTGGAACTGTGAATGTGAACTCGGCCGGATCTGCCAGTACTTCTTTTGCTCCGGTTGATATAACATCCGGTTCTTCGTTTACAATGAGTGGTGGGAATATTATTATTCAAAATACATCAAGTTTTACCTCCGATTATCAAAACCTGGCAACGGCCAATGCGATTACCGGTGGCACATTGCAAATTGGAAATCCGGCCACTTCGGGAAGTCCGGTAGTCCGGATCAACAGTACCGCACCTGTTTATAACCTGGCGGTAAATGCCACCGGAACACCTTCGGTGCAATTGCTTTCGAATCTGACTGTTTTGAACGATATCAATCTGGGCTTGGGCACAAAACTGGATGCCAACAACTTCAATATCGCTGTTGCCGGCAACTGGATCAACAATGGCGGAAGCCTTGCCACACCCCTTAGCGGCACGGTTGTATTTAATGGAAACAGTGCTCAAAACATTCTCGGAACAGCAACCACTGCCTTCAATAATCTGACGTTGAATAACAGCAATGGGCTTACCTTGGGCAGCAATACGACTGTAAACGGTGTCCTGAACTTTAGCTCCGGGGTTATTTCTACGGGAAATAATATGCTGATAATTCCCGCTTCAGGAAGTGTATCAAGAACATCCGGACATGTCTCGGGCAATTTGCAGAAAGCCATCCCAACAGGGGCGAATGTGGGTACAGTCTTTGAACTGGGCGATAATGCATTAGCCAATTATACCCCGCTGACTGTTACAATGGCTTCGGTTACAACATCCGGAAGCCTTGTGGCAAAAACAGTTTTGGGTAATGAACCCCATATTGCAACTTCAACGCTTTATCCTTCGGTAAGCATTAACCGGTATTGGACATTGGCAAATGTGGGGGTCGGTTTCACAACTTATGATGCTGCATTTACCTATTTGCCGGGTGATATTGCCGCCTCTTTAAATACTTCGAATATCCTTGCCGGGGAATACGGCTCATCTGCCTGGACTTATCCGGCCGTTGCTTCAAAAACATCAAGTTCAATATTGCTTACCGGATTGAACTCCTTTGGTGATTTCCAATTGGCGGAAGGATGTCCACAGCTCACTACGCCTGCGTTCGATGCTGTAGCAGCCATTTGTTCGGGCAGCAGTTTAAATGCTTTGCCAACAACCTCGAACAATGGCATTGCCGGAACCTGGTCTCCTGCGCTGAATAATTTGCAAACTACCGTTTATACCTTTACGCCAACAAGCGGGCAGTGTGCAACCACGGCGACAATGACCATTACGGTATATTCGCTTGTCACACCTACGTTCGATGCTGTAGCCGCTATTTGTTCGGGCAGCAGTTTAAATGCTTTGCCGACAACCTCGAACAACGGCATTGCCGGAACCTGGACGCCTGCGTTGAATAATACGCAAACTACCGTTTATACCTTTACGCCAGTAGCCGGGCAATGTGCAACCACGGCGACAATGACCATTACGGTAAATCCGCTTGTTACGCCTACGTTCGATGCCGTTGCAGCCATTTGTTCCGGCAGTAGTTTAAATGCTTTGCCAACAACCTCGAACAATGGCATTATCGGAACCTGGTCTCCAGCGCTGAATAATACGCAAACTACCGTTTACACCTTTACACCAGCAGCCGGGCAATGTGCAACCACGGCGACGATGACCATTACGGTAAATCCGCTTGTCACGCCTACGTTCGATGCTGTAGCCGCCATTTGTTCGGGTAGCAGTTTAAATGCTTTGCCAACAACCTCGAACAATGGCATTACCGGAACCTGGACACCTGCGTTAAATAATATGCAAACTACCGTTTACACCTTTACACCAGCATCCGGGCAATGTGCAACCACGGCGACAATGACCATTACGGTAAATCCGCTTGTTACGCCTACGTTCGATGCTGTTGCAGCCATTTGTTCGGGCAGCAGTTTAAATGCTTTGCCAACTATTTCGAACAACGGCATTGCCGGAACCTGGACGCCTGCGTTGAATAATACGCAAACTACCGTTTATACCTTTACGCCAGCAGCCGGGCAATGTGCAACCACGGCAACAATGACCATTACGGTAAATCCGCTTGTCACGCCTACGTTCGATGCCGTTGCAGCCATTTGTTCGGGCAGCAGTTTAAATGCTTTGCCAGCTATTTCGAACAATGGCATTACCGGAACCTGGTCTCCGGCGCTAAATAATACGCAAACTACCGTTTACACTTTTACGCCAACTGCGGGGCAGTGTGCTGCGACGGCAACAATGACCATTACCGTGAATGCAAAACCGGTTACTCCGGTTATTACGCAGAATGGAAAAACCCTGAGCTCTGATGCTCCTGCGGGCAATCAATGGTATGACCAGAATGGTGCTATTTCCGGCGCAACAAACCAGAGTTATACAACTACAACCAATGGAACCTATTACACAATTGTCACCCTGAATGGTTGTAGTTCGGCAATGTCAAATTCAATTCCTGTTTTGCTGACGGGAGTTGAAGCTGTTGGTGATGGCAGGATTGCCAATGTGTATCCAAATCCCGTTTCGAATGAACTGAACATTGAAATGACCGGTAATGCTGAAAGGTTGAACGTTGAAATTTTGAACGGAATAGGACAAGTTGTTTACAGGGGAAATTTTGTAGAAAAGACGACCGTAAATACCAGCCAGTTTAATCCAGGGGTTTATTTAATTAAAATTGAGAGTGGAAAGACATTTGAATTTAAAAAGATTATAAAGAGGTAAGAAATACTGAATCCACTTATAAGCCAGATGCCATTCCGCATTTGTCAGGCGTCATTTCGCGTTCGACAGACGTTATTTCGCAGATAAAAGATGCCATTCCGCATTCGCCAGATGTCATTCCACATTTGTCAGACCTTATTCCACGCTTGCCAGATGCCATTCCGCGGATGAAAGATGTCATTCCGCACTCGACAGATGTCATTCCGCACTCGACAGACGTCATTCCGCATTTGTCAGACGTCATTCCGTGGCTGAAAAACAGTATTGCGTGGTTGAAAAACATCATTCCATGGTTGAAAAACACTATTCCGTGGATGAAAGATGCCATTTCGCGCCCGGCAGATGCTTTAAAACCTTACTTCTTCCAAGCAGTCATTTATTTGAACCAATCTTTTACTTTTAGTTCATATCCTGCACCTTGCATGTAATTGTAGGTGGCCAGGTTCAAGCCTTTGCCGAAGTAATCGAGGTCAATTTCGTGCGGAGTTGTGAATGGAATTTCGTTGTTGGCAAACGGATTAGGGCTTTGTTGCAGTGATTGGGCGCCTACGCTTTCGGGATGCAAGCCGGAAGGACTGTGAATAGTCATGGCGTACCTGTGCCAGAAGGCGGATTGTATCCAGCCGTTTTCAAACAATCCGCGTACCACTTCGAGCGAGTCAATGGTTTCCTGAGCGGTTTCGGTAGGGAAACCGTACATTAGGTAGGCATGGGTCATAATGCCGGCTCCGGCAAAGTTTTTCATGCTTTCGCGGGCGGTTTCTATGGTGATGCCTTTGTTTATCAGTTTCAGGATGCGGGGCGATGCCACTTCCAGCCCGCCTGAAATAGCTATGCAGCCGGATTGTGCCATCAGGTAACAAAGTTCCGGCGTAAACGATTTTTCGAAACGCACATTGGTCCAGTAGCTCACCGTCAGTTTGCGGCGAAGGATTTCTTCTGCCAGCTTGCGGAGCAGGGCAGGGGGGGCAGCCTCGTCCACAAAGTGAAATCCGGATTGTCCGGTTTGCTGCATAAGTGTTTCCATGCGGTCTACAATCAGTCCGATAGGAGCTTGCTCGTAACGGAGAATGTAGTCCAGGCTTCCGTCGCAGAATGCGCATTTTCCCCAGTAGCAGCCGTGCGCCAGCATCATCTTGTTCCAGCGCCCGTTGCTCCACAGCGCATGCATGGGGTTGGTCAGTTCTATCAGGTTGAGATAGTTGTTTTGTAATAATCCGTCATAATCCGGTGCACCAATCCTGGAAAAAGGAACGTTTTCCTTGCTGTCGAAATTGACGCGGATGATTTTCCCTGTCTCGTTGCGGTAAAATGTCCGGATCATTTCTTCGCCTTTTATCAATCGGAGCAAGGGCAATTCGCCATCGTCGAAAGTCAGGTAATCGATATAATTGAAAATGCCGGGGTCGGAGAGTTGGCGCAATTCGGTGTTTACATAGCCGCCTCCCATGACTATTTTTATTTCGGGTGCATGTGTCTTCAACCATTGTGCACAACGCAATGCACTGTACAGATTTCCGGGAAAAGGAACGCTGAAACCCACCATGCCGGGTTTGCTCTTGGCTATCCGGCGGGCGAAAATATCCAACATCAGTTTGTCAATCAACGACGGGGTTTTCTCCAATTCAGCTTGTAAGGGATCAAACTCGGGCAACCGCAAGCAAAGCGATTCGGCGTATCGGATCAGTTCAAAATGCGGATCGATGGTCAGGTTGATAAAGTCGCACAAGTCTTTCATAAACAAAGTACACAGGTGTATTGCGCGGTCGTGGTTGCCAATCATCCCGAAACCCCATTCCAGGTCATCATCGCTGGGAAGCCGTTTGCTTGCCGGCCAAAAGTCGCGGTTGCAGAACCGTTGTGCTAACGAACTGTCCTGTCCACTCAAGAAACGCATTACAGGTTCTATAGTCCGTAGGTAGAAATCTGCTCGTTGAAGTATGATTTTATGTTGCTTGGTAAGCTTTAATTGTGAGGCAGCATCGAATATCTCTGCCAGTTTATCCCGTTTGAAAAGCGCGTCGATCAATTCAATGCTCAGATCCATTTGCTCCGCTTCAATGCCTTCCGAACGCAGGAAACCCAACAGATGGCAGGTGGCGGGATAAGGTGTATTGAGCTGTGTAAGCGGCGGTGTAACGAGCAGAATCTTCATAAGTTGTATTTTCTTGCAAACTTACGGAATAATTTTTTGCATAGCCAAAAAAAAGAGACTTTTTCGAACTAAATGGCTTCTGTGTCGTTCATTTGTTGTAATTTTGTTGTTCCCGAAAAGAAATATTCGCTTCAACGTGCTTATATCTAATCATTAATAAAACCCTCCAATCATTATGAATCCAAAATTAAAAAAAGGTTTGATAATCAGTTCCTCGGTTTTTGTGGTATTTTTTGCTGTCTTATTGGTACTGCCGTTTGCTTTTAGTGGTAAAATCACGAAATTGGCCAAAGAGCAGATTAATGGGAAATTGAATGCTAAAGTTGATTTTGAAAATATCAATTTAAGCTTCATCCGTCATTTTCCTTTTGCTACGGTAACCATGGAGAACCTGCGGATTGTTGGTATTGACGAGTTTAAGAAAGACACGCTGCTGTCTACCGAAAAGGTTGATCTGGTATTGAACATTAAAAGTTTGTTTTCGGATAAAGGGTATGAAATACGGAAACTTCAATTCAATAATACCCGGGTGTTAGCACATGTTTTACCGAATGGCAAAGACAATTGGACGGTGATGAAAACCGATTCAACACAAAAGCAGGACACGACTCCCATGAGTTTTAATCTGAAATTGAAAGATGTTGAGATCAATAATGCGTACATCGTTTATTGGGACGAAAAAGGAAATCAGAAAGCCGTAATCCATAGCCTGAACCATACAACTTCGGGTGATTTTACCGCTGATAGTTCGATGTTGAAAACAAAAACAACCATCGATTCGCTGGATTATTGGATGGGTGGAGTGAAATATCTTTCCAGGGCAAATGTTGAATTGGAAGCAAATATTAATGCAAACCTGAACAAGAAAATTTATAACTTCAGTGATAATTCTTTACGCCTTAATGCTATTCCCCTTGCCTTTGCCGGCTGGGTGAAAATGCTTGACGATGGTTACGATATGGATCTGACTTTAGATGCCAAGAAAGTTGATTTCAAAGCTATCCTGTCTTTGATTCCGGCTATTTATGCTAATTCGTTCGAAGGTGTAAAAGCCGGTGGCGCTGTGAATATGTCGGGTTTTTTGAAAGGGAAAATGATAGGCGACAATTATCCTGCTTTCGATTTTAAACTCACTGCGGCGAATGGCTGGTTCCAGTATCCGAAACTGCCAAAATCGGTGCAGAACATCAACATAGCCGCCGATATTTCCAATCCCGGAAAAACCCTTGACGCAACAGTAGTCGATGTCTCCAGATTCTCATTTACCCTTGGCGGGAATCCTTTCTCAGCTCAAATGCATGTTGCATATCCCATGTCCGACCCTGAACTTAGCATGAAAGCCGTCGGCAAGATTGATTTGGGCAATATCAAAGAAATCTATCCGCTCGAAGCCGGAACGCAACTGAACGGTGTGTTGGATATGAATCTCGATTTAGGTGGACGCATGTCGTATTATGACAAGAATCAGTATGATAAATTTAAGTTTGCCGGAAAAATGAATATCAGCAATATGTTGGTAAAAATGAAAGCCTTTCCGCAAGATGTTTCTATTGCCAAAGCCAATTTGGTTTTCAATAACCGGTATGCTGATTTATCTGCCCTACAAATGAAGATAGGACGGAATGATTTAGCCATGAGCGGTAAACTGGAAAATTTTGTGGCTTACGCTTTGCACAATAAAACACTGACAGGAACACTTGATTTGCAATCCAATTACTTTAATGCGAGTGATTTTATGCCGGCTGATTCCAAGAAAGCTGCCGCTGATACATCGAAACTGACTCTCATGAAGATTCCGAAGAACATCAATTTTACCATGAAAGCCGATTTTAAAAAGCTGGTTTATTCTAAAATGGATTTTACCAATGCAAAAGGCATGTTGGTTATTGCCAATGGAGATATGAAATTTCAAAATATGGGCGTACAGGCTTTTGGGGGCAGCATGCTTGTCAACGGTTTGTATAGTACGTCGGATGTGAAAAAACCGTATGTAAACTTTGATTGCACACTGACTGATGTTACTTTTACCGAGATATTCAAACAAGTTGAGACTTTTCAGAAATTTGCTCCTGTTTTCGAAAAAGCATCGGGCAAGTTCTCTTCCAAATTGTCAATCAATTCTCTGTTGCAGAATGATATGTCGCCTAATCTGGCATCGTTGATCGGTAATGGGTCATTCTCTACAAAATCGATTGGTTTAAGCAATGTAGCGGTTATCAATACGTTGGCATCTAAGCTGAATCGTGCAGGTTTGTCAAGCTCCACCATTAAAGACCTTGCCTTGAATTTTGATATTAAAGATGGGAAGATAAACACCAAACCTTTTGATGTCGCGCTGGGAAATATAAAGATGAAACTTGGCGGTTCTACCGGTTTGGATAAAACAATTGCCTATGCCGGCTCAGTTCAGATGCCAGATCAGTTTAATTTGGGAAAATTCTCAAACTTGAACCTGAAAATAGGTGGAACATTCTCAAAGCCAAAGGTTGAGGTGGACGTGATGAGTATTTTGAATAATGTGATTGGAGATTCTAAAGCTAAGGTTCTAGGCGGAGTAGGTACGCAAGTTGATGCAGCTAAACAAAATGCCATTAAGGCTGCTCAAGATCAGGCAACTCAAATCAGATCGGAAGCTAAAAAGCTGGGTGACCAGATTTTGTCAGAAGCAAAAACACAAGGTGATCAACTGGTTGCCAATGCATCAAACCCGATAACTAAAATGGTTGCAAAGAAAGCGGCACAAAAATTGTTAGATGAAGCGCAAAAAAAATCCGACGATTTGAATGCTAAAGCAGAAGCCAAGGCAACTGATTTGATTCAAAAGGCATCTGGTGCAAAATTGTAGTTTTTTATAATTCTCAATAGTTTTTAAGAATGAAATTTAAGTTGATTTTTCTCTCTTTCTTTTGTTGTATAGCGCTCTTTGCAAATGGTGCGGATGAAGGCGAAGTGCTTTTTAATAATAAGCAATATTTAAAAGCGCGGTCTGTCTACGAAAATTTGTTGAAAAAGCGGCCAAAGGATGCTGTGTATAACTATCGATATGCCCGTTGTTGTTACGAGTTGAAAGACTTTGAGAATGCGATTGCTCATTTTGAATTGTGTGGAAGTAAATTTCCAATGCGAGATTTGTATTTGGGTGAATCGTACTTTAATACATATCGTTTCGATCAGTCTGCGGCAGCTTATCAGGCCTATATTTCCACTTTAAAACCGGATGATAGTAAGATTACTGAATATCAGAGAAAATTGAAACAGGCAGAAAATGCAGGACGATTACTCTTAAAAACAGAAGATATTGCCATTGTGGATAGCGTGGTGGTAAATAAAAATGATTTTTTGAAGTATTATAAATTTAGCAGCGAATTAGGTTCTCTCAGTCAGGAACCGCTTAAACTAACCCAGCGTCGTACAGTCGACAAAATCAAATACACAACGCAACGGCAGGATCGGGTTTATTATTCTGATTCTATTCATGGGCAAATGGATATTTTTACATCGTATAAATTGCTGGATGGTTGGTCTGCCCCAACTCCGCTTTCACCCATTATAAATACTCCGGCCAATGAAAATTATCCGTTTCTGCTGCTGGATGGTGTCACGGTTTACTTTGCTTCGGATGGTGAAAATTCAATTGGGGGGTATGATTTATTTGTAACTCGTTTTAATCCGTCATCGGATAGTTATCTGGCGCCCGAAAACATAGGTTTTCCATTCAACTCGCCTGCTAATGACTATATGATGGTGATAGACGAACAACGCCATTTGGGTTGGTTTGCCACAGACCGGAACCAGTCGGCCGGGAAGGTGATGATATATACTTTTATACCGAATGAAAGAAAAACGATTGTTCGTTCTGATGACAAAGACTATTTAAGGCGTGTTGCTGCATTGAAATCGTACCGAAAAGCAGTCAGTGTGGTTGCTCAAAGTGATTCGGCAACGCAAAGTCAGGTCAATAAGTCTGATAATCAAATTGAATTTGTTGTAAATGATTCAATTGTTTATACGCATGTTGAGCAATTTAAAAGCAAAGAAGCTCTTAAACTGTGGAATGAGATGCAGAAGCTCGTAGCAGATGGTAAAACATTGAAAACGCAATTGAACGATTTAAGGGCTCTGTATGCAAATTCGCAAAATGAGGATGAAAAGACTGGACTAGCTCCCAGAATTTTGAAACTTGAAAGTGATATTTCAGAACAACTCAAACAAGTTTCACTCAAAAATATTCAAATTAGAAATGAAGAGATCAGATTTCTTCAGCATGTAAAATGAATTATGTTCACTTATCTGAGTGTTTTTAATAGAATTTAGCAAACCATTTGGGCTTTAGTTTGTTCTTACTCAAGACTAATTAATGCTAAAGGGTATGGAAAACACAAATCAGCTTTCAGTAAAAACGACTAAAGGTGGTCCTTATGTTATTAACGGGTACTTTAAACTGGATCTGCCTTCAGGAGAAACAAAAGAATGCAGTGGAAAAACGTCACTATGTCGTTGTGGGAAGAGTCAAAATAAGCCGTTTTGTGATGAATCTCATAACAAATGCGTCATTGATACATGCAATCCGTGGTTTTGAGGAAATAAAAAATCATAAATTCTCTAAACAGACAGATAGAAATGATTTTCTATCTGTCTGTTTTTTAGTGTATTGTTGATTGAATTATGTTCGGTTAACGTTATTTCCGATTAATTGTACTATAACTTCCAATTTTAGTGTTAATTTTGTCAACTTAAAAGAAGATAATGGATAAATTGCGATTTCAAAGTTTTGGGAGTGGAAGTAGTGGGAATTGTTATTTTATTGGCAATGCATCTAATGGATTGTTGATTGATGCCGGGCTCGGAGTTCGTTCTATTCGCAAATGTTTGCGAAATCTGGGGCTCGATTTTGAAAATCTCTGGGGTGTTTTCGTAACCCATGATCACGCCGACCACATCAAAGCTGTTGGCCCGATCGGTGAAAAGCACAGGGTGCCTATTTATTCAACCCATAAAGTTCATGAAGGCATTCAGCGCAGTTATTGTGTCACAGAAAAATTATATTCCAGCCGGAAATATATTGAGAAAAATGAGACTATCCAAGTCGGAGATTTTAAAGTGACGGCTTTCCATGTTTCGCATGATGCAACTGATAATGTTGGGTATACGGTTGAGTACAAAGAAAAAATATTTACTTTTGCTACTGATCTGGGGTTTGTGAGTGAAGATGCGGCAAAACATCTGGAAAGGTCAAACTATATGGTTTTGGAGTCAAATTACGATGAACAAATGTTGTTGAAAGGGTCGTATCCTCCTCATCTCAAAAGCAGGATTACTGCAGATACCGGACATTTGAGCAATGATCAGGCAGGGCTTTTTCTCTCACAAATATTTAATGATCGAATAAAACACATTTTCTTGTGTCATTTGAGTCGTGAAAATAATTTACCTGAATTGGCTTACACAACTATTCAAAATTATCTGGAAGATAAACAAGTAGTGGTTGGCAAAGATGTTCAACTGGTTACGCTGGATAGATTAAATCCATCTGAGTTGTACATATTTTAGGGGAAGCAGAAAAATTAAAATATAACAAAACGGAATTCGAAACAAAAGTTTGTATGTCATTAAATTTAGTCATTATTCCTACTTACAATGAGAAGGAAAACGTTGAAAATATTATTCGTGCAGTTTTTAGTCAGCCGCTTCCTTATCATATTCTTATAATTGAGGATGGTTCGCCGGATGGAACCGCTTCTATTGTGAAGAAACTACAAACAGAATTTCCGGCTAGTTTATTTATGATTGAGCGCGAAGGGAAACAGGGTTTAGGTACAGCTTATATTACGGGTTTTAAATGGGCGCTGGAACATAAATACGAATATATTTTTGAAATGGATGCCGACTTTTCGCATAATCCTGTTGATTTAAATCGTTTATATGATGCTTGTGCCAATCAAGGAGCCGATGTAGCTATCGGTTCTCGGTATGTTACAGGTGTAAATGTTGTGAATTGGCCTATTGGGAGGGTTTTAATGTCTTATTTTGCATCTAAATACGTTCGTTTCGTACTTGGAGTAACTATTGCTGATACTACTGCCGGGTTTAAATGCTATCGTCGTGAAGTACTTGAGACTATTGAACTGGATAAAATCAGATTTAAAGGTTATGCATTTCAGGTTGAGATGAAATATACGGCTTTTGAATGTGGATTTACATTGAAAGAAGTGCCGGTTATTTTCATTAATCGTGTGTTGGGAGTTTCAAAAATGAATGGTGGAATTTTTGGTGAAGCGTTTTTTGGAGTTATTGAACTGAAAATAAGTGGTTGGTTTCGCAAATTTCCACAAAAGAAGAAAAAATAAATTCAATATTTTAATATGAATTCAATCCAACTAATTCGAAATGCAACGATTGTAAATGAAGGGAAAACCTTTGTAGGCTCTGTCTTGATTGTTGGTGATACAATAAAAGCCATCTATCAGGAAAATCAAGTTGCAGAAATCTCAGAACCTTACACCGAGATTGATGCTGCAGGTTTATTGTTATTGCCAGGAGTGATTGATGATCAGGTTCATTTCAGAGATCCCGGATTGACCCACAAGGGTGATATTTATACAGAAAGTAAAGCAGCGGTTGCTGGTGGAATAACTTCATATTTCGAGATGCCTAATACAAAACCGCAAGCCACGACTATTGATTTGCTGGAAGATAAATTTCTGACGGCTTCACAGAAATCTTTTGCCAATTATTCGTTTTTAATGGGAGTTACGAACGATAATTTTGAAGAACTGAAAAAAATAAATCCGCGAAATGTAGCTGGGCTAAAAATGTTTATGGGCTCATCCACAGGTAATATGTTAGTGGACAGAGAAGAAACCTTAAATAAAGTTTTCTCTGAAATACCATCGTTGATTGTTACTCATTGTGAAGATGAAGCAACTATTCAGCACAACATTCAATACTACAAACAAATGTTGGGAGAAAATATTCCTATCCAATATCATTCGAAGATTCGTAATTCCGAAGCATGTTATAAATCATCGTCTTATGCTGTCGAATTGGCCACAAAATACAATTCCAGATTGCATGTTTTCCACTTGTCTACGGCAAAAGAGATGTCTTTGTTCTCTTCTGAAATCCCGTTAAAGGAGAAACGGATTACGGCTGAAGTTTGTGTTCACCATTTGTGGTTTTCGGATGCTGATTATGCTAAATATGGCAACCGGATTAAATGGAACCCGGCAATTAAATCCGAATCTGATCGTTTGGCGCTGATTGATGCTGTGAACTCAAATAAAATTGACGTAATTGCTACCGATCATGCACCTCATTTATTGTCAGAAAAGGAAGGTTCGTGCTTAACAGCAGCTTCCGGTGGTCCGTTGGTTCAACATTCATTGGTGGCTATGCTGCAACTGGTGAAACAAGGGAATTTTAATTTGGAGAAAGTTGTTGAAAAAATGTGCCATGCGCCGGCTGACTTGTTTCGGATTGAAAAGCGAGGTTATATTCGTCCCGGATATTTTGCCGATTTAGTACTTGTTGATCCTAACCGTTCGTGGGTTGTAAATACAGATAATATTTTATACAAATGTGGTTGGTCGCCTTTTGAGGGTATTCGCTTTGATGCCTCTGTTGTACAGACTTGGGTAAATGGACATCTGGTTTATGATAATGGCCAATTTGATGAGTCAGTTCGGGGACAAAGGTTGTTGTTTGAGGTTTGATCTGTTTTTTTTGTAAATATAAATATATGAAAAATAAGACAATAATTCTATTTTTAAGTGGAATAGTTTGTATCTCGATAGTAGCTTTGTTTTACTTTTGGAATAAGAGAGGAAACGAGAAGGTTCAAAATGTTGCATATATCCATAATCAGGGTGAGGCTCAGGGAACTACATACTCAATTACGTATCTTCAGCCACAAGGAACAGATTTGCATGAAAAAATAGCAAAGAGACTTCATGAATTTGACTTGTCGCTTTCAACTTATGTTCCGCAATCGATTATTTCCAGAATAAATAGAAATGATACGGCTGTACGTACTGATGATGATTTTGAAGAAATGTTTAGGGTAGCTAAGACTGTTTCAGATCAGACTCATGGAGCTTTTGACATAACTGTCGGGCCGCTGGTCAAAGCCTGGGGATTTGGTTTTGGAAATTCCAGTCACAGGAAAATTCCTGATGTAAAAGAAATCTTGCCATATGTTGGTTATAATAAGATTAGAATTGAAGATCATAAGTTAATCAAAGAAAATCCGCAAATTATAGTAGATGCCAATGCGTTGGCACAAGGACAATCGTCGGATGTTATAGGTAAATTGCTGGAAAACAATGGGTGTCGGAATTACATGGTTGAAATAGGTGGAGAAGTTGTTTGCAAGGGATTAAATCCGGAGGGAAAGAAATGGAGAATAGGAATTGATAAACCAATTGACGATTCTACCAGTATCATAAATGAAATTCAATCTATCGTTGCAATAAGCAATATTGCTATCACTACATCGGGTAATTACCGGAAATTTTACTACCTGAATGGAAAGAAATATGCTCATGAAATAGATCCTCATACTGGTTATCCGGTTGTTCATAATCTGTTAAGTGCAACAGTTGTGGCTCCAACTTGTATTCAGGCTGATGCATATGCTACTGCATTTATGGTGATGGGAGTTGATAGCAGTTTACAAATATGTAAAAGAATACCCAATCTGGATTGTTACTTGATTTACACAGATAAGCATGGGAAAAATCAGGTGGTTTATACTAAGGGTTTTAAAAAATACTTAACTCAATAAATTTCAACAAAGAAGTCTAAATCACTTCTTGTGTTAAATAGATACGTTTTATTTTTTTATTCATGATTAAATAACTATTTTTGCACTCCAAAATTTTTTATGAAAAGGACCTCATTTCTCTTTTTGATTGTTGTTTTGACCCTGTCTTCGTGCAGTAATTATCAGAAATTACTCAAGTCGGACGATGCTGAGCTGAAATATAACAAAGCTGTCGAATATTTCGATAAAGGTGATTTTATGCGTGCTTCAACTTTGTTTGACGCTGTAGCAACTTATTATAAAGGCACCGAACGTTCAGAAACAGTATTGAATTATATGGCAAGGTCGTATATGGGTCAGAAAGACTATTATTCGGCAAGTGAGTATTATAAAACATACGTAAAAACGTATCCGAAAGGAAAATATGTAGTTGAGTCGAAATATATGATCGGCTATTGTTATTATCAGGATTCTCCTGATGCACGGCTTGATCAATCGGCCACCATTAAGGCTGTTGCTGCATTTCAGGAATTTATAGATATTTATCCGGAAAGCGAACGGGTAAAAGACGCCAATAAATTGTTGGATGAATTGAATAATAAATTGGCTTACAAAGCCTATTTAAACGCAAGATTGTATTATAATCTGGGTGACTATATGGGTAATAATTATGAGTCATCTGTAATTGCTTCTCAAAATGCTTTAAAAAGATTCCCGTCAACATCGTATCGTGAAGATTTTTTAATGCTTATAGTTAACTCTAAACATCAAATGGCTATTCAGAGTATTGAAGATAAAAAAGCTGACCGTTACCGGGCAACGATTGATGAGTGTTATAATTATATTAATGAATTTGCGGCGGGTAAATACCGTAAGGAAGTTGATAAAATTTTGAATGAATCGAAAAAAATTGTGAAAGAATAAAATAATAGTATTATGGACTATAAAAAAGTAAATGCACCGTCGAATACCATTTCCAGAGACATGAACTCTATGAGTGCAAACATTGGGAATGTTTACGAAACTGTAAAAGTTATTGGTAAGCGTGCTAATCAAATTAGCGTGGAAATTAAATCTGAGCTTGATAAGAAATTGTTGGAATTTGCTTCGTTTAATGAGAATATCGAAGAGGTTTTTGAAAACAGAGAACAAATTGAGATTTCTCGCTACTACGAAAAACTTCCTAAAGCAGTTTTAATTGCAACTCAGGAATTTTTGGAAGACAAAGTGTATTATCGCAATCCAATTAAAGACAAATTGAAATAATATTTTTTCAATTTCTTTTTGAGTCTAGATAGAAGAATACTCTGTTATATCAGAGTATTCTTTTATCTTTTTTTGTTTGTGTATAGTTCAATTCATTTTTGTATTTTTGTAAATCAATAAATTGTAAATATAAAATGGCGCTTCAAGGTAAAAAAATAATATTAGGAGTTACGGGTAGCATTGCAGCTTATAAATCTGCACAGTTGATTCGTTTGTTGGTAAAAGGCGGTGCTGAAGTGAAAGTTATTATGACTGCTTTGGCTAAGGAATTCATTACCCCACTTACATTAGCTACATTGGCAAAAAATCCGATTCTAGTCGATTTTTTTGATCCAACCAATGGAAACTGGAATAGCCATGTTGATTTAGGCTTGTGGGCTGATGCTTATTTAATTGCGCCAGCTACCGCTAATACTATTGGGAAAATGGCTACTGGTGTAGCTGATAATTTACTCTTGACTACCTATTTGTCAGCTAAATGCCCGGTGTTTGTTGCACCGGCGATGGACTTGGATATGTTTGCGCATCCAGCTATGCAGCGTAATCTGGAAACATTAAAATCAATCGGTAATCAAATTATTGAACCTGCCAGCGGAGAATTGGCTAGTGGCTTGGATGGTAAAGGCCGAATGGAAGAACCGGAGAATATTGTGAATTATCTTGATAATTATTTTACCCCTAAACCTTTATTGGGCAAGAAAATACTTATTACTGCTGGTCCTACATACGAAAAGATAGATCCTGTACGTTTTGTGGGTAACTATTCTACCGGAAAAATGGGTTTTGCTTTGGCCGAGGTTTGTGCGTTGCAAGGTGCTGATGTGTGCTTAATCGCGGGACCTGTTCAATTATTGACTAAGCATCAAAATATTGAAAGAATTGACGTAGAGTCGGCCGAAGATATGCATGATGTCGTTTTGAACCGGTTCTACGGCATGGATGGAGCAATTCTGTGTGCAGCTGTTGCCGATTTTACACCTGTAGAAGCGGCGCAAACCAAATTGAAACGTGAAAAAGAAAATCTGGTATTGGAGCTAAAACCAACTAAAGATATTGCTGCTGCAGTAGGTGAAATGAAAACTGAATCTCAATTTCTTGTTGGATTTGCGTTGGAAACTAATAATGAAGAGGCTAACGCAATGAATAAAATGGAACGCAAAAATTTTGATTTTATCGTGTTGAATTCTTTGCAAGATGCTCAAGCCGGGTTTGGATATGATACTAACAAAATCAGTATACTTTATAAATCGGGGGACAAGAAAGTTTTTGATTTGAAGAAAAAGAATGCTGTAGCAGAGGATATTGTATCTGAAATTTATTCAATTCTGTGATTTAAAATCATACTCTGATAACTGATATGAAACATTGGCTGTTACTATTGGGTATTCTGTTGTTAACGGGAATTGTTCAGGCTCAGGAGCTGAACTGTACGATTCAAATAAACTCCGATCAGATACAGGGAACCAATAAATCTGTTTTTAATACATTGCAAAAGTCCATTTCCGACTTTATGAATAACCGGAAATGGACAGAAATGTCGGTTGCCAATACGGAGCGAATAGAATGTACGCTGAATATAATTGTGAAAAAGGTAGATGCTGATGTATTTACTTCAGAAATCCAGATTCAATCCCGCCGTCCGGTGTTTAATTCAGCTTACAATAGTACGCTATTCAATTTTAAAGATCTTCTGTTCACGTTCAATTACAAGGAATTTGATCAGTTGGAAATCAATCAAAATACCATTACGTCTAATCTTACAGCTGTATTGGCTTATTATGCTTATATTATCATTGGGTATGATTTGGATTCTTATTCACGATTGGGTGGCACTTCTTGTTTTCAGGCGGCTGAAAATATCGTAAACTCGGCACAAGGAGCGGATTTGGTTGGTTGGAAAGCTTTTGAGAGTTCGCGAAACCGATATGCATTAGTAAATAATTTGATGGATGAAGCTTTTAAAAAGTACCGTAATTATTTTTATGAATATCACCGTTTGGGATTGGATGAAATGACTACTAACGCTACTAATGCCCGTGCCAAGATTGCTGAAGGATTGCCTTTGCTGCGTGATGCAAATCGTGCAAGGCCATCTGCTATTGTTATTTCATCGTTTTTAGATGCTAAGAATGATGAAATCATTAATATTCTTTCGAAAGGCACAAATCAGGAAAAAACCGATGCAATTCAAATACTATCGGACGTAAATCCAACCCAGTCGTCTAAATATGAGAAGATGCTGAGATAATCTGGGATTCTAATTTAGTAACACATTATGCTAAAGTCGCTATATATTTCTAATTACGCTTTAATTACGGAGTTAAATATTGACTTTCAGTCTGGTTTCTCGGTAATTACTGGTGAAACCGGAGCTGGAAAATCTATTATTTTAGGTGCCCTCTCGCTTATTTTGGGGCAGCGTGCTGATTCTAAATCTATAAAAATAGATGCCGAAAAGTGCGTCATTGAAGCTGAATTTGACATTTCTGCATACACACATTTGTCCGATTTCTTTGCTCAAAATGACTTGGATAATGAGGGGGATAGTTGTTTGATCCGACGGGAATTGACCGGTAGTGGTAAGTCAAGGGCGTTTATCAACGACACGCCTGTAGCTTTAAATGTGATTCGGGATTTGAGCAACCGCTTGCTTGATATACATTCCCAACATGAGAATCTGCTTCTTTCCAATGTTGGTTATCAGTTGGATGTGGTGGATACGATTGCTCAAAATACAGTTGAATTAAATGCTTACCGGCAAACGTATCAGCAATGGAGAAGTTTGCAAGCAGAACTGAAACAACTGCAAAGACAGGCAGAGAAACAGGCTTCGGATATTGACTATGTTCAATTTCAATTTCAGCAACTAACCGACGCCAAGTTGGTGGAAAATGAACAGGCAGATTTGGAGCTGGAGCAAGAAACGTTGAGTCATGCCGAAGAAATAAAGTCGCAATTGTTGAAGTCCAGTCAACTACTGGAGGATGAAAACATGTCTTTGTCCTTATTAAAGGAGACTATCCAGGCTTTATCGCACATAAAAAACTATATTCCGTCGGGTGATAACTGGTACGAGCGATTACATTCAGCTTTGATTGAGTTGAAAGATATTTCAGCGGAAATGAGCTCGTATGAGGAACGGGTTGAATTTAATCCATCTCGATTGGCTTTGGTTGAAAGTCGACTGAGCGAACTATTTACACTTCAAAAGAAGTATAAAGTAACTTCGGTGGAAGAGCTGATAGAACTGCGAGATAGTTTTGATAAACAGCTGCAACGCATCGGATCGTTTGAAGAGGAACTGGAGGCATTGAATGCCAAGGTGGCATTATCTTTTGCTCAACTGCAAATTGATGCGCAACGGTTAACTAACAGTAGGCAGCAGGCCTGTAAGCCAATCGAATCGTATTTGATAGAACAGTTGATTAAGTTAGGGATGCCAAATATCCGGTTTGTTGTAGAGATAACTGCAGAAGAGGAATTTACTGAAAATGGAAATGATCAGGTTCAGTTTCTTTTTTCAGCAAATAAAAACCGGGAACCACAGCCTGTTACACAGATCGCATCGGGTGGGGAAGTGTCACGCTTGATGTTGTCCATAAAATCGTTGGTTGCCCATAAAGCTGATTTGCCTACGATTATTTTCGATGAAATTGATACCGGGGTTTCGGGAGAAATTGCCCACCGGATGGGGGAAATTATGCGGACAATGAGTGCTGAGATGCAGGTGATAACGATTACACATCTTCCACAGATTGCGGGAAAGGGAGCCCAGCATTATTCGGTATTTAAAGATGATTCCGGCTTACAAACCCAAACTCATATCAGGAGATTGGATCAAAAAGAGCGTTTGGTGGAATTGGCTCAAATGTTGAGTGGTAAGAATGTGACGGATGCAGCTTTGCAAAATGCGCAGGAGTTGCTTTTGAACTAGCTTTATATCTCGGAATTAATAAAAAAGTATGATTATCCGCGTGATGACCTATATTTTATTTGAATTCCGTCATTTGCCTTAGCGTCCGCACGACAAAACAAATGCATGATTCACCCCCTGAAAATGCCTTTGCGAGTCTGTTCATTACGCTCTTTTACATATTTGTTTTTTTTAATTCACCCAACGGAAACCTGTCGCCAATGGCGAAACCTTCTCGCAAGGCATCGCGGCCATTTCGCGAATGGCGAAACCTTCACGCAAGGCATCATAGCCGTTTCGCCAATGGCGGTAACATTTCCCAACCCGTTTCCGATAAATAGAACGCCAACTTCACTTGTCTTCAGGTTCACCGGATGAGATCACGTTTGTTTGAGAGACTTTGTGGATGAGCAGGCCGTTTCGCGGATAATCAAATAAAAAATAAAACTCCGGTATGCTTTGTGGCCTGCCGGAGTTTTATTTTTTTTATTTGTTGCTTCGTTTTAGCTTTCGTTCTGTTTTTAGAAGCTTCTTGGCGGCCTTTTCGGCAGCTTTTGCTTCCCGGGCAGCTCTTTTAGCTAGCTTACGTTCTTCCAGTACCTTCTTGAGATATTCGAGATAAGAGTCGATGTAGCGTTTGCGTTTCGTTTCGAGCAAGTCGGCCATGGTAATCATAATACCAGATTCGTATACAGAACCAAAGTCGGGGTCAAAAATAGATCCGAAGAACCGCATGGTGTCTGATAACCCAATATATGCATTGAACATAGGTGGAATTGATTCACCATGATGTCTGAGCGTCTTTTGTAACGTTTTGTAGTCGGAGGAGGAGTCATATCCGACAAATAATTCCTGAGCCAACAGGTTGTTTTCCTCGCTTACATGAATAGGAGTTTTTGGGGTTATCATGATATCCGGATCGGGGAAATAGCGATACATATACTCGTAAATTAATTCGCGTGCCATAACCGGATAGTGTTCGTAAATGGTAACTTTACCAATAAAATAGCGGGTGTCTTTTACTGTATGGGTTAACGCTCCGAGTCCATCCCACAAATTATCAAGGGCAAAAAGGCTTTTAGTGCCCATTTTGGATGTTTGGTAGTCGGGTTGAACAAATGCCCGGCCAAGCTCGACTGTGTAAGGCAAAAAATCTTTGATAAATCTGTCGGAAAATATAAATAAGTGAGACATCACGAATTTAGGTTGGCCTTCTTGATCAAAATCAACATCACATCCCGGCAAATAGCGGTAGCCTCCAATTATTTCCAAGGCCACGGGATCCCACACGATCAGTTGATAGTAGGGCTTCTCCATATAATCATATTCATCTGTATCAATTTCTTCGCCTGTGCCACCACCACCTGACCGAAAAGAAATTTCGCGAAGACGACCAATTTCGAGCATCACATTGGGAGCATTGTGAGCCGTAATAACGTAAATTTCGTTATGGGCTTTATTGGTTGGCCGTAGAAACTTGTCAGCCGAAAGCTCTTGCTTCAGAATCTCTTTGTCAATTGCAGGTATAATTTGCTTCATTATAAAAAATACAGTGAAAGATTACTTCGTGTCATGTTGAACACAAAAGTAGTTATTTTTTGAAGTTTGTTTACAAATAAATATAGGTTTTTTATGTGACAATTGTGATAAAACTGATTTCTTTTATTACAATTGAATTTGACTTTGCACAATGTTCTTTTAAGTGTGCGGTTTCTGGGTTGTGAAGGTCACTTTGTTAGATTTATAGTGGAATTCAGATAAGTAAAACTCACTTTATTGCTGAGAGAATTCGGTATTGGGAGTTGAATTTGGATGTTGTACATTGTACAAAACTTTCTCTCAGATCAGATTGCTCCATTGTATGATATACGAAACTTTCATTTAGTTTAGATCTTCGCCGTGTTGTGCTTAAAATATCTCCATTTGTGGATTCTCAAACTCTTGTATAATATTGTATGGCGTATTGGAGGGGATAATAAATAAACAACGCATCTAAAATAGTCTCTTAGATGCGTTGTTTATTTATTTAGATGTTGAAATTAAAGAACCAGCGATGGTGCCTCGTACACCCTATTGGAAAGTTCCGTATCCAGCAGGTATAGTCCACGTGGATCGAGCCCAAACAGCTCAAATCGTTTATTCAGGTCATCCGATCTTTTTTCTTCTTCACCTTGTTCTTTTACAAACCAATCCAGAAATTGCATGGTTTTAAAGTCTTTCAGTGCATATGCTTCTGAATAGATGTCGTTTATAGATGCGCTAATAAACAATTCATGTTCTAACGAAGCTTCCAGCGGCTGTTTGAAATCAGTGTATTCCTGACCAGGAGCAGCGATGGCATTCAAAACAATTTTCTCTCCATTGTTCTGCATGTATTTCAGAAATAGCATAGCATGTCCATATTCTTCTTGCGTTTGAATAGCAAACCAGTTTCCAAAACCATTCAGGTTTTTGCTATAATAGTAATTTGACATATCCAGATACAAATAAGAAGAGTAAAACTCTTTGTTTATCTGGCTGTTTAATAAATCTACAATTTTAGTGTTTAGCATACGGCGATCCTCCAGTAAAAATTATTTTAGATTCTTGTTATATTCGCTCCCAGGGCGTTCAGTCTTTTGTCAATATCCTGATATCCCCGGTCAATTTGATCAATGTTGTGAATAATGCTTGTTCCTTCAGCACAAAGTGCTGCAATAAGCAAGGCAATTCCGGCGCGAATATCGGGCGAACTCATGGTAGAAGCCCTCAGGTGCAAATGGTTTCCTTGGCCGATAACTGTTGCACGGTGCGGATCACACAAAATGATTTGCGCCCCCATATCTATCAGTTTATCCACGAAAAACAACCGGCTTTCGAACATTTTTTGATGAATAAGCACACTGCCTTTTGCTTTGGCTGCTACCACCAGAAATACGCTGAGTAAATCGGGTGTTAGCCCCGGCCACGGTGCATCAGCAATAGTCATGATCGATCCGTCGATAAACGATTCTATGGTATAATTTTTTTGATATGGAATAAATATATCGTCGCCACGTTGTTCCAACTGAATGCCCAAACGGCGGAAGCTGTCAGGTATAATCCCTAATTCGTGGTAAGCTACGTTTTTAATGGTAATCTCAGAAGCAGTCATAGCTGCCATACCAATAAAACTGCCTACTTCAATCATATCGGGCAAAATGCGATGATTGCAACCGCGTAATGCTGTAACACCTTCGATGGTAAGTAAGTTTGACCCAACGCCGGATATTTTTGCGCCCATTTGGTTCAACATCTTGCAAAGTTGTTGAAGGTAGGGTTCGCAGGCAGCGTTGTAGATGGTGGTAGTACCTTCGGCCATGACGGCTGCCATCAAAATATTGGCCGTTCCGGTCACCGATGCTTCGTCGAGCAGCATGTAGCATCCAGTCAATTTTTCTGCTTCGATTTCGTATCGTTTCGTATCCGGATCGTAGTGGAAATTTGCCCCTAGTTTTTGGATACCGATGAAGTGTGTATCCAATCTGCGACGACCAATTTTGTCACCTCCCGGCTTTGGGATGATGGCTTTACCAAAACGGGCTACCAGGGGTCCGACAATCATAACTGAGCCGCGCAATGATGCACTTTTTCTGTAAAAATCGTCAGATTGAAGATAATCAAGATTTACTTTATCGGCTTTGAAAGTATAGGTATCAGTATTTTCACGTTTAACGTCAACACCCATATCAGCCATAAGATTTATCAGGTTGTTGACATCTAATATATCAGGAATGTTGCTTATGGTAATAGCTTCGGAAGAAAGTAGCACTGCACAGATAACCTGTAATGCTTCGTTTTTTGCACCTTGTGGTGTAATAGAGCCGCTTAAGCGGCGTCCGCCTTCTATTTGAAATGACGACATAGATGTTCTGTTGAAAGTGTATAATGTTTATAAAGTTCGAAAGTCCATAATTCATAAGGCCAGCCTGCTTTATGAACTATGGACTTTATAACTCAGCACTGTTTTTTTATTTTTTCTTTTTGGGTTTATTCTTTTTGTTGAATAAAACATCCCTTGATTCCACCAGTTTGAAGAAATCCTCCGAAATGTCCAACTTGCCCTTAGATAGCTCACGCAGGTCGTCAAAAATCTTGCGATCATCAACCACTTCTTTATTCCAGGTAAGAAAACATTTTTTCATTTGGTTGGCAATAAGCCGGATCAGTTCGTTTTTTTCTTCGCCATCGGGGTAAGCTGCTACTTTTTCGATCATTTCTTCCAGTGTGCGACCATAGTGTTGATAGCGAATACGTGAGTTTTTGTATGGTATAGGTTCCGGACGTGTATACAGGTTCTCTTCTTGCAAAATCTCATATGGAAAGTCAATATCCAACTTGAAATTGGACATAATAGCCACGTGATCCCATAATTTATGTTTGAAATCATTTACATCGCGCAGATAAGGAAACAAATTACCCATAATGTTGATAATTGTTTTTACACACCGGGTGCGCTCTTCGCGATCTTCAATGGTTAAGGCATGGGCCACCATTTGTTGTATGTTTCGCCCATATTCGGGCATAATTAATTTTCCTTGTAAGGTTGTATATTCCATATTGCGTTGAGTGATATGATGAAATGCAAAAGTAACTATTTTTTTTCAGATATGAATATTAATACGAGTGGAAGTTATTGTTGGTTCTTACGTCATATTCATGATGGTTAATTGGATAGTGTGAGATACTCAGAAAGTTAGTAGTCAGATTGTTTAACTCATGCAAATTTGGATACACTGAATTGTAACTGAATTTTACGTTATCTTTGCATTATGAAAAATACTACGAGTCAAATCGATGATATGCTTAGAAGGATGGATATCGAATCGCTCAATGCCATACAGTTGGGAGCACTTGATGCCGTCAATGAGAAAGAGCAAGACCTAATTCTTCTATCACCAACCGGTTCTGGCAAAACGCTGGCTTACTTACTGCCGGTGTTGCAGAGTCTCGATCCCGATGTTCAAAAAGTTCAGGCTTTGGTCTTGGCTCCAACGAGAGAGCTGGCACAACAAATAGAACAGGTTTGGCGCAGTATGGGCACAGGATATAAAGTGAACACTTGTTTTGGAGGACGTCCGTCGAATGGTGAAAAGCGTGAATTGATAGTTCCGCCGGCATTACTTATCGGAACGCCCGGTCGATTACAAGATCATATCGAACGGGAAAACTTTGATGTCGATTCCATACAGACACTTGTGCTCGATGAGTTTGATAAATCACTTGAAATGGGTTTCACTGAACAGATGGAGTTTATTATCGGTCGGATACCAGCCCTTAATAAACGGATACTAACTTCGGCAACCGATGCAGTAGATATTCCTGCCTTTACTGGCATTCGAAATCCGATTAAACTGGATTTTTCTGAAAAATCTAATGTACTGAGCGGATTAAAAATTTTTTCAGTGAAAGGGGAGACCAATGATAAGATGGACTTATTGTATCGCCTTTTATGTTATTTGGGCAATGACTCATCGTTGATCTTTTGTAATCAGAGAGATACAGTGGAGAAAGTAAATGCTTATCTGACAGGCAGAAAATTGTCAAACGAATTTTTTCATGGCAAACTTGAACAACCCGAACGGGAAAGGGCTCTTTCAAAATTCCGCAATGGCAGTTGCACTACTTTTATTTCCACCGACCTGGCTTCGCGTGGATTAGACATCCCAGAAATCAGAAATGTTATCCACTTTGATGCACCTGTTCGAAACGAGGAGTTTGTACATCGTAATGGACGGACAGCCCGAATGAAAGCTGAAGGTTCAGCTTTTATGCTTTTGGCAGCTAGCGAAAATCTGCCTGGTTTTATAACAGATCAACTTCAACAGTTTTTACTTCCGGTTCTTACTTCTGCACCTCCCAAGCCAGAATGGGCAACACTTTATATTGGAAAAGGGAAAAAAGACAAGCTTAGCAAGATGGATGTGGTCGGTTTTATGTTTAAGAAAGGACAATTGGCCAAAGAAGAGTTGGGTATGGTTGAGGTAAAGGATTATTACTCATTTGTAGCCATCAAAGTGAATAAAGTGAAAGAGGTTTTGAGATTGGTCGCAAATGAGAAAATCAAGAATATGAAAACGAAAATTGAGCTAGCCGAATAGCTTGCCAGTTTGGAATTTATAACGTGTAAGGGAGAAAGTAATAAGCTGTATGAACAAAAAGTCCCGGATCACAATATGATCCGGGACTTTTGCTTTGTATGCTTTTTATTATAGAAGATATTGCTCGCTGATTGATTTGTTCTCTTGCACCCGTTGAATGGTGTCGGCAAACATTTTTGAAATTGAAAGAATTTTTACCTTTGAACATTTACTCAATTCAAATGGAATTGAATCGGTAAAGGCAATTTCGGTGAGAGCAGATTGCATCACTTTTTCTGCTGCTTCACCAGACATAACACCATGTGAAACAATTGCGCGGACACTTCGGGCACCTTTGCTTAACATCAAATCGGCAGCTTTGCAAAGCGTTCCGGCTGTATCAACCATATCATCCGTGATGATCACGTCTTTACCATAAACTTCACCAATAATTGTCATCTCGCCAACCACGTTTGCTCTTTCGCGGGTTTTATGGCAAATAACCATCGGCACTCCAAGGTATTTGGAGTAAGAGCCTGCACGTTTTGAACCGCCTACATCAGGTGATGCTATAACCAGGTTCTTTAATTTCAATGATTTAATGTAAGGGACGAAGATAGTTGAAGCATAGAGATGATCGACTGGGATGTCAAAAAAACCTTGAATCTGATCTGCATGTAAATCCATTGTTATAATGCGATCTACACCTGCAACTCCGAGCATGTCGGCGATAAGTTTTGCACCGATTGATACGCGCGGTTTGTCTTTTCTATCCTGGCGAGCCCAACCGAAATAAGGAATTACAGCTATAATTTTATAGGCTGATGCACGTTTAGCTGCGTCAATCATCAACAGTAATTCCATTAAGTTGTCGGAATTAGGGAATGTAGATTGAACCAGATAAATGTATTGTCCACGGATAGACTCTTCGTAAGAAACGGAAAATTCACCATCGGAAAAGTGTTGGATCTTCATTTTTCCGAGTGGACAATCTAGACTTTGACAGATTTTTTCGGCAAGATAACGACTATTCGTGCCTGAAAATACTTTAAAGGGTGAAGTTGGCATGGATTGATGTGAAATTTAGTTTTGGAGAATTTTTGGCAAAAGTACTCAATATAATTATAAAAGAGATGAGAAATCTTGATTAAATAACAATGAATATTTATAAGCCAGAAATACATGGATAAACCCTGTAGTTTTAATCAATAAAAATTAGGAGTTTCATATCCTGTGAAGTTAAAGACCAACAGAGAAGATTCTCAGCTTTTTTCTGGATATAAATTTATAGCCGGCTAAATCCTGTCTTTTTCTGCAAACGTTTGAAATTAAATTTCGCCTTTTTTCGAAGTTAGCTAAAATAGACCTAATAGAAATAACACTATTTTTGTTCGTGCTTAAATGTGTTCAACCTAATTATCTATAATTCAAATATCTATGAGAATACGCTTTCAAATATCATATTATACTTACTGGGGACAGAGGCTCTTCGTAAGTGGAAATATTCCTGAACTAGGGAATAACGACTTAACAAAAGCTTTAGCGCTTAATTTTCAAGCACCCGAAGGCTGGTCGAAAGAAATAGAGATAAACCACAAGGACAGTTTTCAGTTAACTTACAAGTATGTCTTGTTTAATGAAAACACGGGTCAATTTGTGGAAGAGTGGGGAGATGATCGAAACGTGAATATCGATCCGGCTAAAATGGAACATGTATTTTGCGTTGATACATGGAACTCGCCAGGCAGTATTGAAAATGTATTTTTGACAGCACCTTTTGAAGAGGTATTGCTGCACCACGATCATTTTACAGCAAACTCGAAGTCGACAGAAAAATATACACACCTTTTCAAGGTAAAAATGCCTATGTTGAAAAGTAACGAGGCTATTTGTATAATCGGAGATTGCGATGTGCTGGGCAATTGGTCAACAAGCAAGCCGGTGGTGATGAGCCAGACCGAAAAAAACTGGTGGACGGCTGAGGTTGACTTAAGTAAGGTGAAGAAAGATGTTCACTATAAATATGGGGTATATGATCCGGAAGACAAACAATTTCGTTATCTTGAATCGGGTTCCGATCGTACAGCTCCAGTCATAAATTCTAAAAAAACTTTTGTGCAACTTTCGGATGGTTTTGTTCAGATCGCGAATAAATCGTGGAAAGGGGCAGGAGTGGGATTGCCGGTTTTTAGCATCAGAACCAAGAAGAGTTTTGGTGTTGGTGACTTTGGCGATATGAAACTGCTGATTGACTGGGCAGAGAAAGTTGGCTTGAAACTGATTCAAGTACTTCCGCTCAATGATACGATTGGTACACATACCGATGCTGACGTGTTGCCTTATGCGGCTATCTCGGCGTTTGCGCTGAACCCGCTTTTTTTGAATTTGCCTGCAATGGGCAAGCTTCCTTCAACGCATCCGCTGCAAACAACATATAAAGCCACACAAGCAGACCTGAACGCCCGGGAATTGATTGCGTTTATGGATGTGATTACGTATAAACTCCAGTATGCAAAAGAATTGTATCTGCAGCATAAAGACAAATTTCTGGCTGATAAAAAATTCAAGGCTTTTTTCAATGAAAACGAATACTGGTTGGTACCTTATGCAGCCTATTGTGTGCTGCGCGATAAATTCGGAACACCCGATTACCGGCAGTGGCAAGAATTTGCAACGTATGATGTTCAGAAAATGGCTGAATTTACATCGGCGGACCAGCCACACTTTGATGATCTGGCTGTAAATTATTATATTCAATACCACCTGCATATCCAGCTTTCCGAGGCTGCAACCTATGCGCACGAACATGGCGTGGTACTGAAAGGTGATATTCCGATTGGAGTAAACCGCAATAGTGTGGATACGTGGGTTTCGCCGGAATTGTTCCACATGCACATGCAAGCCGGTGCGCCACCCGATATGTTTGCCGTGAAAGGGCAAAACTGGGAACTGCCGACTTACAATTGGAAAGAAATAGAACATACCGGTTTTGATTGGTGGAAAAAGCGTTTTTCCCAGATGTCGAATTATTTTGATACGTTCCGGATTGATCATATTTTGGGTTTTTTCCGTATCTGGCAGATTCCGGTCAGTCAGGTGGAGGGCATTATGGGTCATCTGAACCCGTCGACTCCCATTCATATCAATGAATTTGCCGAAAAAGGATTGTGGTTCGATTACAACCGTTTCTGTAAGCCTTACATAACCGATGCTATTTTATGGGATTTTTTTGGAGAAGAATCTTCGTGGGTAAAAGCATATTGCCTTCAGATTGAAGATGGTTGGGTGCTGAGATTGAAAGACCGTTTTTTGAGCCAGGCAACTGTCGACAAAATGTTCCAGGATGGTGAAATATCCGAACGGGTGAAATGGGGCTTGTTCGATTTGATTTCGAATGTGCTTTTCTTCGAAGTAGAAGGAAGCAACGGAACCCAGTATTATCCACGCTTCGGCATGGAATCACTCCGGACGTTCCGCGATTTGGACAACTACACCAAAGACAGGCTTCAGGAATTGTATGTCGATTATTTCTATCGCCGTCAGGATGCCAACTGGTACCGGTCCGGCATGGAAAAACTACCTGCTTTGAAACGTGCCACCAACATGATGATTTGCGGTGAAGATTTGGGCATGATGACTCCTTGCGTTACCACAGCCATGAAAGAACTCGGAATTTTGAGCCTGGAAGTTCAGCGGGCTCCGAAATCAAGTAAGATTGAGTTTTTCCATCCGAACAATGCGCCTTATTTGTCGGTAGTAACTCCATCGACCCACGATATGAGTACGATACGCGGATGGTGGGAAGAAGACCGGGGCGTGACGCAACGCTTTTTCAACTCACAACTCGGACATTGGGGAGAAGCACCGTATTTCTGCGAATGGTGGATTTGTCGGGATATCATTTTGCAACATTTGTATTCGCCGGCCATGTGGACCATATTCCAAATGCAGGATTTGTTGGGTATTTCTGATCAGATCCGGCGTACGAATCCGCATGATGAACGCATTAACGTGCCTTCCAATTCCATAAGCAGCTGGCGTTACCGCTTGCACCTGAACATGGAAGATTTGCTTGAGAAAGAGGAATTCAATACAGAATTGAGAAATTACATAACCCAGTCGGGAAGATAAGTACTTACACGTTATTTTGATAAAAAATGAAACGATGACTCTTCGAATCTGAAGAGTCATCGTTTTTTTAATCTTTTCCTTCCCATTCCTGAAAGAATTGTTGTAAGAATTGTTCCATGACCTCGTGCCGTTTTCCGGCGATAGCTTTTGCCGTATCGGTATTCATCAGCTCTTTCAATAGCAGCAATTTCTCATAGAAATGATTTATACTGGTGCCACGGCTATTTTTATATTGCTCAAACGAATTGTGTTGTTCCGGTTTCAGATCGGGGTTATACATTTCACGACCCTTGCTGCCTCCGTATGCGAACGTCCGGGCAATTCCAATTGCACCGAGTGCATCCAGCCGGTCGGCATCCTGCACCACCATGCCTTCCGTGGTTTTCATCCGTGTAGCTACTCCGGCTCCTTTGAACGAAATGTCCTGAATAATTTGGCAGACATGCGAGATGACTTGTTCTTCTACTGCCAGGCTTTCGAGCCATGTGCGGGATAACTGCGGACCGATCTCTTCATTTCCGTCATGAAACTTCCAGTCGGCAATGTCGTGGAGCAGTGCGGCCAGTTCAACCACAAACAAATCCGCCTGCTCGAGCTTCACGATATGAATGGCGTTTTTCCATACGCGATACACATGCCACCAGTCGTGACCGGAACCTTCGCCGGCCAATTTTGCTTTTATATATTCTGCTGTTTGATTTATAATTTGTTGTTTATCCATATTATTTCGAACTATTTGCTAAAGAATGTCCATACCGTTTCATTGAATAAGGCCGGGTGCTGCTGGCAAACGCCGTGGTGTGAATCGGGGAAAATGCACAACGAAGCGGAGGGCAACGACTGGTATATTTTGAGAGTATGTTCGGGCTTGATCATGTCGTGGTCGCCTGCCATAACCAATACCGGACAGTGAATTTTTTTCAGGGCGGTGTATGGAATTTGAGGCTGGTACAGCATCATTTTGTTTAGTGTCCTGTCGCGAGGCGATGTTTTCGGGTTGAGAATTGTTTTTCTCATATCATCAATGTCGGCTGCAGATATGGCCGTAGTGTCGGGGACAATATTAGCACCGGTTACCGCCAGTTTTTTTACTTTAGCCGGAAAGTTCATTGCCAGTATCAACCCATCAATCCCGCCATCGCTCCACCCCAACACATAGGCCGAGTCAATATGCAAATAATCAAGCAAACCAGCAAAATCAGCCGCCATCATTTCGTATGATAGCGAATCGACCGGACCGCCCGACTTTCCCTGCAACCGGCTGTCAATGGCAATTACCTTGTAATGTTGCTCAAAAAATGGAATTTGTTTCTTAAAGGCATCAATAGAACCACCGTTGCCATGCAGCATGATCAAAGGTTCCCCGCTTCCGTAGGTTTCATAATACAAGTTGATGCCGTTAACCGGGGCATAGTGACCAGCCTGTGGGTTGTTTCCGTAAGGAATTGTATTTTTCTGGGCAAAGAACGGGTTGATGCCCGAAGCTAATAGTAAAAGAAGAGTTATAATTTTTTTCATGCTCGATATCTATTAAAGCGTGAGATTGCTGAATTAGTCGTATGTTTTGAGACCAGTTTCTATTTCTTTACAAATATACATCTTTATTCTTAGCATGGACCGTTCAAGCATAAAAGGAAAATATCGAAAAACCGGCGTATTGCTACGCTGAGGCAAATCAGGAGATGATTATGGTAGCGTATTGGTACGCTAGGGCAAATTAGGGGATGATTATGGTGGCGTATTGCTACGCCGGGGCAAATCAAGGGATGATTATGGTAGCGTATTGGTACGCTAGGGCAAATTAGCGGATGATCATGGTAGCGTAGCAATACGCTGGTTTTCCAACGGTTTTCTTATTTCCAGAAATTAAAAAAATGATGAACCGGGCCATGGCCTTTGCCGATTTCGTAACCCGATCCTTGTACAATCGCTTCATTGATGTATTCTTTGGCCTGACGGATGGCATCGTCGAGCGGAAACCCCTGTGCCAAAAAGGAGGCCACCGCAGACGAAAGCGTGCAACCTGTGCCGTGCGTGTTTCGGGTTGTAACGCGTTTGGAATTGAGGGTGATGATTTCGTCGGTTTCGGCGTTGTAAAACACATCGGTGAGTTCGTCGGCAGTAAGATGGCCGGCTTTGAGTAGTACCGACACGGTGCCATTGCATGAAAGTTTTCTGATCACGCGGGGCAGATCGTCCTGGCAATTGATTTTTTCATTCAATAAAACCTCGGCTTCAGGAATGTTGGGCGTGATAACCCGGGCAACGGGAATCAGTTTGTTTTTCAGTGTGGCAATGGCTTCGTCCTGCAACAGTTTATCGCCCGAAGTGGCTACCATCACGGGGTCAAGCACGATGTTGCGGATATCGTAATGCGATAAGGTTTCCCCGACTGCCAGAATCAGTTCAGTGGAATGAAGCATCCCGATTTTGATGGCATCGGCTCCGATGTCATCGAGCACCGATTTGATTTGTCCCTGTACGAATAGAACCGGAATGGGATGAACTCCATAAACTCCCACCGTATTTTCGTCTACAACAGCGGTTATGGCTGTTGTTCCAAAACATCCGCAAGCCGATATGGTTTTCAGATCGGCCTGAATGCCGGCACCACCGCTTGGGTCGCTGCCGGCTATGGATAATACGCGTTTGTATTGCATCTGTTTATAAATTTATTCAAAATGATTAAATCCGGACTTGCCAAAATCAATTTCCCTGCTGTCTTTTTTCCAGGTAATACGGGGTTCTCCGTTAGTTATTTTACCTATTTGATAAAGTGGTTTTCCGAAGCGCCTGGCAAACTGTTGTTGTATCGTTTCAAAATCGTGGGGAGCAATGGTCACCAATAATTCATAATCTTCTCCACCGGAAGCGGCCAGTTCCACAGCATTCCACTGGTGGATTGCCACCATATTTTTCAGCGTTTCAGATATGGGCAATTTTTCTATATCAATGGTTGCCGCTTTGCCTGAAGCTTTCAGAATGTGTTTCAGATCAGACGCTATTCCATCCGAAATGTCCATCATGGCATGAGTGCCGGCAAAACCGGCAAGAAACCATCCTTCCGCGAGTTGGGGCTCGGGTTTATGGTGCCTTTCAATCAAATACTCATGTCCGGCCGATAAAGTCGGTTGGTCGAGCACTATTTTTAATCCGGCAGCTGAATCGCCCAACTGCCCGGTGACACAAACCAAATCTCCAGCCTGAGCCATGCTTCTTTTGCGGGCGGTTCCTTTCTGACATTTTCCCATTACACAAACATTGATCGCAAAATGTTTCAATGATTTGGTTGTATCGCCACCTAGCAAGGGTACACCGTATTTGGCTGAAAGCTCGTGATAACCGGTCATAAAAGCATCGAGATAGTCTACGTCGAGACCTTCGGGGATGGCAAAAGAAAGGAATGAACCTGTGGGAATGCCACCCATAGCGGCAATATCACTCAGGTTTACGGCCAGTGATTTATATCCTAATTGCTCTGGCGTGATGGCGTCTCGCAAAAAATGCACGTCCTCCATCAGCAGGTCGGTTGTTACCAGCCAGTCTTCTGTTTCGTTGGCCGGGATAATGGCACAATCATCACCAATGCCCAACTGATTTTCGTGAAGGAGGCTATTGAATAAAGGGGTGAAGCGTTCTATAAATCCGAATTCTCCGATTTCTTTTAGTTTCATGATGAACGGTATTAGTCGTAATTAATTATTTTCAGACGGGCCATTTTTCAAGCCGGTAGGCGCTGTCCCAAAACATCCACTCCATTTTTGCGGCATAAGCAAAAGCTTCGGTCATTTCCGCTTTTAGCGTTGAGTTTTCCGCCGTTTCGTCGCAAATGGCAATGGCTTTGTCTACCGTCCGTGCAAAGTCTTCGCTGCCATAAGTATCTATCCATGCCTGATAAGGATTGTGACCCGGACGCTGATGGCTGACAATGTAATCGCCCACTTTCTGATAAATCCAGAAGCAAGGCAAGACAGCAGCCAACGCAGTTTCAATCGGATAACACATCCATTGCTTGGATAGAAAACCCGTGTACAACAAACAACTTGGCGAAGGCCCCTGATAGTTTGTAGCAGGTGCCGACTGCAAATAAAACTCGTGCAGAGCCGATTCCACCGCAATGGTATCGGCGGAAAAATGTAAAAATGCATCCCGGTATTGCGGATTCTCAAGCCGCATGGCAATTCCGGCCAGCACTTTTCCGTATTCCGACAAATAAATGGCATCCTGGCGAAGATAAAAGTAAAACTTCTCAGCAGGTAAACTGCCATCCATCAATTCCTTTAAAAAAGGCAATTCTACAATCCGGTTGAAAACCGGCTCTATCGATTTCCACGCTTGTTCACTCCATTTCATTTAATCTTTGTTTTTATATTGTAATCTTTTTCTTTAATGTTGCTGCAGCTTCTTTCGGGTCATTGGCCGAACAAATGGCCGATACAACTGCTATTCCATGTGCTCCTGCCTGTATAATTCCGGTTGCATTATCTGCATTTATTCCGCCAATGGCCACAGCCGGATGCCTGGTGATATCCATAACTTGCTGTATACCTTCCAGTCCAAAGGGTGCACAGGTATCGGTTTTTGTGGCGGTACTGAAAACCGGGGAGATTCCAATGTAGTCAATATCCAGATTGTTGACCTCATGCACCTGCTCCAAGTTTTCGACAGAAATACCAATGATTTTTTTCCGTCCAAGCAGTTCGCGTGCCAGGGCATAGGGTATATCATTCTGTCCGATATGCAGTCCATCAGCGTCAGCTGCCAATGCCACATCCAACCGGTCATTGATAATCAGCGGAACATTGAAAGGTGCGAGTGTTTGTTTTAGCCGAATGGCCAATTCAATGAATTCACGCGTGGAGCAATCCTTTTCACGCAGTTGTACCATGGTTACACCGCCTTTCACTGCTTCTTCCACAATCCAGCCCATGTCGCGTCCCAACGATAATGGACGGTCGGTAACCAGGTATAAACTCAGATCGAACATATTGTAAATCGTTTTATTCTATAATTGCTTTTTCGGTCAAAGTTTCGGCCGTAAGCTTATGCAACTCATCTAAGAAATTCAGCTGCATGGTTCCGGGACCTTCCGATTTCAGGGCTGCTATTTCGCCGGTAACTCCCATGGCGGCCATGGCATGAGTTGCCGCTTCCAGATAATTGGGGTTCACAGCTGCAAATGCACCAACAATAGCGCTCGCTGTGCATCCCATTCCTGTTACTTTAGGCATAAGAAGCGAGCCATTCTTAACTGAAAGGATCGTCACTCCATCGGTAATAAAATCTTCAGGACCACTGATAACTACCACGGCTCCGGTTTGCGAGGCCAACCGTTTGGCTGCTTCTATAGCCGAGTTTGAAGAAGCTGTACTGTCTACACCTTTGGTCTTGATGTGTTCCTTGGCCAATGACATGATTTCCGATCCGTTTCCCCGGATAATACTGGGTCGGCATAACTTTATAATAGAATCAGCAACCATATTCCGGTATGGAGTAGCGCCTACGCCCACCGGATCAAATACTACCGGGATGCCTTTTCTGTTGGCAGCACTCCCGGCTGCTATCATGGCGTCCACCCATTTTTCACTGAGCGTTCCCATGTTGATAACCAACGCCGATGCTATGTTTACCATATCGGTAACCTCTTCTATGGCATGTGCCATTACCGGCGAAGCTCCGATGGCAAGCAGCGCGTTGGCAGTGTTGTTCATAACTACGTAGTTTGTAATGTTGTGTACCAGCGGCGATTTCTCGCGGATAGCATTTAAATCGGTTGCTAATTTATTTTTATCAGTCATAATTCAGTATTTATCAGTTTATATTGGTGTTGGATTTTAATTTTCGGGATGAATGCAATCACTTAGTTCGCGAGTGAGTTTCATGGCGCAAAAGTTAGGTCCGCACATGGTGCAATAGCCTTCATCGGAATGCGAACCTTCCTGATAATATTCAAGTGCGCGTTCCGGATCGAGCGAAAGGTTGAACTGGTCTTTCCATCGGAAGTCGTAGCGTGCCTTGCTCAATGCATTGTCACGCACCTGTGCTCCGGGGTAGCCTTTGGCTAAATCGGCAGCATGTGCTGCAATTTTATAGGCAATCACCCCGTTGCGCACATCCTCTTTGTTGGGCAATCCCAGATGTTCTTTCGGGGTAACGTAGCAAATCATGGCTGTTCCCAACCAGGCTATTTGTGCAGCGCCAATGGCCGATGTAATGTGGTCGTATCCGGGTGCAATGTCGGTAGTAAGCGGACCCAGGGTATAGAATGGCGCGCCGTGGCAGGTATTTAACTGACGCTCCATGTTTTCTTTGATCTTATGCAACGGTACATGTCCCGGACCTTCGATGATAACCTGCACATTGTGTCTCCACGCCTTTGCGGTCAGCTCACCCAGTACGTCCAGTTCGGCAAACTGAAGCGCATCATTGGCATCATGAATTGACCCCGGACGCATGCCGTCGCCCAATGAGATGGCTACATCATAGGCTTTCAGTATTTCGCAAATATCGTCGAAGTGGGTGTAGAGGAAGTTTTCCTGTTGATGAACCTTGCACCATTTTGTAAGTATTGAACCGCCGCGCGAAACGATTCCCGTCAGACGTTTTTCCAGTAATGAAGCATGTGCCAGCAACACCCCGGCATGAATGGTAAAATAATCCACTCCCTGCTCGCATTGTTCTATCAGCGTATCGCGGTAAATTTCCCAGTTCAGCTTTTCGACAACGCCATTCACTTTTTCCAGCGCCTGGTAAATAGGAACGGTTCCTACCGGGACAGGGCAGTTGCGGATAATCCATTCGCGGGTTTCGTGGATATTGGCTCCGGTGGAAAGATCCATGAGGGTATCGCCACCCCATTTGCAACTCCAGACAGCTTTCTCGACTTCTTCTTCAATGTTTGAAGACATGGCTGAATTGCCGATATTCGTATTTAGCTTGACCAGAAAATGGGTTCCGATAATCATTGGTTCCGCTTCGGGATGGTTTATGTTGGCCGGGATAATAGCGCGTCCGGCAGCCACTTCCTGCCGGACAAACTCAGGCGTAATGTGGCTTTCTATGCCAAGTTGGTTAATCAGTTGGTTTTCACGGATAGCTACATACTCCATTTCGGGCGTAATTATTCCCTGGCGGGCATAATACATTTGCGTAATCTCTTTACCCGCTTTGGCTTTGTAAGGCAAACAGATATGTTGAAAGCGTAATTTGTCGAGCGAAGAGTCCGCAGCACGCATTCGTCCGTATGCGGAGGTAATTCCGGATAGTTGTTCCACATCTCCGGTTCTTACAATCCATGATTCACGCAGACGTGGAAGACCTTGTTTTAAATCGATGGTTACCGACGTATCCGAGAACGGACCGCTTGTATCGTAAAGTACCACAGGGGTGTTTGAGGTTACTTTGCGTTGTCCTTTGTCTATCTCGATGGTATCGAGTAAATTGACGCGGCGCATGGCAACCCGGATGTCGTGAATTTTCCCGGGAACATAAATTTTTTCGGAAGAAGGATACGTAATTCTGATGTTATTGTTCATACCGTTTGTTTTGCAGCAGTTTGCAAGATGAATTTACCAGTTTATAAATTGGCAAAAGGAATACGGTACAGTGAAAAAGTTGAAGAAAAGAAACTATGAACAAAATTCCTACGACGGCATTATCCGCATCAGGTTCATAGGGTATAATCTCAGCCTGTAAAGTAAGGCACCCCCTTTGTGACGGCAAAGATAAACTTTATTTCGAATCCGGGCAACTCCGGTCGTTATTTATGAAATAGCAGTATGGGTAGGAGAGTAGGAGCAATCAGGGTTTAACTAACTCTTAATTTTCGATATTTCCAAAAAGCAGTAAAGAAAGCAATACTCACAAAAACCGTTAGTGAGATAAAGCTCACGTGTAATGAATTGAGTTCGGCAATAAAGCCGAGCAAAACAGGACCTACCAAAAAACCAATGTTGGAAGTGGCGGCAATAAACGAAACACCTTCGGCGGTTTTAATACCATCAACCTTTGAGGCAAGCCGGTAAACCTCTGGGACAACTACCGAAAAGCCTATCCCGACAATAAAGAATCCCAGGATAGAAACAAATGGATTGAGCACCAATACCAGCAAAAAGCCCAGTATACCGATGAAACTTGAATACATAATCAGTTGCCACGATCCCAGTTTCTTGCTCAGCGAGTCGCCCGTAAAACGGCCAATCATCATGGCCGAAGAAAATGCTGCATATCCAAACCCAATGTATTTCAGGTTCAGGAAAATAATTTTTTTCAGATACAACGCGCTCCAATCGGCAATGGCCCCTTCCGAAACCATCATGATCAAGCCGACTACCGCTATCACGTAGAGTGGTTTTAAGTTTCCCGTTTTTTTCTTTTCTACTAACTGGTGTTCGCCCTTCCGGTCATAATACTGCGATCTTAATTTGGTTTGGAGGGTTAGAATAATCAGCACGACCAGCGAAATATGTAAAATCGGATTGTGCAGCAAGGCCGCTACAAAACTGCCTGTCGACGCACCAATCATTCCTCCAATACTCCAGAACCCGTGACTTCCGGACATAACGTATACTTTATCTTGCCGCTCAACTGTTGCTGTCAATGAATTGACAGCTATGGAAAACGACGAACCCGCCATACCGAAAAAGAACAAGCTGATACAAAGGGTTACATAATTATAAGCCAAGAATGGACCGAAGAAACAAATACAATAGGCAATTAGCGCAAAATAGGCGTACCGGCCAACCCCGACTTTATCAATGAAATGCTTGCAAATACGGATCATGAAAAATGCACCCATTGCCGAAAAGAATATCGCCTGGCCAATCCGACCCTCGGTAATGCCAATCTTTTCTGCAATCTGTGGAATGTAAGTTACCCATGTGCTGAAAATAAGGCTCGAACAGGCGAAAAGAAGGGCTGAAGCAAAGTATTTTTTATTCCGGAATAAGAGTCTGAGTGAAATCATGTAGGATTTGTGCTTTCGTAAACGGGCACAAAATTACGTCATTATCCTTTATCAACAATGGAATAAGTGTCTTTTCGACATTTTTTATGAATGTAAGATAAAAGCTTATGCACCTGTTGATTTATTATTTTCCTATCTGGGTCTTACATTCGCAAAATACTTTTCAGGATATTCGCTATTTCATTTGCGTCTTTTTTTGTTACTTTGCATTTGAATCATAAATACATAAAATTATGGATAAGAAACTCAGACGTTCAAAAAATCAGATTGTAGGAGGTGTTTGTGCAGGGATTGCCAACTTTTTTGGGTGGGACTTCACATTGGTTAGAGCGATTTACGCTTTGCTGACTATATTTACTGCTGGATTCCCCGGTTTTTTATTGTATGTCGTTCTTTGGGTAGTCATGCCGCTTGAAGAAAACGAAATTTGATCAGTGGGCAAAAACTGTTTCGTGTTTTATTTGTTTCCCTGATTACTATTCACTGATAACTGCAATCTCGTGTCATTTAAACTTATTTCTCCGTATCGTCCTACCGGCGATCAACCCGAAGCTATCAAACAATTGGTTGATGGTCTGAATGCAGATGTTCCTTTTCAAACACTGCTGGGCGTAACCGGTTCAGGGAAAACCTTTTCTATTGCTAACGTGGTAGAACAGGTTCAGCGTCCTACACTAGTGCTGAGCCACAACAAAACGCTTGCGGCTCAGCTTTATGGTGAGTTTAAGAATTTCTTTCCCGAAAATGCGGTTGAGTATTTCGTGTCGTATTACGATTATTATCAACCGGAAGCTTACCTTCCTGTTTCCGATACCTACATAGAAAAAGATTTATCCATCAATCAGGAAATTGAAAAATTGCGGTTAGCAACCACTTCATCTTTGCTGTCGGGCAGGAGGGATGTGCTGGTTGTTTCGTCGGTTTCGTGCCTGTACGGTATTGGTAATCCCGAGGATTTCACGAGCAATGTGATTGAAATACAGCGCGGGCAGAAAGTTGTTCGGAATGATTTCCTGCGTACGCTGGTGGATAGTTTGTATACGCGTAACGAAATTGAACTGAATCGTGGGAACTTCCGGGTGAAAGGTGATACGGTGGATATTTTTCTGGCTTATAGTGATTTTATCTTGCGGGTGGTTTTCTGGGGCGATGAAATTGAAGAAATCCTGACCGTCGATCCGCTAAACTTAAATGTACTGGCAGCGTTTGACGGCTATAAGATTTATCCTGCCAGTATTTTTGTCACGACCAAAGAACGCATAGCCCAGGCCATGCAATATATTGAAATAGATTTGGCAAAACAAGTGGATTATTTCCGGTCCATTGGAAAACCTTACGAAGCCAAACGTATTTACGAACGGGTTAAATATGACCTGGAAATGATCAAGGAACTTGGCTACTGTTCCGGCATAGAGAATTATTCCCGCTACTTTGATGGCCGCCTGCCCGGTAGCCGTCCGTTCTGTTTGTTGGATTATTTTCCTAAAGATTTTCTTATGATTATTGATGAAAGCCATGTAACCATTTCGCAGATACGTGCTATGTACGGCGGCGATGCAGCCCGTAAGCAAAATCTGGTGGAATATGGTTTCCGTTTGCCTTCGGCCAAAGACAACCGTCCGTTGCAGTTTGACGAATTTGAAGCGCTTGCTCCTCAAACGATCTATGTCAGTGCTACGCCGGCTGATTATGAACTGGAAAAGAGCGAAGGCATTGTGGTCGATCAGCTCATCCGTCCCACCGGATTGCTTGATCCGATTATTGATGTCCGTCCAAGCCTGAATCAGATTGATGATTTGTTGGAAGAAATAACCGTACGAACCGAGAGAAGCGAACGGACACTGGTTACTACCCTTACCAAACGTATGGCTGAGGAGCTAACCGATTATCTGACGAAGATGAACGTTCGGTGTAATTATATTCACTCCGATGTGGATACGCTGGATCGTGTCCAGATACTGGAAGACTTGCGAAAAGGTATTTATGATGTGCTGATTGGTGTGAACCTGTTGCGCGAAGGATTGGATTTACCGGAAGTATCGCTGGTTGCCATTCTAGATGCCGACAAAGAAGGTTTCTTGCGTTCGCATCGTTCGCTTACTCAAACGGCTGGCCGTGCCGCCCGTAACCTGAACGGACGCGTGATTATGTATGCCGATAAAATTACGGACAGCATGAGTAAAACGATAACGGAAACCAATCGCAGGCGCGAAAAACAGTTGGCTTATAACGAAGCACACGGCATAACGCCTACGGCTATTGTGAAAGGTGAACGTAACTCATTTGCCAATATTGATCCGGCTGCTTATGTAGAACCGGAAACTACGCAGGCTATTGCCGCCGATCCGGTGGTTCAGTATATGTCGCGTCCGGCTTTGGAAAAAGCGATAACAAAAACCAAAAAAGCCATGCAAGATGCTGCTAAAAAGCTTGAATTTTTGGAAGCAGCCCAACTGCGTGATGAATTAATCAAGCTGGAGGATTTGTTGAAAACGAAATGATACCCGGTCAACCTTTCCGGTAATTATCCTTATGCCTTTTGTCCTGAAAAACGAAAGGCATTTTTTGTAAATAGGGTCGGCCGACCACCGGGAACAGCTATCGGTGGTGCGTTTTCTCTAAATTTACCACCGGGAACAGCTATCGGTGGTGCGTTTGTTCTGATCTTACCACCGGAAACGCCTATCGGTGGTGTGTTTGTTCTGAACTTACCACCGGAAATACTTATCGGTGGTGAGTTTGCTCTAAAATAAGCACAGATTAGGTGAAGCTGTGCTATTTTAGCCCCATAAGATCATTGGCAACGAATAATTATGTTAGAATCGTTGGCTGATATTGATAAACAATCGGCTATCGGTGTTTTTCTCAGCATCTAAAGTCCCTTCGTAGTTGAGTGAAAGGATCAGTTTTTTGGTAATTACCCACGATAAATCGAACCCAAGTGTTTGCTGTTTAAGGTTGGTGAGGGCGATGTTTTGCAGGCTGGTGGCTGTATTGTTTTTTAAGTCGTATGATCCCCGCCTGTATTCCACTTCGGCAAACATGATTCCATTAAACAAGTCGCGCGACAGGTTTATGCCATATTCCAACCCGGTACTGTAATTGGTGTTAAGCACTGTGGCAAAAACGGAGCTCGTGACGTGTATGAGGGGCAGCTGGCTATAGGTAAGGTAACTGGAATAGTTGGTAGATGCTTTCGATGTAGGGGTTTGCAACCTGTAGCCGGCATTCCCGCTCCAGGTCAGCTTCTTGAACGGACGGTAATTGAACTGAAAGCGGTACCCCTGCCGGGTTGCCTTGTCCAGCAAGCTGTCCAGCCTGTTTTTATAGGTTTCGTAATAGTACACATTTTTCCGGGCATCGTACGACGCGGACATGGACAGATTGTGAAACGGCCGGTACCGGAGCGAAATGTAGGTGCTGGTCAAGTCCAGTGTGTTTTTTGCCACATTATCCGTTTTGCTGTACAGGTCCACTTCGAAAGAGCAGAACAAGTCCAGATTTTTCAGCAAACCGTTGCTGTGTTGAATGTACGCAAACCGCCGGTCGGTCTTAAAACTATTCATTTGGTTGAACAATGCCAGCGAAGTCTGGAAGTTTCCGTTCCCATTTTTCAAATGATACCCGATAAAAGCCCCAAATTGCAGAAGTTTGGGGTCAAATCCGTATACCGAATCCGGCCGCGAACCAATTACTGCACCGTAAGCAAAATGGTTTGTCCTGTTTTCAAACTGGAGTCCATCCACAGCTCCCACATTTGCCATATTGGTATTAATACTTCGTCCGAAAGTAAGATTGGCTGTTTTGCTAATATCGTATTTGAGCGACAGGTTATATACTTTCAGTGCATCGCTCAGTTTGATAGAATCGTTGAGTTTATGCGTAAATGAAATATAACTGTTGAACGATAGTTTTGAGTTGTTTATATGCTCGGCATTGAGTGTCAGGTTATATCTGAACCGTTGCGAAGAAGATGAATAATTAGAAAATACAGAATATGACGAGATAGATAGCCGTCCGTCCACATGCGCTTTTGATTCTGGCGTTTCTTTTTTATTCGCAGCGTCGGCTATTAATACATCATTCACTGCAATTCCATCTTTTGATCTTTGGGAAACAACATCAATTGGCCTGCTATCTGCTTTTTTCCGGCCTGTTATTTCAGTAGAAACAGGCAATTGTACGTTGTTGAGAGTAGAACAAACGCACGAAATAGAAGATAGGTTTTTTACAATCAATACAGGTTGCAATACCTCATTCTGCGATTGGAATAAAGTATCCCCCACGTGAATTCCTTCTGTGCTTACAAATCGGACATACGTGTTTTGTGAACTTACGTAGGAAACTTTCCCTTTCAGCAGTTCAAATGGGTTTTGACCAAACAAACTAATACCCGAAAACACAAGTGCAATGGCTAATAATAGATACTTCATGTTTTTATTATTCGTAAAACCGATGAACACGTTTTTTAATTGACTTTAGGGTAAATTGCCGGTGTCAAACCGGTGGCATTTGCTACATTTAGCAGCATAGTTTGCATCATTTGTATGGCAATCGGTACATGCTGTCCATTTACCATTGTGTGTGCCTGAATAAATACGGCCAAAACTACTATCGTGCTGTTTGAATTTCACACCAGTATCCCAGGCTTGTATAGTGTGGCAAGCCGAACAATCGAACGACGCAAACTTTGTAGTATGAGCCGGATATTTAGCCTTTTGTGCACCAGTCAAACCGTGGCACGAAGCACAGTCGGTAGATAGTTTTGTTGTGTAATTATTATCGACATGGCAAGCTATGCAGTCTATTTTATGTCCGCCGGTTAGAGGGAAAAATCCATGATCAAAACCGCTGCCGTTACTGAGCCAGTTACGTCCCACCATGCTGTGGCAACGGGCACAATCGGTATCAAATCCTGCAGACCGGTGATTTGGACTTGTGGTAGCATCATATTTTGCCTTGTGGCAAGCATAACAATCCGTACGTATATTATCAAACCTGAGTGTCGAAGCAGAAGTATGGCAACGGTTACAATCGGCTGTGGCATGTGCTCCTGCCAATATAAAACCGGCATCACGGTGAATCTGTTTCACGTTAGTTACGATCCATGAGTTTGACGTATGGCAGCGGTCACAATCTCTTCCCACCGTTCCTTCGTGAATGTCGGTGTGGCAGGAAGAACATTCGGTCCGTAACTTCGAAAAATCCAACGAAGTATGACACTTGCGGCAATTCACGGTTTTATGTTGTCCCATTAACGGGAAACGGGTTTTGTTATGGTTAAACCCATTTGCCTTGATCTTCCGCCAATTGTCAGTTGTATGGCATGTAATACAATCGATATTAAATTTGTCTCCATGCGGAGATTTTCGGGGTTCTGCAAAGGTGCTTGTTATCCCAATAACAAATACAATGAGTAATATTAATCTACAGTTCATAATTCACAATTCATGATTAATGTACTTGAATTCAATTAAGAGTGGCATCTGGAACAGTCAATATTGTCGAATTTATATTCTATATATCTTCCTTTCTCATTTGTTACTTGCTTATGGCATGCTTCGCATTTCACGGTTGCATGCGCACCATCTAATTTAAACCGTGAAGTATTGTGGTCAAATTTAGAATTTCTCCAATTGTCAAAGCCATGACAGCGGGTGCAATCGGTTTTTCCGTTTACAGCAAATTGTCCTGCATGCGGATCCCTGTGACAGCTGGAACATTCTTTAGACATACCTTTAAATTGTTGGGTACGGACTCCATTTTCATTCTTGCGATAATGACATCTTGCACAAGCTACATTAGCATGAACACCTTCCAGTTTGAAACCTGTTTGGGCATGATCAAAACTGACTTTTTTCCATGAATTCACGTTGTGACATGCTGTACAATCGTCATTTGCCATAAACTTGTCATTCATAATTCCTTTGTGAATGTTCTTATGGCAATCAACACATTTGCTTCCAATGTTTCTGAATGTCCATTTAAATGCTTTTTTGTGACATGCATTGCAAGCAGTGGCTTGATGAGCACCTTCCAAAGGAAACTTAGTGAGTTTGTGTTTTTCAATGCTGAAATTGCTTGGTGAAAAGCTATTGTTGTCGTGGCATTGGTTACAATCCGGCGAAATGCCTTTGCTATCGGCAAATTCCTTTTTATGGTAGTCAGTGTGGCAATCGGAACAACGGCCATGCTTAACCGGATCAGTCATATTTGTTTTATGGCAAGCTTTACAAGCTACCAATTTATGCTTGCCAACCAGCGGGAATCCTGTTTTGTCATGATTAAACGTGTTAGTGCCTTTAACAAGACGGAAAGATTCTTCCGAGTGGCATTGTTTGCAATTTTGCCCGAACCTATTGTTGTGCGGATCCTTGTGGCAGGCGTTACAATTCGCAAAAGCAAGTCCCTTGAATTGTTGAACGGGCTTGCCTGCAATAATTTGTGTTTTATGACATTTATCACAAGCTACATTTCTATGTTGACCTACTAATGGGAAGCGGGTAGTATTGTGGTCAAAATTTCGTACGTTCTTAAATGACTCAAAATTATGGCAGTTAGAACAATTTGGAGACATTCTGCCCTTATGGTAATCTTCGTGGCAGGTTAAACATTGCTTGTTTAGTCCCAAGAAAGTTGTTGGTTTGTTTTTTAAACGGGCATCAGTGATGAATGCCGGTTTATGGCACGCCCTGCAATCTTGTTTTGCATGAGCTCCTTTCAGTTCAAACCCCGTTTTGCTATGTACAAATGATTTTTTGTCGAACCGGACCAATTGAAAATTTCTGCCGTGGTGTTCGTTGTGACAAGCTGTACATTGTTTTCCTGTAACCTCGGCAGATGCATGATAACCTTTATTTGCGGCAATATTGGATTGAATCTCTTTATGGCAACTTAAACACTTTTCGCGTGTAACTTTATTTCCAACCGTATGGCATTTCGTACAATTACTCACACCATCTAACCCGGCATGCGCCTTGCTTAAATCACCCGGTGATATCTGGGCGGCAGCACCGGAAATGAACAGAATTAAAAGTCCAAGAGTGAGTAATTCTTTTTTTAATTTCATGGTGACGGATCAATTGTAGTTCTTACGCAGAATGAATGTTCAAATTTATAAAATTATTTGTGTTTCAGGACACTTTCACCATATTTTGTCGTGATTTTTATCCCAATTTTTCTTAAGAACTCGGTTGGAAGTTCACCACCTGCAAAAACATAGACTAAATCATTCTCAAGTTGCAATGTATCGGCTGAATTATTCTCGGAGTACAGCACATAATGGGCGTGAATTGAAATAAGGGTGGAATTGAATTTTACATCGACCAATCCCTTTTTTATCGCCACATTGATCTTTTCTGTATTCTTTGTTTTTAACCGATTAAAAGAATCATTTCTGTAGGAAATTGTAACTTTATTCTGGTTAGCCAAAAGTAATGCAGCTTCAATGGCAGAATCACCACCTCCAACAATCAGAATTTTTTTATTCTGAATTTCTTCGGGTTCCAGCAACCGGTATGCAACTTTCTCAGAGTTTTCGCCCGGGATATTCAGTTTCTTAGGTGTTCCGCGTCTCCCAATTGATAACAGAACGGTTTTCGTTGTATAGTCATCTCCGTTTGTAGTTTCAATTTTAAAGATATCTCCTTGCGGGATAATTGCCTGTACTTTTGAATTTTCTTTTATAGTTACATTGTTTTTTGATAAAACGGTATGCCATAAATCGAGTAGTTGGCTTTTAGAAGTTTCTTTAAATTTTACTGTACCGTGCAACGGTATATCCATGGCCGAAGTCATTACAATTTTTGAACGTGGAAAAGTAAACACGGTTCCACCCAAGGTGTCTTGTTCCAAGGTCAGCACACGTAGGTTTGCTTTTTTAGCCGCCAAAGTTGCCGAAATACCAGCCGGACCAGCACCCACGACGATCAAGTCATAATCAGCTGCCGGATCTTTTTGAATTGTCTTGGCTATATTTTCTACTGCTTCCCGACCTTGAGTTACTGCATTTTTTATCAATCCCATACCTCCCAATTCGCCTGCAATGAAGATGCCGGGTACGTTTGTTTCGAACGTTGAAGTAACATGAGGCAAGTCTACGCCTCTCTTTTCAGTACCTATCCATAGCGAAATAGCTTCTACCGGACACGCCCTGAAACAAGCTCCATGTCCGATACAACGTGAAGCATTGATTATAGTCGCTTTCCCATTTCTGATTCCCAAAATATCATGTTCCGGGCAAGCATCAACGCAGGCTCCACTCTTGATACAACGGTCCGGATCAATCACAGGATATAAAGATACCGGTTCGTGAGAATTGTCTTCTTTAGCTTGCTGAATTTTGAAATCGACTTCTTTCGATTCCCGCCTTTGTTTTAAAATGTAGATCAGTAGAACAGAGATAATGAGCAATGCTACAAAGCCGTAGGTGGCAAATTCGATTAATTGATCCATAGTTTAAAATATCCATTTATATCCAAACGTAAGAACTACACCTATATGTATCACCATAATGATTAGTAAAATAAGAGCAAAAGGCAGATGCGCAAAATGCCAGTATCTGAAAAGATTTTTCATTTTATCCAACCGTTCAATTCGTCGTGTTAGTTTTTTCTGGTTTCTGATCAGTTTCTTGAGTTTTCTATAATCTTTGTGTGCAATATCTTTCGAGATTAATTTTAATTTGAGTGTTGAAACTCGACTGGTTTTGATTTCAGAAAAATCAATATCATATTTAGTGAGTAGCTCCTGGTTAAGCTGCTCCTTAACTTCTTCTGCTTCTCTTAGGCTCAACTCGCGTCCTTCAATAGTTCTTGGTATTTGCAAATAGATAAAACGGCCCATTACACCGCTTGACCAAACAATAGCCATACTCCAAAATCCTACCGAAACAATTCCTCCAAACTTAAATGTTGTGTGAAATACAATTAATATCGACCCTAATGTGCATAAAAAAATATGAAACTCAAGCCAGTATTTTAAAGTTCCCAACCGGGAAAATACTTTTAATCTCTTACGCGCCATGTAAGAGAATAACCCGACTAGGAGGATTAAACTTCCGATTATTCCCAATCCATGTCCGATCAATCCGCTTGGCTTCAACATTTCATACAAGGGATGATAAAAATGGTCTTCGATTGGTAATCTGTAATAAGAAAATCCGAAATAAGATAATACTCCGATCGTGACTAAAACTACAGCAGAGTAAATCGACAATGATATTCTGTGAATAAGTCGGGTCATTTGATTTTCTTTTCTGGAAATTTATAATTTATTTTTTTTCTCCGCACTATAAGCGCCAATGATCAGGCTAATGATCAATATAATGGCTATATAAACTCCGCTTGGAATAGGAGGTGGTGTTCCTTGTGCATACGAATGCATTCCCGAAAGATAATAGTTGACTCCAAAAAAGGTCATGATGATGGTACTAAAACCCACTAATGCCAAACTACTTAACACGAATTGGGTGTTTGCTTTTGGAACAATTCGCAGATGCAATATTGCCGAATATATCAGAATGCTTACCAATGCCCAGGTTTCTTTCGGATCCCAACCCCAATACCTTCCCCACGATTCGTTAGCCCAAACACCTCCGATAAAGCAACCGATAGTCAATAAAATTAAACCTACAGTTAACGCTAATTCGATAATATAACTTATTTCCTGAATACTGTCTTTTAATCGTGCCGCATTTTTTTTAGAACGGGCAATCATCAAAATAAGATTGAGCATACCCAGAAGTGCTCCCATAGCCAAAAATCCATAACTGGAAGTAATGATAGCTACGTGAATGATTAGCCAATAGGATTTGAGCACGGGAACAAGGTTGGTAATTTCAGGATTCATCCAACTCATCCCGGCCACAATCAATGCAATTCCGGATAAAATACCTGTTACAGCTAAACTGATAGGTGATTTGCGAGCAAAGATTAAACCGGAAAGTGCTGCTGCCCACCCAACAAAAATCATGGTTTCATAACCATTACTCCAGGGAGCATGGCTTGAGATATACCAACGAATGCCCAATCCTGCAGTATAAATAACAAAAACCAACAAGAACGGATAAACAGCCCAATTCAACAGTTTATCTAACCCTGATTTCGTTTTGAAAATATCAATCAGGTGCAAGACTAATAGTAGTAAACCCATTAAAGCATAAGCATAAGCAAGTTTTCCAAAGATATTTAAGTCCGTGTAAAGTATTTCGAGTTTGACTTTATTATTTGATGGTAAATTGTTTCCACCATTTGTCAATTGATAATTTTTTATTCTCAAAAGCTGTTCGTTAGCCAATTCCCAGTTTCCGGAAGATAGGGCTCCGTTCACAGCCTTGAAGTAATTTAATAAGAGTTCTTCCGGGGAATTTGTTGCCAGTGCAGCAACCGTACTTTTTCCCATCATAGCGTTTATTTGTTCTTCGGACATTCCCCCCATACCTTTTGGAGGGATAGTTCCTTCCATTCCGGGTTTTAAGGCAGGAGCTTCTGCTGTGTCCATTGAATCTTCCATTCCTCCCATTGCATCCATCCCGGCAGGAGAAATCCGGCCAAGAGCAGATTCATTCGCCATTGGTTTTGCTGCAATCCATTTTCCGGCTTCATGTCCCGGGGTGGGAAACAAAGTAAGCATGCTGCCATTAAAAATCTGATAACAAATGTTGACGCGTTCGTCCACATTGATTATTTCTTTATCGTATTTGTTGTGCGTAGATTGTTCTTTTTGATATACTTTGTCAATTTTCTCCTTTAATCTGTAAGCACCACCATTGTCGAAATCAAAAAGCTGATTGAATGACACATAATCATTTATTGCTCCAATTTCTTTGGCCAGTTGAGGATTGGCAACTTTAATCATTGGTTCGTTTTGCCAGCTGGTTGGATTGGCACTCATACCCAGCAAGACTTCTACCGCCGACATCTTGTTGTATGAAGTTTGTTTTGATATCTTGCGTAAAATGTCGGATGCAAATGTACCGAAAGGTTCAATTCGTCCCTGGGCTTCATCCTGAATCAATAAGCTGCTCAATGCCTCCAGGTGGTTCTTCTTGGTTGCTTCTGTATTTGCAGCAAAGCTGGATCCGCAGAATATAAGTACACCGGCCAGTAATATGGTTTTTCCAGCTTTTCGTTTCTTTTGTAATTCGTTGCTCAGCCTCAATACTGTTCTGAAACGGCTGTTTTTATTGAAAAATGTGAGTATCATGCCAATTACCATTAATAAATATCCGGTGTACGTAATAAATGTTCCCCAATAATCATGGTTTACCGATAAGACGGTTCCTTTTTCGTCGGAGTCATACGATGATTGGAAGAACCGGTAGCCACGATAGTTCAGTATATTATTCATGAAAATACGGAAGGGGCGTACGCTTTTCATTTCGGTGTCGGTAACGGTGATTTCGCTGGCGTAGGATGACGGACTGTTGGAGCCCGGATACCGGTCCAGTTGAAAGGCACGCAAGGTAATGCTGAAAGGTAACTTGTGTTGCAACATGCCGTAATTAACCGATACTTTTACATCGTTTAGCAGGCAAGTTGCCGGTTGTGAAGCTTGATTGTCGGAACTTAATACATTGACCCGTTTAGTAACATTGCCATCGCTGACTTTGAAAACAATAGCATCTTTACCTTGTTTCACAATACCGGATTTATTCATGTCCTGCGTCATTTGTGTCAGGTTCTTTTTAGCTTTAGGCATGAAAGTTTTTAGCACAAAAATTACATCTGCCGCTTTATATATGGTTTTTTGTTCAACCGCATTCATTCCTCCGGGCATAATCATTGATTCATTTTTTTGCATCATTCCCATTTTGGCTATTGGCAATGTGCTTTTAAAATAAAGTTGATTACCTGCCAAAGAAAACGAAACATCTGCCTTGTGTATTGAGTCGTTGAAAGCAAAACTGAGATTTTCGAATTTGTTTGTTTCTCCGTTGAGCAAAATAAAATCCATTCCCCGGTTGTTCTGGTCCATTACAAACAGCGAAAGTGCAGGTTCACCTTGTTCGTCGGGAACAATGGTTTCGATGGAGTTAGGAATAAAGAGTTCATTTTCTACGGTGATTGTCTTTCCTCCAATTTCCAGTTTTTCTGAGAAATTATTCGAACCGTTTTCTGAGAAACTGGCTTCGGTTGTTTTTTCCGCCTTTTGGCCTTTGTATTCGGCTGTAATGCCCACCGATGTTTTGTCCGAAGATATTTCATTGGTCGTTTCACCCTGACGGATATGCATCATGCCTTCTGACCCAAAATAACGGGTTACGGCAGCACCAATCAGGATGCAGATAAATGCAAGATGAAAAAGCAGTATGCTGAATTTACGCTTTTTAGTCATTTGATAGCGGACTGCACTTCCCAATAAATTGATAACTAACAGGACCAATAATACTTCGAACCATTTGGCATTGTAAACTATTGATTTAGCATATTCAGTACCCGAACTGCTTTCGGCAAAAGTAGCGTATGCAATGCTTATTCCAAAAATGACCAATAGAATTACACTGGTGACCATTGAAAAGAAAACTTCATTCAGCTTTTTCATATTTATTTTGCGATACATTGATGGTTTAAACAACGGTGATGTAATTCTACTTTGAAGTATAATTACCTCTCTAACTAATAAAGTGACAAAGATATTATAAATCTAAAATAGATTTCGCATGTTTTTATTATAATTTGGGATTTGTAATAAAAACAAATAGTTTCCCTGCCCCGGCGTTTGGGTAACAGAGAAACTATTTTGAACTTAAGATAATGTTATTGACGGGGAAGCTTTTTTATTTTACCGGAACAATACTTATTTCGTCCGGTTTCAACTTCTCGGCATTAGCTTTTATTACGATACTTTTGCTGGCAGTTCCCGCCTGAAGCAGTATGGTGGCAATGCCTGCTTCTGCTTTTATGGGGTTTTGTCCTATTAGTTTGCCATTGGCATTGACTGTAAACTGAACGGATGCGTCAGTATCGGTAACAGCATTACCGTTAGCATCACAAATAGTGGCATATACAAAAACTACATCGGCACCATCGGCTTTCAACGCTTTCCGGCTCTTATCATAGGTCAGTTTTATTGACGCAGGTTTTCCGGCTGTATTTACTACATCTTCGCCAACAACCTTGTTTTTGATATAACCAACAGCTTTTAATTGTCCGGATTCAAACTTCTTCAGGTTGAAAATGAATGGAGGATAGGATAGTTGGCTTGAAATGTTATCCCTTGTTGCGGTTTTACGTTCGATGAGTTTATCGTTCAGATACAAGGCAACCTCGTTGCAGGTAGAATATACTTTCAAGTTATGGACGTCGGAGTTTGCATTCCAATATGAAGCAATTTTCACCATGGGATTATTGCCATTGGCTGTTTCTGATTCGTCTGGCTTAATCTGGCTTTTGTACAGGTAGTAGGCCATCTTGGGCAGACGGAAAATATCCATGATGCCTGATGATTCGATGTCGGGCGAATAGCCGCGGTTGTAATCGAACATCAACCAGTTGGCATCGCCCAGATGAGGGCTGTTCAGATTATCGTTGTGTGCTTCCTGAAAATTTGTGGCTTGTTGCAACAAACGTTTTTCACCATCACCACGCAGTTGGCGGCTGGTGCGTTCGTCGCTCTTCAGCCCGGCATATCCGGCCTGGTTCAAGCCTGCATCTTGCGCAAAATATTCCCAATCGCCATATTCGCCGGTAAATAAGGGTGTTTTTTCGTTGTAGTTTTTCCAATAATCCGGTCCTTTGGCATGCTGGCGGGCCGGAATAAACACGTCGTAGAACTTATTGATCCAACCGCAGGTAATCAGTTTCGATTCCGGCGATTCTTCTTTGGAGATAGCCACCATTTGTTTCATGAAATCATCGGTCATGGGAGTTTCATTGAGTGATAATTCCCAGAAAACAACACTTGCATGGTTTCTGTCCCTGCGGATCAGGTCGCGGGCTGTTTGAAACGAGCGTTGTACAAATGTTTCGTTTCCGAAAAACTGCCAGCCCGGGATGGCGGCAATGGTAAGTATTCCCAGTTCATCGCAAGCATCCATAAAGGCCGGCGATTGCGGATAATGTGAAAGGCGGACGATATTGAACCCTGCTTCTTTGATTTTTACGGCGTCGCGGTATTGGGCATTGTCGGATAAAGCATTGCCAATGTATGGATACTCTTGATGGCGGTTGGTGCCCACTAATAATAACGGTTCGCCATTAATCATTAACCGTTCATTTACCATGCTGAATTTTCTGATACCAATTCTCGTACTGACAAAATCTTTCAGTTGGTTGTTTTCAACAATTCCTACTTTCAGCGTGTACAGGCTGGGATGATTCGGATGCCAAAGATCCGGCATCTGGACCTGTAGGTTTTCCAACACTGTTTTTTCAGATTTTGCCTCAAGAGTAATTGTTTGCGATGATTGTAATTCTACGGTAGAACCTGTTTTGTCAAAAATAACATAGCTCAGTTGGAAGCTTTTAGATTCATTCGATTCATTGCGAACATGTGTGGAAACAGCTACTTTTGCTAATTTGGATGATATTTCCGGAAACCAAACCCGGATTCCACCCGAAGCAGGCTGATTTTCCTGAACCGCATCGGTAATGTGCAGCGGATTGGTAATGATCAACGAAACATTGCGGTAAATTCCGCTGTAGTAACAGAAATCCAGATTCTTGATGGGCTTTCCGGGTGGAACTTCTGCGTTATCGTGGTTGTCGGTTTTTACCACCAACCGGTTTTCTTTGCTGTAATCTATTTCTTTGCTTATATCGATGGTGAACGGAAGATATCCGCCATAATGAGTCAATAAATGTTTGCCGTTGAGCCACACATCGGCTACTTGCATGACAGCTTCGAATTCGATTGAAACGACTTTGTTTTTCCATTCGGACTTGGCGTTAAAGTCCTTCTTATACCAACTTACGCCAAGCCACGATTCTTTAATAACCAACGGTTCCACTTTGGCTGTGTGGGGTAACGTTACCTTTTGCCAATTATCAAACGAAAAATTGGTCTCAGTTGGGAGCGTAGCCTGACTTGCATCAAAGTCTTCCTGGTTCTTGAACTGCCAGTCGGAGTTGAAGTTTATTTTTTGACGATTACCCTGCGCAAAGATCTGCGAAGTGATAAAAACAAATAAAAAAATTGCCTGTACAATTTTTATTTTATTCGGTTGATGTGTTTGTTTCATTCTAAAAGATGAATTTTGAATTATATTGTCGCTGTAATTTGGATTCTGTCTAAAGTAGTTACGGATTACAAGCTTATTTATTTGTATGCTGTTTTCTGAGGATAAATTATTAAATAGCCCCTGTTTACTTAGCTTTTAGATGCCTTTACGAAACATTTTAATTGGTTTGCGAAGCATTTAGATTGACTTGCGAACTCCTCAGATCGCTTTGCTAGATCCATAAACTCCTTATTTGGTATTAAGAACGTTCTGCAGATCCTTTAGATTATTCTGCCGGAGCTTTAGAACGTTCAGTCTCATCTTTCTTTTTTATACCTAATTAAAAAGCTAATTTGCGAGACAACAAATTATTTTATCTTTATTTAATACCTGATTATTATTTGAATGCATCGAGCGCAATGGTGGGTTTTCCGGTATTGTCGAAGGCTCCCAGGGTATATCCGTTCCAGTTGCCGTACGATTCGGGTTCCCAATAGAAAACGCCCAGTCCTTTTCCGCTTGTAACTGATTTTGTTTTAGCGATAATATCTGCCAAAAAACTTTTGGCAATAGCTGGCGAATCCCAACTCATCCCCACTTCGCAAATCATAACTTCTTTGCCATAACGGCTGACCATGTCGTTCATATTAGCCAGGCATTGTGTGTTATAAGTACTCCAATTTGTTGTACTTGGGTAGAGCGACATGCCAATCACGTCCCATTTAGCCCCATTAGCCACTAATCCGTCAAATAACCAACGAAATAAACTGTTGTCGTAACCATTATTGAGATGTACAATTACTTTTGCATTGGGGAAAACGGCTTTCACGGCGTTGTATCCGGCCGTAGTCAGTGCTGCATAATTAGCCATATTGGTTGAAGCCTTGCCATCTTCCCACAGCATGCCGTTACCGGTTTCATTGCCTACCTGTACCCACTCCGGTGTGACATTATTTGTTTTCAAAGCATTCAATACGTCGGTGGTGTGGTTGGCAACTGCTGTCTTTAGATCGGTGAAACTCAATGATGCCCAAGCTGCCGGTTTTGTCTGGTTGGCGGGATCGGCCCAGGTGTCGCTGTAGTGGAAATCAATCATTATGCGCATTCCCAGGTTTTTCGCCCGTATGGCTTTTGCTACCAGATCCTGTTTATTGCACCAACCATCGGTTGGATTTACCCAAACCCGCAAGCGGATGGAATTCATGCCCAAACTTTTCAACAGGGCCATACATTCTGTCTCGGTGCCGGTTGAGCTATAGAATTTTTTACCGTTGGCTTCCAGTTGTGTCACCCAACTGACATCGGCTCCTTTGGCAAAACTGTCTGTTTTCGATGTTGTATCAGTCGGTGTATTGACCGGATTATGGTCTTTGCAACTGCTTGGAACAATCATCAATACAAAGGCCAAAAGAATAAAAAGTATTTTCACGATCTTTGTTTTCATAAGATTCAGTATTAAAACGTGTTTTTCTTTAATCCGCATAAATTATTTGAAAGCATCCAGGGCCATGGTTGGTTTTCCATCATCACCCCAACAACTCAATCCATAATGGCTCCAGCTACGTGCTCCTTCCGGCTCCCAGTAGAATACGCCCAGTCCTTTTCCGTTGGGAATTTCGGTTACTTTTTTCTGCACAGCCATCAGCATGTCGTATGTGTTCTGTACTTTGGTATCCTCACCACCTACTTCCACCACCATTACTTCTTTGTCGTAACGCTTTGCCATGTCTTTCATATTCTTTGCCAAATCGTCGATAGAAAGCGTATAATCAGGATTGCCTTCCAGCCAAAACGGATAGTAGGATAATCCGATCACATCGTATTTAGTCAGGTGTATCATCGCATTGTCGAACCACCAGCGGAAGCGTGCATTATTATTTCCCTGATCGATGTGAAGTATCACTTTGGTAGTGGGGCTCACGGCTTTAATGGCGTCGTATCCCTGGTTGATGAGTTGTGCCAGTTGCGGCCAGTTATTGGTGCTTCCTTCGGGATAAACCATTCCGGTAGGGGTTTCATTACCAACCTGAACCCATTCGGGGGTTACTCCGGCGGTTTTAAGTGCGGTCATCACCCCGAAAGTATAATCGTACAACGCTTGTTTAAGTTGTTCGAAGTTCAGCCCTTCCCAGGCTTTGGGTTTAACCTGCTTGGACGGATCTGCCCAACTGTCGCTGTAGTGAAAGTCAATCATCACGCGCATTCCATTGTTTTTAGCCCGTAAAGCCATAGCCACTGTTTCATCTTTGCTGCAATGTCCGCTGTCAGGATCGTTGGATGGATTTACAAATGTCCTTAATCTGATCGAATTGATTCCATGGTCTTTCAGGATTTTAAAGCAGTCTTCCTGAACACCTTGGTTGTTGTAAAATTTATATCCGCTGGCTTCCATTTGTGGCAACCAACTAACGTCGGCACCTTTGGCAAAAGTGTTGGATTTGCCGGGCATATCTTCCTTATTGTCTGTAGAGAAACTCATCAGGCCTAATGATGCAAGTAGAAAGATTGATTTAATGATGTGTAATTTCATACTATTAGCCTCCTGAATAAAATGCTCTGGCATGCACTATTGCACGCCAGACCAAAGATAATTTATTTTATTGAATATGTGTACTTCCCCGGATTGCTTAAATCCATGGTAACCGTATAAGTGCCAGGCGTGTTTACTACAATATTGGCTCCACCCAGAGTTAAGGCTCCGGTTGCATTGGTATCGCCATATTTAAAGTCCCAACTTTGGTTTCCAATTATTTGAATGCCATACAGCACTGTGCTGATATTACATACGGCAGCCCATACTTTATTTGTAGCATCATACGTCATTGGATTTGCAGTAAGGCTCCAGCTGTTGAACTCGCCGGTAACGCAAAATGATGTTACGGCTGTTTTACTCCAGGTCATGTTATTGGTATTGGCTTTTAGCAGGAAATATCCGCCTTCGTCGAACCATACATTCCATTGAGCTGCGCTGGTATCGAGCGAATAAAGCGAGTTGGCCAATGATCCGTAAACGGTTCCGGTACCAGCCGGTCCGGTTGAGAACTTAAAATTCGCCCATTGTGCAGCTTTAACGTACCCTTCGTATTTTCCATCATTATCAGGCGAACACAGTTTTTCAGTACCCAATCCGGACAGGTACAGATAGGAAACAGGTTTGATAATTTCATAAGGAGTCACTTTGATTGTCAGTACTTTTGAATACGACACCAATTGATTGAAAGCCAGGTTTGCTTTCAGCCTCACTTTAATTTGCCCTTCTGCAGCTGGTGTCAATTTCAATTGTAATGCTTTGAGATTTAATACCGAGTCTGTGTAGGAAACATTGAATTTATTGGTTACAATTTCTTCTTGTATGGGCTTTGAGAAATCGCCCTTCAAACTATCCATTTGGAGTGTGAATGTAATAGGGGTATTGATTCCGTAAGCCAATGAATCCCATTGGAAAGTGATAGCATTATGTGTTTTTGCATCCGTTTTATTCAGTACAGCCGTGCTGGTGCTGGCTGAAAATCCAAACGAGTCTTCGGTGGGCGCAGTTGCAACAGCTAATGGTTCTTTGTCGCTGCATGAATATAGAAATGTGACACTTAATATAAGTGCAGACGTCCAATAATATATATGTTTAGTATTCATTTTTATATTGTTTGTATACCGTCGGTCAACGATATTGTTTGTACTTTGTGATTTAGTAATTATCAATCTGTTTTAAATTTGGATTGGCTAGCAGGTCTGAGGTTGGGATTGGGAACAGGTTATATTTGCTATCCACACTTTTTCCGGCTAGGGCGCCACCTTTCCAGGCCCACAGGTAGTCTGCTGTGGTTAACTTGTTATATCTCACTAAATCTGTCCGGCGTTGTGCTTCCCAATAAAGTTCCCGGGCTCTTTCATCGAGGATAAAGTTGAGAGTGAGGTCTGTTGCTGAAATATTGCCCGATGTGCTGGCCGGATTATTGGCATATGCACGTCCTCTCAATTGGTTGATATATCCCAAAGCAGTGGAAATACTGCCGCCGTTTCCTCCTCGTAAAACTGATTCTGCATAGATCAGGTATATTTCGGCCAAACGGAATACGGGAAAATCAACATCGGACAAGTTATTATACTTATTGTTTTGAAGAATGGAACTGCCATCCCTTTTCACGTTCCTGTACTTGTAAGATGAATAGCCATCAGTGCTTGTAGCCATTGAAGTTACATCCAAATCCTGGCCGGTGGTGTAAAATTGAGCCCGTTTGTCCATTGTAGTATCGGCTGTTGGAAATAGAGCCGGGATTTGCTGTGTGAATCTGAAATTGCTCCAGCTGTCTGATAATCCATTAACCGATGCCGGAACTCCAGCTGCACCCAGTATGAAGAAATTTGTTCCTGCCCAGGTTTCATTTGTGTTGTTGTAATTAATGGTAAAAATGAATTCGTTAGTATTTAAAGAATTGTCGCCAAGCATTAACCAGCTGTAGTGCGACTCAAGGGAATATCCCGAACTCAACACTTTATTACAATACGTGATGGCATCGGTGAAGTGTTCGGTGCCGGTATACACATTGGCATTCAAATACATTCTGGCCATCAACGACCATGCAGCTGCTTTATCGGCTCTTCCCCATTCGTTTTTCTTCGGATCGACCAAGTCTGTATCGATAGCTTTCAGTTCTGTTTCGATAAACGAGAATAAGTCTTTACGTTGTATTTGCTCTGGTGCTGTAAATCCTAATGTTTTCTCAGTAGGGAAGGGGGGATTGCCATATAAATCCATCAACACCCAGAAGCAATAGGCACGCAAGTACCTGGCTTCGGCGCGGAACTGCTTTATAGAAGTGGCATCATTGCCGGTAAAACCTCTTTCAGTTATTTTCGAATCGGTGGATTCGTTGATATAATTATTGCAATAAGTAACAGTCATCAACGCTGCTTTATAAACGTTTTGGATGCCTACAGCATCGGCGCTCCAGGCCAATTGATGAAACACTCCTTCTCCGTCCGAATTCCAGGTATTCACAGCTTCGTCGGTAGTATATTCTTGCATTCCCCAGTAATACCGTAAGAAATTTCCGTAGGCCAGGTTTGAATAAATTGATACCAGGCTTTGTTTGTAACCTGCAACTGAGCTGTAAAGTGCATTGTTATTGGTGTCATTCGTCGGTAACTTTTCCAAATCGCTGGTACAAGAACTGACGATCATCGTTAGTCCAACGATTATTGCCCCCAATTTAATATTGTGTTTGAATATATTGCTTTTCATTTTTTCTTTTTTATTAGCTGGTTAGAAATTAAGGTTTAATCCAATGGCAAATACACGGGGAACCGGATAAGCATTCTGGGATCCGCTGTTCGTTTCAGGATCAAGGCCCGTGAATTTAGTGATGGTGAATACGTTTTGGACTGATGCGTTTATTTTCAAGACAGCATTGCTGTGTGGAAATAGCTTGTCAAAGCTATATCCTACATAAACATTGTCCATTTTTAAAAACGAAGCATTCTGTAAATAATAATCGCTATAAGCTTCGTACTGTGTATTGTGGGCGAATAACGTTTTATAGTATGAAGTGCTTAAGTTCTCAGAAGTAGTCCAATCGGTGATTGCCTGTGTATTATCCAGCGGATTATAGAAAATGTAATTTCCCAGATTTGCATGAAGGGAAGTACCAATACTCCACTTTTTATATTGCAGGTTGGTGCTGAATCCAAGCATGTATTTAGGTTGGGCTGATTTGTTGCTGATGTATCGGTCGGAAGCGTTGATTAAACCGTCTTTATTCACATCTACCATTTGGTCTTCAATCGGATTCCCGTTTTTATCATACACCTGATGATATAAATAGAATGTGTTGCGGCTGTAACCGACCGTATTTACTAAAGTTTGGTCACTGAAAAGCCCTACGCCAGCACCGTTATTGATACTGATTTTGGTGATTTTATTTTCGTTGTAAGTGGCATTAAAGCTAAGATCCCAGGATAAATCCTTTGTTTGCAAAGCAATTGCTTTTACATCGAATTCAATCCCTTTGTTCTGCATGCTGCCGATGTTTTTGACCATTGTTCCGTCAAAGTTGAGACCCAGCGGAATGGTGATGCTGTTTAACAGGTCTTTTGTATTCTTTGAGTATAAATTTATTCCGCCGGTTATGCGATGTTCAAAGAAACCAAAATCCAATCCGACATTGGTCGTTGCTGTTTGTTCCCATTTTAAATCCGGATTGTAAACTTGTGGCCAAATGGTGGTATAAGCGGTATTCCCCACGGTGTATTGGTAATTTGCCGTGCTGGTGGTATATCTTGAAATTGGATAGTAGTTTGAAAGTCCATCTTGTTGTCCGGTAAGCCCGTATCCAACCCGTAATTTCAAGTCTGAAATGGTTTTGTTATCTTTCAGGAAGCTTTCTTCTTTTATCTTCCAGGCTAAAGCTGTAGATGGGAATACTCCCCAACGGTGCTTATCGGAAAAACGGGAAGAGGCATCGTCACGAATAGTTGCTGTAAGCAGGTATTTCTCGTTTAAAACGTAGTTGGCTCTTCCGTAGAATGATACAATGGAATGGCTGGGCTTGTCAAATGCGTAGGTCGGATCGGTGTTTGCTATTTTTACCCCCGCAGCATTGTAATATGGATAGGAATAGTTTGTTGTCACATAGTCGTTGTATGAATAACCTGCGGTGATATCAAATTTGCTCTTAGCCGAAGGCAATTCCTTCGAATAAAACAAATATGATTCAAATAATGTATTGCTTACTTTCTTTGACGGATTGGCATTATAGGTTGAACCTCCGGCAATGTTATCGGCAAAATAGTCAGCCGGGGTGGCGTAACTGTAGGTGGATTTCGAAACATCGTATCCGGCATTTACATTAACGTGCAAATCCGGCAGAAAGTGCAAACTATAATCAAGTTGCATATTTCCTACGCTTCTATATATTTTATTTCGGCCTTCTGCTTGTTCGAGCATACTCACCGGATTAATGATGGTCAGGGCAGGATTAGACTTAAACTGCGTGTATTGATAATAACCGCCGTAAGTTTGGTCGGTCACGTAAACCGGCTGGGTTGGGTCAAAGTAAGTTGCAGTCCAGATGGCTTTATCATTGGCTATCCGTTCATTTTCATACGATCCTTTGGCGTTTACATTCACCTTCAAATGATTATTGAAAAAAGTCGGATTTAAAGTGAGCGAAGTGGTTGCTCTTTCATAGTTTCCGGTTTTAAGGATTCCATCTTGGTTGAGATAACTTCCGGAAACACGGAATGGAAGGAATTTATAAGCGCCACTGATACTCAAATTGTAATCGTGCGACAATGCATTCTGGAAAATTTCTTTTTGCCAATCGGTATTTGCGTTTCCGGGCGCTGTTGAGCTTTTCCCTAATTGGGTGACGAGGGTTCTGTACTGGTCAGCTGAAAGTACCGATGTTTCTTTACTTAAAGTCGATACTTTTACATTCGAAGAAAAATCAATTTTTAATTTCCCTTTGCTTCCTTTTTTCGTAGTGATAAGGATAACACCGTTAGAAGCCCTTGAGCCATAAATAGCGGTTGCCGATGCGTCTTTTAAAACCGTGAAGTTTTCAATGTCATTCGGGTTTAATTGACTAAGCATACCGGGACCACCGTTCCAACCTTCTACCGGAACATTATCAATAACAATCAACGGATCGTTGCTGGCACTGAGTGAAGCGCCACCTTGGATTAAGAATGAACTTCCGGCTCCGGGCTTTCCACTCGTTGGCAATACTTGTACGCCCGGGATTTTACTGGCAATCAAGCTTTCGGCATTTGTGCTGGGGCCTTTTTGAAAATCCTTGGAACTAACGGAAGATATATTTCCGGTCAGATCCTTTGCTTTTCTGGTACCGTAACCGATTACCACTACCTCGTTTAATCCTTTGTCGGTAGGTTTTAGCTGGACATTAATTGCATTTTTCCCCTGGCTGGAAATAATCTGGGAATCATACCCAATAAACGAAAACTCCAACTGTGCTTTTTCATTCGATAGTGAGAACGAGTATTTACCGTCTATGTCGGTAATACTTACTTGTGTTGTTCCCACAATTTTTATATTTACACCGGGCATGGGCGAACCTTGTTCGTCTTTTACCGTGCCGGTAACTTTTTTGGGACTTGATAGCTGCTGGGCCGAAAGGTTTGCTACTCCCATAAAGTGCGGAGCGCATAGCATGACTACCATCATTGTTGCCATTCGAAAATGACTCAAGAATCTTAAATAAGTGTTTTTTCTCATGATATAAATATTAAATTAAAAGCTAAGTGTTGAAAAGCAATGACACTCCTGATTGGGGTGTATTATCGTACTTTTCAACCTCACAAATATAGATAAACAGAGACCTTCAAATTAAGCACAGATTGGACAAAGAGCAGAACAAATCGGACAATTCGGCGTCCTTGTAATAATATCGTAATTCTGTAATTATTATATTCAGAGCTATTTGTGTGTTTTGCCTTCTGTTTTCTATAAAATATGAAGCTTGGAACGGAGAGGACATGAGATTAAGAAGTGATAGAAATTTTTCATTCTCATAAATGAAAAATAGGAATATATTGGGATGATGAATTTCAATAAAAAAACGAGGACTTCAAACTATTGAAGTCCTCGTAAAAATGATTTGGGTAAGTAGGAATTGTAAGTCCAGGTATTACTCTATAAATTGTTTTGGCGTCTTGCCATATTTGGCATGAAAGCATTTCGAGAAATAGGAATAGTTGGAGAAACCGACCAGGTACATCACTTCTGCCACCGAGAATTTTTTTTGTGCCAACAGCATGGCTGCTTTTTTCATCCGGATAGACCGGATATAGTCGACCGGTGTGAGCCCGGTAAGTTGCTTGATCTTGCGGTAAATTTGTTTTGAGCTGATACCCGACTTCTCGCTGAGTGCCTGTACACTCAAATCGGGATCGGCCACTTTATCTTCAATAATTTTGGTGATATTGGCCAGCCATTTCTCGTCCCACGATTCGGCTTCAATTTCTTTCGGGTTTGTCAATGTCTCCAGTCTTATTCTTTCTTCCAGCTTCTCGGTAGTGCCAATTAATTGTTTAATGCGGAGCAACAGCATGTTCGTGTCAAAAGGCTTCGGGATAAAAGCATTGATGCCTAGTTTAAGGCTTTCTTCTTCGGTCAGCTTATCGTCTTTTGCGGTCAGCATAATGATCGGAACCAGAGATAAAGCCTTATTCCGCCGGAGTTGCCGGCACATGTCCATTCCGTTCATAACAGGCATCATCAGGTCGGCAATGATCAGGTTGGGACTGTTTTTAGTTGCAGCATCCAGTCCCGTTTTGCCATTGTGTGCCGTTATGCACCGGAACAATGGGGAAAGGGACTGAAGAATGAAATCGCAAATTTCCAGGTTATCTTCAACAATAAGAATAAGAGGCTTGTCTTTTACGTCCAGAACCTCAACAGTGCCGGTTGCCGGATGTTCTTCCATACTGATTGTCGGATGATTTTCGACCACAGGAAGGGTCACCGTAATGCTTGTGCCCTGTTCTTCTTCGGAGCTTATTTGGATGGTTCCACCGTGTAATTCCACAAAGTTTTTCACCAGATACAGACCTATTCCGCTACCTTCTTTATCGTTTACTGTTTTTCTGGATTGGAAAAAACGGTCGAACACAAAAGGCAAATCTTCCGAAGGAATGCCAATGCCCGAATCGGTTACGCGGATAATCAGCTCTTTCTCATGTTCTTCGGGACAGTCAATATACAATTGCAGGGTTCCGTCTGTTTTGGAAAACTTGCAGGCATTGGAAATCAAATTATTCAGGACCGATTCTATTTTCAATACATCAATGTTTACGAATATTTTATCCAGCCTGCTGGTAAAAACAGGGGTTAGTCTTTTATCCTGAAATGCTTCTTCATACACCGAGAAAATGCCTTTTGCGAATTCAATAAATTCAACCTGCGAAAGGATTAGGCCGGAGTTCAGGGAACCATCAAAGCGTTCGATGCCAATAACCTGTTGGATGAGTGCATTTAATTTGAATGCATTTTGCTGGATCAGGGTTAATTGTTTTTTTAGTGCCGGACTTTTTGTTTCCAGTATCAGTTTACTTACCGGAGCAATGATCAGGCTCAAAGGAGTTTTAAACTCATGCGAAACATTGGTGAAGAAGTCGATTTTCAGCTTGGATAACTCCAGTGATTTTTCCTTTTCAATCCGTTCTATTTTTGCCCGTTGCTTTTCCCGGTAGTAGTTGATCAGCCGCATGAATAGGCCGGCAATCAAAAGGGCATAAAACAGTTTAGCCCAAATACTGTAATACCAGGGCGGACGGATGGTCAATTCAAAATCGAGTGCTGAAAAAGTTACTTTGGCCTCGGGATCAAGTTTGCCTATGGTCAGTTTGTAAGTTCCCGGAGCCAGGTTGTTGTAGGAAATGCGGTTGGAGTTTGGCTTAACGGTCCTCCAGTCGGCATCAACTCCTTGCAACTGGTATACATATTTATTGTCTTCTTCCTGCGAAAAAGCAAAATCAGAGAATTCCAGTGTCACGTTGTTTTGATTGTGGGGCAGCGTAAGCTTTTTTGAATAGCGTATGCTTTTACCCGCGTAGTCCAGCCCCGGCTGAAACAGGCGGTCGTTGACATACAATGCTGTCAGGACTAATTTGGGGTTCGTAGTTTTTTCCTGCGTAATGGTTGGGGAGAATGATACTAAGCCATCCACACCACCCAGGTAAATTTCGTGGTTGGCCGCGTCGTAAAAGCTGGATGAAAAAGGATTGTTCGAGATTTGCACCGACCTTATCTTCAAACTGTTTTTGTCCAGCACAAAAGTTCCGTCGGAAGTGGTGATCCAGATGTGGTTGTTTTCCTCGGTCAGTATATTTATGCGGCAGTTTTTAAAGCCATTGTATTTAATAGCCTGTATCTTGTTTGTGTGCGGGTTAATCCGGTTTAATCCGTCGGCAGAACCTACCCAGATAAAGCCCTCTTTGTCGCAAATCATACAACTTGCATTTCCATTCGACGAAGCTTTGTCGGAAGGTAATATCGGGAATTTGGTAATAATGCCCGTCCGGGTATTTATTTTATTAATGCCATTGTTGTAGGTTAGTGCCCATACATTTCCCTCCAGATCGGGCAAAATGCTATTAATAAAACTATCGGACAATCCGTATTTGCCCGGTTTCTTGTAAAAGTTTTGTTCGGCAACGTAGAACCCGGAACTCTTGATCAATCGTTCTTTATTCACAACAAAGATCCCTCCCAGGCAGCTGGCTATCCAAAGCCGGCCCCGGTTGTCTTCGAATAATTTGTAGGCCCAGTTTGCATTGCGCGTCCGGGTGCTGTCTACAATATTGTAATGGATAAACTGATGTGTCCGGTAATCGAACCGGTTGATGCTGCCATCGGTTGCCACCCACAGGTTGTGGTCTTTGTCTTCGTACATGCAGCGGATGCGGTTATGGGAGATAGGATAGCGCGGGTCGCCCATTTTGTACCAAATGCAGGTTTTGCTGCCGGCCGGAGCAAGTATTAACCCATTGGTGCCGCCATACCAGAAGTTGCGGCGCGAGTCCCTGAATATGGATTGCAGCTGGTTGCCTTCTCCCACACCCGTAATTTGTGATATGGGGGTGTACCGGTAGGTTTTGTTGTATTTGAAAAACGAAACCCCATAGTCTGTCCCAAACCACGCGTTTTTATCTGCATCAACCAGAATGCTCCAAATAATGTTGTTCGTCAACGATTTTCCGTACCGGGAATCGTGGACTATGTGTTTGATCAGATGCTGCTCTTTGTTATACAGGTACAATCCGTTGTCGGTTCCTATCAGCAGGTTTTGGTTCTGGTCAAGTGCCAGGGATTTAATTGAATTGCCGGTGAATTCCCCGATCCGTTCCACCGACTTTGTTTGCGGGGTATATTTGAACAGGTAGCCTTCCGTCCCTATCCAGATACAATTTCTGACCGGGTCTTCGAACAATGAATTCACTAACAAACTATTTTTGGACGATTGTACCGGCAGTTCGATGGTTTGGAAAGATTTTGCCCCGGGACTGAGGTAGCACAACCCGTTATAGGTACCTACAAACAGGATGTTTTGCCTGGATTTCAACAAGGAATAGATGGTGCGGTGCGGAATTCCCGAACCCTTGCGCGAACTGATGGACGTGAGTTGTTGATTTTTCAGGTTATATTGATACAAACCGTTCAGCGAGCCGATCCACAGCGTGTTTCCGTCCAGCACCATCGACCGGATATCGGACGGACATTGGATGGATGATTTTTCGAATGCATCCGTTTCCAGGTTATAGAGCAGGATGCCATTATCGGAACCTAAGCAGAGGTGGCTGGAGTCTAAGAATACCCCGCAGTTTATTCTCGTATTGGCAGGATTCCTGTTTTCGGTAAAGGGGAATATATGTTTTTGTACCGTGTAGCCGTTGTAGCTGAACAAACCTTTATCGGAACCCATCCAGATAAGGCCCTGGGGGTCGCGGATAAGGCAGTTGACAATGGAAGCTTCCTGGTTCAGGGTTAGGTTGTTGAATTCGCGGTAACCATCCGGCTGTGCAGTGGCAATTAAACCGGCAAACAAGCCGGCTGCCAATAAGAATATGCTGAAACGGTACTGAATGCTCATTTATGAACAGGAATAAGTTTTATTGTAATTTTTCAGAACAAAGATAGGGCATTTTTTGAATAACATTGTTTTTGATGGATTTTTGCAGGCGAAATGAATGCAGCTGCCGATATATTGCCAGTACTTACTTTTCCGCCCCGGGCGGAAGTCTCCCGACAGCATGATTGGTAATTCCGTCTGGGACGGAAAGGCTAGGACAGTTAGTTTGGTAATTCCGTCCGGGACGGAAAGGCCCCGACAGTTGGTTTAGTGATTCCGTCCGGGACGGAAAGGCTACGACGGTTAGTTTGGTAATTCCGTCCGGGACGGAAGAGGTTTTCTGGTTTTATAGCGGTTGGCCGGCCGGGATTTATGCTAAATTACATGAGTTCGATATTAGAAAACGATGAATATCATTTTAAATTCAATGAAATCAATAATCAACAACCGGATTTTAAAATAAGGGCGGAATATCTTTAATTCAATTCTTGCTAAGGGCTTCGGTAACCGGGATGGTGGAATTCCAATTCCACCGGATATGGGTGAACCGGAATATTTGCTTTTGAAATACGACATTATTTTATTTCACTTACTTATGTCCTTTATTCCGCGCCCATTTTTAGAACTTTTTCCGTACATTTGCAACTTTAAAACGAAATATCTACAAACTCAATAAGCTTTCGATCATGGCTATCATCAAACCTTTTAGGGGTATCCGTCCCCCTCAAAATTTAATTGAAAAAGTGGCTTCGCGCCCGTATGATGTGTTGAATTCCGAAGAAGCCCGTATTGAGGCCGAAGGCAATCCCATGTCTTTGTACCACATTATCAAACCCGAGATAGACTTTACTCCCGGAACCGACGAGCATGAGGAGAAAGTGTATAACAAAGCTGCCGAAAATTTTGCCCGTTTCCGCCGGGAGGGCTGGCTGGTGCAGGATGCCGTGGAAAAGTATTACGTGTATGCCCAAACCATGAACGGCAAAACGCAATACGGGTTGGTGGTTTGTGCCAATGTAGACGATTATTTGAACGAGAATATCAAGAAACATGAGTTGACCCGCCGCGATAAGGAAGAAGACCGCATGAAACATGTGCGGGTGAACAATGCCAACATAGAACCGGTATTTTTTGCGTATCCTCACCAGGACGAACTGGATGCTATCGTGGCCAAAACGATACAGGGCGCACCGGTTTACGATTTTGTGGCTCCCAGCGACGGATTCGGCCATCACTTTTGGGTGATTGACGACGCGCAGACCATTGCACGTATTACCGAACTATTTGCCGCCATCCCTTCGCTTTACATTGCCGATGGCCATCACCGCAGTGCTGCGGCAGCTTTGGTTGGCGACGAAAAACGCAAAGCAAACCCGGGCCATACCGGCGACGAAGAATATAACTACTTCATGGCCGTATGTTTCCCCGACAACCAATTGAACATTATCGACTATAACCGGGTGGTGAAGGACTTGAACAACCTGACCGACGAAGAGTTTTTGGCTAAACTGTCGGTGAACTTCGACGTGGAACTGAAAGGCACTGGTATCTATAAGCCGGATAAATTACACAACTTTGCCCTGTATTTGTCGGGCAACTGGTATTCGCTCACGGCCAAAGCCGGAACATACAACGACAATGACCCGATTGGCGTGCTGGATGTAACCATTTCGTCCAACCTGATTCTGGACGAAGTGCTCGGCATCAAAGACCTTCGCAGTGACAAGCGGATCGACTTTGTGGGTGGAATCCGTGGGTTGGGTGAGTTGCAAAAGCGGGTGGACACCGGCGAGATGCGCGTAGCATTGGCCCTGTATCCCGTTTCGATGAAACAATTGATCGATATTGCCGATACCGGAAACATTATGCCTCCCAAAACCACCTGGTTCGAACCCAAATTGCGTTCAGGACTGGTCATTCATGAATTGGTTTGATTTATAAGACTACTATTATTTCACAGCTAACTGAAAAAATATGCGCATTAAAATCACGTATTTCGTTGTATTGTTTCTTTCTGTATTTTTATTGTCGGGTTGCAGCCTGAAAGCACGTATCAAACGGGCCGACAAGGCGTTTAGTGAAGGGCAATATTATTCGGCGTCCGATTTATATAAACGGGTTTACGGATACATTCCTTCCAATCAGAAACCGTTGAAGTCGCGCATTGCTTTTCAGCAGGGTGAATGTTACCGGCTGATTAATTATAGCCGGGCCGAGCAGTCGTATATAAATGCTGTGCGGTATAATTATTCCGATTCCATTGTTTATCTACGCCTCGCGCAGGTTTTTCAGCGCAATGGCAAGTATGGTGAGGCCATAAAAAATTATTCTATCTATCTGAAAAAGGATAGTGCCAGCATACTGGCAAAAAACGGACTGAAATCTTGCCGGGAGATTGACAAATGGAAGAATCAGCCTAATCCGTATGTAGTCCGTCGTGCCGATATCTTCTATCAGCGCAATGCGGAGAATTTTAGCCCGGCATTTTTAAGCCCCGATGCCGATGCGCTTATGTTTACTTCCAGTCGCCAGTTTAATAAACGGATTGTGATGAAGAGCAACGGCATTACCGGATTGGCCAATAACAATATGTTTATCAGCCGGAAAAATGCGGTAGGAAAATGGGACAAACCATTGATCTTGGGTGATGAGGTAAATACCGTGGAAGGCGACGAAGGCGTTTGTTCCTTTAGCTTTGATGGAAAAACCATGTATTATACGGTTGCCCATCAGGTGGAGGATGCCGAAATGGGTACGGAGATATATTCGTCCAACCGAGCCGGAGCAGCCTGGAGTACGCCACAGAAAATAAAGATATTCAACGATAGTACCATTTCGGTTGCCCATCCGGCCATTGCCCCCGATGGACAGACCTTGTATTTCGTCTCCGATTCTAAGAAAGGGCTGGGCGGAAAAGATATCTGGAAAGGAACGATCGTGAACGGCGAATGTAAATATATCGAAAATCTGGGTCCGGAAATAAACACTCCGGGCGATGAAATGTTTCCAACGGTACGTGCCGATGGAACGCTTTATTTCTCATCGAATGGCCGCGTAGGGCTTGGCGGACTCGATATCTATAAAGCCACTCCCAAGAAAGATGGCGGCTGGATCGTAGAAAATATGGGTTCGCCTGTAAATTCATCGGCCGACGATTTTGGAATGACCTTCGCCGGCAAGGCAGAGAAAGGATTCTTTACCTCCAATCGCAATGAACCGAAAGGTTACGATGCTATCTGGAGTTTCGAATTGCCCGAACTGGCTTATAGCATAACCGGAAAAGTGGTGGATGATAAAGGAAACGGAATTCCCGATGCCACCGTTCGTCTGGTGAGCAACAGCGGTGTAAATGCCCGTGTTCAGACCAAAAAGGATGGTACGTATAAAATAAAGATGGATAAAGATATGGATTGCGTCATGCTTGCTTCGGCGCGTGGCTATCTGAATCAGAAAAACTCGGTTTCTACCCAGGGTTTGGTGGAGAGTAAAACCTTTAATGTTGACTTTAAACTATCGGCCATTTCCAAACCGATTCAAATAGAAAATATCTTCTACGAATTCGGAAAATGGGACTTAACGCCTGCTTCTGAGAGCGGCTTGCAAGCCTTGGTGAAACTATTGAATGACAATCCGAATATCACGATCGAAATCAGTGCCAATACCGATTATATCGGTTCCAATGCCGACAATATGATCTTGTCCGGTAAGCGTGCAAAATCGGTAGTGGATTATTTGATTTCGAAAAAGATTGCAGCTGATAGATTGACTTCGGTGGGGTTTGGCGAAGAAAAACCGGTTACTGTCGATGCCAATTTGGCTAAGAAATACCCATTCCTGAAAGAAAACGATGTGTTGACCGAGGCTTATGTGTTGAAATTAAATCCGGCACAACAAGAAACCGCCAATCAAATTAATCGTCGTACCGAGTTCAGGGTGTTGAAAACAACCTATAAGTTGTATTGAATAAGCAGAGGATAATGCAACCCCAATAGGTGGTTTGGCAGAACAATAAATATAAAGCTTGAAATATGATAAAAGCAGATAAATTTTTTATAGAAAATATAAACGAAATACTTCAAAATGGTTATTGGGACGAAAATTCACGACCCAAATATGCTGACGGGGTGGAGGCTAAGTCGAAATTTATTACCCAGGTTTTTGAAAAATACGATATTTCGAAAAACGAGTTTCCGATAACCACCCTGAGAAATACGGCCATTAAAACCGGAATCAAGGAAATCCTGTGGATATACCAGCAGCAATCAAACTCACTGAATGTTGCACGTGAACTGGGTATAAACTGGTGGGACGAATGGGATATTGGTGATGCTACCATAGGCCACAGGTATGGATATACGGTGAACAAGTATAATTTGATGAATGAGCTGTTGGAAGGATTGGAAAAAAATCCCTTTGGCCGCCGGCATATTTTAAACCTGTATCAATATACCGATTTGAGCGAAACCAAAGGGCTGTATCCATGTGCTTATGAAACCCTGTGGAGTGCCCGGAAGGTGGACAATGATATATACTTGGATGTAACGCTTGTTCAGCGTAGTTCTGATTATTTGATGGCAAATTATATCAACAAAACCCAATATGTGGCTTTGATGTTGATGGTTTGTTCACATTTAGGTTACAAACCGGGAGTCTTCTGCCACTTTGTACAAAATCTCCATATCTACGACAGGCATTTTGAAGCAGTAAACGAATTGCTGGCTAAAAAACCGCTGGAAGTTCAACCGCTTATAAAACTGGTTGGGAATAAAGCGTTCAATGAATTTACAGTTGATGACTTTATAATTGAAAATACGGATAAAATAAGCAAAATAAAAAGCAAGCTTGAACTAGCCATTTGATTATTCAGGTGGTTGGTCCTATTCCAAAGCCAGTCCTCATTCAAAAGGATTTATTGCTATTTAAGGTAAAGATATGGATTCTTTGTACAGTTAAATGATAGTGTATAACGGACAGTCTGGGTTGATTGTCCATTCTTTTTTATTAGCTTTGCAACCTTGTCATGAAAAACACGGATGACACTAATGCATTTTTCAAAAGAATAATATTATGTCAGAAATTTCGATTATTGCCGCTGTAGCCGACAATTATGCTATCGGTAAAGCAAACAATCTTCCTTGGCATTTGCCTGCGGACTTAAAGCACTTCAAAGAACTTACAAGCGGACATGCCGTTGTGATGGGAAAAAGAACTTTCGAGAGCCTTCCCAAAGGTCCTCTCCCAAATCGCAGAAACATTGTACTTACCTCGGTGATGTCCGAAGGGGTAAATGAAGGATATTTTGAAGCAGACTCGCTGGAGGATGCTGTATATCTTTGTGAAAAGGAGCAAAAAGTATTTATAATAGGTGGGGCTACTGTTTATAAACAGTCTATAAACAAAGTAAACACCATGTATATTACTTGGGTGCATAAAGAATTTAATGCCGATACTTATTTTCCCGAAATAAATTTTGATGAATGGAATGAAGTGAGTCGCGAAGATCATGAACCCGATGAACATAATCTTTACCCGCTGTCGTTCTCGGTGTATAAAAGGAAATAACATAATTAGTCATAAACGAAAGCATTATTCTAAAACTTAGAGTAATGCTTTTGTTTTATGCATAAATCAAATTGATATTATTTCAATAATTATTATCTACATTTCTTTCATTTCCATTTAATTTTGAGCTATTTTTTGTAATTTCGCACACTATTAGTCAGATAAGCAAAATCCAAATAATAATGAATATAGATTTTCAAAAAATGGGTGGTTTAGTACCCGCGGTCATTCAAGATGAATTGACATCAAAAGTGTTGATGCTTGGATATATGAACCAGGATGCATTAACTAAAACACAGGAGACGGGACAGGTTACTTTCTTTAGCCGCACTAAAAACCGCTTGTGGACAAAAGGCGAGGAGAGTGGTAACTTTCTGAATGTGGTTTCCATTACCCCCGATTGTGATAACGATACCTTGTTGATTAAAGTGCATCCGGTAGGTCCGGTTTGCCATACAGGCACTGATACTTGTTGGGGCGAGAAAAACGAAGGGGATATTGCGTTTCTGAAATACCTGCAAGACTTTATTACCGTGCGTTTCAAAGAAATGCCTGAAGGTTCGTACACTACTTCGCTTTTCAAAAAAGGGGTGAACCGTATGGCCCAGAAAGTAGGTGAAGAGGCTGTGGAAACAGTTATTGAAGCTACTAACGGAACCGAAGAAGGTTTTATCTATGAAGCTTCCGACTTGGTTTACCACCTGATTGTATTGCTGACTTCGAAAGGTTATTCGCTCGACGACTTAGCCCGTGAGTTGAAAAAAAGACATAAATAAATACAATTATCAGTGATCAGTAAACAGTGATCAGCGATTGTTCATTGTTTACTGATAACTGATAACTGATAACTGATAATTGATATAACTGACAACAGATATTCCCCATGGAAAACAAGTTATTAATAAAATATGCTGATGTTGATATTTATCAACAGGAATTGTTGGTGCTGAAAGATGTGCAACTCGAAATTCATTCCGGCGAATTTGTGTATCTGCTCGGAAAAGTAGGTAGTGGCAAGACGTCTTTGTTGAAATCGATTTATCATGAGTTGCCAATTTCTTCGGGCACTGCCGATGTGTTGGGATATAATTTGCGTGACTTGAAAATGAATGAAGCCCCGTATCTTCGTCGCAAAATTGGTATTGTTTTCCAGGATTTTCAATTGCTTACCGACCGTACGGTGTACCAGAACCTTGATTTTGTTTTGAGGGCAACGGGTTGGAAAGACCAGGGAACGATTGAGGAACAAATTACCAACGTGCTGACCCAGGTGGGTATGGATGCCAAGAGCCATAAAATGCCTCATCAATTGTCGGGTGGCGAGCAACAACGCATTGTAATAGCCCGTGCATTGCTCAATTCGCCTGAAATGATTCTGGCAGATGAGCCTACCGGAAACCTGGATCCTGAAACGGGTAATGAATTGATTGAGTTGCTGTATAATATCCGCCTTTCGGGAACCACCGTGGTGATGGCAACGCATAACCTGAGCTGGTTGGATAAGTTTCCGGGACGTGTTTTCCGATGCGACAGTGAGAACCTGCTGGAATTGAAAAATAATATGCCAATAGTGGAACCGCTTGCTGAAGAACCGGCTGCTGAAGCATTCAGTATGACTGAAGGGGAAATTTAATCATAAGCTGTCATGAGAAATCTAAAATGTCCTCAATGCGAAATTCATCGTTTCTACGTGAAGAATGAGAAAGCGGAAACCCTTTTGGTTACTGTAGATGAACGTTACGAAGTGGTTCCGGTACATCCGGACGACTCGTTGGACGGATTTGACCTGACTATGCTGTATTGCCTGGGTTGCTCCTGGACAGGCTCTCCCAAATCGTTACGCAACGGAAGCCATAGTCATAAGAAGTATTAAACTCCACGGACATACATAAACAACACTCCCCTGAATCGTATCGGTTCAGGGGAGTGTTTGTTTTTTTTAATTGTCTTTAGGCTATCTCAAACTGCAGCTTCTGTTCCACAGGCTGCCAATTATTTGATGTTTTCATCAATCAATAGCTTCAAATTATCAATGGAACTTTCTGCTGATACGATCTCTCCGTGTTTATTGATCAATATCTTTTTGGGAATTGCTTGGACTTTGTATTTATTGGCAACTTCATTATTGAAGTCATACAATACATTAAAGCTGTAATTCTTGTCTTTGATCAATTTACTCACATTCACTTTGGTTACATCGGGTTTGTTTTTTTCCCAAACATTAATGAAAAAGAATTCCACATTTTTGTTCTTATAATTGGTTACTAACTCCTGCATTGCCGGAAAGGAAGCACGGCAAGGCCCGCACCAGGTTGCCCAGAAATCGAGGATTACTACTTTGCCTTTGTAATCGGATAGCTTTACTTCTTTCCCGTTCAGATTGACCAAATTGAAATCGAACGATTTTTGTGTGCCATATTCTTTGATAACTGCTTCTTTGGATGTCTGAACCATTAATCTAAAAGAATTTTCTTTCATTTTCTCAAAGTCGGACATCGGTAGGCTTAGTTTCCGGTAGATACCTTCTAACTGATTCATCATGATCCTGGAATCAACACCCGAATTCAGCCGTTTTTCAATATATGCTTTAGTAAATTCCAATCCTTTGGCTTTTTCGGCATAACCGGCATACCGTTCCTGGCCACCTGTGTCCATAGCATTTTCATCCAGGTCTAAAATTCCATTCTGATACCGGAAGGCTTCATCGTATTTTTGCAGTTTGTACATGATTAATGCATAGGTGTCGGCAAACCGGATATATAAAGTCTGTAACAGGGATAAATCAGTTTTCTCGTCCGGATGGCTCATCAGGTCTTTTGTAATGTCGATGGATTTTCTGGAGATGCGCTCTGCAAAGTCCAGGTCGGTTCCCGGCGTAACTAGATCTTGACCCGATAATTGCCAGGCTTGTTCGTTATACATGTTGGCAACTGTTAGTTTGTCTGTAAATAAACCCTCGTACCTTTTCATATTCAAGGTGTCTTTGTTTTCCAAATAAATAGCTAACAATTTTTGGTGTAGAGGTTGCAGTGAATTTTCTGAACTATCATTAAATTGAGCAATATAAGCCTTTAATTTAGATAAAAAATACTGTTCCGTTTTTTCGTTACTGTTGAAGCTGTCGTAGTAGAATTGACTTCTTGCGAGTTTTCCTGTAGGGAAAAGCTCGAGAGAGATTTTTTTAATTTCATCTCTTTTTTCAGGCATATCTAAATAATCGTACGATGAAAAAGCATATAGCAGACTATTCTCATTCTCCTTTTTTGTAGTGCTTTCGATATAATTTATTAATTCAGGTTTGTATTTCTCTCTATCTTTTTGATAGTGCAGGCTCAGATACATTCCATAGCTGTCATCTTTTTTGAGTTCCGGGTTTTGTGCGTACAACGCATCGAACTGGGAAATTATTTCGTCGGGATTGTTGTTTAATTTTAGGTAATACGCAGCAGGATAACTAAACTTTATCCTGGATAGTTTTGACTTAGCTAATTCATTCGGAGTTTTTTTATTTAAGTACACGGTATATCCGTTTCCAAAATTATGGTCTATCGCTACTTTTTTCTTATCAACAATGGTCATAATCAATACTTGAATGGAGTCGGGGACTTTGATGGAAAACTCATAAAGGTTGTCTTTCTTTACTAAAGGAATCGTTTTGGTGAATGAAGGTTCGTAAAACACATGGGCAGATGCATTTTCCGGAACTACCAGCCCTACCGGAGGTTCGTACAGATAGGTGTTTAGTTCTCCCGCCTTGATTTCTGCGTTTTTAGGGTAAATTTTCCCATTCTGAGCAAACGAATAATTACAAATGATCAGAAAAATGACAATAATACTTTTTTTCATTCGATTATTTTTTAGAGGTTTATAAAGTACGCTGTGTTGTAAATATCACTTTTTTAGAAATCAATAAAAATACCTGCGGTTTTATCGGCTGATAAAACCGCAGGCTTGGATAGAGTAAACGTAAGTATAGTGAACAGGAAAAAAGACTATGCTGTTGGGGTCGAAGTGTCGTTACTACTGTTTTTCCGTCTGGTTCTGCGGGTTTTCAGCAAGGTTTTATTGTGTTCGACCCAGTAATTTATTTTATCGATGAACGCCGCATACTCCGTGTCTCCATTGACAAGAGCCAGCGCGTTTATCTGATTGGTGATGTCTTTGTAGGCTTTGTCGGTAACGAAACGTGCAGCACGGACATCGCCGCTTAGGCGTGAAACTTCCTCGTTGGCTCTGTTATCCAGGTGCGAGTTGAACGACATATTGGCTTCATCCATTTTATCAATCCATACTATTCCGGTTGTTTTTACCACTTGCTCCATGTGGTTGGTACGCAGTTGGGTGGTGAAGTTCTTGATAGCATCCCCCCGGTCGTTGTAGGACATTGGGCGTATATCGCCGGTTTGGTCGATAATGCGCAGGATGTCGCGTGCTGCTTCGGCAACTACCGGATCGTAACCAATGCAAAGTCCCTCGATCACTAGACCAAACCCGTGGTACAACTGGGCGCGGTATGCATTCGAGTTATTGACAAACTTAGTAATCACACTGCCATTCTCTACGGCTTCAGCTTCGGCTTCGGCATCAATCGCCGATACGTAGGCCTGATAAAAGCGGTCAATAGCCTGCCTTACAAATGGGTTCTGGTTAATCTCATTCAGTACATTTGCATTGAACTGACCGTGTTCATTGTTGTGAAGATCTCTTGAAAAAAATTCTGTAATTTGCTTCATAAATTAGAATTAGATAGTTAGACATTGTTTAATTTGCTCCAATCCAGGTTAAGACCGGAGTTTTCTTTCTTATTCTATGATACGTGTGCGTATGGGTACAACTTGGTTTCAGTTTGCCTCTGTACGTGCGCGTATTTTCGTATTTTGATTTCAGGTTGCCTCTGTACGTTAACGTACGGAGGCATTTTGATTTCAGTTTGCCATAAAACGTATGCGTACAGACCCATTTTTATTTCATGTTGGCTTAGTACGCACGCGTAACGGCATTTTTTAGTTACAGCAATTCATATCTCACTTTTCAACGATCCTGTTTTGTGTCCGAAATAGCCCAAACTCCCCGTCAGGAAAGGGTTTTGCTTAAACAGTTGTGTAAATTGATTCATTTAACCGAACAAAGATAAATACTTGTTTAGAGTTAACCAAGCGTTTCTGTATGTTTTTTGCAATGAAAATGATAATTTTTTCGATAATAAAGAATGTCTGTTCTGAGGACAGGATGTCCGGTCGGTGCCAGGGTGGTTTTTAGCATCAGGAAATTGCCGATGGCAACGATAATGTTATGTGAGGTTAAATAGCTTGCGTTTAGTCCCGCGCAACGTGGTATGTTCTAAAAAAGAGAGTAATAAAGCTTAGATTGTTTAATCCCTGCAACTTTATGTTCCTGCTGTTGTTATTAATATCGTTTCCCAAACTATATCCTTGCTTCAACCTAACTTGCAGTTGTTTAGGTGTATATATGACACATAGTCCTCGCATGTAGCAGAATCTACATTTTTCTGTAGTAAAAATGATAAATTGAAGTTTATTTTTGAAATTTAGTTAGATATTTGTATTTATTTGTAGAGTATTTAGTTTAATTGTGTAATTTAGCCGCTCTTTCCTCTTTAAATTTTAGGTAAACTCAATAATATCGATTAGATATCAGTGTATTGGTGCATTTAAGGTTTTTTGTAAATTTCGTTTCGTTTATTGAATGTTTTTGAAATTTTGTAACTTAAAATCTATATAGTATGTCTAAACTTGAATTGAACCAGATTTATTTGCAATTGGAACGTGAAATTAATCACGTAAGTCAGTCTTTTACTTGTTGTTTTAAAAATTCAATAAAAGAAGATGCCCACGATGTGATTTTAGAAATAAAATCCGAGATTGACAATTGGGAAACTAAACTCAATGAAAGGGAAATTGCTTGTTACGAGCTGGAAGATTTGGTCAAATCCAAATGCTCCAAAATTAAACTCTCCAGGATGGAAATTAAGTGCCGTACAAGTGAAGAACTCGATGCATTTAAAAACGTCATTTGTGGTTTAATTTCCAAAGCAATCATGAATGCATATTTTCATACCCGATTTGATCTCAGTTCGTCAACGAATGAGAGAAGGGTATTCGAAAAATACCAGATTCATAATTATTTTGTCTGATCGACAAGGATAATACAGATACTGCAACCACGTATTTTTCGATGCATTGAACCTATTCTCACCTAACTTTTCCGGCGAGAAGTCCATACCGGCCATGCTGCTGGAATTTTTCAAAATAATTATACACACGATCATCTCCTGCTGCTTAACTGCTTGTGCGGTTTGGAGCGTTATCTTGTAAACGTACAAGATTATAAGTTTTACCTGGCTGTTCTTTTTTTTAATTAGTTGTTTAGTTGAAAATATTTTCACGTGAGTTACTCGTTTGAAACCTTATAAATCAAATAACATGAAACAGACAATTGCCATTATTACTGAAGATATTATATTCGCAAAAGTAGTAGAACCTTTAGTGGCTAAAGGATCTCAGGATATTAGAGTGGTTGTATGCCAGTCGGAAGAAGAAGTAGAAGAAATGTTATCTTCTTTCAACTGCCAGTTAGTATTACTCGATGGAGCTTTAAAACACATGTGTTGCTGTAAGATTATTCAGTGTTTAAGCCGGAAAGCTCTTTTCCACTTTCGCATTTGGTTTTTTCCGGATGCCATTTGCAAAGACTATAAACACAAATTGCAGGCATTGGGTGTTAACCGGGTAATAGGTAAATCTTTCAACCAACAAAAACTAAATAATGAAATTGCATCATTATTAGTTTCAACTAATATTGACTATGCCGTGGCAAATTGACAAATAAACAGCATACACAGAGTCAGGTCGTTGATTAAAACACCGACAAATATATACAACACAAAAAGGAACTCCCTGATGCGGCATTAAATTGCACATCAGGGAGTTCTTTTTTGGTAGAAACGTGTTATGGGACGTTTTTACACAGTATAATAAGATGAGATTAATAAGCCCTGGCAAACACCACGCGTTGTGCCGAAGGTTTACCGGTTACCATACAAATACCCGGTGTGGTGTCGCCATTCAATGGGATACAGCGGATAGTAGCTTTGGTCTCTTCCTTGATTTTTTCTTCTGTTTCGGGAGTTCCGTCCCAGTGGCACATCAAGAATCCGCCTTTTTCTATTTCTACTTTAAAATCTTCGTATGAGTCAACATTGCGGGTTACGGAAGCGCGGTAATCTACCGCTTTCTGGAAGATATTAGCCTGTATGTCTTTCAACAATTGGGCAATGTATGCCTCAACTCCTTCGATAGAAACCGTTTCCTTGCTTAAGGTGTCGCGGCGAGCCACTTCAACAGTTCCGTTTTCCAGGTCGCGCGCACCCATGGCCAACCGTACCGGAACGCCTTTCAATTCATATTCCGCAAATTTCCAACCCGGTTTTTTGTTGTCGTTGTTGTCGAATTTCACGCTGATACCTAACGCTCTTAGTTTGGCAACAATTTCGTTCACTTTTTCACTGATGGCGGCCAATTGTTCTTCGTTCTTGTAAATAGGCACAATCACCACCTGGAAAGGAGCGAGGTTAGGAGGCAATACCAGTCCGTTGTCGTCGGAGTGGGTCATGATAAGTGCGCCCATCAAGCGGGTGGAAACACCCCACGAAGTTGCCCACACATGGTCCAGTTTATTGTTTTTATCAAGGAATGTAACATCGAATGCTTTGGCAAAATTTTGTCCGAGGAAGTGTGAAGTTCCGGCTTGCAGTGCTTTTCCATCCTGCATCAAAGCCTCAATACAGTAAGTGTCCAGTGCGCCGGCAAAACGTTCGTTAGCCGATTTTACACCTTTCAATACCGGAACAGCCATAAAACGTTCGGCAAAGTCGGCATACACTTCCAGCATTTTTCGTGCTTCTTCCACGGCTTCAGCTTCGGTGGCATGTGCCGTGTGGCCTTCCTGCCATAGGAATTCGGCAGTACGAAGGAACAAGCGGGTACGCATCTCCCAACGAACCACGTTAGCCCATTGGTTACACAAAATCGGCAGGTCGCGGTACGATTGAATCCAGTTTTTATATGTGCTCCAGATAATGGTTTCGGAAGTAGGTCGAACAATCAGTTCTTCTTCCAGCTTGGCATCGGGATCTACAATCAGACCTTTGCCGTTTGGATCAGCTTTCAGACGATGATGGGTTACTACAGCACATTCCTTGGCAAATCCATCAACATGTTCGGCTTCTTTGCTCAAAAATGATTTAGGGATAAACAACGGGAAATAAGCGTTTACGTGTCCGGTTTCTTTAAACATGCGGTCGAGTTCGGCTTGTATCTTTTCCCAGATGGCATAACCGTAAGGCTTGATAACCATGCAACCGCGTACGGCTGAGTTTTCGGCCAAATCGGCTTTTACCACTAAATCATTATACCACTGTGAGTAGTTCTCGCTGCGCGAAGTCAATTCTTTTGCCATAATTCTATTAAGTTTGGGTCGGGATTTTACTCAGACGTGAAGCCCCAACTAAGAAGATTTTCATTTTGGAGCACAAAGATAATCATTTTTCAGGAATTTTCTAAACAAACGTGGAGCGCAACTTGCCGCCGCACTCCATGTTTATTATGCATATTGAACCCTAACTGTTTTAGGCTTAACTGCCTCGTAGTATGTGGATAAATTTGTTTTATTTATCCAATAATAGTCGCTACAATGCTCCGGTTGCTACCATGATTCCGGAATTCGCATAAATAAATGCCTTGCCAGATTCCCATGTTTAAATGCCCGTGGGTAATGGGGATAGATAAGCTTACACCTGCAATGGTTGACTTGGCATGGGCCGGCATATCGTCGTCTCCTTCCAGCGTGTGTTCGTAAAACGATTCACGTTCGCGTACCAACCGGTCAAAAATACTTCCCATGTCGGTTTGCACATCCGGATCGGCATTTTCATTTATTGTCAAGGCTGCCGATGTGTGCTTTAAAAATAAATTGAGCAAACCTGTTTTAGGTAAAAGAGGCAGGTGTTCAACTATTTCTTCAGTTATCAAATGAAAACCACGGCTGTGTTGGCGGAGAGTGAATTCTACTTGAGATATCATAATGAGTTGTCAATTGAAGTGGCTATTTGCCGATACAGAACTTTCCGAAGATGTTGCCAAGTATTTCGTCGTTGGATATTTGTCCGGTTATTTCTCCGAGAAAATGCATGCATTCCCGAATATCCTGCGAAAGAAAATCGCCGGAAATGCCGGAATCCAGCCCATCGATAACTCTGCTAATGGCCGAATGGGCGTTTTGTAGCGCTTCGAAATGCCTTACATTGCTTACTACTACATCTCCCGGATTTATTTCGGGCAGCTGGGCGGCTTGTATAAGTGCTTTTTGAAGTCCATCGGTATTTACACGCTCTTTGGCGGAAATATAAATGCGTTCACCATCAAACTGTTCGAATAATTGTGTTAGCACAATGCGCTCATCTTCGGTTATTCTATCTATTTTATTGAAAACAAGAATCACTTTTTTCCCTGCGGCACGTTTGGCTATTCGATCAGTCAGCCATTCCATGTGTTCGCTTAGTTGCGTGCAGTCAAGTATCCAAAGTACAATTGCGGCTTGTTCTATTTTTTGATAAGTCCGCTCTATGCCCATGTTTTCAATCTTGTCCTTCGTGTCTCGAATTCCTGCTGTATCGATAAAGCGGAACGTAATTCCACTTATATTGACGGAATCTTCAATCACATCACGCGTGGTGCCATGAATATCTGAAACAATAGCTTTGTCTTCGTTTAGCAATACATTTAGGAGAGTTGATTTTCCAACATTTGTTTCTCCAACCAAAGCCACGGGGATGCCATTTTTCAAAGCATTACCTACCCTGAAAGAGTCGGACAGTTTTAGTATCAACCGTTCGATAGTTGTAGCCAATGATTTAAGTTGTGTACGATCCGCAAATTCAATATCTTCCTCGTTGAAATCAAGTTCCAGCTCTACCAACGAAACGAAGTCAAGCAATTGCGTACGAAGTTTGAGCAATTCGTTGGAAAACCCGCCACGCATTTGGTTGAGTGCCATGCGATGAGAAGCCGCAGAAGTAGATGCAATTAAATCGGCTACAGCTTCAGCTTGCGACAAGTCCAGCTTATTGTTCAGGAAAGCCCGTTGGGTAAACTCACCCGGTTGAGCCAATACACAACCATGTTCAATAAGTAATTGCAGAATTTGTTGCTGCACATACGCCGAACCGTGACAGGATATCTCGACAACATCTTCACCCGTGAATGAATGGGGAGCTCTGAAAACACTGACTAACACTTCGTCAATAGTCTCGTTTTTGTCATTTATAATGCTCCCAAAACTAATCGTGTTTGCTTCTTGATGAAGGAAAGAGGTTGTTTTTTTCTTTGGAGAAAAGATGACGTTGCAGTTTTTTAATGCATCTCTTCCTGATACCCGTATTACGGCAATTCCTCCAATTCCAGGGGCAGTTGATATGGCGGTTATAGTGGACATTAATGGGTTTGGTTTAAAAAAATTCAAATTGATTATATTCTTTCTAAAACAGTTGTTACTAATTTTTCAATATATGGTTTGTAGTCGGTGTTAGCTGCTTCTATACGTCGGTTGGCAATAATACAACATACGGTCATCGCTTTATGTCCCATTAATTTGGCTAATCCGGCAATGGCCGATCCTTCCATTTCGTAGTTTGTAATCTTATATTTACCGAACTTAAATTGTTCTATTTTGTCATTCAGTTGCATATCGGCCAAATCTATGCGCAATACTCTTCCTTGTGGTCCGTAAAAACCATTTGCAGAAATGGTTGTCCCACGCAGCATATCGCTTTTTCCAATACGGTTGACTAATTCTTCATCGGCATTTACTACGTAAGGAGAGGCTAGTTGAGGGTTCCAATTCAACTGTTCTTTCAACGACTTTTCAAATTCTAAATCGCTAACAGAATCACGTCCGGCATAAAAATTCAACATGCCATCAAATCCAATTGATTTTTCAGAGATTAAGAAACTTCCCAGTGGAATCTCGGGTTGCATACCACCAGAAGTTCCTATTCGAATTATAGTCAACTGGCGAAATTCAGCTTTCTCGGTACGCGTTGTAAGGTCAATGTTGGACAATGCGTCCAATTCATTCATAACGATGTCAATATTGTCGGTTCCAATGCCAGTGGAAATTACCGAGATGCGTTTCCCTTTATAAGTACCTGTTATTGTATTGAATTCGCGACTCGATACTGAGCATTCCTGGGTGTCAAAATAAGCCGCAACTAAGACAACCCTGCCCGGATCACCCACTAAAATAACATTGTCGGCCAGTTGTTCGGGTTTTAAATGCAGGTGGAAAATACTTCCATCGTTGTTTATAATCAATTCGGAAGGTGGAAAATGTTTCATGATAATCAACTTGTTATAAATTGTATTTCTATTCTTTAGTAGATCTACAAATATACTTGTTTTTTAATTCATAAATAACATTTTGTTTGAGATAATTTTGAATCTAAAGATATAAGTTGTTGGTCTCTATTTGATTGGTGTGGAAGTTGTGGGAGTAGATAGAATGCTTGCTTTTTTTTAGGGTAAAAAGATCATTTAATCTCATTGACACATTTTTTTACGAAGTCGTAATTGTCATAATCAGCATGTACTTGAGTGTCATTCCAAAAAATCAGATCAATGTCAATAGGTACGATGCCATTTTTTTTACTCTCGGGAGTTCTGCCCATTTCTGCTTCAATACTTTTGAAAATACTAACGGATTCTTCTCGGGTCTCATCAGATAAAAGCTTGATTGCTTTATTGCAGAAATCAGATTTGTAATGGATTCCAAATGGTTTGGATGAAATTCCCGAACTTTCTTTTACAATATCGAATTGCACTGCCAGTTTTTCTTTTGCTAATTCCAGATTCACAGAGGCATTAGTATTGCTTCCTAACATAATTATTGCTGTATTCATAATTTCTTTATTTGCAAATGAATGATAGTATTCTAAATATTAATCCAAAATTAAACAAAAAAGCCGAAGTTTTATACTCCGGCTTTATATTTACGACTGATTCTATCAATCCCGATAATCTTTAAGTTGTTCTTGGAGACGTTTACGTGCCAAGAAAATGCGGCTTTTTACTGTTCCAATTGGTAAACTCATGTGTTGAGCAATTTCCTCATATTTAAATCCTTGAATATGCATCGAAAACGGTATGCGATACTCGTCGGTAAAAGCAGCAATACTATTGGATATTTCACCAATGGCATACGATCCTTCAGGACTGTCAAATCCTGAATTTTGAGGTAAATTTAAATGATGTAAGTCTTCAGTTTTATCGACAACAGTTTGATTGCGAACAATTTTTCTGTAATTGTTTATGAAGATATTCTTCATAATAGTTAGCACCCAGCCTTTGAAATTGACATTGTCAGTAAACTTTTCTTGATTGTCCAAAACTTTGAGCGTTGTGTCTTGTAATAAATCTTCTGCATCATCACGGTTTAATGTTAATGAGAATGCGAAGTTACGCATGTTACTTTGTAACGCTACTAATTCATTTTCAAATTCGACGTTTTTCATAATGTTGTAGTTTTATGTGTGAATAAATAAAACTTAGTAATCGATAAGTCTACCAAGTCGGTAATGATTTATCTAAACGAATCTTTCTTGAAAAAACTTTCTGAAAACAGAAATAAGTAATTGATTGTCAGTTGTCTATACTGAAGAATATTAAATAAAGAGCTCTTTCGAAATCAATTGTTGTAGATTTACGATACAAATATATATATAATATTTGATATTAGTACATATTTGAATGAAAATCTTTAACGACGGATAAAAAAAATATAGCAATAATATAATTGAAATGATTACAAATTGTGTTTTGCGCAATAGAATTAAAAAAATCAATGTAGAATAGTCTTGATTTTTTATTTGTATATGTTTTATTATTAATGTTTTGTTCGCAGTGTTGTGATGCAATTTGATCTGTTTCTGCTGAAATATATTTTTATCTTGATCTTGAGATATGTTTTTCTGCACAATAAGATGAACGAACAAGTGGGGCACTTTCTACGACTCTGAATCCTTTTTCGAGTCCAATTTGTTTGTATTCATCGAATTTCTCCGGAGTGATATATTCGCTGACATTTATATTTTGTCGCGAAGGTTGCATATATTGTCCAATAGTAATTATGGAGCAACCTGTACTTAAAGCGTCATCCATTAGTGTAAGAACTTCATTCTCGGTTTCACCGAGTCCGAGCATGATTCCGGTTTTAGTTACAACGTTTTGTGAAGAAATATATCCAAGTACACTTAAACTAGTATTATACTTGGCTTTAGTACGGATGGTTGGAGTTAGTCTTGCCACTGTTTCCAGGTTATGAGATATAATATCCGGCTTTTCATTGATAATTATATCTAGTAATTCTGTTTTACCATCAAAATCCGGAATCAAAACCTCTAAGGTCGTTCTTGGATTTACTGTTTTAATTGCTCTGATTGTTAGCGCCCAATGCATCGCTCCTCCATCCGGAAGATCATCTCTATCAACAGAAGTTACCACAGCATGTTGCAGGTTCATCAATCGAATTGATTCTGCAACTCTGTTTGGCTCGGTTAAATCAAGTGGTAAGGGACGACCTGTAAGAGTGTTGCAAAACCGGCAAGAGCGGGTGCATATTTCACCAGCAATCATAAAAGTTGCTGTGCCTTTATTCCAGCACTCGCACATGTTAGGGCAGCGACCGCTTGAACAAATCGTGTGAAGCCCATGTTCTTGTACTATCTTATTTACTTGTACAAATTGAGGATTGCTTTGTAGTTTGGTTTTTAGCCAATCGGGTTTGCGAACGTATGACATTTGTATGATTTTTTTTGATTGAGCAAAGGTACAAAATTTTCGATCTGATTTTTTTGTTGAATCTCAATATGAATTTATGTTTTGAGTTTTTTGCAATAGAATTTTACTTTGTTTTATAATTGAAACTAATTATAGATAGCCTATGTTCTTGAAATATGCAATACTATTTTTGGGGATACTTTACTTTATATTTGCAAGTGTACTGTTGTTGAAAAGATCTCCACATAAAAAAGCAAATCAACTGCTAAGCTTTTTCTTTTTTTTATTAACAATCTATAGTGTAGAGTTTGTGTATTATTATAATGCTCTGATTGATAGGGAATATTCTCATTTGATTTACTACGCTCCTTTTGATTTATTTTTGATATTGATGTTGGGACCTGCATTATTGCGTTATGTGAAAGTATTTTTAGGAGTGTCTGTTGGTTTAAGTTCAAACAAAATTTTAATTCAATTATTGCCGTTTATTCCTCCGGTAATCTACATTGTTTATTTTTTTTCCCAAGATGTGTCAACTAGGATAAATCTGTTGATTGTAGATTTTGAAAAAGGTATATGGCCGATTACTTTTTTGAATCTTATAGTTTGTTCTCAGGTAACTTTCTATTTGCTCTCAGCTTATAGAGTCATTAGAAACCAACTCATTAAATCATCAACCGTTTTTGTAGATAATATTCAGGTAGATGTATTTTGGTTGAAAACGTATATTACTTTAAATATAAGTTTTGTGGCAATAATAGCTCTATTATATTTTTTCTCAGCTGGCGAGAGATTAAATATTCTGATAGCCCAATTGACTATTGCTGTGCAATTTGTTTATTTGTTTGTGAAGTCAATGTGGTCAAAGGAGCTGGTTTCTGTTGAAATAATGCACAAAAACAACTGCATAGAAACTGAAAACCCAATGGCAAATAATCTTATTGAACATTATAAGAGTCTATTTTTGGACTATATTGAACGAGAAAGACCCTATCTGCTCGGAAACTGCAACATTCAATATATATCCGATAAAACAGGAATTTCTGTTGATCACTTATCCACTATTTTGAATACTTATTTCAGACGTAAATTCCCTGAGTTTATAAATGAATACAGGGTCTTGGAGGCTATAAGATTACTACGGGTTTTTAGTCCTGGAAAAATAACAATGGGATCTATCGGTTATGAATGTGGGTTCTGTTCGAAAAGTAGTTTTACAAAAACGTTTAAAAAGCATACCAGTTTAACTCCAATGGAATTTCATAAAAATATTTGGTTCAGTTGATTTGTTTATTATTTGTTGTGTCCTGTAGATGTCTTTTGATAACTTTTATTTTAAGGAATCTTGTTTGATTAGAAAATGTGAGTGTTAAAGTTGCTTGCTTGGATACAATGTAATAATATTAATTGTATTTTTGCACGGTTGTTTAGACAACCATTAATTATACAACTATATGACACAATTAGAAAATGACGAAATTTTTAATATCTTGGTTGGTAAAATTTCAACTGCAATTAATCGAACTGTTTTAAGAGCGTTTGCTAATGAAGGGATTGAAATTACCACTGAGCAATGGTCGGTATTGGCCTGTTTGTGGCAACAAGATAAAGTGACCCAACAAACACTCTGCAGCTTGACGGCAAAAGACAAACCCAGCATGACAAGGCTTATTGATAAATTAGAGAAAAGAAATCTAGTTATTCGTGTATCTGATCAGAATGATCGAAGGATAAACTTAATTCATCTTACTGCTGCCGGGAATGAGTTGCAGCAAAGAGCAACAGACTTGGTGCAAAGGATTGCAACTAAAACGCTCGATAATATTACTGAAGAAGAACTTAATGTTAGCAGGAATGTGCTAAAGAAAATAATGATTAATCTCAAATAATTTTTTTTGTCTTTTTGGTTGTATCTGCAACTATTGTTTTGCTACTCATTTAATTTATATAAAAACATGAAGAAAAACGTATTACTAATTATTGTAGTTATAATGTCAGTGCAAATGTATGCGCAGAAAGTACTGCAGTTGGAAGATTGCCGCCAGATGGCACTTGCTCATAATAAAAGTGTGCAAATGGCTCAACAGACAGTGAAGGCTGCAACTCAACTTAAAGATGCTGCATTGACGCAATTCTTGCCGAACTTTTCGGCTAATGGAGCTTATACCTGGAATCAAAAAAACATTTCACTTCTATCGGAAGATGCTTATCTGCCTGTATATAATAAGAATGCTAATGGAACTACGAATTATGCAGGCTCATGGAATAATTCATGGGGAGTTGTTAATGGTTCGCCCGTTCCATTGGATGCTAATGGTAATCCTTTTGATCCGAAAATGAATCCGGAAAAAATACAATGGAAAAATTATGCGCTTTTACCTAAAGAAGCTCTGGAATATGATATTAAAAATGTATTTGTGGGTTCAATTGGGTTTGTGCAACCAATCTTTATGGGTGGCAAAATAAGAGAACTTTATCATATTGCAAAATATGGAGAAAATCTGGCTATAGCTCAACAAGAAAGTAAAATCACTGACTTGTTGCTGGACGTAGACGAAGCTTATTGGCGGGTAGTCTCACTTGAAAATAAAGTGAAACTGGCAAAAGAATATCGGAATTTGGTAGCGCAGGTTGATTCGAATGTAAATGTAATGATTAAAGAGGGTGTGGCAACCAAAGCAGAAGCATTAAAAGTAAGAGTTAAACTTAATGAAGCTGAAATAACTATGACTAAGGCTGAAGACGGACTTAATCTTTCAAGAATGGCTTTGAATCAATTGTGTGGGATTGCGTTGGACGATGTATATACGTTAGCAGATCAAAATTTGGCAGAGGAAACAAACACACCGCTTATTCCAATAGATCAGGCTTTAAATAACAGGCCGGAGATTAAGCAATTGACACAGATGGAGAACATTGCAAAATCGAACGAAAAGATCATGTTATCCCGGTTTATGCCTAACATAGTTCTTTCCGGCAACTATCTGGTTTCAAACCCGAACAGCTACGATGGCTATAAAAATCAATTTGCAGGCATGTTTTCTGTAGGTGTTGTTGCAAATATTCCCATTTTTCACTTTGGCGATAGGATCCATACGTTGAATGCCGCCAAATCTCAACGAAGAATAGCGGAACTTCAACTGGAAGAAACGAAAGAGAAAATGCAACTTCAGATAAAACAAAATTCGTATAAAGTAGCTGAAAGCCTGAAGAAAAAAGTTTCAACCCAACACAATATTGAACAGGCAGAAGAGAATTTGCGCTATGCTACCGAAGGTTTTGATGAAGGTGTCATTACTTCAACCGATCTTCTAGGAGCACAGACAGCTTGGCTATCCGCAAAATCGGAAGCAATTGATGCCAATATTGATGTAAAATTATGCAACTTGTATTTGGCAAAATCGTTGGGTACGCTTAATGTTGAAAATAGAGTCCAAAATTCAAAAATAAAGAAATAAGAGTTTCGATAATAACATAAAAATAAACGAATTAAATATATTTACAGCAATGAAAAGAAAAAATCAGGATTTAAGAACAGGCTTAATAGCTTTAATCGTAGTTATAGTTTTGATATTTATCATAGGTTTAATTATAAACAGGCCGGAACCTATTATCATTCAGGGTGAAGCAGATGCATCGGAGATACGTGTTTCCGGCAAAATAACCGGACGGGTTAAACAGTTTATGGCAGAAGAAGGTAATCAGGTGAAAGCTGGCGATACGCTTGTTGTTATTGACAGCCCGGAACTTTCGGCCAAATTGGAACAGGCTAATGCAGCTGAAAATGCAGCTCAGGCTCAAAATAAAAAAGCAAAAAAAGGTGCTCGCAAAGAAATGATTTTAGGAGCTTACGAAATGTGGCAGAAAGCGCAGGTGGGCGTCGATATTTCAAAAAAATCGTATGACCGTGTTCAGCATTTGTTTGATAAAGGAGTTGTGACAGCCCAAAAGCGGGATGAGGCTGAAGCGCAATATAAAGCTGCAGTTGCTACTTCGAGTGCTGCAAAATCACAATATGACATGGCTCTGAACGGTGCTGAAAACGAAGATAAAGAAGCAGCATTGGCTCTGGTCGATAGGGCAAAAGGAGCTGTCAACGAAGTGAAATCTTATTTGAAGGAAATTACATTAACTTCGCCAATCGATGGAGAGGTAACGGAAGTTTTTCCAAAACGTGGTGAATTGGTTGGAGCAGGTGCACCAATTATGAGTATTGTCGATTTGACTGATATTTGGTTTACATTCAATGTTCGCGAAGACTTGTTGGGTGAACTTAAAATGGGAAAAATATTTAAAATCAAAGTGCCTGCTCTGAATAATCAAATCGTTGATGTAAAGGTGAGTTATATAAAAGCATTAGCTTCGTATGCAACCTGGAAAGCGACTAAAACATCAGGACAGTTTGATGTAAAGACATTCGAAGTGCGTGCTCGCCCAACAATGAAAGTTGCTGACCTGCGTCCGGGAATGACAGCTTTGTTTGAAAAAACTGTAAAATAAACGTGCGAATTTTCATCAATGCGTGAGAATAAAATAAAATGACATGCCAAATAACAAATTAATAGCATTTACGAATACGTTTAACCGAGAATTGAAACGAATGGCCAGCCGGCCCATTTATTTTATTTCAACAGTTCTTATCATGGCTTTTTGTTATGTATTTTTTCTGACTTTCTTCAACGAGGGTCAGCCAAACAAAATGCCGATAGGTGTGGTGGATTTAGATAATTCCAGTTTATCCCGTCAATTTACCCGTAATCTGGAAGCCACGCAACAAGCCGAAATTGTAATGAGATTGAATAGTCATAAAGAAGCTCGTGAAGAAATGCAACGAGGTAATATTTATGCTTTTGTCGAAATTAAAAGACATTTTGCAACTGATGCCATTACAAACCGCAGGCCTGCGATTACATTTTACATAAACGATGGTTATTTAATTGCCGGATCTTTAGTCTCGAAGGGAATAACTTATATGAGTGCAGCCACTTCGATCGGGATGGAACGAAAAATCCTTCGTGCAAAAGGAATTGATGAAAGCCGTATAAAAGGGATTATTCAACCCATCGTATTGGATACGCATCTTATTGGGAATCCTTGGGCAAATTATGGGACTTATTTACTAAATGTTATTTTACCAGGTATTTTGCAGTTAATGGTTTTGATGATGACTGCCTTTCCCATAGGAGTGGAATATAAAGAACGTACCTCACGCGAATGGCTGGAGAATTCCGGCAATTCAATGTTTGCGGCTTTGACAGGTAAATTATTGCCTTATACGTTCATTTTTACAATAATAGGAGTGATTGGAAATGTTTTGCTTTACAAATACATGCATTATCCGCTGAATTCAAGTATTGGTTGGATGTTTCTGGCCACTTTTTTTCTAGTAATAGCTTCTCAAGCTATCGGAGTATTATTTATTGGAATTACTCCGGTTTTACGCGATGGAGTAACATTTGCAGGACTGTTTGGAACTTTGGGAGTTACGTTTGCCGGGTCAACTTTTCCTGTCGAACAAATGCCCACAGGAACCCGGATACTAAGTGATTTATTTCCGATACATCATTATTTTAATATATATGTTGATCAGGCACTTAATGGAATTGAAATTCATTATTCGTTTATTTCATATATGATTATGCTTTCATTTTTAATATTGCCATTCTTTGTCTTTAACCGTTTAAAGAATGCTGCGATAAGCCAAAATTACCCAATTAAATAAGATTAAAATGACAGCTTCACATAAAAAATCATTTCACAAGAAAATTATCTCGATATTGAAAGATATCTTGAATGTGCTAAAAATAGAATTTCAAACCATGTTTAAGGATCGTGGTGTAGTTATCATGTTGGTTTTAGCACCGCTGGCCTATCCTATACTTTATTGCAGCCTTTATAAAAATGAGACTTTAATAGATGTTCCGTTGGCGGCTGTTGATTGTTCCCAAAGTCCTCAGTCAAGGGAATTGTTGAGACATATTGATGCAAATCAAAATGTTGCGATCGTTAGCAAATACTCAACTTTGGCAGAAGCAAAACAGGCATATAATGAAAAGAGAGTGCATGGAGTTGTCTATATACCCGCCGACTTCAATAAAAAATTAAATACTGGTGATCAAACCACGGTTTCTATATATTGCGATATAAGCAGTTTTATGTATTATCGGATTATTAACCAGGCTTGTAGTAACTGCGTTTTGGCTATGAGCAATCAAATTCAGATAAATAGATTGAACGCTACTGGAATAACAGGTGAATCTGCAAAAATTGTAGCTAATCCAATTCCCTATAACGGGGTGGTACTTTACAATGAAAGTGCTGGATTTGCGAGTTTTTTAATGCCGGCAATTCTAATTCTGATTATTCAACAGACATTATTTTTAGGCATTGGCATGATTACAGGAACTTCGCGTGAAGAAAATAGATTTCATGTGCTTGTGAGTTCTTCGGTGCATCGAGGAGGTACGGTCAGGGTGATAATTGGAAAGAGTATCTGTTATTTTATAATGTTTGCTGCCTGGTCATTTTATATATTAGAACTTGTTCCGCGTATATTTAATTTGCCTCATATCGGAATTCCGTTTGATGTAATGATGTTAATGGTGCCATTTCTTCTGGCAACAGTTTTTTTCTCGATGAGTGTTTCCGTGTTTTTACCAAACCGGGAAACCGGACTGGTCATCTTTATGTTTATGTCGCTTATTCTTTTGTTCTTGAGCGGAGTATCGTGGCCACAATCTAATATTAACGGGTTCTGGAGAGCATTTGCATGGATGTTTCCTGCGACTTGCGGTGTACAAGGCTATATTAAAATTAATACGCTTGGTGCTGATTTACGCCATGTTTCGTTTGAATATGTAAGTTTATGGTTACAATCCATTGTTTATTTTGCTACTACTTGTTGGGCATACTATTGGCAAATAAAAAAGAGCGCTAATAGAGTCAGGAGTGTAAAAGACAAGGTAATCTAAATTTGCAATAGGGAATAACTAATTTTATTAATATTTGATTGAGAGATTTTTTTTAGAGAGATCTCTCAATTTCTTTTTATACCTAAACAATCTAAAAAAAATTATCGATATGTTATTTCTGTATGGAAACAATATGTCTCTGAGCGATGTTTTACTATTTTTACAGAGTCAATTATTTCTAGTGCAAATATGAAATAATGACTATTTCTGTTCGTTTAGCTATATAATGACAAGTTGAAAGAGATTTGATGTTAAATTTCAGACATCCTTGTAAAATGCTACACTTTCCCTTTAATTAATAGAAAAAATACTATAATTTTACAACCGATTTTACCACAAGCCTATTGCCTGAATTTTACTGTAATTTTGCTGTTTTGATCAATGATAGAATGGTAGAGCTAAATATCTATATACATAAAGAAGTAATAAATGAAAAATTTTCTTGGAATAATAATATTAATCCTGGTTATAATTAGTACGAATATAGGTTTTGCTAATAATAATGATTACAAAATAGATTTTTATAATTATGATAATGTTACTCCAGAAAATATTGTTATTCAAACTGATCCAGATACTATTCCCCGAAATAATGTTTCTCAGGCACCACCGATAATTACTTCTGTTTGTCTTAATACGAGTGTAACTTTGACAAATACAGCAATACCTGGTGGTGGACACGGTTGTTCAAATATTGCTAATTATGTGTGGAATTTTGGTGATGGTACAACTGCAGTTTCCACTCAATTAACTTCTCCTCAAAGCAAAACACATACCTATAGTCTTCCAGGTTTGTATACGGTTACGCTTACCTCGCAGAATGGTTGTGGTACAATTACAAATACCCTCCAAATTTGTGTAGAGCCTCCGCCGGTTCCGACTTTTACTCTAGATGTTAATCAGGGTTGTGGTCCGCTGTCGGTTCAAGCAACCAATACCACTAATACATCTTTATTGTGCTCAACGCTGTCTTACAGCTGGGATGTTACATATACTGCAGGAAATTGTGGGACAACAGGAAATTATAGTTATACAAATGGAACGAACTCATCAACGACGAATCCATCATTTCAATTTGTAAACCCAGGAACATATACGATAAAACTGTCAGTAACGAATTTTTGTGGTACGTATTTCACCACTCAAAAAGTAGTAGTAAAACAACCACCAACAGTTTCAGTAGATACTATTCCTGATTTTTGTGGAACAGCTACAATTAATCCAACGGCAGTAGTTAATAGTTGTTCTCAGTTGAATGCATTAAGCTATGCCTGGAGTTTTCCGGGTGGTTCACCGTCTTTATCAACGAATGCAAATCCTACAAACATATTTTATAGTACACCTGGTACCTATACAGTGTTGTTGAATGTGACGAATGAATGTGGCGTGTCTGTAACGGACACAAAGACATTTACAGTCAAAAAGGTTCCTGTATTGACAAATAATCCATTGAGTCAGGCTGTTTGTTCCGGCATGACCACTTCTCAGGTGAATCTGACAGCTGACATACCCGGTACAACTTTTGCGTGGACTGCAACGGCCACTCCGGGAATTTCCGGTTTTACTGCAACGGGAACTACAGATTACTTGCCACCGCAAACGATTACAACTACCAGTACTTCGCCAGGGACGATCACTTACGCTATTACCCCGTCATTTAATGGTTGTTCAGGAGTGGTAACTAATTATGTTGTAAATGTGAATCCAGCTCCAATAATTACACTTCAACCAACTTCCAGTGCTGTTTGTATTAATGGAACTCCGAACACTTTGGCAGTTGCATTTGCTCCTGTTGTGGATGTCCCAATTTATCAATGGTATAGTTTTACCGGAGCAACACCGGCAACTCCAATTCCCGGGGCAACCAATTCTACTTATTTACCGCCGACCTCGGCTCTTGGTTCAACGAGTTATTACTGTATTATCTCTTTTGCTTCCGGAGTTTGTGCAAATTTAATTTCGAATACAGCAACGGTAGATGTAAATCCGTTACCGGTAATAAATTCACAACCTACACCTATGCAAAATATTTGTGTAGGAGGAAATGCTGCTACATTAAATGTTGGCTATACAGGTGGTGCCGGAAATGCCACTTATCAATGGTATTCGAACTCAGTTAATTCAAATTTTGGTGGAATAGCGATACCTAGTGCTACAAATGCCGGTTTTACACCTTCCGGATTAAATACAGTGGGTCAGTATTACTACTATGTAACTGTTACATTATCTGGAAATAATTGTGGTTCGGTGTTAAGTAATGTTGCAGAAGTAGACGTTGTGCCTGATCCGACTGTAAGCAGCCAGCCAATAATAACCCAAACTTTATGTCAGGGGACAATCCCTTCAACATTAGTTGTTAGTGCTGCTGGAGGCATTGGTGCATACAATTACCAGTGGTATCAAAATACGGTAAATAGCAACAGTGGAGGAACTTTAATTGCTGGAGCGACGAACAATAGCTATGTTCCAACAACTGCTTCGCCCGGAACAACTTACTATTATTGCCAGATTACCCAAACCGGTTTAAATTGTAATGTAACCAGCAATACGGCGGAGGTTATCGTAAAGGCATCTCCGGTTTTTGTAACTCAGCCTGTTTCCAGTGACGTTTGTATTGGTGGCATGCCGGCTCAGTTGTCAATATCTACGGCAAATGGCGTTGGGATTCCAACTTATCAATGGTACAGCAACTCGGTAAACAATAGTTCTACCGGAGCAGTTATTCCCGGAGCTACCGGAACTACATATAATCCAAGTGGAATGTCATTGGGAATAACTTATTACTATTGCGTGGCGACATTTCCATCGGGAGGTTGTAATGTCATAACTTCAAATGTTGCAAAGGTAAGCGTGAATCCACCTCCGGTAATCAGTACTCAGCCAGCATTAACCCAAAGCATATGTGTAGGGGGAACCATTGGCACTGCATTGACTGTGGGTTATTCTGATGGTGCCGGAAATGCAACCTATCAATGGTACTCAAATACGACTAATTCAAATGCCGGCGGGACATTAATTCCCGGAGCAACAATATCAACTTACACTCCTCCTGCTTTTAATGCTCCGGGGAATTATTACTATTATGCAGTAGTTACGTTGTCCGGAAGTAATTGCGGTTCGGCAGTTAGTAACCCGGCCGAGATAGTTGTTGTACCCGATCCAACCGTGAGCAGCCAGCCCATTGTTACTCAAACGATCTGCCAGAACTCAGTTCCTTCCACCTTAGTTGTTAGTGCAATCGGGGGCATTGGAACTTACACGTATCAATGGTATCAAAATGCAGCAAATAATACAACTACCGGAATATTAATTGCAGGAGCAACCAGCAACAGTTTTATTCCACCAACAACTATTGTGGGTACTAATTATTACTACTGTATTGTGAAACAAACTGGATTAAATTGTGATGTAACCAGCAATACTTCAGAAGTAATTGTAAATTCTCAACCTACAGTTGTCAATCAACCTGCTTCGAGTACAGTTTGTGTGGGTGGAACTCCCGCTCAATTATCAGTTTCTTATGCTAATGGTGTTGGCGTGCCTACTTATCAGTGGTTTAGCAATACTGTAAATGATAATTCAACAGGAACGCTAATTCCGGGTGAAACAGGTGCAACTTATAATCCGTTGGCGAATTCGGTAGGGACGACTTATTATTACTGTGTGATCACTTTCTCGTTAGGTGGTTGTAATACGATTGTATCTAATACAGCGGTAGTAATCGCTAATCCTTTGCCCACAATAAGTGTTCAGCCAATGCCAACCCAAGAGATTTGTGCGGGAAATACTATTGCTGCCCCCTTGTCGGTAAGCTACACTGGTGGTGTTGGACTCGCCACTTATCAATGGTACTCAAATGCCAGCAATTCGAATGTTGGTGGAGTTGCTATACCGGGTGCCATAAACTCAACTTATACTCCTCCTGTATTTCCGGTTTCGGGCAGCTATTACTATTATGTTACAGTAGCTTTGTCGGGCAATGGTTGTGGTTTTACGACAAGTAACGCTGCTGAAATAGTTGTAGATCCCAATCCGGTTGTAAGCCCGCAGTCAGTTCCAACCCAAACAATTTGTGTCAACACTATACCTCAAACATTATCAATAACTGCTTCGGGTGGTTTGGGTGGATACACATATCAGTGGTATGAAAATACGGTAAATAATAATACGACCGGAATAATTGTACCCGGTGCAACCAGCAATAGCTATGTCCCTGTAACAACAAGTACCGGAATTAGCTATTACTATTGCGTCGTAACATCAACACTGGGAGCAGGTTGTGGTGTTCCCAGCAATGTGGCTACAGTGATTATAAATCCAGAGCCTACGTTTACTTCCCAACCTGCTTCAAGTACAGTTTGTGTAGGTGGAGCTCCAACAACTTTGTCTGTGACTTATGTAAATGGTGCCGGAACTCCAAGTTATCAATGGTTTAGTAATACGATCAATGATTCAAGCACCGGAACGCCTATTGCTTTGGCAACAAACCCAACGTACACTCCTTCTTCTGCAGCCACCGGAATACTTTATTATTATTGTGTAGTAACATTGACACCAGGAGGTTGCTCCGTTTTGGTATCGAATGTTGCTCAGGTAACGGTAAATCCGGTTCCGGTTATATCTTCATTTACCCGGGAAATCTGTAATGGAACATCGTTTACAGTAACTCCTCAGGATATTGTTGATGGAATTGTACCGGCTGGAACAACTTATACCTGGTCATCGTTTGCAATAAATCCGGCTGGTTCGGCAACCGGTGCTTCTACACAATCAATTGCTCAAAGCTCAATCAGTCAAACGTTGACTAACACAACCACTGCTCCTGCAACAGTTACGTATACCGTTACTCCGCAATCAGGAGCTTGCCCCGGAAATGATTTTACGATTAGTGTTACAGTGAATCCAACCATAGTTCCAACGGTGGCTGTACAGAATATCTCATGCTTTGGAGTGGTTGATGGTGCGTTGTCAGCCAGTATTTCGGGTGGTGTTGGACCTTATACTCTTTCCTGGACAGGACCGGGCGGATTTACTTCCACAGCGGCTTCCATATCAAATTTACATGCCGGCAATTATGATTTGACGGTGACGGATTCAAAAGGTTGTCAGGTTTCAAGCAGTTATACGATAGTGGAACCTGCTGAAATAAAGATAACGACTGATATTCATAAAAACAATACTTTCTTTGGAGCCAATAATGGTATAATTGGCATTACCATAACAGGTGGCACACCGCCATACACATATGCCTGGACAAAGGATGGATTGCCGTTTGCAACAACAGAAGATTTGAATAATATCGCTCCCGGGCAATATGAAGTCACCGTGTCTGATGCCAATAGTTGTGGACCAAAGTATGCGTTTTATGATGTAACTGTTCCACCTGCATTGATCGTTAGTCTGGTAAGTAAGACCGATTTGAATTGCTATGGGGATAATACCGGGACAATATCGGTTGATGTAGTAGGGGGGACGCCTATCCAGGTATCTCCGGGTGTATTTGATTACTTGTATTCATGGACAGGTCCCAACGGATTTACAAGTACCAGCAAAGATTTGACGGGGTTGTTTGCAGGAACTTATGTTTTGACAGTAACGGATAATTCAGGGTTTTCGAAACAACTTACGGTTGTTCTTACTCAACCAACAGGAATTGACATTACTATAACATCCGTACCCAAACTGGATTGTGCAACAAAGGTAGTGAGCCAAATACTTACTGCAAATGTTTCCGGAGGTAACTCTCCGTATACTTTAGCTTGGTCCAGAGGAGCTGTGAGCGGATCGAATAATGAAATAATGACAAGCAGCCAGGCTGGTTCCGTAACTCTGAAAGTGACAGATGCAGTGGGTTGTGTGATTGATTCTACATTTAATTTATCCATTTCGCCTACCGGTATTGCTTCTAAAGTGTTGGATTGCGATAAGCATACTTACCAGTTTGATGCTATCGTGCTGGATCCTTTAGGTGCGTATACTTACAACTGGAATTTTGGAGATGGTGCAACGGACACAAATAAAACGGTTAACCACTCATTTGCAACCAGTGGAAGCAAAACTGTGAAACTTACTATTAGCAGTTCCGCTTGCTCAATTGACTATACACAATTGGTGACCGTGGAAGCACCACCAGTCTTGACGCTTGATAAAGATCCGAAAGTGTGTAGTGGAGATTCTACGATCATTCACGTGTCGGGCGCCGATACTTATAAGTGGAATGATAATTCGACAGCTGATAGCATTATGATTAATCGTACGGGTGAATATAGCGTGATAGGGACTTCGAAATCAGGTTGTACAGCCGAGTTGAAGTTTATGGTTTCTAATTTCAATTTGCTCAAATATACCATTCAATCCGATAAGAATGAAATTTCAACCACGAACTCAACGGTGCGTTTCTGGAGTGAAAGCATTCCTTCGTCGCAATACAGTTGGGATTTTGGAGATGGCAAGTCGGCGCAGGGAAACAACCTGGATCATATTTATAATATTACGAATGAGAAATCGTTTACCGTTAGGCTGAAAGTGATAAACCCGAATGGTTGCGAGGAATTTGCAACAAAAAAGATTTTGGTCGTGAATGCATCGATGTATAACACTTTCTCTCCAAATGGAGATGGAATAGACGATGTGTTTATGAAAAGTTGGCACATTAAAGTGTATAACCGTAATGGCATATTAATATATGATGGCTCGGATGGTTGGGATGGAACATATAAAGGAAAACCGGTTTCGAATGATACCTATTTCTTTGTTGTGTACTATTCATCTGAGACGGGAACCAAAACCAATTCAGGCTATGTAACTGTAGTTCGATAATTTTTATTCAATGAGGAAAGCTACAATTATCTCGATATTTAATTTGTTGACAATCGCATTGGTTGCTCAATCGAATGTTCGTTTGAATAACTTCTGGGAAAAATCTTATACAGTGAATCCGGCATCGGTAAATGATCGTTATTTTGCCGAATTCAATATGGCGGCACGGAAGCAGTGGGTAAACTTTCCGGGAGCTCCGACTACATTCTTCGCTTCAGGAACCGTATTTCTCGATAATCTGAATACACAGTTCGGGTTAAAGGCTTATCAGGATAAAATAGGGTATACGTCAACCACCAGTGTAAATGCAAATTATGCCTATGCGTTAATCCTGAACCGGGATTGGCATTTGAATATGGGATTGGGCCTGAGCTTTCAAAGTGTTGGGTATGACCTTTCGCAGGTTAACTCGCCAACACCGGGTGATCCGACGGTTTATTCGAAACTATTAAATGAGAATAATTTCAATGCAGACTTAGGAATAGAGCTTCAGGGAAAGAGATGGCAATTCGGCGCTGCCAGCCAGAATCTGATCTCGTTGTTCCAACCGATCAATTCCCAGTTCTCGAACACCAATTATATTTATACCAAGTTCAGGGAAAACAGCCAGAATAATATAAACCTGGGTTTTGGAGCCATTGGAATCCAGTACGGCAGGTTTTATCAGATGGAATTCAATATGACCAGTTACTTTAAGATGAGCCCTGAGTCGAATGCTTTCCAACTGGGTGTTTTTTACCGTACCTATAGTGAAATAGGCTTTTTGCTGGGAGTGGAAATTGCCCATAATCTGCATGTGTCTTACAGTTATGATTATAATGTGGGTGCAATAAGCAGCAGCTCGTATGGAACACATGAAATCATGCTGACTTATAATATAGATCGAATATTCAAATGCCAGAATTGCTGGTATTGAGCTAGCTGCTGGCCTTTCCGGATTGCTGGCATGGGAGAAATGCAACAGCATCGTCCGAACTGAAATTAAAAGTTCGTCCGATGCTGTTTTTATATCAATAATGGCTTGAAAATTGTTATTACAGAAAAAGGATTTTAATATCCCAATCTGATGAAAATACTTAATATTTTAAATAATCAGCCCTGTCAAAGCAGAAATAAATCCATATCTTTGCATCCGTTTTACTTCAAAAAAGGATAAGCAGAATCAGGATTAATTGCTGCGTTTTGGAAGTAACGTTTAAAAATGAATATCTTCAAAAAATATAAATCAAACTCTATTGCCGTATTGGTGTCGGTCGTCTTTTACGGAGTATTGTTTATACTGCTTAATGTCATTCCCGGCTTGGATTCAGGGTCGAATATTGAGGTACAGGAAGACCCCATAAAATTTGAACTCATAGATGAAATAGCTGCCTTGCCACCGCTGGACACAAAAGGTTCGGCCACAAAGAAATCATCTGATAAATCAACCGAACGGGCAGTCCGGGCAAGTGCATCGAAAGCAGCGCCCGCAAGCACTAATACGGAACGTGAGGAAGACCTTGACCAAAGTAATGATGAAGATAATACGGTCGAAAATCAGGATTCGGTGGTGCTGGCCCAGTTGAAGAAAGCACTGGCAGTGCTTAAAGATATAGTTCCGTCCGATAGCTTGCAAAAGAACCCGATAGAGAAAAAGGCGGTGGAGAATGTTACTAAAACAATGGTTGAACAAAACAAGACTACCGCTGAAGATTGGGAATTTATCCGGAGCAATTACCGGACTATCCAGAATATCCGGAAGGTGTATCCTTATGTGCTGAAGACGAAAGAAGTCATTGACCGGTTGAACAGCCAGCTGGCTACCATTTCCAGCGCCAGCGAACGGCACCGTTTGATTAAACAAACCGAAAAAGAACTGTTCGCCCAGTTTGAAAAGGACGTGCGCAATATGTCTTATTCGCAGGGAAAATTGCTATTGAAACTACTTGCCCGCGAGACTAATCAAACAGCCTATGGGCTTATTAAAACCTATAAAGGAGGTATTCCCGCCACTTTCTGGTATGGCGTTGGGCTCTTGTTTAAAGAAAACCTGAAAATGAAATACGATTCGGTGGGAGAGGATGCCGTGTTGGAGAAGATCATTCAGAAGCATAAACTGGGGAAATTCTGATTTGAACCAAAGGAACTAAAGCGGCGTATTGTGGGATAGGTGAATTCCGATTCGCCCGTTTTTGGTGGAATTGGAATTCACCCATTCCGGTTATTATTGTTTCTGCACCATAGCTGTTTTTAATTTGGAAGAACAAAAAAAGGATGACCCCGGTGGATCATCCTTTTTTATTCACTGTAAATGCTTCGGGAATGCTTATCTCTTTTCTTTCTTCGTGAAAAGGATCATTTTTACTTTGAGCTTGTTTCCGATATCGATAACGCTGACTGCATCCTGCAGGTTGAGCGATTTGTCGGCATGAAGCAATACAATCATCTCTTCTTTCTTCGTCTTCTTAGCTACCAATGCACCCAATTGAGGTTCAATCTGGTCGAAAGTAATCTCTTTCTTTTCGATATAATACTTATGATCGGCGGTTATGGACAGGTTTATCTGTTTTTTGACCACCACGTCGGACGATGTCTTGGATTTCGGGAGCAATACCTGTATGGTGGCAGGGGTAGCCAGGGTTGATATGATCAGGAAGAATAACAGCAAGAAGAACATAATGTCGTTCAGCGATGCTGTATAAACCTCTGCGGTTCTTTCTTTTCTACGTTCTATTTTCATCTTTTGCAGGTTATAAGTGTGTAATAGAGACCGGTTGGATTAAGCATTTTTTCTTTTGGCGGCGCGAATCTCTTTCAATAAGTCGTTAGAGCATTTGTCCATGCGCGTCACAATTTTATCGATACGTCCGTTCAGCACATAGTAACCCGAGTAAGCAATAATCCCGACGAACAAACCGGCACCGGAACAGATCATCTTCTGGTACAATCCATCCGAAATGTTGGCAATGTTGAGGTCATTGGTGATAGAGATGTTATAGAAAATCTTGATAACCCCGAAGATAGTTCCGAGGAAACCCATCATAGGAGCGATGGAAGCGGAGATACCCAGGTAATTCATCCCTTTTTCCAATACCGATATTTGCTGGCGGGCTTCCGACTGCATGGCATCTTGTATTTCCACATCATCGCCTTCGGCTACTTCCAGGCCGGCAGCAAGTACTTTGGCGTATGCAGTTGGCTTTTCTTTGCAGAACGATACTGCCTTGTTAATCTTGCCTTCTGCCACGAGCTCATTGACGCGTGAAGTCCAGGTGGTATCAACTTTGCCTAATATGTTGATGGAAACCCAGCGTTCGATAATTACATAGTTGGAGATGATAAGCAGCATGGTAAGCGGAACCAGGACCCAACCTCCTTTTAATAGTAAATGAAAATAATTTTGATTTGAAGCAGCTGCGACAGCGGTTGTAGCCTGATTAGCAATTGAATCGGTGGCTACTTGAAGCATAACGGAAAGTAAGTTCATTATTAGTAGAATTTTATGAATATATGACTGTTGACTATTTGTTTTGTTTTAATAAACGACAGGAACGGCTATTTATTTAAATTGCCTGCAAAAATACGCTATTTATCCAGCTTAAAACCCTGTTGTTAGTAATAATTAACGGGAACTTTAGCCTCGTGGGACTTATATCTGGCAGGAATATGAATACCGTAACAAGGGTGAAATCTCCATCACCCTTGTGTTTTTAATTATCAATTACCGTACCATTTATAGCAGATGGTGGAAATTATGTCCGAATTTATTACTTGCCGGTTTTGATAATCCGGTATAATACGATCACATCGCCGAAGTCGTTATACTTATCGGGTGTGCGTTCCAGCTCCTCAAATGTATAGATGCCGGTATACGTTGCACGGATCTTTTCGATATAACCCTGCGCGGTAATGAAGTAACCGCTTGCCGGAAGTTCTTTGTCAAAGTTCCGGAAGTTATTACCCATGTAAAAGTTCAAACCATACAGGTTGGAATATTCGCGCAGGTTGTTTGTTACGTACGTTTTGTCTTTCAAATCGTATTTAGCTTCTATCTTTTCGGCAAACGGACGGGATGAATAGGCATCTTTGAATACCGGAAATGCCAGCCCTTCCAGAAAAACCTGCGTGCAGATAAACAGCGCCAGGGTTGCCACAAGGATTACATCGGGGGTTTTCTTCTTCAGTATCATCCAGCAACTGGTAAAAGCGGCCAGCAACAACAGCCAGACAACGCCACCCAGCAGGGAGAGGTGCTGGAATGCTACGGAGAACAACCCAATGTCGTGGGTGGTTTTGGCATCATGAACCAGCGGGGCAGCCACAGCAGATAAGTCGACCAAATGGAAAACGGTGATAAGCACCAGCAAAATACCCGACAGGACTAACAATACCCGGGCAAGCAGCCTGATAAGATGGGGTTTTTGTGCCAATGCCCATTCGTACAGCAAGGTGAGCAAATAGGCTGCAAACGGATAAGCAGGCATGATATATACACTCCGTTTGGACGACGGGATGGCATAAAACGTAAGGATAATCACGACCGATATCAGGCTGAACAGGGTCAGTTTGTCCATGTTGGCCAACCGTTTCCAGATGGATAATTGCTGCGGTTTGATGTGGCGCATCGAATTTTTGAACGAGTCGGTAAACAGGCTGAAGATGGGTAGGAGAGTCCAGGGCATGAAGCCAAGCACAATGGCCGGAATATAATACCAAAACGGACCCTCGTGGCCTAATTCATACGATATGCCCAATGCCTTGCTGTCTTTCCCAAGGAAACGTCCGAAGTTTTCGGCATACACAATATTCAGGAAATGATCGCCTCCTTGCTGATAGGCCAACACGTACCAAACGAGCAGAATAGCCAGTGCAGGCAGGGCAACCAATATATTTTTATAGATGATTTTCCACAACGAATAGCGTTGCAACAGCAACAGGTAGATGCCGAAAACGAAGCATGGCAACACAATGCCCACAGGGCCTTTTACCAATGCGGCTCCTCCCAGAAAGAGCGGGATAAGCAGCGGAAAACCCTTTAATCCTTTCTCTTCCCATTTGAACAAACTGATCAGCGCCCCGATCATAAAGAAAGCCAGCGTCATATCTACCCGCGCCTCTAAGCCCGAGCGGTGCATTTCGAAACTTGTCAGTACGATCATGGATGCCAGCGCAGCACGGAATGCGGTGGTGCGTTTATATAACAGCGCAAAAAACATCATGGTGATGCCTATCAGTGCCAATGCCGACGGGAGGCGGGCAGTGGTTTCGGTAACATGTCCGGCCGGAAGCGAAAAAATAGCCATAAACCAGTGCATGAAAGGCGGTTTGTAGGCAACTTCGTCGGCATAGTCGGACGGCAATACCCAGTTGCCGGTATGCAATATGCAAGTGGCCACGGTAGCTTCGCGGGGCTCGCCTTTGGTATAGAATTCCCCCATGGTGATCCACGGCAACGTAAGCAGAATGCTTACAAACAATATGAGCAGGTAAGGTCGGTGAAGATAAATGCTTTTGAAAGTGTCAATTAGTTTATTCATTTCAATGTATAATTTGAGTCCAAAGATAGTGAAATTCAGTAAAAGAATAAACAGGAATAACTTGAATATCCAAGCTTTTGATAAGTATCTGATGGATGCTTTATAGTATAAACCTGATAGCTGCCAGCAGCCAAGCGGGCATGTGTCAATAGCCAAGTGGATATCTGTCATTACCCAAGTGAATATCTGATGATATCCAAGTAAGCTATTGTCGCTACCCAAGTGGATAGATGGCAGTACCCAAGTGGGCAGGTGTCTATAGCCAAGTGAACATCTCTCACTATCCAAGTAGATAAGTTACAATAGACAAGTGGACAGATGACAATAGCCAAGTAAGCATGTGTCACTATCCAAGTGAGTGGCTGTTATGAGGCAAATGTGTCTGTTTTGATAGCAAAATGTATCGTTTGCCAGTGCCAAATCGTAGGTAGTTTTGTTATATACATAAGGCGAAACAGGATTATAACTGGCTTTTGATTAATTTACTATATAAGCGAAATAAATATTTAATGCGATGATTAATAATATTTACTCAAAAATTTGTTTAATTAAAATATCTGGTTTATCTTTGTTGCGCTGCTTTGTTAAAGTATATCTTGTGCGGATGAGTATTTTGATTTCTTTCTTGTATCGGTTTTACATAACTCAAATCTAAATATCAATAACATGAACACAAAACAACAATCTAAGCTCAAAATGTATTTGACAGTACGGATCATGCTGTTGTCAAATCCGGCTATTACAGCCAATCTTCCTAATTTCCCTGAATTCATGGCGGCATTAGATGCTGCTATCCTGCAAATCCAAACCCATAGCGAGCATCATTCACAGCATGGAAAAGGAATTAATGATAACAAGAAACAGTTGCGCGAGGTACTCACAGTACAAATACTGGATGCTGCCGGAAAACTGCATGCCTTTGCCAAATACATACATGATACCATGTTGTTGAGCCAAAGCAAACTGAACAGGACGGAATTAAACGCTATTTCCAGCCTTGATTTTGTGGCGACAGCCAATAAGCTGTATAATCTGATCGATAGTCATTTGGGAAGCGTGGCTCCTTATAACCTGAATGCTATCAGCCAGTCGCAGCTCCGTCAAACAATTGATGCATACAATGAAGTAATTCCTCAATTCCGCCAAAATCAATTGCAGGGAAAAGAGGATTCTTTGCTTGAAAAACAAGGATTTTATCATGCCGATGTGGCTATCGATAACATTGATGCCCTGGTAGAGATTGTGCGATTTTCAGAACCGGTATTTTATGCCAACTATAAGAATGCACGCAAAATAATAGATCAGGGTGTTGGTACATTACAAATGCAAGGCAACGTTACTGAAGCTGCCACCGGTAAACCTATTCATGGCGCTTCGCTTGTTTTCCGGCTAAGTGGCAAGACCGAAGTGGTACTTGAAAAAGAAACAGCCGAAAAAGGAGGGTTTAATATCAAGTCGCTTGCCGAAGGCATATACGAGGTTACGGTAACCAAAGTTGGCTTTCAAACCCAAACCCTCAATGTGGTAGTCGACTGGAATGAGTTATGCGTACTCGAAGTTGCTTTGGAGAAAATATAAAATCAGAATAGGGAAGGGTAGAGGCAGGCTTTTGCTTGTCTCTATTCTTTTTTTCATTAGAAAAATTTAAACTAACAATTATCATAATCTAACATTTATACTTGAATTATATGGAAATCACAATTCCTATCATGCTTCTGCTTTTATTTATATTTCTTTATCTGGGTAGAAGACTTAAGATTAATTTATATGAACAAAATTTTGTGGTTTTAGGTATATGCGGTTTATCTATAAATTATAAAGATATCTATCAAATAGATATTGTTACAGAAATTCCGGAAATAGGAATGAGAAATTATGGATATTACTTCATAAATATATATAAAGGATATTTCATTATAGAAAATATTGGAAATGTCTATTTGAATTTGAATTTGAAAAATCCGCCATATATTCGAATAATATTAGAAAATGGTAGTTGTCTTTTTATAAATTTAGGCAATGAAAAGGAGACTAAAGAGTTATTTGACAATTTAGTTTATATGAAATTCAAATAATATGAATTCTGTTGAATAAAGATAATGACGATTTATTCAATATACTAATGAAACTAACCTGTGGAGTCCAGAACCCACTATAATAAACGGGGCGTATACTGAAAAGCCTTATGAGTAAGGAAACAAAATTGAATAGTATTATGGAAAATCAAGAAAATGCTGAAGTAGTAAAAACAGGTGATTGGATGCTGACTTATTTAATTTCTGCCATTCCTGTTGTCGGTATCGTTATGCTTTTTGTATGGGCTTTCGGAAGCGGAACAAACATAAATAAAGCAAACTGGGCTAAAGCCTCCTTACTCTGGGGATTGATTATTCTGAGTATTTATCTGGTGGTTCTAATCACTTTCGGAGTAGCATTCCTATCAGCATTTCATTCAAATTAGAATCGGGAATATAAAGAATGATTATCCGTTGTCTTATCCAAAGCGTGTAAATCACCCGAGAATAAGAAATATATCGGTGCCCTGCACCTCAAAACTCAACAATAATTATTTTCTACAAATATCCCGGGACGCTGTCCCTTTGAATCTTATCAAATTAAGTGCAGAGCACCAAAATCCTTGTAGAATAACGTTGAACAGAGACAAAAAGAGGTGCAGGGCACCGGAATATATTTTAATTAAACAATGAGTAGGCGACAAGACGCATATTCATTTATAAAGAAACCCGCTATAAGATTCGTCTTATAGCGGGTTTCTTTTAAGTCCCCTTTTAGGGGATTTAGGGGTTTGTATTACATTCCAAAGCTCAATGCACTAATCTGGGTATAAATGGTACTGATTAAACCAACCAATAAAATACCAAGCGTACAAACTACAAAACTGATTTTTACAGGAACATCGCTTTTTACCGTCTCAATAGGATTTTCGCTTTTGTTCAGGAACATGGCTTTGATTACCAACAGGTAGTAATACAATGAAATAACGGTGTTCAACAAAGCTATAAATACTAAGAAATAATAACCTTGTGCAGCAGCAGCCGAGAAAATAAAGAATTTACTGAAGAATCCTGCAAAAGGAGGAATACCTGCCAATGAGAACAAAGCCAACATCATCACAAAGCTCAAACGAGGATTGGTTTGATACAATCCGTTGTAATCGTCCATCTTTACTTTGCCTGTGCGTTCTTCAATTACCGAGATAACACCGAAAGCAGCCAGGTTAGAGAACATATATACCAAAACGAAATAAACCAATGAAGCCATGCCGATAGCACTTCCGCTGATAATTGCCAACAGGATATAACCGGCTTGCGAGATAGACGAGAATGCCAAGAAACGTTTCAGGTTTTGTTGGCGGATAGCAAATAAGTTAGCTACAGTGATACTTACGATAGCCAGGCCATAAAGAATCGGTTGCCATTGTGCAGCCATGTGTCCGAATACTTTTACCAACAAAGTGAACAGCACAAATACAGCCGAACCTTTGGAAATAACCGAAAGGTAAGACGTGATATTGGTTTGGGCACCTTCGTATACGTCCGGAGTCCACAAGTGGAAAGGAACCAATGATATTTTGAAGAACAAACCAACGGCAAAGAAAACAAATGCCATGATTTGAAGAGGCGTTCCGGTAATCAGCGTTGCCAGGTCAGCAAAGTATAAGGTTCCGGTAGAACCATAAATCAATGACATACCGAATACAGAGATACTTGAAGCAAATACAGCCGATAGAATGTATTTGGCACCGGCTTCGGCCGATTTGCGGTTGTATTTATCAAACGCAACCAAAGTAGCCATAGGGATAGAAGCAGTCTCCAGTCCGATAAAGAACATCAGGAAGTGACCCGAAGAAATCATGAAATACATTCCTAACAAAGTGGAAAGAGTCAGGAAATAGAATTCACCACGTTTAATGCGGTTGGCATCTTCATTCAGGAATTTATGCGATTGCAACAATACGATCAGGGTTCCGATATTCAGGATACTTTTCACGTAAGTTTGCATAGGTACATATTGGAACATACCGCCTGCTACGCTGAAAGGATCGCGGGGAATACAATTGATAATAGTGTGTGCCGTCAAAAGCACCAAAGCTAGTGGTTGAAAGTACTTCAACGCCTTCTCACTGGCAAATATATCGAAAATCAAAAGGAAAATCATCACTCCAAGAAGTGAAAACTCTTCGCTCATTTGTAAGAAACTACTGTAATCCATATAATGTTGAATTGTTGAATTGTTTGGTTGTTGAACAGTCTGTTTGTCAACCTTAATTATCTTGTAACTCGTAACTAAAACCTATTTTACCAAATGTCCGATAACAGGGATAACACTGTCGTGAATCATGCTCGAAATCCAGAATGGGGCAGAACCAACAGCAAAAATGGCTGCAATCAACGTTACTACCGAAATCCTTTCGAACCAGGTTGCATCGGTCAGGTGTTCGTGATGTGCATCCTGCATCTTGCCAAAAATGATTTTACCTACCACACGCAAAATATATACGGCTGTAATTACAATTGAAGCACAAGCCATAACTGTCAGAACACGGTGGAACATATCGGTGTGTTGGAAAGAACCAACGAAAATAGTCATCTCAGCAACGAATCCACTTAAACTAGGCAAACCCAATGAAGCCATACCGGCAATTACGTAGCTTACTCCAAGGAAAGGCATCACTTTCATCAAACCACCCATTTCGGTAATCAAACGGGTATGCGTACGTCCGTAAATCATACCAATCAAAGCAAAGAAAAGGGCAGTCATTAAACCGTGCGAAAGCATTTGCATGATAGCACCGGTTGCAGCCGTTTCGTTCATCATCAGGATAGCGAATAATACCAATCCACAGTGGCTAACAGAAGAATAAGCGTTGATATATTTCAAATCGGTTTGGTGGATTGCCGAGAAAGCTCCGTATACCACACTGAAACCGGTTAATAGTAAGAATATCCAGGCCATTTCATGGGCCGCCTGAGGCATTAAATACATAGCTACACGGAAACATCCATAACCTCCCAGTTTCATCAATACACCGGCATGCAACATCGAAACCGCAGTAGGAGCGGAGGCATGACCATCGGGCGACCAGGTATGGAACGGGAACATAGCGCCCAGCACACCAAAGCCCATAAACGTAAGCGGGAAGAAATAATATTGTAATTCTACCGGAATGTGCAGTTTGGCAATTTCCAGCACGTTCATGGTAGTTCCGCCTGCACCGTAATAGATACCTAAAATACCAACCAATAACAAGGCCGAACCACCCATCAACATCAATGTCAATTTCATGGCAGCATATTCTTTCTTGCCACTACCCCAAACACCAATCAGCAAATACATTGGAATCAAGGCGATTTCGTAGTACATAAACATGGTGAACAAGTCGGTGGAAATAAAGAATCCGTAAACCCCGATTGATAATAAACTGAACCACAAGAAAAATTCTTTAGGCAGCGGATCTATTTTCCATGAAGCAAAAACACCTGTGAATACAATGATAGATGTAAGGATCAACATGGCTACCGAGATACCATCAACTCCAACCGAATAGTGGATGTTGAACGGTGCATACCATACGGTGTCGGCCGTGAAAAGCATTTCTGCCACGTTTCCTGCTGCACGTTCGGTGAGATACATATAAGTCAACACTCCTGAAAAAATAGTCAAAAGCGTAGCTCCTGCTGTCATGACGAACAATAGCTGTTTACGGCTGTTCGAAAGGAACAAGCCTATCATCATTAAAGTCGGAATAAGAACGAATAAGGATAAAAAGTTCATATCTTGTAAAATTACCCCCAACCCCTAAAGGGGAGTTGAGATGTTAGTGTTGTTTTGTTATAACCTCTTTTTCTTTGATCCCCTTTAGGGGCTAGGGGTCTAAAAAATTAGTACCAATAAAGTAATGATTATTGTTCCTAACAGGAATACATAAGCATATTGTTGTACCTGGCCCGATTGCAATCCTTTGATCTTAACCGAAACCCATTGTGAAGTATTGGCAAAACCATCCATGGTAGCATCAATAACATGACGGTCGAACCAAGCTAACGGACGTGAAATGTTATTGAAGATAATTTTCTTGGTAATGAATAAGTATACTTCGTCCAGATAGAAACGGTTGCTTGCAGCTTTATGCAATCCGGCAAACGTAGTCGCAAGTTTCTTTGGAACTTCACTTTCCTTGCGGTACATGATAGCAGCCAGGATAATAGAAACCGAAGCAATGGCAATACTCATGCCTGCAACACCCCATTCAATATGAATATCGTAATTAGCACGGTCGCTCGTTACAAAATGTCCAAAGGGAATCCAACCGGCCAACACAGTGACTGTAGCCAGGAATACCAATGGCATTGCCATAGCAAATGGCGATTCGTGCGGCGTATGATGGTGTTTGTGCTCTTTTCCCCAGAAGATATTGAAATACAAACGGAACATGTAGAATGCTGTCAAACCGGCAATGAAACTCATGATACCACCCATATATGGGCTGAATTCATAACAAGCCGATAAGATTTCATCTTTACTGAAGAATCCTGAGAATGGAGGAATACCTGCAATAGCCAGACAAGCAATCAGGAATGTCCAGTTTGTGATAGGCATATATTTGCGAAGTCCGCCCATGTGGTTCATCTCATTGCTATGTACGGCATGGATAACCGAACCGGCACCCAGGAATAACAAGGCTTTGAACATAGCGTGTGTAAACAGGTGGAACATGGAAGCCATGTAACCAAGTCCTTCATGCTCTCCATAGCCCGAAACACCCAACGCAACCATCATGAAACCGATTTGAGAAATGGTAGAGAATGCCAATACGCGTTTAATATCGGTTTGTACGCAGGCAATGACTGCAGCGAACAATGAAGTAAATGCTCCAACATAAGCTATTCCATGTAAAACTTCCGGAGTATAAGTTATATAAACAGGGAATAAGCGGGCTACCAGGAATACACCGGCAACAACCATGGTTGCAGCGTGGATCAATGCAGATACAGGAGTTGGACCTTCCATTGCATCCGGCAACCAGATTTGCAACGGGAACATGGCCGATTTACCTGCACCACCGATAAAGATTCCAGCCATTGCCCAGCTCAACACACCGTAACCCAAAAACGTAGCTCCGGTTGCACCTGAAAATACACTGGCGTCGCCCGAAGTCAATTTGCCGAAATCAAATGTTTTTGTATAGAATGAAAGTATCAGAATACCGAGCAGGAAGAATAAGTCGGCAAAACGGGTAACGATGAATGCTTTTTTGGATGCAGCAACTGCAGAAGGTTTCGTGTAATAGAATCCGATTAATAAGAAAGATGAAACACCTACCAATTCCCAGAAAATATACATTTGAAAAATATTGGTAGCCACCACCAATCCTAACATGGAGAAAGTAAACAATGATAAGAAGGCATAATAGCGTTCAAATCCTTTTTCGTTTACCATGTATCCAAGGCTGTAGATATTTACCATAAATGACACAGTGGTAATTACTACGAGCATCATTACAGAAATAGGATCCAGAAGGATGCCTAAATCAATATGAAGAAACTCGGTAAAGCGCAACCATTCTGTATTAAACGGAATTACTTTCTCGTAGACTCCGGCAACTTTGTGCATACTGAAATATTCCCAGGCAGTGAAATACGAAAGAGCAGTGATGATTCCTAAAACAACTGTTCCGATTGTTCCGGCTACCTTGGGCTTCCATTTCGAATCCACAAGTCCCAGTACAATGAAACTAAGTAAGGGAAGTACTAAAATTAATAATGTATATTGCATAATGTCTAATTGTTATTTTCGAATTATTAATTGTGAATTAATAAGACTATTCTTTCATTTGATCTAAGTTTCCAACCTCAACACTGGTCAAATTGCGATAGATATTGATAATGATAGCTATGGCAACAGCTGTTTCGCAAGCCGCAATGGCAATAGTGAACAGTGTAAAGTAAAAACCTTCTAAATGGCCGGGAAACAAATAGCGGTTGAATACCACGAAATTGATGTCAGCTGCATTAAGCATCAGTTCAATCGAAATCAAAATCATCAGCATACTTCTGCGTGACAAAAAGCCATACACTCCGGCAAAGAACATAATCAGACTTACACCCAGATACGCTTCAATAGGCACAGGTCCTGCTAATAAGTTAGTTAATAAATCACCCATATATATTTATTATTGTAGAATCGTTGTATTGTTTATCTTTGTTTGAAACTAATTATCTCTTTCTGGCAATCATGATAGCACCCACGATACAAGCTAGCAGCAAGATACTGATTGTTTCGAATGGTAACAAGTATTGATATTTGTCAGTACCCATCATGGTGTGTCCAAGTTGTTGGGGAGTTAAATCGCTTTGGGCAACTAAGGTGGAAACCTTTTTGATGTTCCAGTAAATCACGTGTCCACAAAAGGCTACACCGGCTAAAGCTGTAAGTCCTGCAGCTACACGACGAACTGGTAACTCTGTTTTTACATTTTCACCAGGTCTGTTTGTAAGCAAAATAGCAAAAATAAACAAGACCATTACACCACCGGCATATACGGCAATTTGAACGGCAAATAAGTAGTTATAGCCTAACAACAGGTATATTCCGGCTGTTGCCAATAACACAAACAATAGATAAGTTGCTGAGCGAATAATGCGTTTCGACGTAACTGCCAATATAGAGAAAATGGCTATGATTGCGCCTAAAATGTAAAATATAATTTGATCTGCCATAATATATGTCTAATGTCTTAAATCTATTGATTGAGTCTATTATTCCGCTTTTGGTTCAGCAGGTTTTACTTCTTTTTTCTTTTCGCGCATTTTAGAACCTTCATGATTCAACCGTTGTTTCAGTTTATCACGTGTAAATACTGCATTTTCGAATGTGTTTTCGAATTTGATGGCATCCGAAGGACATGTAATTACGCACAAGTTACAGAAAGTACACATACCTAAATCCCAATGGTATTCATCAAGTATTTTTTTCTTTTTGCCATCTTCTGTCTCGATCATTTTTGAAATAACGTTGATCGTTCCGTTCGGGCAATTCATTTGGCAAATACCACAGGCAGTACAAGCATGTTCGTTATTTTCATCGTGTGGCATTGTCAATTCGGCGCGAAAACGATCCGAAATAACCAACGTGTCTCTGTTTTCGGGATATTGTTGTGTTACCTTTTTAGTCCACAACTCTTTCCAGGTTACCGACATACCTGTAAGTAATGACTTTATGCCGGTAAATAAGCCTGAAAAATATTTTGATACTGAATCCATATTCAATTAATAATTAATAATTGGTTTTTTACTTACTGCTTACCTCTCACAGTTTACTTCTGATTAAAAAAGTCCAGGGAATAAATCAGTCAGGGTCAATCCTGTCAAGACCAAAATTACCATAAGTACAATGTTTACCAGATTGATTGGTAATAAGTATTTCCATTCAAGATTCAATAATTGGTCAATACGCAGACGTGGAAATGACCAACGAACCCATAAACTTAAGAAGATTAATACGGCTGTTTTTCCGAAGAACCAAACGTAAGATGGGATGTACGCCATAATTCCGTTGAATGCTTCCCAACCATGCACCTGAATAGGCATGTAACCTCCCAAGAACACTGTAGTTGCAATTGACGCAATGATGAACATGTTTAGATATTCGGCCAGGTAATAGAACCCGAATTGAAGACCCGAATATTCTGTATGATAACCGGCTGTTAATTCTGATTCTGCTTCGGGTAAATCGAATGGACCGCGGTTTGTTTCTGCATGACCAGAGATCAGGTAGATTACAAAGGCGATTATAGATGAAATGTGTCCGTTGAATAAGTTCCAGCAGTAACGTTGACCTTCAATCATAGTTGAAAACTGCATGGTTCCTGCTAATACAACGATAGTCATCAACGCAAATCCGGCCGAAAGCTCATAACTTACAAACTGTGCACCACTTCGCATGGCACCAATCATGGAGTATTTGTTATTACTAGACCAACCAGCCAATAATACACCAATAATTCCCAATGAAGAAACTGCAGTTACATATAATACACCAATATTGAAGTCAATAGCATGAAGACCTTTTCCGAAAGGAATAGCTCCAAAAGTAAGCATCGAAGCCACAATCATGAAGAAAGGTGCAGCAAAGAATAAGAAACGGTCTGAACGATTGATCTTAATAATTTCTTTCAGCAGAATTTTGATCATGTCGGCAACACTTTGAAGCAAACCCCATTTACCAACGCGGTTGGGTCCGTAGCGTGCCTGAAAGAATGCTGTGATTTTGCGTTCAGCATAAATCAATATCAATGCAATAACCGCGTAAGCAGACAACAAAACAACACCCACTAAAACAAATTCGATCAATAGTACCCAAAATTCAGGTATAGCACCTCTCAGTGTAGTGTCTAACCACGTTGTCAGGTTACTAATTTCTAATGGTTGTGAATAATTTAATATCATAAAGTTTGAAATTTTATCATGTTTGTAAAGTGCAAGTTTATAGTTTATAAAGCGTAAAGCCACCTAGCCTTATAACTATTCAAATTTCCACTATCTGTCAATATCCGGAATAACATAATCCATAGAACCACCGATACCGATAAAGTCGGAAATCTTCTCATTCTTACAAATTAATGGCATAGCTGAAACAAGTGCCATAGAAGGTGAACGGAATTTTAAGCGATAAGGGGTTTTATCACCGCGGCTTTCAATGAATACACCAAATTCACCACGGCAAGCTTCAACACGCGAATAATATTCGCCTTCCGGAAGTTTGATAATTGCTTTAGTTTTGGCACAAATATCACCGGCAGGGATGTTGTCTATTAATTGTTCAATGATATGGAGGGACTCTTCTATTTCGTCCAACCGATTCATATAACGGGCATATGAATCACCTTCGTAACGAATTATTTCTTTGAAATCAACTTTATCATAAAGTGCATAAGGTTGGTGTTTACGAATGTCGCATGACCAACCTGAACCGCGTCCGGCAGGACCTGTTACAGCATAGCTAATAGCATCTTCTTTCGACATGTTTCCAATATGAACCATACGTCCCAATGCAATTACGTTGTGTGAGAAGAAACGGTCGTATTCAACCAGTTTGCCACGCATATATACAATGAATGATTTTACATCCTTTTGGAATTCATTGTAGATATCGAACATTACGCCACCAATTACATTTTGATTGATAATCAAACGACCTCCACAAATTTTCTCAAAAATATGCAGGATAACTTCACGTTCACGCATACCATATATAAAGGCGGTTGTAGCTCCCAAATCGTTCGTTTGACAAGCCCATGCCAATAAGTGAGAATCGATGCGGTTCAACTCGTCCATAATAGTCCGAATGTACTGGGCACGTTCAGGAACTTCGATTTCACCTGCTTTTTCCACGCACATACACAAACCATGACGGTTTATGTTGGCCGAAAGATAATCCAGACGATCCGTAAAGTGAAGTATTTGAGGGTAGGTGAGGTTTTCACTCAATTTTTCAATTCCACGGTGGATATAACCACTGTGAACGTCAATCTTTTTTACGATTTCACCATCCAACGAGGTGCGAAAATGCATTACTCCATGGGTGGAAGGGTGTTGAGGGCCTATATTAATGATATAATCATCATCTTCAAAAATATTTACATTTTCTTCCACTAATTTGCCATCAGCAGTCTCCATAATGCGGGGAGCAATGTCAACCATTTCCTGACTAACAAGTGAAAGCGGATTCAATTCCGGATTTGCATCGTAATCTTTACGTAACGGATAACCATTCCAATCCGCGTTCAGGAAGAACTTACGCATGTCAGGATTGTTTATAAAACGAATTCCCAGCAGTGCATACACTTCGCGTTCGTTGAAGTGAGCTGTTTCAAAAAGATCGGTAACGGAATATAAAAGTGGATTTTCCCGGTCGGTAGTTCCGGTTTTCAGCACAATTTCTTTCGAAAGATCAGTTGAAGAACAAAGTAGGTAGTTTACTCCCAGCTCTTCTCCACGATCCATACCAATCAACTTAACTAACATGTCGAAAGGCAAGTCTGCATTATCGCGAAGAGTCTTTGCCAGCAAGTGGAGCTTACCCGATTCTACTGTTACCGTTAGTTTTTGCTTTTCTTCAATTACTGCAGTTGGTACAGTATTAAGTATTAGCTTTTTTATATTTTCCATTTTGACCCCTAACCCCTAAAGGGGAATTAGATTAGTATTATATAATCCATAGCCCCTAACTGGGGAATTGGATTACTTATATTTGTAAATATCTAAATTTATCGATAAAATTTGTAGACCACTCTTGTTCCCCTTTAAGGGGTAGGGGTCATCTTTATCTTTGTTTGTGACCCAGAAATTGTTCTACTTTAATTTTGCGTTGCAATTGCATCAAACCATAAAACAGCGACTCAGGGCGGGGAGGACATCCCGGAATATAGACATCTACCGGAATAATCTTATCAACGCCGTTTACTACATGATATGAGTTGACAAAAGGGCCACCAGAAATAGCACAAGCCCCCATGGCTACCACATATTTAGGTTCGGCCATTTGATCGTATACGCGTCTGATAAGTGGAGCCATTTTATGAACCATGGTTCCGGCAACAATCATTAAATCAGCTTGGCGGGGACTATTGCGGGTAACTTCCATACCAAAACGTGAAATATCGTGGTGAGCGGCAGCCGAAGCCATAAACTCAATACCACAACAACTGGTAGCATATATTAATGGCCAAACAGAGTTAGAACGCCCCCAGTTTATGAGTTCGTCAACTTTACTAAGCACAATATTCACACCATTTGCTTCGAGTTCTTTGATGTAACCTTCAAGATACTCGTTATCATTGAATTCCGAAGTTGGAATTCCTTTTATGTTATTTTTTAATTCCATTTTAATACTCCTTTCTTCCAAGCATATGCAAGTCCTAGACCTAGAATTACAATGAAGAACAAGATGCTATACAACCCGGTGTAGCCCAAATCGCGAACGATTGTTGCCCAGGGAAATAGAAAAATTGTTTCTACATCGAACATCAGATAAAGGATAGCATACAAATAATAACCTGCTTTAAACTGCATCCACGAAGTACCGTGAGTTGGAATACCGCACTCGTAAGGTTCGCCTTTTTGAAGGTTGAATGAATGTGGTGCTAACAAAATAGCAATGCCAAGTCCGGCAACTACTAATAAAATTCCGGTGAGGAATACTACCAGAAAAAGCGATAAACTGCTCATATTTATGAATAAATTTTATTTGCCTAAAAAAACGCTGCAAAGGAACGACTTTTTTTCCTAACAACCGAATTTCTGACGGTTAAAAACCCTCTGACAACCGCTCCGGCCTATTTTGCAATCTGGAAGTTGCATTTGGTGTAAATTCATGAAACAAAAATGTTTATATGTTTTAGAATCGATTTTGAATTTGCGTCCATTAGGAAACATTATGTTATATTAAAGTATTCGAGTGAACAATTTTCTAAGAATGCTTGAAATTTGTTTTTATAGAATCAGATTTTCAGTTCAAAAAAGAACGATAATACTACCTTGGAAATTGCGTCTGAAGCATTCAGTTCCTATTAGCGTAAAATCAAACTTTTTCCTTCAAAGGCACCAATTCCAAATAAAGCATAATCGTACTTTATTGGATCGTTGCTGTCAAATGATCGTAGCATGGAGGTGATTTCTTCTACAGCTTTCCAATCGTTTTGTTTACGTTGCAATAAGCCTAAAGCCCGGGCAACATCGCCAGTATGCACATCGAGTGGGAGCATAAGTGCTGAAGTTGGGATATTCTTCCACAAGCCAAAGTCTACTTGTTGGTCATCAGAACGTACCATCCACCGTAGGAACATATTCAAGCGTTTGGCAGATGAATTGGTTTCAACATCAGAAACATGCTTCCGTACCCGACCTTCATGAGGGATCGATAAAAATACCTGTCGGAAATGTTGTAAAGCTCCGTAAATACAGCCATTCGTTTGATATCCGGTGTCGAATATTTTTTCGAGACCACCGTGATGATTGTAGATATTTTTCAATGACTCCAGAAAGAAAAGACAATCATTTCCATTGAATGTGCGATGGACGAATTGTTTAATCTGCTGCCATTCATTTTTATTTACTGTTCCCATTACAAATTCATATGGAGAATTATCCATCAATTCCATTAATTGCTTAGCATTATTGATAATGCTTTTGCGTTGGCCCCATGAAATGGTTGCCGTGAGAAATGCAGCAATTTCAATGTCTTCTTTTCGGGAAAAACGATGCGGAATTTGAATTGGGTCGGTGTGAATAAAATCGAATCTGTTATATTCTGTTACCCGGGAATCGAGCAAGGATTTCATACTAAAATCAGGGATACGCATTGACGTATCCCTGATTGTTTGAGAACTTACGCTTAATATATCGTTTTTCATAAGCAGAACATACATTCAAAAGATAAAGATAGCATGTTCTCCATATGATGAGCACTATTATTGTATCCTTTTTCCTTAAGTGATGTAACAAAGTCTGTATGCGACCGTCCATGCCGATAGTCTGGTTCTTTGTGTGGATGTTTCAAATACCTTTCGAAGGTAGCGGCAGGTTCACCCAAATTCAGTACGGCATGATACAAAAGTGCATTTTTGGTACGATAGATTGCAGAACCCAGAATTTTCTTGCCCGAAATAGCAATATCAGATATTCCCATTAATGACAAATTGTGTATACCTATTTTTTCTATGGCCGAAATGATCAATCGATTGATATGTCGAAAAACATCTTTTGGATGTAACTTGTTCCTGTCAAAAAAAACTGCAGAAATCATAATATTGTTTGGCGTGAGTATAACTGTCTGACCACCGGAAGGACGTTTCAGTATGGTGACATTATCCTGAACAACGTTTTCCATGTATAAGGAATCTTCAACGTTATTTGAGGCACCAAGAACAATATATGTTTTATCGGGTATCCAGATCATATATTGATTCGTCTTTTTTTCAAGCAGCTGGACATCCGGAAGATAATAATCTAAAGTGTTAAGCATTTTATGTGTGTTTAATTGCGTTGTTTTATAATCTAAATTGTTATTCCATTATCAGCAAAACCGGATCAGAAAGGTATTCAACAATCAGGTTTATAAAGCGGGAAGCATCTCCTCCGTCAACAATGCGGTGATCAACAGAAAGCGATAGCGGCAAAACGTTTCCCACGATAATCATATCTTCTTTTATTACCGGTTTTTTTATAATCCGACCTATGCCAAGAATTCCTGCCTGGGGATAATTGATCACCGGAGTAGCAAATATGCCCCCAATGGAACCATAGTTTGTAAGCGTGAATGTTCCTTCTTTCATATCATCCAGCGTAAGTTTTCTATTACGTGCTTTGTCGGACAATTCTTTAATTGCCAGAGCAATCTGCCATATTGAAAGTTTATCGGCATCCCTTATAACCGGAACCACCAATCCTTCTGGCGTATCTACTGCAATGGCAATGTTGTAGCGATTTTTATAGATCATTCGATCATGTTCCAAGTCCATTTGAGAATTCAGCGATCGATATTGCTTCAGTGCTTGCACGGTTGCTTTTACAATAAAAGGAAGATAAGTCAATTTGATATCTCTATCAGTCGATTTTTGTTTGAATTTCTCCCTTATGCGCATCAACTCTGAGATTTCAACTTCTTCAAAAAGTGTCATGTGGGCTGTATTCTGTTTGGAATTCAGCATGTTTTTAGCAATCGCTTTTCTTATTTGAGAAAGCGGTTCGAAAGTGGTTAAATCAGTCAAACCTTCTTGTAAGATGGATTCGTTGCGTTCAACTATTTTATTAGACTGACTTGGTATATTATAGTTTTGAATATCTTCTTTAGTTACTCTGCCTGATGGACCGGTTCCTGCAATATTATTGATGTCTATTTTCAACTCTCTTGCCATCGCTCGTGCAAGTGGGGTTGCCAGTGCTTTTGTTGCTAATGCTGCTTCAGGTCTTATTTTCAACGACCCTTCATCGCTGGATGGTAATGCTGCATTATTACCTGACAATTCCATGGTTCCCATGACGGCTGCACCTTCTTCAAGTACTTCTTTTTCTGCGATTTCAGTTTTAACTACGACGGATTCTTCTGTTTCAATTTCAACCAACGGACTTCCGACATGTATAGTTTCTCCGATATTTCCGAAAATTTCAATGATCATTCCGTTTTTTGGCGACGGAATATCTGTAACTACTTTGTCTGTCTCCATGTTAACTAAAGCTTGTCCAGCTTTTATAGTTTGACCTTTGGTGACATACCACTCCAGGATGATGCCTTCCTCAAGGCCTTCGCCAATATCCGGAAAATTAAAAATATATCTCATCTTTATCTATTATTGTTTACAGGTCGTTGTTTTTATTCTAAAATTTTACGGTTCGCTCAATTTCGTAGAAAATTCGTTCAGGAGTAATTAAATAAAAGGGTTCACCTTTTGCCATTGGAACTATAGTATCAAAGCCCATAACACGCTTTGGAGGTGCTTCCAAATACAAGAAAGCTTCTTCGTTGGCTATAGCCATTAATTCGGCACCCACTCCGAATGACTCAGGGGCTTCGGCTACGATAATAATTCTCCCCGTTTTTTTTATCGATTCAGCAATTGTTTCCTTATCAATAGGATAAATAGTCCGTAAGTCAATTAATTCAACGGAAATACCGGCCTGATTGGCCATCGCAATAGCTTTCTGGCATTCTCTGATCATGGCTCCAAATGCTACCACTGTAACATTTGTACCTTCTGTAAGTACTTTTGCCTTGCCAATAGGAATGCTAAATTTTTCCTCTGAAACTTCTTGTTTAATGGCTCTGTAAATACGTTTAGGTTCCATGAAAATAACAGGATCATTGCTTTCTATCGCTGAAATCAATAAGCCTTTGGCATCATGCGGGGTAGAAGGTATTACTACTTTGATCCCCGGAATATGTGCATACAAAGCTTCCGGACTTTCTGAGTGATGTTCCAGGGCATTTATTCCACCACCATATGGAAACCGAATCACCAAAGGTACTTTATACATTCCCCGCGACCGGTTGTGCATGCGTGATACATTCGAGATAATTTGATTAAATGCCGGATAGGTAAAACCATCAAATTGTAATTCCACTATAGGTCTTAACCCTGATAGAGCCATTCCCAGACCTGTACCAACGATAGCTGATTCGGCTAACGGAGAGTCAAAAACACGTTCTACACCATACTTTCTTTGCAATCCTTCGGTCACTCTGAAAACGCCACCTTCTTTACCTGCATCTTCACCATAAACCACTATTGTTTTATCTTCCCCCAGTTTAATATCTAATGCATTATTTATAGCTTGAACAATAGTCATTACACTCATATTCTTTTCTCCTTCCAACTTTGAAATTGTTTATACTCCGCTTTTTGTTTTCTCAATATATCTGGCATTTCGTCATACATATACTCAAAAACATCTTCCAGTTGATAAGGTGTAATATTTTCAGCTTCAGTGAATTGTTTGTCAATCTCTTGTTTGTAATTTTCAATCAGTTTTTCTTCATCTTCGTTCCATATACCTTCATTATCGATGTATCGTTTCATTCTGATTAATGGATCGGTTTTATCCCATTCCTGTTCTTCTTCTTTTGTCCGGTACTTCGTTGGATCATCAGAAGTGGTGTGCGCTCCTTTCCGGTAGGTAAGCGCTTCAATTAAGACAGCTCCTTCTCCGGCTCGAGCATGTTCAAATGCCTCCTTGCAGGCTACATACATGGCAAAAAAATCATTACCATCTACTTTTATTCCAGGCAAACCAAATGCAACTGCTTTTACTGCAAGATTGATAGATTTTGTTTGATTCTGAACAGGTACAGAGATAGCATACTGATTATTCTGTATGATATAAATTACAGGTACTTTCCATACGCCGGCAAAGTTTAATGCTTCACTAAAATCTCCTTCCGATGTTCCTCCATCACCTATAAACGAGAAAACCACTTCATCTTTTTTCTGATAATTGATCGAATACCCAATGCCTGTCGCATGAAGAAATTGTGATCCAATGGGTACACAGATTGGCAAAACGTGATTAGCTTGTTTAAAATTACTTCCTTGTTCATTTCCCATGTAATAGATAAAGATTTCTTTCATGGATACCCCTTTTGCAAGCATGGCACCCAGTTCTCGAAAAGCAGGAACCAACCAATCGTTTTCTCTCATTATCAATCCAGAAGCTATGTGAATTGCTTCTTGCCCCATGTTGGGTGGATATGTGTACATACGTCCTTGTCGCTGATATGAAATCGCCATTTCATCAGCCGTTCGTGCATAAAGCATGGATTTATAGGCTTTAATAACAGTTTCATTATCCAAATCGGGGAATAACTCTTTGTTTATTATCTTTCCATCATTATCAATGATTCTAAGTGTTTTATCCTCTAATGGATTGAAAGTTTTAAAGATCATATTTGATTATTTATATTATAAAAATTGTTGCTATGTAGAATGATTTTAAATAACTGTTTTGATTCTTTACTAATAACAACCTTATATTGATATGGTTCTTTAATTTTGCGTTATAAATGCTTATTTATGCTTATCCGGATGAAAAAAGAAATCGGCTAAACTTCATGAAAAAGTTTAGCCGATTTCTTTCTTTTGAGTTTTATGAGGATCATTCGTAATCGCAGATTAATCTGAAAGAAGTTTGATTGTTTGTTTCAACACTAAATGTGTTTGATGCAACGTTACCTTGAATTTTAAGTTTTATATCATACCAAACATTGTTAATCAAACAATAGTTTTTGCCTGAAGCATCTTTTGCCATTACACTGAATAGATAAAGATTATTTATCTTAGCTAAATTAAATGTCTCAGATAATAAATTTTTATCGATAATAAATTTTTCTGAAACAGGAATTTCAATTGGTTGATAAACCGGTGGAATATGATTGAAACTTATGTTTTTGATGATGGAGGATGTGAATAAAACAGGACATTTTGGATAAATGCCTTTGGGATTCATGGTTGTGTTAGTAAATAATTGTATTTGAAAGTAGATATCTGCCACATCTATTGTTGGCCAACCTTGACTTACAACGGCTGTGTCCCACTGAACGCGATCAATCACAATCTTTTTTAAAATCCGATCTAAAACAATAATCTTCTTAGAACTTTCGGTCTTTTCTCCATCAAATCCTTTTGCAATTAATTTTAGAGTATATGTACCTGATTTAGGGTAGGACAGAATTACAGTTTGATCTTTTGAAGTCCGACCATCGCCAAAGTCCCATAATATTGAATCTGCATTTGTTGATTTGTTTACGGCAGAGCAAGTGTCTTGAGTTCCAATTTTTATAGTGGCAGCAGTATTTCCACGAAAACTAAATGCAGAAGTTGCATCAGGTATATTGTTAACCCCGTGGCTACAACTAGTAATGATGAATAATATCGTCGCAAAAAAATGATGAGTATTTTTCATAGCTTATTGTTTCAGCTCAATGAACAATTTTTGTAATCTAAAACAACGTAGTTTGAATAAGTCTGTGCCGTACAGTAGCAATTTCCTTTTCAATGCAAATATAGTTTGTATTGAAATATAAAACGTAAAAAATCTTCTTTTATTTTATGAAAAAATCATCTAAAATATATATTTCTAGCCAAGACGATGTGATTAATGATCAAATCCCCTGTATGAAAAGCATCATACAGGGGATTTGTCCTCTTATTTATCTCTTAGTTGGAGTTTCAACGAATGTCAGTTAATCTTTTCTATTCTTGCAGCCCAACCACCACCCGGTGCGAGTTGAATTTTCAATTTATCACTGGAAGTAACTTTGATCGTTTCTTTTTTGTAATCGGTAGCATCACGATCTGCATTTATACCATCTCTGAATATCACAGCTCGATAATTTCCTTTTGACAGAAATGAAAGATCGATAATCATGTTGCGTGCATCCCAATTGGTCATAGCGCCCACAAACCACGTGTCTCCTTTTTTGCGTGCAAGAGCTGCAAATTCGCCCACCTTGCCATCCAGAGCCACAGTTTCGTCGGCAGTAGTTGGAACGCTGGTAATGAAATCGGTGCATTCCTGCTCTTTCATATAAGCAGTTGGGTTATCGGCCAGCATTTGGAAAGGTGCTTCGTAAATTATATACATTGCCAGTTGATTACAACGGGTTCCCATGCTCATAGGTGCTGTTGAAACCGGATGGTAATTTGCTTTGATAGAATTCCTCATTGCTCCCGGAGTATAATCCATTGGTCCGGCCATCATGCGTATAAAGGGGATGCTTACTGTGTAGCGAGGTTGATCTTCGGTAGCCCATTTATAATTCTCCATGCCTTTCACACCTTCGAAACCAATAACGTTTGGATATGTTTTCTGTATTCCTGTTGGTTTATAGATACCGTGGTAATCTACCAGTAAATGATATTCGGCGGCTTTTTTTGCAATGGCATACGTAGAAGCTATCACAATCTGGTCATCGCGATCGAAGAAGTCAATCTTGAATCCTTTTACACCCATTTTTGAATACTGTGGAAAAATCTCATCCATTTGCCTGGCAATGTTTGACCAGGTTGCCCAAAGAATTACTCCTACATTTTTTTGTTTTCCGTAGTCAATAATTTCTTTAAGATCAATGGCTGGAGACACTTTGCTCAGATCGGTACCAACAGACCAACCTTCGTCCAGAATGATATAACCAATTTTGTTGGCAGCAGCAAAGTCAATATAGTATTTGTATGTAGGTGTGTTGATGCCTGCTTTAAAATCGACGTGTGTAATGTTCCAATTGTTCCACCAATCCCAGGCAGCTTGACCGGGCTTAATCCATGAAGTATCAGTCACTCTGGATGGTGCAGCCAGTTTTTGCACCATATCGTTATTCAGCAGGTCTTTGTCGTTTTGGCTTATAACTACTGCACGCCACGGAAAATTGCGTGTTCCAGAGGTTTTTGCAATGTAGTTGGCTCTTTTGGTGGGAATAATGTTCATGTTATTGTATCCACCCATTTTTGTTTCCAATGGATAAGGTGCATATACTCCCATAAAACCTTTGTGAGTATTATTCATATTCAGATACATGCCGGGATAATCTTCCAGGTCGGCTTCCAGAATCACGACTTTGTTGTTATCACCTTCGTCGACCAACAAAGGTAGAAATGCTAAGGAATCGGTCGCAAATTTAGAGATATTGGTTTCCTTGTATAGGGCTTCAAACGAAGAGTTGAAAATCTTGCCTTCGCGATAATCCCACATGTAAGGTATAAATGCTTTGTAATCTTTATCGAAATTAAAATTAGCTTCTTCATTCGTTATAACTATTTCACCTTTTTTCTTGGTAAAAAAGCGATAAGCAACTCCGTCATTGTATACCCGGAATTTTATACCAAAATCGTTTTTGCAATTCAGAGTGAGCTGATTATATACGTCTGATATTTTTGCTTTTTTGTAATTTGAAGCAGTGAGGACAGTATTTATTTTTTCAATATTTGAAGATCCTATTTTGGCATCATCGCCCAATACATCTCCATTTCCCAATTGAAGGGATATGGCTGAAGGAGCAATGATTTGTTTATCTTTAAGTTTTACTGACCATACCAGCTTTTTGCTGGATGAAACATGCAGAGTGATGTTGCCATCTTCTGATTTGAGATCAAACTCTTTTGTTTTTTGCGCATTGAGCATGGTGGTGCTCAATAATAGCACTGTGATTAGTCTTGTTAGTTTGCTTTTCATTTTTTATTAGAAATTATTTATGTGCGGTTTATTTCGTTTTTAGATCGTTTTATAGTTCCAAAAGTTCTTTGAGTAAATGAACTGTGAAATTGTATTGATAATTACAACAATCCTCGTATTTTGAAGTGCAAATATATCAATAATTAACTCACTCATCAAAATAATCCAGAGCTATTTTGATGATTAAAACTCATGTAAATTAATTATTTAGTCTTTGACGTAATAAAGATATTACAGTGTGATAGTTTTTCGACTGCTGCTTTGCAATCGTTCCAACCGAAAGAAGATTTTATATTGTAATAAATGCAGAAATAGTTAGGAAGATTAAAACTTTACAAGCAATTTTATGAATAAAAGAATTATTCTCGCAGGATATTCAATGAGGTTAAATATTTATTCATTTTTCTGCGGAAAATTAAATGCTTTTATTACTTTTGCTCTGTCAATTTTTATATTTTTCGCTTTTTAGTCAGCTCGAATTAGCTATGAATTCTCCAAATATTAAAAAATTATATTTTAAAGATACATCGTTTGCTAACCTGATGAAGCATCGCATTTATAATGTGTTGCTTTATGCCAGCAAGTATGATGCATTTGTGTTGGAGGAAGATGGGCGCATTGATGAGCAGATTTTTAATGAATATACATCACTTAATTTGCGTTATCCTCCAAGGTTTACACTGGTTTCGAACGAAGAAGAGGCCAATGCATTGCTTGCCGAACGGAAGTTTGAACTTATTATTTCTATGCCCAGTGGTGACAGTATCAATCCGTTTGAATGGGCTAAAAGCGTAAAGCGACAATTCCCCGATATTCCGATTGTGGTGCTGACTCCGTTCTCCAGATCTGTTTCCCAACGTTTAGCAAATGAGGATTTAAGTGCAATTGACTATGTGTTCAGTTGGCTTGGAAATTCCGATATTTTGTTGGCCATAATCAAACTGATAGAAGACCGGATGAATGTGGAAGAAGATGTTAAGTCGGTTGGGGTTCAGGTTATTTTATTTGTCGAAGATTCTATAAGATGGTATTCGTCCATAGTCCCGCATTTATATAAATTCGTTTTTAAACAATCTCGGTCGTTTATGACTGAGGCATTGAATGAACATGAACAGATGCTCCGTATGCGGGGCCGTCCGAAGATTCTTTTAGCCCGTTCATACGATGAAGGCCTGGCTATTTATGAAAAATATAAGCATAACATGTTGGGTGTAATTACTGATGTGAGTTACCCGCAAAATGGCGTTAAGAATAAAGTTGCAGGAATTAATCTGTGTACAGAAATCAGGCTGCAGGATAATTTTATTCCTCTGATTGTTGAGTCGGCAGAAGAAATAAATCATGAAGCTGCAGACAATGTGAAAGCTGCTTTTCTAAATAAAATGTCCAAAGCATTTTTGCTGGAGCTACGTGAGAAAATCACTGATAATTTTGGCTTTGGAGATTTTGTGTTTATCAATCCACTTACAGGCGAAGAAGAGGCCCGCATCCAGAATTTGCGCGGTTTGCAGGAAACTATTTTTAGTATCAGTGATGAATCGCTTTATTATCATGTTTCGCGCAATAATATATCCCGTTGGCTGTATTCCAGAGCCATGTTTCCGTTAGCGGAGTTTCTAAAAAACATCAGTGTGGATAATGATGTAACGACTGATTTAGGAACCATTCGTCAGATTATTTTCGACGCAATTGTAAATTACCGCCGGGTAAAAAATAGAGGTGTTGTAGCTGTTTTTCAGCGAGACAGATTTGATCAATATTCAAATTTTGCACGTATTGGCGAAGGTTCATTGGGTGGAAAAGGACGTGGTTTGGCATTTATCGATGCTATGATTAAACGGAACGAAAGTTTTGAAAAATTTGAAAATGCGCAGATAACCATTCCTAAAACAGTGGTTTTGTGTACTGATATTTTCACCGAATTTATGGAGTTGAATGAACTCTATCCGATTGCATTATCAGATTTGAATGATGACGAAATTCTTAGCCAATTTTTAAAAGCCCGTCTTCCGAAACAACTTATTGCTGACCTTCACGCCTTCCTTGGAGCTATTAATTCGCCTATAGCAGTTCGGTCATCCAGTTTGTTAGAGGATTCGCATTACCAGCCTTTTGCCGGAATATATTCCACCTACATGGTTCCTTATAATCCGACAAGCAAAACGCATATGCTGGTCATGATTACCGAGGCGATTAAAGCAGTGTATGCTTCCGTTTTCTACCGCGATAGCAAAGCGTATATGACAGCCACAAAAAATATTATTGATGAAGAAAAAATGGGTATCGTGCTGCAGGAGATTTGTGGAAATGCATATGGAAACCGTTTTTATCCGTCGTTTTCGGGGGTTGCCCGGTCGTTGAATTATTACCCTATTGGAGCCGAAAAGCCCGAAGACGGCATTGCTAATATTGCCATAGGTTTAGGTAAGTACATCATGGATGGTGGAATGAGCCTGCGTTTTTCTCCAGCTTATCCAAACAATATTTTGCAAACCAGTACGCTTGAACTAGCTTTGCGCGAAACGCAAACCCATTTTAATGCACTCGATCTGAAGCAGACTTGTTTTGTGCCACAGGTGGATGATGGGTTTAATTTATTAAAAATATCAGTTCCGGATGCAGAAAAAGATGGAACTTTACGCTATATAGCTTCTACTTATAGTCCGCTCGATAATGTTATTCAGAATGGGTTGTACGAGGGTGGACGGAAGATCGTGACTTTTGCCAATATTCTGCAACATAATGTCTTTCCGTTGGCTAATATCCTGAAGGAGGTGCTGCATATTGCGCAGGCCGAGATGGGAAGGCCAATTGAAATTGAGTTTGCTGTGAATTTGGATTACTCGCCGGCAAAGCAACATGTTTTTTATTTGCTGCAAATACGGCCGATTGTAGATAGCAAAGAAATGATAAACGAAGACATAGGCTCAATTCACGAAGAGAATGCAATCATCACCTGCAATAGCGCTTTGGGACATGGCATAACCAACGATTTATATGATTTGGTTTATGTAAAACCAGAGGCTTTTAATGCGGCTAAGAATCCATTAATCATGCGGGAGGTGGAACAGGTAAACAGGCAATTAATCAATGAAAACCGGCATTATATACTTGTAGGCCCGGGTCGTTGGGGGTCGGCTGATCCGTGGTTGGGCATTCCGGTAAAATGGTCGCATATCAGCAATGCCCGGTTAATAGTAGAATCCGGTTTAGCCAACTATCGAATTGATCCTAGCCAGGGAACGCATTTTTTCCAGAACCTGACATCGTTTGGGGTGGCGTATTTCACTATTAATCCTTATTTAAAGGAGGGGACTTATGACACAGAATTTCTAAATGCCCAACCGGCTGTTTACGAATCGGAATATATCCGGCATATCCGTTTTGAAAAACCCATGGTAATGAAAGTGGACGGACGGAAGAATAAAGGTATCGTGTTGAAACCGGTTGATAGTCAAAAGTAATTTAAAATATTATCATATCATTTAATTATAAAATTATGTTTAAAAAGCATCCTAAAGGATTAATCGCTGCCTCATTAGCCAATATGGGTGAGCGTTTTGGGTTTTACACCATGATGGCAATTTTGTCACTTTTTCTTATGTCTAAGTTCGGATTAGACGAAACAAAGGCAGGATTGATTTATTCTATTTTTTATTTTTCCATTTACATTCTGGCATTTGTTGGTGGTTTGATTGCGGATAAAAAGCGCAATTACAAAGGCACTATTTTAGTTGGGTTGATATTAATGACAGTGGGTTATTTGCTTATTGCCATTCCAACTCCAACTCCGGTTCCATCTGGATCATTTGGACTTTTTTTAGCTATGACATGTTTTGGATTATTTGTAATTGCTTTAGGAAATGGATTGTTTAAGGGTAACTTGCAAGCTTTGGTGGGGCAGATGTATGACAATCCGCAGTATTCAAGCCAGCGCGATTCTGGTTTCTCGTTGTTCTATATGTTTATCAACGTGGGTGCTATTTTTGCTCCATTTGCTGCAGTTGGTGTTCGTAACTGGTGGGTTAGTTCGCACGGATTTGCATATAATTCCGATCTTCCGGCGCTGTGCCATGAACAAATTGGTGGAAATATTTCGGCAGATGCAGCTGTTCGTATGCATGCATTGGCTACTCAGGTGGGATATGCGGGAAGCGATATGACTGCTTTTGCAAAGGAATATCTGAACCTTTTTGCTACTGGCTTCCATTATGCCTTTGGAGTTGCTATTTTCGCCATGCTTATTTCGTTGACGGTTTATGTTTTGAATAAAAAGAATTTTCCAAATCCAAGGTCGACTGCTGCGAAATCAACCGGAGTGGGAGTAGGGGAAATGGATGTAAAAGAAATCAGACAACGGTTGTATGCTTTGTTTGCTGTTTTTGCTGTGGTAATATTCTTTTGGTTTTCATTCCACCAAAATGGATTGACACTGACCTTTTTTGCAAAAGATTATACTGATTTGAGTCAGATAAAAGTAAACCTGGGTTTTGTAACACTTCAGGGAGCAGAGATATTCCAATCAATCAATCCATTCTTCGTGGTATTTTTAACGCCGGTTATCATGGCTGTTTTTGGGGCTTTACGTTCGCGTGGAATGGAACCTTCCACTCCAAAGAAAATTGCTATCGGTATGGGAATCGCAGCATTGGGTTATGTGGTTATGAGTGTCGGATCAATGGGACTACCATCCAAAGCCGAAATCACTGCTATGGGTGGTTTGCCCGATGCGCAACGTGTTACACCGTTTTTGTTGATTGGAACTTATCTGATTCTCACAGTAGCAGAATTATTTATCAGTCCGTTGGGAATTTCGTTTGTATCGAAAGTGGCTCCTCCCAAATATCAGGGAATCATGCAGGGCTGTTGGTTAGGCGCCACGGCAGTAGGCAACCAGTTGTTGTTTATCGGTGCTATTTTTTATAAAAGTATTCCGGTTTCGTTAACCTGGACGGTATTTGTGGTGGCATGCTGTATTTCGATGTTTACGATGATCGGTATGTTGAAATGGCTGGAGCGGATAACAGGATAAGAAACAATTACCTTTAAATACTGTACTTATATAAGAAAAGAGAAAACATGGAAACAAGTTTTCTCTTTTTTTTTCGCCATATTGCTATGCTACCTTCGTCATCCCTCCTTTGTTTGTCATTACGTAACACTATGCCGTTTTTTATTTCTTATTCGCGATGAATTAGTAACCTGAGTTCGGAACACGAACTAAATGAAAAAGAATGGGCAACTCAATAGAATTACTCCGCAAACGTCGTACAAAAGTTGGAGATTCGTTGCACACTGCGGGAACTCCTTACCCCCGGGTTATTATTCCCTCTGAATTAGTGGATAATGATTGTGGCAATTTATTGGGTGGTATATAAAACCTCTCAATATTTAGCCTGAAAGCCGGATTGTTTCAAAATTATACCTCGATTATGGTATGCAAATACTACGATTGAGGTATTTCGTATACCTAAACATAGTATCAACTTTGCATCAGAATTAATAGCGTTTGAAAAAGAATGAACTTTAGTCCGAAACAACTGCCCCTTGAGCATGCAGCGTACGGGTAATCGAAGAAACTATTTAGCAAGTAATATACTCAACTAATCAAACAAATATGAGCAACTATAAACTGACCCACCTTAAGGAATTGGAATCTGAATCCATTTTCATTTTACGCGAAGTGGCGGCACAATTCGAAAAACCGGCACTTCTGTTCTCGGGCGGAAAAGACTCCATTGTGATGGCTTACCTGGCCTACAAAGCTTTTTATCCGGCTGCCATTCCGTTTCCGTTTGTGCATATTGACACGGGACATAATTTTGAAGAAACGATTACCTACCGCGACGAATTGGTGAAATTGTTGGGGGCTCAATTAATTGTGGGTTCGGTGGAAGAATCTATTGCAGAAGGACGTGTGGTGGAAGAAAAAGGATTTTCGGCCAGTCGGAATAAATTGCAGACTGTGACGCTGCTTGATACACTCGAAAAACATAAATTCGATGCTGCACTGGGTGGTGCCCGCCGCGATGAAGAGAAAGCCCGCGCCAAAGAACGGTTCTTTTCGCACCGCGACGAATTCGGGCAATGGGATCCGAAAAACCAACGCCCGGAGTTGTGGAATATCTTCAACGGGAAAAAACAACTGGGTGAGCACTTCCGGGTTTTCCCTATCAGCAACTGGACTGAAATGGATGTATGGCAATATATCTTGCAGGAAAACATTCCGTTGCCTTCGCTTTACTACACTCACGAGCGGGAAGTGTTTGAACGCGATGGAATTATTTATGCCGCGCTGGATGCCATACCCCGCCGGGAAACAGAAAAGGTAGAGGTAAAACGTGTCCGCTGCCGTACCATTGGTGATATTACCTGCACGGGACTTACGCTTTCGTCGGCCAATTCGCTGGAAGATATTATTGGCGAAATAGCCAGTTCGCGTATTACCGAACGTGGCGGACGCTCGGATGATAAACGTTCCGAAGCTGCCATGGAAGACCGCAAAAAAGCCGGGTATTTCTAACCCCCACATAAGACAACCCCTAACACCTAAAGGGGTATAAGGGATAATAGTAATGATTATTGAAAAAAATATAGAAAGATATGAATGATATAAATCAAGATATAGAAAATAAGACTAAATCAGTTCCCCTTCAGGGGTTAGGGGTCTCCGAGGTTGGGGGTTACTTAGACATGGAACTGCTTCGCTTTAGCACGGCCGGAAGTGTGGACGATGGCAAAAGCACGCTGATAGGGCGATTGCTTTACGATAGCAAGTCGATTTTTGAAGATCAGCTTCAGGCAGTGAAAGATGCCAGCAAACGGTTGGGTGGCGGCGATGAAGTGAACCTGGCCTTGCTTACCGACGGACTGCGTGCCGAGCGCGAACAAGGCATTACCATTGATGTAGCATACCGCTATTTTGCAACACCGAAACGGAAATTTATAATAGCCGATACCCCGGGACACATTGAATATACCCGCAACATGGTTACGGGAGCTTCTACTGCCGATGTGGCTATCATTCTGATTGATGCCCGGAATGGAATTATTGAACAAAGCAAGCGCCATTCCTACGTTGCGTCATTATTACAAATTCCAAACGTGATTGTTGCAGTAAACAAAATGGATTTGGTAGATTTCTCCGAAGACGTTTTCAATGCAATAAAGAAAGAATACGAAGAAATAGCTTCGATTCTCAAACTGAAAAATGTGATTTTCATTCCTATTTCGGCCCGCGATGGCGACAATGTGGTGGATGCTTCCGATAAAACGCCTTGGTATAAAGGCGAGACTTTGTTGCATTTGCTGGAAACCTTGCCGGTGCGTAAAGACGAAACCAGCTTGCCGGCACGCTTCCCGGTGCAATATATCATTCGTCCGCACAGTGATGCTTTTCACGATTATCGTGGTTACGCCGGTCGTATTGCGGGTGGAAGTTTCAAAGTGGGTGATGAAATTACGGTTTTACCCTCCAAAACCCAATCAACAATCGTTGCTATCGATGAAGGAACCAAGTCGCTCGACGAAGCCTTTGCACCGCAGTCGGTTTCTATCCGGTTGGCCGACAATGTGGATATCAGCCGGGGCGATTTTATCGTGAAAAATTCGGATCCTAAGCCAACGGTGAGTGCCAATGTTTCGCTTTTGATTTGCTGGCTGAACCAACGCCCGTTAAACGAAGGTGGAAAATACATTATCCGCCACACTACCGAAGAAACCCGCGCCATTATCAAAGATGTTCATTTTAAAGTAAACATCAACACACTGGAAAATATCCTTGATGACAAAACGGTAAAAATGAATGATATTGCGCATATTTCTATCAAAACCCTCAAACCGTTGAAGTACGATTCATACGGCGAAAACCGTATTACCGGGAGCCTGGTGCTGATTGATGAAAATACGTTCGAAACAGTCGGGGCAGGTATGATTGTTCATAACCTGGAAGATGAAACGTTCACGATCTAAACTACCCCTAACCCCTAAAGGGGAATTAAATTACAACTAATTGATTTAATCTTTTATGAGTACTAAAAATAATATAGGAAACGAAAGCAACCCAGTTCCTCTTCAGGGGCTGGAGGTTCTTAACGCCCAATTTTCCGGAAAATCGCCGGAGGAAGTGCTGTCGTTTTTTCTGACAGAATATAAAGGCCGGATAGCTTTATCGTCGAGCCTGGGGTTGGAAGACCAGGTGCTGACCGATCTGATTGTCAAGATAGATAAATCGGCCCGTATTTTTACCCTCGATACCGGCCGTCTTTTTCCGGAAACCTACAGTTTGATCGACAAAACAAATATGCGCTACGATATTAAACTGGAAGTATTTTTCCCGGACTATAAAGCGGTGGAGAAAATGGTAAAAGCCGAAGGGGTCAACCTGTTTTATGCCGGAATTGAACAACGGAAAATGTGTTGCCAGGTGCGTAAGATCGAACCGCTGAAGCGTGCTTTCGAAGGACTTGATGTTTGGATTTGCGGATTGCGTAGGGAACAATCGGTAACACGTCAGGATGTCCAGCTGGTAGAGTGGGACGGGAACAATGGATTGATAAAGCTTAACCCGCTGATCAATTTCACCGAACAGGAAGTGTGGGATTATATCAAGCAGAATTCCGTTCCGTACAATAAATTGCACGACCAGGGATTTCCCAGCATTGGTTGCCAGCCTTGTACACGCGCCATTAAACCCGGTGAAGATATTCGTGCCGGCCGTTGGTGGTGGGAAAATCCGGATCAAAAAGAGTGCGGGTTGCACAAAAGATAAATTGAAATAATAAACATATAAATCAACGAAACCAATGAGTACAATATCCGTAAATGGGAAGCCGCAAGAATTAGAAACTCCTGTATCAATAACAGAATTAATCAAACTGAATCATGTTCTTCAACCCAGCATGGTTTCCATACAGCTGAATGGCCAGTTTGTAAACCGTGATGACTTTGATAGTACTCAGGTTTCGGATGGAGACGAATTGGATTTTTTGTATTTTATGGGTGGCGGACAAGAGACAACCCCTAACCCCTAAAGGGGAACCAGACAGGTATATCATTTAAAAATAAATGATTATCCGGTATATGTCCTAAACTAAAAATGGAAACCAGTTACACCCCATTCGGGGTCAAAGGTCGGTAGAAACAATTGATCCACCCGTTGTCTTCGACCCCGTACGGGGTCGGACTCTTTTTAGGGGATTGGTAATTTCTACCGACCTTGAATCCCTACAGGATTCACTAGGCTAAACAACGGATACTCATTTTAAAAATAATTATTCAAAACTAATCTTATTCCCCTTTAGGGGGTAGGGGTCAACATTATGGATTTTACAGAAGATCAAATACAACGGTATAGCCGGCACATACTCTTGCAAGACGTGGGTGTGGAAGGACAGGAAAAGATAAACAACGGCAAGGTGCTGATTGTGGGTGCGGGCGGACTGGGTGCACCCATTGCGCTGTATCTGGCAGCAGCAGGCGTTGGCACCATTGGGATTATAGACGGTGATGTGGTGGACTTAAGCAACTTGCAACGGCAGGTAATCCATTTCACTCCCGACGTAAATAAACCCAAAGTAATTTCAGCCAAAGAGAAAATCAACCTGATTAATCCGGATGTGAAAGTCATTACCTATCAAAAATTACTTACGGCAGAAAATGCTTTGGAAATTATCAATGAATATGATTTTGTCGTGGATGGAACAGATAATTTCCCGGTGAAATTCTTGATAAACGATGCTTGCGTCATTGCCAAAAAGCCATTTTCACATGGCGGTATCCTTCGCTTCGACGGACAAACACTCACTTACGTACCGGGTTCGGCTTGTTATCGCTGTTTGTTTCACTCGCCACCGCCACCCAATGCCGTTCCTACTTGCTCGCAGGCCGGTGTGTTAGGTGCTATAGCCGGAATGCTTGGTACCATTCAGGCAGCCGAAGTTTTGAAATATCTGACTGGCGTGGGCGATTTGCTTACCAACCGGTTGTTGACTTTCAATGCCAAAACGATGGAATTCAGGACGGTTCACTCAAAACATAACGACAATTGTCCTGTATGTGGAAATCAACCTACCGTAACCGGCTTGGTTGATTACGAACAAGCCGTATGTGACCTTGAAAGCCACCGGAAGCAAAAAGCTGCGCAATCAACAAATTAATAGCAATCCAACATGATACATATTCCCGCACATATTATCGACGGAATTATTCAGCAGGCGTATGCCGAATTACCTAACGAAGCCTGCGGATTGCTGGTGGGGAAAGATAATGAAGTGATAAAGCAACATGCTTTGACAAATATTGATCAGAGCAATGAACATTTCTCATTCGATCCGGCCGAGCAATTCCAGGTTCTTCGCTCGGCGCGTGCCGAAGGTCTGGAAATAATTGCCAATTACCACAGTCATCCCGAAACACCTTCGCGCCCTTCAGTAGAAGATATCCGATTGGCGTATGATCCGGACATTCTGTATCTGATTGTCTCTTTGGCTGCAGAAACTCCGGTTCTAAAAGCGTTCAAGATTCAAAACGGGATTAGCTCGGAAGTGCCGATTGAAGTTCGGTGACATAGAAAAATAAAAATAATTATCCGGTATATGTCCTAAACTATAAATGGAAACCAGTTACGACCCCATCGGGGTCAAAGGTCGGTAGAAACGATTGATCCACCCGTTGTCTTCGACCCCGTATGGGGTCGGACTCTCTTTAGGGGATTGGTAATTTCTACCAACCTTAAATCCCTACAGGATTCATTAGGCAAAAAAACTGATAATCATTAAATAAATTATAACCAGTTCAGCTTTTCTATCATACTTTCTGAGAATATGGGCGTAGAAATAATTACCAGAACCAGTACCATGGCTTATGCCGGGGATTTTAAACGGATTAATGAAGACTGGATTTCATCCAATTTTTGGTTGGAAGAATCCGATATACAGGTTCTAAATGACCCTCAGAAGTACATTTTAGACAAAGGTGGAAATGTATTCATCGCTCTCTTGGATGGAGTTCCGGTAGGTACTTGTGCCTTAATCGTCCGGGATATGTTTACTTGCGAACTGGCTAAAATGGCTGTCGATACAAAAGCCAGGGGCCGAGGAATCGGATATTTACTTGGCGTTGCACTGATCGAAAAAGCCCGGCAACGCGGTTTTGCCCGCATTGTGCTCGAAGGAAACACAAAAATGAAAGCTTCCATCTCACTGTACCGGAAACTAGGTTTTGAAGAGATTCCACTTACCGGAATTGACAACAATCAAGAAATTCATGAACGCTGCAATATCTTTATGGAGCTAATCAACAATCAGGGCATTCAGCCGGAGTATTATATTTAATAAACGTCCGCTTCACTTTGGCATAAACCATATAAGCAATCTTTTTAAGAACATATCCGCCTCTTTAAATGTTAGAGAACATAGGTTTTTATTAGCCCCAAACTTATCAGGCAAACTGAAAGTGAGCGGTAATAAAACGGATAATCATTAAAAAGTAACTGTTATGAAATTAGTTTTGATACGACATGGAGAGAGTCAATGGAATAAAGAAAACAGGTTTACAGGTTGGACCGATGTTGACTTAACCGAAAAAGGAATAGAAGAAGCCAAAAATGCAGGAAGAGTTCTTAAAGCAGAAGGCCTTACTTTCGACGTTGCTTACACCTCGGTGTTGAAAAGAGCCATCCATACCCTTTGGAATGTTATGGACGAAATGGATCTGGCCTGGATCCCGGTACATCGGTCGTGGAGGCTGAACGAAAAAAGCTATGGCGACCTGCAAGGATTGAACAAAGCCGAAACGGCACAGAAATATGGCGATGACCAGGTGTTGCTTTGGAGGCGAAGTTTCAGCGTCCGTCCACCCGAATTGGATATTACCGATAAACGGCATCCTGCAAACGAATTGAAGTACGGCAACATAGATAAATCATTATTGCCTGCCACCGAATGTTTAAAAGACACCATCGAACGATTCTTGCCTTATTGGAATGAAACAATTCTGCCTTCTATCCTGCAGCAACAAAAAGTGTTGATTGTAGCACACGGCAATAGTTTAAGGGCATTGGTGAAATACCTGGATCATTTGTCGGACGAGGAAATACTGGATGTAAACATCCCCACCGGAATTCCACTCGTTTATGATCTCGACGAAAACCTGAATGTAAAGTCAAAGAGGTATCTGGGCGACGAAGAAACAATTAATCAATTGATGAATGCTGTAAAAAACCAGGGAAAAGCTTAATGAGGCTCCCGGTGGTACGTGATTTATTCATCTTATTATTTATTTGTGATCCATAAAAATGGGTTTTAGAATCCTGGAAGGATTCAATTTGAATAACCACGGGTGAAACCCGTGGTATAAGTCTGAAATAATCAGAACCCTGAGAAGGGTTCAATAACACACATCTATAAATTGAACCCTATTCGGGGTTCGTAATTCCAGGTTTGTTTTATCCACGGGTTTCACCCGCGGTTATTTACATTCAAGTCCTTCGGACTTCAAGAAACAAGGTTATTGAGACTCAATAACTTTATATCAAACTTACATTAAACCGAAAAATTTTATGTCAGTAATTATGGAATTTGCCATCTTCCCCCTGGACAAAGGGGAACATGTGAGCCAATACGTCGCGAAAGTAGTAACCATGATAGATGCTTTGCCCTGCAATAGCCAGCTTACACCAATGGGTACGATAGTAGAATGTGATACTATGGACGAGTGTTTAAGTGTCATTTCAAAAGCCAATGCCCTGTTGGAGCAAGATGCCGGACGGATTTATTGCACCGCAACATTCGACAACAAACAAGGCAAAAAGAACCAGATGGAACATAAGATGAAAGCTGTCAGGGATTAATAAGCCCTAAAGACGCAGGCTACACCACCCCCAACCCCCTAAAGGGGGCTCTGGATTAGTATCGTCTCTTATTTCTGATCATCTCGCAAACCACTCTTCAAGTCCCCTTTAGGGGGTTGGGGGCAATATAAAAATCAGGTTTCTTTTAAATCATTGGAAGATGACATTTGTCCGGCCCCGCAGGAGGTCGAAGACCGGAAGTTGAAAAATAAATTCCCCTCCGGTTGTTACCATTTATAAGCGCATAATTCAGATAAAAATGGATTATGCGCTTATTTTTTCATTTAATTTATTTCGTTATTTGAAATCTTTTCTTAATTTTGTATTGCAAACCTATCAATCTAACAAGCATCGTCTGAAGTTTTTCGATGACATGGAGTTAACCCACTATGCAAAAACAAATCTGTAACTTCCTGAACCGTCCGTATCCGTTATTCCTGTCGTGCCGCAAAGGCTGTATCTATTATATATGGCTCACCTTCATCCTGGTGGTGCTGGCTAATATCCTTCAACCGTTTGGACTTGTCAACTGGCACGAATTCCACAAACCATTGGTAATGGACTTTTATGTAATCCTGTTTTTCGGAATGTATGCCTTGTTGTATATGATTCTTTCGTACTTCCGGCCCGGTCATTACAAACCCGATACCTGGACAATCAAAAAAGAACTTCAGGCCCTGTTGGTTTGCTTCCCGGCCACCGCGTGCAGCACCTTTCTGTTTGCCTGTTTTTCGGTTCCGGGATTTGAACCGAGCCTGCATTCTTTTATCCATCTTCAACCTCACAACATCTTGTTGAGTGTAGTATCCATCCCTACGTTTGCCTATTTTGTGGATTCACGGCTGAACCCCGCAACCATTGCCCGCCGCCGCAAGCGGAAAGAGAAAAACGCATCCTGGTTGACCCGGGAAGAACAACAAGCCCGGCGGACTTTACAAAAGCTGCACGCACTGATGGAAACCGAACAACTCTATTTATCCCCCAAATGCAGCCTGCAACATGTGTCCGATCATTCGGGCATTGCGGAACATCGCATTTCCGCGGCTGTCAATAATTTTACCGAATACACGTTTACCGATTTCGTGAATAAATACCGGGTGGAACATGTGTGCCGTGTCTTGCAGGAAGGTAAAAACAAAAAGCTGAAGCTCGAAGCCGTGGGCATGGAGTGCGGCTTTGGAGGCAAGGTAAACTTCTACGCGGCATTCCGTAAGTTTACCGGAAAAACGCCGGGCGAATATCTGGCGGAGTTGTAAAGTAAACTGGAATAAATAAGTTTTTTATATTTTATTTAAATGTTTTCAGGAAAAAAGTTGGTGTAGTTAAATATGTTATTTATCTTTGGAGGCAAAATACAACTGTCTATTATATAGGGAATATATGGACAGTTGCATGTATATTTAGGTATTAGGCGGCAGCATAAAAAAACAAAAACAACCAATATGAGCACAATTATGAGAAGCTTAATAATTTCGATACTGTTTCTATTATCGTGCACAAGTTCCACAAAATCAACAATAATTAAAACAAATATTGGTGGTGGATTTTGTGTCATTGAAGACACAATAACTTGTGACATAAAAGGTAAAATGACACATGCATTGAAATTCCACGAAAAATATTATGTATTATTTGAGGAAATCACTAAAAATAATTACGGTGGTTACCCAAAAAGATGGTTGTATATTTTCTCGAATGGTGAAATTGAGAAAAAAGTTGATTTTCCGAAAGAACTTGACGTTGTTTATCTTGATTTTTTCGTTCACAACGACAGTATAATTCTAAAACCCTATATGGACGAACGTATTTACACATTTAACAGCCAAGACTATAGTTGGAATGAAATAAAAAAAACAGATGATTTGATATTTGAAGATGAGAAATACAGTGTTTATTCGATGAATTTTGGAGAATGGGGAGGAAAAACATGGTTTAAAGATAAACATACAGGAATTGAGTATGAACTGGAAGCTACTACACCTTTAGTAAACAAAATAGACACAACGTATTATCTGACAAACTCATTTAAAATACTAAAAATCATAAACCCATTATTACTGAATAAATGTCAGAGCGAAGTAACTTATGAGAATATAGAGAAAAAAGGTAAATACACGTATTGGTATGGAAAACCAATTGGTTATCAGGAAATATACCGCGATACTACCTTTAATTATTTTGATAGTTCATATAAACCAAGCATTGTCAGTTCATTCGTGCTAAAAAATAAATTATTGCATTTGTACGAAACAGAATCAGCTACCTACATAGCAGAAATTGAAAACAATTCAGTAAAACCTATTCATAAAATAGCAGAGAACCTGCGTTTTTATAATTGGAGTCATTCTTATCGTTGCCGAAACCAAATAGGAAACAATGAGCTACTAAAATTTGAAACCAAAGATAAAAAGTCAACAGGCTTAATTGATATAGTAGATAATAACATTTATATTCATTACATTCTCAATAAAACTGAATTATATCCAAAATCAGTTGGAATGACCAATGCAAACAAGCTTTTCATTGAGCGTTTAAATTTTATCTTGTCCGATTTAAATAATCTCAAATTTTTGAGAGTTGAACAGGAAGAGAAAAAATGGAAAAGTTATGACAATACACCAAATCATTTTGTTGGGGTTGGTGATTGTTGGAATCCAAAGAAATATCCTCTTGACACATTTAAATCATTCCTAATACAGGAGGACTCCCTAATATCTTACACAACTGAATATTATGGAACTAAAAAAGATGATTTAGTAAGAACTGTATTATTCGAATGGAATGAGCCTAATGAACTTAAATTTCAAAATCGAAAGTTAGCAAAAACGACTTTTCTGAAAAAATTGGACTTTATACAAAACTGCGTAACACAAATAGCTGGCAAACCCTTTAAAGAAAAAAATAATTCAGGGAAAAGTTGGAAAACAAAAAACGGATTGATAATAGATTTGACAGTCTTTGAAAGTATTAATCAGATAAGATTGGCAATTTTTCAACATTGAACCATTAAACGAACAACAAAATGCCGACCGCCTAACACACGCTTTTAGGTTTACACTATAATTAGAATTTTGAAAGCCCCGCTGGCGCGGATTTGTAATCCGTGCTATTACAAACAGGGTAATAATAAACAATAGAGTAATAATTAAAATGGCACAGGTCGCAGACCTGCGCCAGCGGAAGATAGACAATATCAAACCATACAAATAACTATTTGACAATGAATTCATTTTGGAAGTACGTAAAAATCATATTGAGCTCTATATTGACAGCTTGTTTATTAGGGCTTTTGACGTATTACTTTTTACGCAACGAGAAACTTTTAATTATTATATTATTAGCTTTAGCCTTACTTCCAGTTTTAGCCTACAATAGATTCAAGAAATTTAAAAACCAAATAGTACTTGGAGTATTCATTGGGAGTTTATTGAATACAATTTGGTGGATATGTTTTATAATTTTCCTTTTTTTCTTTGGTGTAGGAATGTAGTACAAATCAGAAATAAGACAAAAAATTTAATCTATGAAAAGGACGATAATACTGATTGGTCTAATTGCGCTAATTATTGTTGGTGGACTTTATGGCAAACGTAAATATTATGATCCCAAACAACGACTTGACAACGCAAAAACTGAAGTACGAAGACTTGTAGAAAACAATGAATTAAGAGAAGGAGACTTAATTTTTCAAACTTCACTATCACGACAGAGCCAAGCAATACAATTTGCGACAAAATCAAAATATTCTCATTGTGGACTAATTTACAAAGATGGAAAAGACTATTATGTTTTTGAAGCTGTTCAACCAATTAAGCGAACACCGCTTGACAAGTGGATTGCAAGAGGGAAAGACGGAAAATATGTAATAAAACGACTCAAAGATGCTGACCAAGTTTTAACTCCAGCGATTTTAGCAAAGATGAAACAAATAGGCGACAAATTTAAAGGTAAAAACTACGACTTGACTTTTGAGTGGTCAGACGACAAACTATATTGTTCAGAATTAATCTGGAAAATCTATCAACGCGCAACCGGACTGAAAATCGGAAAACTTGAAAAACTTAGCGACTTTGATTTGACAAACGAAGCTGTTAAACAGAAAATAAAAGAAAGATATGGCGACAAGATTCCTGTGAATGAAATTGTAATTTCACCAGTAGCAATCTTCGAAAGCGAACTTTTGAAAACAGTGAAAACTAATTGAAAACCTGTCCTCACGGATATGTTCTTGCTAAAAAGATTAGATTACGATTAATAATAAAATAAAAATTATGAGCAGCATCCCGACTTCCCCTTGCCCCTTCAAAGGAGGGGAACCTGCAGAGCCAAGAAATTGTCTAGTCCTGAAATAGGTTTACAAAAAACTGTAAACAAATTTCAGGACGATACAAATTACAGACTGTAAGTACGCGGCCTGCAAGGCTACTATATACCAGCCCAAGGTGAAGCCTTGGGATCCTGTGAATGGGGTATATTTCCGGGCTGTAAGCCCAGCATAATCTGGAGAAATAAATTATATTGCCCTTTAGCTTCGCTGCTGGTTGGTTCAGGGCGTATTATGTATTTGTTCCATTAAATCCAACGCTTCACCGGGTTTTGCATGGACTGGCATAGGTCGGATTTGCAGCCCCAAAGATACTTTCTGCTTGAAAGGCAAGACTGCAATTTATTGAATAACTCCCGTAACGCGGGTTCCACCCCGTTTTTTGTACAGTCTCAAAAAGAAAAATGCCCTTCCTAGTCTATTTTACACCCGGTGTAACGAAATTTGTTGCCTCCCAAAAAACGGTTAGACCCGGTAAAAGAACTGTTCTTGCCTTCCAAAAACAGTTTGTACCCGTCATAATGAAATTTGTATCCTTCCAAAAATAGCTTGAAACCGTGTAAATAAAATTTGTTGCCTTCCAAAAAACCTTTGTACCCGGTAAAAAAACGGTTGTAGCCTTCCAGCAATATTTTAGACCCGTCATCATGAAAGTTAGATCTTTCAAAAAAACTGTTGGAACCGGTAAAACGAAAAGAAGAGGGGTCTAAAAAAAAATTGTAACCGTACTAAGGGATAAATACCGGCAACAAAAGTATCCTATTTGTCAAATCAGTTCGGTATTGGGGATGAAGAACTGATTTGTAACGAAAAAATTTGCCCGCAATCAATGGGGCGTTTAATTTTGGGGCATCGTTAAACTAAAAAAAATAATATGAGAACAAACACTGCCGTTTTACATTTAAAGAGCAAAGAACCACAGAGCGTCTACAACCTGGCAGGCAGGGTAAACACCAACCTGGTAGAACATGCATCCGTTTTTCCCGGTGTCGATCCTCCTGTGGCGGAATTCGGGTTAGAAGTATCAAAACTGGACACAGCCATCAAAGCGAAGGATGGAAGTAAGGTAAAGAACCAGGCCGTTATTGACCAGACCAACGTAGTTTACAGCATGCTAAAGCTACTTGTGTTTTACGTCAACAAAGTAGCCGATGGCGATATGTCTGTTATCTTGCTTTCGGGTTTCGACTGCAACAGCGACCCTGTGCAACATGATATTCCGGCTAAAGCTGTGATTAAAAGATTAGAAGATGGAAGTGTGCCTTGCAGCGTAAAAATATTCATGGATGCGTTGCCTAATGCCGACCGCTATAAAGTGGAAATAACTTCTACGCCGGATGATGCTGATAGTTGGGTAACCGTCATTGATTTTGGTGGATTAAAAAAGCTTGAAGTCAAAGACCTTACGGCTGCCCAGAAAATTTATGTGCGCGTATCGGGCGGAAACACACACGGTTGGGGTGTTCCCAGCGAACCAATGGCATTTATTCCACGGTAGGCAGGGATATCCCGGGGTTTTAATCCCGATAATGATACACGGTGCGTTGTAACCAAACAGGTTGCAACGCACCGTGTTGTTTGTATCATACCTATACGGTATGCAACCGGCAGGCAAATAGTATTTTTAGTAATCACTATACCTACCCGTAGTTTATAAAATAGAATAGTTTTCAGATTGGGGTTTTACCCCAAACCCCACTTCATTTTTTTCTCTGAAGAAACAACCGCCCCCAACCCCCTAAAGGGGGCTCTGGATTAGTATCGTCTCTTATTGCTGATCATCTCGCAAACCACGCTTCAAGTCCCCTTTAGGGGAACCAACGGTCAGCGACCGAAGGGAGATAATTAGGGGCAGTATAAAAATTAGGTTTCT